>ENA-ORMN01000030-ORMN01000030.1-human-gut-metagenome-genome-assembly--contig:-NODE-30-length-170499-cov-10.397796_pt1 | contig 170499 bp, 162 predicted proteins | sample MGYA00242102_ERZ508993 | MGnify/ENA primary metagenome ERZ508993 (study PRJEB26280, sample SAMEA2338770) | human gut metagenome | biome: human gut; feature: human-associated habitat; material...
TATGAAATAGGCGTGTCAATGTGTGACGACCGTGACAAACATTTTAGTAGCGTGCGTAGTCATCTTAACATTGATTATTGCAACGAGCCGATAAAGAAAATCTATCACGAATTGTTTGATGAAGCGCTAAAAAGATACAACGAAAAGCAGATAAGAACCGACCGCATAATAGAAAATTACTATGAAAAAATCAGAAATTCCAAGCAAGAAAAACCGTTTCACGAACAGATTTTGCAGATTGGCGATAAGGAAAATATGAGCGCCGAAAGCGAAAACGGACAGCTTGCACGGCAGGTTTTAGATGAGTATTATCGGGGATTTCAAGAGCGAAATCTCAACCTAAAAGTGTTCTCTGCTCATCTGCATATGGACGAGGCAACGCCCCATTTGCATATTGATTTTGTTCCGTTCACAACCGGCAGTAAGCGTGGACTTGATACGAGAGTAAGCCTAAAACAAGCGTTAGCCGCACAAGGTTTCAAAGGCGGAACTCGTGGAGATACCGAGTGGAATCAATGGGTGAACGCAGAAAAATCCGCACTCGCATTCGTTATGGAACGACATGGAATTGAGTGGGAACACAAAGGAATGCACGAAAAACATTTGTCTGTTCTTGACTACAAAAAGCAAGAGCGAGCGGCAGAGCTTGAACAATTAGGTGCTAAAATCGAAGAAAAGCAGACTGAATTCAATGTGTTATCCGAGCGAGTGTTAAATTATGATGATGGTTTGGAAAACTTAAAAAATGTGGAAGAAATGCTCGATAATGCACCCGAATATCAACTCTCCGAGCCGCAAAGTTTTATGTCTGCAAAAGCGTATAAAACTAAAATTGCAGAGCCGCTTATTCAAAAGTTGAAAGCGTTAGTCAGGACGGCATTGGCTCGTTGCTTTGAAGGTTGGGACAATTACCATAGGCTAAACATCACAAATGGCAACCTATATCGTGAGAACGAAATGTTATCGAAAATCAACAGCAAACTGAAAAGCGAAAACGAGAACTTGCGCTCAGAGGTCAAAGACTACAAGCTTTTGCGTAAAGTTTTCGGGCATAAACAGATTGACGAGTTGCTTGAACAGGCAAGAAATATTAAAGGTCGCAAGCGTGAAAATCCACGCTCAAGATAAATAAATTTTTGGAGGTAAAACAAAATGGCAAACACAATTTTTGAACAAACAGGCGGTACTTATACGCAGGTGGGCGACTATATGTTGCCCGATTTATTACCGGCGGAAGAAGAAAAGGAAGCGAATATCGGCGTATGGTCATTGAGGCATGAACGATATTTGAAACAAAATCATAAAGTGCTGTACTATAATTTGCTCACAAGTGGTAAATTGAACAGCTACCTTGCAGATATTGAAATCCAAGCACAACACCTCTTCACTCGCCTGGTAAAAGACTTAGCCGAAAAAGAAAATGTAAAAGAAAAATTCAAAGCCGACAATCAAATGCTTTGGGTACAGAAAATGAACAATATCCGTAATCAAGCAACAGAAATCATAAATGCTGAGTTAATTTATACCATATAAATACCACAGCGGCAGAGAGAAATCTCTGTCGCTAATTTTCTTTTATCGACAGCTGAATGATTGGCATTATAAATCAAATAGTTTATAGTAAATACGATAAGCCTTGAAAGGAAAATTTATGACTACATCAGAACAAATCCGTGTTTTGTGTGTAAGAACAGGTGTAAGCTTATCTGAACTTGCACGTAGAATTAACCAGACAACACAAAATTTTAATGCAAAACTCAAAAGAAATACGATCACTCAAGATGAGCTTAACCAAATTGCGAAGGCTTTGAATGTTACATACGAACAGTACTTTGTTTTAAGTAATGGAGAACTTGTTAAATAGAAAGGATTTTGTTATGACTGAACATAAAATTATATTTGGCGATAGTCGTTCGCTCAATCAGATTAAAGATAAATCTGTATAGTTAATTATAACATCACCTTCGTACTGGTAGTTAAAAATATGATACAAAAATCAAATAAAATTTAACGACAGCTACTAAGAATATATCAACAATTTAAATTTAGTATGGAAAGAGTGCAATCGTATACTATGTGACGGATGCAGATTGTGTATTAATATCGGAGACCAATTTGCCCGCTCTGTGTATTATGGAAGATATAAGGTCATTCCTATTAGAACAGAGATAATTCGCTTTTGTGAAACTTTAGGTATGGATTATATGTGAGCTATTATTTGGCAAAAAACCACCATAATGAACACCTCTGGCGGAGGGGCAATTATGGGTAGTTATCCGTATCCTCGTAATGGAATATTAAAGGTGGATTATAAATCCATTTTGATTTTCAAGAAGTTGGGTAATGCGCCAAAACCAACAAAACAGCAGAAAGAACAATCTATTATTATCAAAGAAGAGTGGAATCAATATTTTTCTTCGCATTGGACTTTTAACGGCGTTAAACAAATGGGACATATAGCTATGTTTCCCGAAGAACTACCTAAACGATTAATTAAAATGTTTTCTTTTACGGGAGAAACTGTATTTGATCCGTTTGCCAGTAGTAGCACGACATCTCTTGTTGCAAAGAATCTTGGAAGAAACTCTATCGGTTATGAAATTAACAAAAATTTTGAACCCATCATTCGCGAGAAATTGGGAGTAGATCAGTTTGATTTAGACGATGACACAAAGGTATTTTTACAGAAGACGAAATTGGAAACATTTCATCTTTTAATTAGCTTCCTTATATTTTCAGTGATCCACATAGAATGGATAAGAAAGTTGATATGAAAAAACTTCAATTTGGTTCAAAGATTGATAAGACAAAAACAAAACGCAATGAACTCTTTAGCGTAAAGCAAGTAATTGCATCTGATAAAATCGAATTTAGCAATGGACTTGTAGTTCGTCTGTTAGGTATCAAGTCTAACCCGCTATATCAAGGAAAAGCCATCAGGTTTTTACAGGAGAAATTTCGTAAACGAAAGATATTCTTGAGGTATGATACTGTAAAATATGATGCAGAAAATAATCTTATGTGCTATATGTATCTTGACAACAAAACCTTAATAAACAACCACTTTATACGAACAGGATATGTAGATGTTGATACATCTTTTGACTATACATGTCAAAAGAAAATTCTTCACAGTCCTACCACAATTTTTAATTGTGAGTGTCACAAAAACATAAATTTCAATCCACGCTCTCCGTGAGGAGAGCGACAGGCGAGGACCCCTCGTTCTAACAGAGGGGTAGAATTTCAATCCACGCTCTCCGTGAGGAGAGCGACACTGTATAAAGATTATGCTCTTGTTACTATTAAAATTTCAATCCACGCTCTTCGTGAGGAGAGCGACCAAAGGCGAGGTAGAATGGTGCGACAGGGTAATATTTCAATCCACGCTCTCCGTGAGGAGAGCGACCCTTATGGGTCACCGATAAAAATAGGTATACGGGGTATTAGAGGTATTAGAGATAAAGAAGGTCTTATGTAAAACAGTCGGAATGATTGATTTTGTAGGATATAATCAAGATTAACGGAGGTTTTACAAAATGAAAAACATTATTTCAGAATTGTTCTATGGGAATATTGATCCACAAACTCGCAGTTACCAAAAAGGCAGTTATATTCAAAAATATATGACTATTCTTGCTAACGCAGAGGAAATCTTAACGAAAAACCTGTCAGGAGATGATAAGAAAACTTTTTTGTCATATGCAAATGCTTCAAATATCGTTTTAGGGGAATCGGAATTAGATAGTTTTATTGTTGGCTTTCGTTTGGGGGCTCAGTTTACTTACGATACCTTTGTTAGCAACACAGCTCCCTTTACTGATTTCTTGAAGGAAGAAGCAGAATGAATACAAAGTATCACGTCTATCTAAATTATGAAGAAAGGCGATTAGTGATTAAAAGCCTAAATGATTTGAGGAATAGACTAATATCCGAAGGTAAATACACCGACCTCATTGATGAAGTTTTGGTTAAGGTGGCTAACGCTAAAATCAAGAAAATGAAGGTTGTCAGCAAAAGCTCGTAAACGTTATATTTGCGGATTTTGAGGTTGGTAATGATGATACCTTAACCCATTAAGTTCAACACTCTAAGAATCGCATAAATACTGGCAATTTACATCGAACTTTGTACACACTTTTTCGACTACTATGGAGGAATTAATTATGACAAATAAGATTACATATACACAGCAAGGTAATTACCTTTTACCCGACCTGAAATTGCCCGAACAGCCGAAGGTTGAGATTGGGATTTGGGGCAAGCGGCATTTGAAATATATCAAACATCATCGTCCCATCTTATATACAAACCTGCTGACGAGTTGCCAGCTCACAGCCTACCTCGCCGATATTGACGAACAGGCAGAGGATATGTTCTTTCGGTTAGTAAAGCAGCTTGCCGAAAAGGAAGGTATAACCGACCAACTCAAAGCAGATAATCAAATGCTGTGGGTAAAGAGAATGAATAATATACGCAACCGTGCAGAAGAAATTGTCAATAATGAATTGATACTTGTTTAATCAACGGGAGAAGATGATTAATTTCATCTTCTCCCGTTCCAGTTTGTTTGATAGAATTCGCAAAAATGGATTCCATTTTGTTTTAGTTTGTTATACATATTCAAGTTTTGGTGAATTGTAAGTTTTTCTTTGAATTCATCTTCGGTTATTATGTTTTCAGAAAACAATTCATAATTCAATATCCAAGAAGTCGAGGATGATTTCATTGTTTGCTTTAAATCCTGAGATATGAATCCTTTTCTTAATAGCATTACTTGAGCTAATTCATTTTTGCTTGAACATATCCGAATTATTATATCATCATCTCTTTCGATTCCCTCAATTTCAATTAATAGGTACAATAACCAAATTACTTCTAAATCATTTATTTGCTGCAAACTGCGTAGAAGTATTTTTTTAATTAACGTAATATCTTTATCATTAATACAAAAGTTTTCGGATTTCTTCTCAATTAAAATCTGACAAGCTTTAATTAAAGAGCGTTTATTGTTCTGTAATATAGTTAACAGATATGCCTTGTATAATTCTGAATCTGATATATCAATGGGATTTTTTTCTAAAGATTTTAACAAAAATCTTATTGCTCCCTTTGTTCCCTTGTTTTCTAATGTAAAAAAGCTGTTAAACATATCCATTAGATGTTCATTATCAAATTCATCAATGTGTAGATCAGTAAATAGTTTATTAAGATTCTTATTAATATAATATGGGAATTTTTCTTCTCTTGTTTTCTCGTTATTAATAGTTAGGTTATATTTTCTAAGAATCAAATCAATTTTGCTTTTTGTCGTTTCAGTATTATCATCAAAAACAAAGATTTCATAATCATCAACATATCTGACAAACCGGATGTTTTCAGATTTTATTTCTTTATCTATTCTTGTAAGCAGCGCTTCTGATATCAATCGAGAAACAAAAGGACCTGCTAATAATCCATTTGTTTGATTTGAATTCATTCTACGAACTAATTTATCAAGTTTGGAGTATTTTTCATATGTTGGACTTAAATTTTCGACTTTTTGGCTTTGACGATATTCTGAATCAGCTGATTCATATCCCATAATTATAGTAGGAATTAAATGTGTATAAATGGCACCATAAAAATTTGATATATCTAATTTTAGAATCAGTTTTGCTCCAGTTGCCTTTATTATTTTTTTTGATATGTTTTCTATGTAGTCAGAACATATTTCAAAAGATTCCTCTAATACTTCCTCTGTTTGTCCATATGATTGTTCAAATCTATAAATTTGACCTTGTTGATTAATAACTGGAGAAAAAGAATAATCCTCACTTTTTGTAAAATCTATCAATTCTTTCAGCAAATTATTATTCCACATATATTCGTGTAATACAAGATATGATCCTAATTCAGTAATATAAATATTTCTTCTGGAATCAGCCTGATCATATTTGCTCATTGTAAAACAATATGGTTGTATTATATCACAGTTTTCGGGTGGAACATAATTTAAAACCTTTTTATCCAAGAAAAAACATGGCGGAAGATATTCAGAAAAAAAGCCCTGCGTTGCTATATGTTTATAACTTTCTCTATTGAATGGCATATTTTTTACCTTTCTAAATCATCAGCTTATCCAACTGCTCACGAATCTCATCAAACCCGCAATTCAAGTCAAGCGTTTTCACGCTGATTTGGTTGCCGCTCATTTGATAGGTGTTGTCGGGGACAATTTGTTCGTCTGTTTTGGCGTAGAGCAACATTCCCGAAACGGTTACTTGCCTGTCCTTCAGTTCTTCCTGCTTGTTCTTGACGTAGGTAAAAATCTGATACAGGTTTGCCGAGTGGATAGTTGCCTTATTAAACCGCTGCTGTGTGGTATGGGCGTAATATTTTGCGTCGATAATCAGAATGTTATCGTCTTTTTCGAGCACAAAATCTGACTGCATAACTGGAAGCATATCGCAGAAATCGTCGTCGAGCTGCCACGGGATTTGCGGTGCGCCGACGGTCAGTTCCGGATGTTCCTTGCGGAAATATTCCAGAATAAACTTCTCATACAAGCGGTGCATACGCTGTTCATCGAGGAAATCCATCAGCTTGGTTGTGCCGTCCGACTGTGTTTGCAGCAAGCCCTTCAAAACCAAATAGCAAACCGAAACCAGCATACGGTACGTCTGATTATTGCGGTCATAGCGCAGATTCCAGTTGATACTGTAAATCGGCAGCGGCTCAACATTGCCTAAGAACACCAACAGCTTTTTCATTTCCTTTTTGCGGCTCTTGTCAACGTCCGCCACCATCAGGCGCAGCATTGTCGTCTTGATGATACGGTTCATATAGGCGTTTTCGGAAAACTCATCGTAGGAGCACACAACCTGCCGCTTGATAATGGAATTTGTTTTCAGCGTTTCCGAAATTTCCATTTTACCACGCAGCGCCGTCAGCGGTTCACGCTTCGGGATATAATCCTTCATCAGACCACGCTTGAGCTGCTTTGACAAGCCTTTAATCAGTATTGCGGCGCATAAATCCGCCACATTCTCAAAATGCTCCGTCGCCACACTTTTATATCCTTGCTCATTCAGCACCTGAAATGCGTAGGAGAGCATATAGTAGATATTTTGAATCGGAATCACTTGACAGCACTCCTCAAACGGTCAGACCATTCTTTCACTTTTGAAGGCTCGTCAAACCAATACTCTTTGAGCAAGGGGATAATTTCAAACTCAACAATATCGGTCAGCGTGTTCTCCTTAATTTCCTCAATATCGCAGAAATAGCTGTGACCGATACAGAAACCCTCGCCGAGAGAATCATCATCGGCTATCTTCTGATTCAGGCTGATAACGCAGTCAATCAGTTTGTTGAATTTATCATTTTCCAATCCGTACTGATATTTTCTAAAGCCCTCTGACTCAAACGCAGGCTTCATTTCAAAGAACGCAAAACGTCTGCGGAGCGCGTAGTCAATCATTGCCAAGCTTCTGTCAGCTGTGTTCATCATACCGATAATGTAGACGTTTTTCGGAACGGAAAACTTGTCCGAAGAGTAGAGCAACTGAATATCATTGCCACGCTTATCGGCTTCAATCAGCATAAACAACTCGCCGAAAATCTTGTTGAGATTACCACGGTTAATTTCGTCAATAATAAAGAAATACTCGTTTTCTTTATCATCGGACGCTTTTTTGCAGAAGTTGTAAAATGCGCCCTTCTTAATTTCAAAATTCATTCCTGTGCTTGACGGACGGAAGCCCTCGACAAAATCCTCATAGGAATAACTTTGATGGAATTGAACAAGCTGCACACGTTCGGGATCCTTAACGCCCATCATTGAATAGGCAAGACGCTTTGCGGCGTAGGTTTTACCGACACCCGGAGCACCCTGCAAAATGACGTTCAATTTCTTACGGAGCAGTCCTTCTAACGTGTCATATTGTTTTTCACTGATATATACGTCTGCAAGAAAGTTCTCTTTGGTATAGGTGTTCAGCGGTTCTTCCTCGACATCAATATCATTGTCATCATCTTCTGTGTCAAACATCGCATTGAGCTTTTCAACATATTCCGTATATTGGGTAATATCAGTCAGCGTTTTCATAACTGCCTGACCGGGATGTTCCCATTCACCGATGTCTGTCCACTTTACTTTACGGGTGTTATTATACTCATCTTCGCTACTGTCATCATATATATAACCGGACTCAACAACGCCACGACCGATTATTTTATACATACCTTGCTTAGCGAAAACAATATCGCCCGGTTTCATCTCATTGGCAAACTGCCAAGTAGCAAGAGCTGCATTGCGATAAGGCTTATTGTCGCCGTAGGTGTCCTGCATAGCAGATTTCATTTCCGATTTTGAAGTGAAGCGTGTCAAATCACCGATTTCACCCCAACCGATGAGCATAATTCCTTTCTCGGTACATTCACTCCACTTTGAAGCATTATTGCCGGGCGAGTAAATCCAATAGCGCTTTGTGTTTACATCTTCGTCAGCAAGAGCTGAGCCTTTATCTTCTTTATCTTGCTGGTTTTCTTTAACAATCGTCTTGAAAATCTCTGACGCTAATTCGTCTGTCATATCAACAGTCCAGCCATTTTCGGTGAGTTTCCAAACACCACGAGTGCTGTTGTCCAAATAACCGCCTCTGACAAGGTACTGCCTTGCCCAAGCAACGTCATTGTTGAATTCAGGCGTTTGCGTCTTACCGACAACTGCGCTTGTTTCTTCCTCGGTCAGCTTTTCGTTTTCTATAATTTTATTTCGTGCTTCTTTCGGAGTAGCCGAACCGCCTAAATCTTTGAGCGCCTGCAAAAGAGGCTTGAACCAACGCAGGAACTTTGCGCCGGAATTAGCATCGCTTTTCTCGGAAAGTTTCTCATATTCATCATCTTGCTTAGATACACTCCACGCACTGCAAGAAAAATCTGCCAATGATTTATAGGAACATTTGTCAGATTGAATATAAGCAATGCAATCATCACAAAGTTTTAAGTATATCTCTGCTTTCGGTGTATCACGCAGATTTTTTACTGTGGCTGTAATTGACTCAGGTAAGCTGTCATTATTCTTTATAAACCACCTATTGCGTGAATCTAAATTTATAAATCTGTTGGGACGAATCCAGTATAAGCCCATTGACAAATTCCATTTTACGCCTTTTTGTTTCCTAACTGTATTAAAAGCAGAAATAAACTCTTGTCTGTTTTCTTCTGTATCGTTTTTTGACAGAGTAAGCGCTAATTCAAAAATTGACCAGAGGTTTTGTATATCTGATTCTCCTCTGTTATCTACAAAATAGAAAAAAGTAGATTTTAGTGGACTTAACACAGGAATTCCGTCAAAAGACATAGGAACATCAGCTTTTATGTCAAACAATTCCTTGAATTCAGTAATAAGTTTTATTCTGTTCTTTTCAGTTAGTTGTTTATTAAATAATCCAAAAACTGTAAAAGGATCAATATCAACAAGGATATTATTTCCGCCTTTATCTCTATCAATAGTCGGCAGTTTTATCCCTGTAACCTCATAAACCTGCTTTATTTTTTCAATCAGCTCCTGCCGATTGTCCTTATATGCAAGTAGCTTATCTGCAAACTCCTCATAAAATGATATCCAATCAAATTGATTCTTAGCGCTCATACTATCGCCCCTTGATGATTGATAATTTTATCATATCATATAATAAAACAAATTAACAGACATAAAAACGAAAAAGAGAATTTTTTATAGGTCTTATGTGTCCCTAACAAACGTGTTTTTCTCGGTAGGAGTAAAAACGCACTGCTTGTTTAGACGTGACATCTTAAATACACTAACGTTTGTCGAACGAATTTTCTAAATTTGCTTGACAACCAAACGAATGTTCGTTATAATAATTACTGTACACAAAACTGTTCGCAGATTGTGTGCGACAACTGAATAGTGATGAACTTATGAGTGTAAAGAGCTGACGAGCGCTGGAGCATCACCTGCGGGCAGCGCAAAGCCAAAGATGCGCTATAGGGTACCGGTACGCTGACAGAAGTGCCGGCTCCGTTCTGTTTTTAGTCATTTGAGTTTAGCTTATTTTAGTGAACGGCAGTACAAATAAGCGCTTTAATTTTTCAAAAGTTTAATCAAAAAATTTAAAGTCAAGTTACATGAGGCTTCTCAACCAAGGGGGTAGTTTACCTTTTTGAAGTTGAGGGAAGTGCCTTGCGTGACTTGGCTTTTTGTCGTGTCAAAATACAACTGAATGACCGTCCGAATGGGATATGATATTGCGATGATCGTAAGCGAGCGATACGACGCTCCGGTGAAAATCCGGCGCAGGAACGACATTCGGGTAAAGCGGCAAACTTACAACAAAACAGTCACTTTTTACAGTGACAGAAAGGAGAAACAGTGACTAAAGGTGAACAAATTGTTGCGCTGGCAATGGAGAAAGTCAGTCGTGAAGGCTATCCGAAGCTGACCGAAGATCATCCTTTTTTCGGAAGGTTAAGAGCGTTTATGGTTGACAAGCATTACTGGATGGGCACAGCTACAGATTTACTTACCGAAATGAACGACACCGTTACGCCGACTAATACGGTAACAAAACTGCTCAACAAATATTGGTATCGGTTGAGAAAACGTGACGGTATCGGCATCAATTTTCGGCGTACTAACCGAAGAAGAATCATCGAAATATATAATCACAGACAACCATAGTGACAGTTTAGGGTGACAGATATGTTGACAGTTTTTCAGAACACTGCATAACAATGTTGAATCTAAGCAAGCATACTGTTTGTAACCACAAACAGTGCTTGCTGAAACTACCGTGTATTATCTCAGCAAGCAGACCGTTCGTATCCACAAACGGTTGTTGCTGAGAAATCACCTCGGAATTTCAGCACTTGTTAGGGACACCCTAAGACCTGTTTTCGAAAATCTTAACTACGAAAGGAAGGTGACAGATTATGTACTATGTTGATGACAAAGGCAAAGTCCTTGATATTCAAACGCCGCTTACCGAAGCACTCAACGCAGTCATTGAGGATTACTTCGATATGCTCAGTAAGATGACAGCGGAGCAACGGCTAAACTATTTTAAGTATGAACAGTTCGTTGAACCGTTACGATACACACAGGACATTGACAACACAACCTATGTTGTGCGAACGCACTTCAATCAGAACGCTGACAAAACAATCTTAAAGAAGATTGAAAAGATAGTAGAGAAAGATTCAATTTAGTGCTTTAAAGTATTGAATTTAGCAGCCGGATATGTTATAATAAAACTATCCTACAAATACATATCCGACTGTGGAAAGGAGCAAAATGAGTAAACAGTCAGATAAAGACAAAATCACAGCTCTGTACTGCCGACTATCCCGTGATGACGAGAACGAAGGCGTATCGGGCTCAATCAAAAATCAAACAGAAATTTTACAACAATACGCTGCCGAAAACAGTTTCAAAAATACTCGCCTTTTCATAGACGACGGTTTCTCCGGTACAACCTTTAACCGTCCTGCCTTCAACGAAATTATGAAGCTCGGCGAGGAAGGAAAAATCGCAACACTGATTGTCAAAGACCATTCCCGTCTCGGACGTAACCGATTGGTAGTCGGTTCCTTGTTGGAAGAAGAATTTGATCGAATGGGCATTCGCTATATTGCCATTATGGACAATATCGACACCAAAAACGGAATCAGCGATCTTGTACCTATGCAGGACTGGTTTAACGAGTGGCACGCAAAGAATACCAGTGACAAGGTGCGCAAGGTATTCAAGAGCAAAGGCAAATCGGGCAAGCCATTGACAAGCAATCCGCCTTTTGGATATATGAAAAGTCCTGATGACAAGTATCAATGGATAATCGACGAGCCTGCGGCTGAAATCGTCAAGCGTATATTTAAGATGTGCGTATCCGGAATGGGGCCGTCACAAATTGCCAACAAGCTAAGCGCAGAGAAAGTTCCAACACCAACGGAATACTGGATTAGCGTAGGCAGAAAGTGCGGTAAGCCGCCGTCCGTTCCGTTTCACTGGTGTCCGGCTATGATAGCGAACATCTTGAAGCGACAAGAGTATTGCGGTGATACCATCAACTTTCGCAGCACAACCAAATCCTTTAAGAACAAGAAGCGTGTTGACCGTCCTGAAAGCGAATGGATAATCTTCGAGAACACCCATCCCGCCATTGTTGACCGTGACACATTCAAACTTGTTCAGAAAATCCGAGAAGGCAGGCACCGTCAAACACGGACGGGCAAAGTCAGTATCTTTTCGGGATTGGTGTTCTGTGAGGATTGCGGACAGAAGATGTACTACCAATCAGGCAAGAAGGACCGGCGAGATCCACCGCACTTTATGTGTTCAAGCTATTCCAAGAATCCCGACACCTGTACCTCACACTATATCGGCGAGAGAACGCTGACAAACCTTGTTCTTGAAAGTATGCGGCGAGTGTTTCTGAACATTCAGGCTTTTGAAAAGGAATTTGTCCGCAAACAGGTTGAGAGCTACGACTCTGACAAAAAGAAAGAGCTGACAGCAAAACGCCGAGAGCTTGAAAAGGCAAAGAAACGTATCGCTGAAATTGATAAGCTGATACAGCGAATCTATGAGGACAACGTTATCGGTAAACTGAGCGACGAGCGATTCGCAACCTTGAGCAACACATACGAAACCGAGCAGAAGGAACTAAAAGAAAAGCTCCCCGAAATGGAGAGCTATCTTGAAGCCGAAACAGATAAGACGGTTAATCTGCAAAAATTTGTTCAAAAAGTAAAGGCAATCACCGAGCCAACCGAGTTGACAAGTGAGCTTGTTCACGAATTCATCGACAAGATTGTTGTATCAGCCGCCCGCTATCTTGACGGCAAGCGGTATCAGATTATCGACATTTATTACAACGGTGTTGGTATTATCAAACCGCTTAACCCCGAAGATATGGAAGCAGGCTTCCAACGCCATATGGCAGAAATGCAACAGAAACAGAAGAAAACAGCATAAAACCTGAAATATCAAAGTCCGGTGGGATACCTTCTTTATGTAGTGTGTCCCACCGGGCATTTCAATCCACGCTCTCCGTGAGGAGAGCGACTAAAAACGGTGTTAATTGTATTATTAATTGGACAGGGATTTCAATCCACGCTCTCCGTGAGGAGAGCGACTATCTCGGAGATTTTAGCACGAGATAAATAAATCTTAATTTCAATCCACGCTCTTCGCGAGGAGAGCGACATTTTTTAATCTGCTTATGTTGCCAATTTATCAAATTTCAATCCACGCTCTCCGCGAGGAGAGCGACCTAAAACTGACAACTCAAAAATCATAATAACAAAATTTCAATCCACGCTCTCCGTGAGGAGAGCGACATAAGCCTTTTTTAAAAGATTAAAAGAGATATAATAATTTCAATCCACGCTCTCCGTGAGGAGAGCGACTTTTCAAAAATGGCTACGCAATGTAGAGAGACAAAATTTCAATCCACGCTCTCCGTGAGGAGAGCGACCGCCTATGGATATTTGTGTAAATGTAGTTGTATATTTCAATCCACGCTCTCCGTGAGGAGAGCGACATTCGTTCCGGTTATTATAAAAATATCAATGTTATAATTTCAATCCACGCTCTCCGTGAGGAGAGCGACTTATGGTTTCAAAATGATGTTTGATGCGGAGACTTGGATTTCAATCCACGCTCTCCGTGAGGAGAGCGACGCGTTTTTAGTTGGCTTGAGGGCTACGGAGAGTATATTTCAATCCACGCTCTCCGCGAGGAGAGCGACCTAAGGTGTAAAAAATGTCAGATGATATATTAAAAATTTCAATCCACGCTCTCCGCGAGGAGAGCGACGCTCTTTCCTTCTTGATACTATGGCAACATAAGCAATTTCAATCCACGCTCTCCGCGAGGAGAGCGACACGACTATTTCTCGCTACATATTGCTTTGTAGCAAATTTCAATCCACGCTCTCCGCAAGGAGAGCGACAGGTGAAAGCTCACTTGCAGTATTAGTGGAGTATAAATTTCAATCCACGCTCTCCGCGAGGAGAGCGACAAGTATGAATGCCTTTATAAATAGGGCGATTGATATTTCAATCCACGCTCTCCGCGAGGAGAGCGACTAATATTTTCTTCTGTGCCACTATCGAGTTTTTGATTTCAATCCACGCTCTCCGCGAGGAGAGCGACAATAGATTTTAATAATCAAATGGTTGCAAAACATGATTTCAATCCACGCTCTCCGCGAGGAGAGCGACATATTATGGAGCGTTATGACTTCGTTCTAAGTCGTATTTCAATCCACGCTCTCCGTGAGGAGAGCGACAAGTATCGCATATGCAAAGTTTGTGGAAAACAATGATTTCAATCCACGCTCTCCGTGAGGAGAGCGACCTTGCAAAAATACAGATTGGAGGATAAAGTCGATATTTCAATCCACGCTCTCCGTGAGGAGAGCGACTTATACATTGATACCTTTTTTCGTGGACACCTTGCATTTCAATCCACGCTCTCCGTGAGGAGAGCGACTACAAAAAGAACTAATGAACCTATCTCCTGCTTTAAATTTCAATCCACGCTCTCCGTGAGGAGAGCGACTATAGCACACTTCTGTTCTAAAGTAAATATAATAATTTCAATCCACGCTCTCCGTGAGGAGAGCGACCGAAATACATAGAAATAAGCCACCAAATATCTTTATTTCAATCCACGCTCTCCGTGAGGAGAGCGACATTGGTTGCTGGATTGGCAAATCTTTTAATTTTTGATTTCAATCCACGCTCTCCGTGAGGAGAGCGACGCAAAATTTCAAAAAATATAGAAAGCTTTTCTGAATTTCAATCCACGCTCTCCGTGAGGAGAGCGACTTCGTTCCGGTTATTATAAAAATATCAATGTTATAATTTCAATCCACGCTCTCCGTGAGGAGAGCGACATTGGGGGCGGTAAAACTAAAGCGGGCACTAACAATTTCAATCCACGCTCTCCGTGAGGAGAGCGACGCTACAAAAAAACGCCAGGCAAAAATAGCATGGATTTCAATCCACGCTCTCCGTGAGGAGAGCGACAGCAAAATCCAACATAATATTTACTCTTAACTCAACTATGTATCTGCACTTTTTCACAAAATTATAGTTAGATGTATAAAAGTAGATTTAATATTAGATTTGCAAAATTATATTTTTATGGTGCGAATATCCTTGTAAATTTATGTAAGCTTACTATTCGCACTAAAATAGCAACACTCCCTCCACATCGAATGTATTATCTATACCATAATGTTCCACTTTAGTTTTATAGTTATTTCCAAGGTAATAGAATCTTATGCTATCAAATTTCTCATCTATTATATTTATTAGTTTTTCTTTGACTAGCCTGCATGTTGCTGTGTCCATAACACACTCGAAAACCGAGTTTTGAACTCTTTTTCCATAGTTAACACATTCTTTAGCAACCTTACGCAAGCGTTTTTTGCCGTCAGTAGTTTCAGTATTTACATCATAGGTAATAAGCACAAGCATATAAATTACACCTACTTCCACATAAAGGGCGGATAACCATCAAGATCACCTCTAAGACATCTTGCAAGAAGTAATGACTGAACATAAGGAACCATACCCCATTCAACTTTCTCTTCTAAAAATGGGTGTTTTATTTCAAGTGATTTTTTATTCTGCCATGACTTAATAATTTTCTTTTTACCATCATCATTAAGCAAGACCGCTCCATTTTCTTTGATAAAGAAATCATTCTTATTTACGATTTTTTTATTTATTACAGTAAGCACAAAACGGTCTGCAAAAACCGCTCTGAGTTCTTCTATCATATCAAGAGCAAGCGATACTCTTCCAGGACGGTCTTTGTGCATAAAGCCAACATATGGGTCAAGTCCTACACAATAAAGAGCTGAAGCAGTCATATTTGTAAGCAGTGTATACGAAAATGATAACAAAGCATTAACTCTGTCTGTTGGAGGTCTTCTGTTTCTTCCATTAAAAACAAAGTCCTCCTTTTGTTGTAAAATCAAATCATTAAATACAGAAAAATATCTCGTTGCAGCTTCGCCTTCAATACCTCTAAGCTGTTCGGTATTTTTGCAGTCATTAAGATTTGCTATTGAATCTTTAAGTTTTGCAGAAACACTCTTTAATTTATTAATATCAAGTGAATTAGGATAATCACGAGTTGCTCTTTCAATAACCCAACGAGAATTATACAGTTTTCCAGCTATCATATTTCTAGCTATTTCAGTACAAGCATTTTCATCATCAGAAAGCTTATATTGGGTTTTCCTAAGAATCACATTACCGCAATATGAACCTACCACATTTGCAAGGAATCTTCCACTTCTGCTCAGAAATGAAACACCTATACTATTATCAGCACATTTTCCAAGCAAAGCAGGACTCATTCCACTATATCCCAAAGTAACAATTGATTCTATGTTATGTAATGGAACTCTCGTTATTTCCTGTCTTTCTTTTGATAGAACAACATTTTCTCCATCGAGTGATAAATATGTATCCGGAGAACTGATATAGAGTGTATTAAGAAGCTTTTTCATAATTCAATCCTCGTTTGTCATATCAGAAATATATCTTTTTACAGTTTTTATTTTTGTTATCTTTGGCAAGCATAAATCCTTTAGTGAACACGCTCTGCAATTTTTATTTTGCTTAACTTTAGGTGTATATTTTCGTCTATAAAGTTCATGCATTTCTTCAACTACACTCTTTAAGCGATTTCTTATATCATCAGTAAGCTCTATTCTCTGTCTGCGTTTTGTTTTACCATAGAATATATGCACCTCATTTATGCTTGTACAAAACATATTTTCAAGGCACAAAGCTTGTGCGGCAACCTGTAATATATCTGCATCTGATACCTTTGGTTCACCATGCTTGTATTCAACGGGAATGATAGTATATTTTCCAGGCTTATCATAAAGCAATGCACCGCTTTCAGACGGAATAAATTCAACAACATCACATTCGCCGAATATGCCAAGTTCATATGAAGCAACCTGCATTCCTCTTGATACTATTACACCGTTTCTTGTTTCCGAGAAAGTATTGTCATGAGCCTTATTGTGCATAATTTCGCCGCTAACAGTAAGCAAATTTTCTGCCCATTGCTGTTCAATATGAATTAAAGCCCATTGTCTGCGACAAAACACAAAATGTTGTATTCCAGATATACTTAGTATGTTGTCATCATCATAAGTCATTCAATCACTTCCGGAGTTAAACCTTCAAGATTTCCATCATATATAAATTCATAATCCTTAGCTGATGTAGGCTCTTCACACAAAGCCTTTGCGATAACGCTGTTATGTACCTTTGCTGATGAATATTGTCCCGACTTGCAGTTATGCTTAAACCAGAAAAGCTTTTCAATGTTCATAGTTCCTTCAGGGCGAGCTGATGAACAATCATTCTCAAAAAGTGTTGCTACTGCGTTTTTAATCTTCTCAGCGTCTTCTTCTGTAAAGCCTGTCTTTTCTGCAAGCTGGCAGTTGATGCTTCCTTTCAATACATATATACCAAACCTGACTCTATGCTTCATACCCATTGTATCAGATGCTTTACCTGACTTACTTTCACTATTAACGCTCTTAGTAATCTGTATATCTTCAATTTCAATTGGTTCAAGACTAAATGCAGGTTGAATAGTCACAGGGCCTCTTACGCCTACCGAAACAGCATCGCCTTTAAAAGCAAAAACCTGTCCGAAGGTTCTTACATCAATCCATTTTTCGCAAGCCAATTTTGCAAAAGCATCTTTGCCTGTTTCCTTACCTTTTGAAAGCTTTTTCAATTCCTCATAGCTATCTGCTCGTTCTTTAAGACTCTTACAACCATCGTCGCTGCGCTCATCTGATTGTACAAATACACATTCACCCATATCCTGAAGTCTGTTTCTGATTTTACGCTTAATGCAGACATCAGAAATCTCTCCAAAACCTTCCATTGTATCTCTCGGACGATTACCATTGATTGGGTCACCATTAGGGTTTGCATGATTAACTGAAATAAAAGCTACAAAATCCACCTTGTTATTAAGTACTGACATAATTATAAATCCTCCTTGTTATCATCATTTTTATTTTTTCTTGATGTATAAAGATATTGTTGTTCGCCATAGTAGCCCATAAAGAATAAAGGCTCCAGAGGCTTTTTCATTTCATATTCTCCAGCTTTAAACATATTATATATTTCTCTAAGCTCTTTCTGATAATAAACACAAAGACCTGGGTTTTTACTTTGTATTTTGTTTATATATGGGATAAGTCTTTTACTAACATTTCCCCAAGACTTATATGGAGATGCAATAACCGAGTTCATAAATCTTGCCGCATTAGTCATTCTTGCCTCGTTATCATCATATGTATCAGTTTCAAGCTTCTCAGCAACAGCCATAAGTCTACCATAAAGATAGCTTCTATTATTGTAACTTCTATCAAGTTCCATAGTAAGTTCAACTCCTTCACCTTCATAATATTTTCTATATAATGCACAGCAGACATCAAGAACCCTTTTCCAGTTGTTTTGCTCACTATAAAGCTGAGGGTTTGAGGCTCTTGTAAAAATTCTTTTCAGTATGTTCTCTGGAAATCTTGCTCCAAGCGTAATGCAAGGATAGATTTGCTTAATTACCGTCTTAAAAATACCAGATTTATAATCAATAATAAGCTCTCCATCTCTCTCATTACCATAAGCACATCTTGCAATCTCGATAGGGGTAGGTGTCTGCACACAATGTATAACTTCACCATCATCTGTCTTATAGCAACTATGCCAGTATACTTTGCTATACCAATCTTGAATATTTTTATAAAAATCAGTAGAAGTAAGTTCCTGATACATAATAATCGAAAGCCTGCCAGGTGTAGCAGAATCTAATGCCATAAGAATAACCTTTGAAGAATTTAAATCCAGATTTTTTTTATATCCCTTAATTGCCATTTCGATTATATTCTTATACTGCTCTGCCGTCTTTGCATAAACCTTATCGTCCTTATCCTTTACAAAAGAGCCAGAATTTTCGCTTGCATCAAGCACTATTCTACCAAACACATTTGGTATTTCATTCAGACAGCTTTCCCACGCAACATATTTTTCATCACCAACACTTATGCCACCAGTTTTTATAAGCCACTTTAAAGCAAGATGAGCTTTCTGACTTACAATTTCACCTACTGCAAAAGCTTCTTCTCTATTTGCAAATCTGCCTCTATAAGTAAAATTCGATTCATCGTTTGAAGAGATAAGTTTGGCACTATCACCTGAATTTCGAATTCTAGCCATATGCTTATATGTTACAGGAACGATTTTTCCGCTTGCATAACAAAGCTGGCAATCTCTTTTCTTGCCTAAAGATTCATAATAAGCTATGTATTTATCAAAAAGTGCCTTGCTTTTCCAAACCTTTATATTTTCCCCTGAATCCAAATCATTGACAACAAAGCGTACAAATGAATCTATTTGCTTTACTGACTTTGTTATTTTATATTCTTCATCAAGAACAGCATCTTTTAATTTCAGTATTCCATCGCCTATAAGGTCGTTTATGAGCATTCTTTTGCTAAGATAATCGTATATAGCTGTAATACAAATATCCGAATACTCCGACTCTGCCCAAGCCTTTAAAGCCTTGATATATGTCACAAAATATTCATCAGCATTACTTTTAGCTTTTGCAACATACGTGCTGTAATCACCTGAAATATAAATCAGCTTATCACAAAGTGGATGTGGTGCAATCCCAGAACTTCTCGAACTCGAATCTTCCGTAACAGGTATTATAGTTTTTGCATCATCAGCATCAACTACTTCTGCGTGTGAAAATGTTCCGTCGCTAAAAATAGTAACCTGTATCTGTGCATTACTTGTAGAATGATAAAGCGGAAGAATAGGTTCCCATTCATCGCTATTATTAACCTTTTCATTGATTTCATCGTATAAGGCGGCAGTTTCAGTTATCCAACTCATTTTTATCTACCTCCCTAAATAATTCCGTATGAAGTGTATCAACACTCTCACATTTTTCTGCATCAAAAACTTTCTGTTTAGCATCTCTTATATGACGCTTAATTGTGCATTGCTCAGGTCGAATAAAATCAATCTGTCCATTTTTCATAACTGGCGTATGGAAACAAACAGTCATCTTACCTTTATCTTCTTCGTTAATAGCCTCATCACAATATATTATGCTGTGATACATTAAGCCAAATGAGATTTCCGAGTTATTGCCATCATCATAGCAACTTTTTTCCTCATCAAAATTACAAGGCTCGACATATGCTGGACACTCGCTAACACCAAGTTGAGGAGAGCGTCTGCCGCCAAGCTTTATCATTCTTTTAAGTATTTGATAATGCTTGTCCTCATTTCTGTCATTTGCAAATTCGGGACGATTTTCGTTCCAAATGAAATGCCCTTTTACTGCATAAGCAACATCAGTAAGATAGGTATAAATTGAGAGGTCATTTCCGCCGTTGTTGTATTTAATTGGTCTGACTCCCTTAGATACCGTTCTTATTGGTTTAAGCACTTTTACAGAATCAATCACATAAAGCAAAGTCGGTTTAAAATAGATAGCTTTTGTAATACCTATAAGAGCTGAATATGTAGGTATAGGGTAACTCATCTTTTCTCCACCAACTCTTGTTATAGGGTCGGAAAAAAGTGCATAATCTCCATAGACCTTATAACAAAATTCATTTTTATATTTCACCTCACAAACTCCTTTCTATTAATTTGAATTTATTATATATCGTTTTTTTGTACTTGTCAATAGAATTTGTAAAATAATTTATTTTAGGCTATAATATTTTTGTCATAGCTAATATCTTAGTTATGTGGATTGAAATTATTACTTTGACTTTATTATTGTAGCTTGCCAAAGGCTCTATCGAAAGATAGGGCTTTTGGCTTTTTATTTAGAAATAGCAAAAATCCAAATTAGGATTTTCCGAGAAACCATATATTTCATCATAATATCCATCTGCAAGAAAACGAATACCAGTTTTCTTATCGACACTTATATAAGAGTCTTTAAGCTTATTTTTCGGCAATCCTATCAAATATCGCTGAGCCTTTTTTATAATTGCGTCATAATCCTTATATCCCTCTGATAAAAGCTCGGATATAAGCTCCTTGCCGTCTTTATAGGGTACAAGGACGCTTTCATTTATATCAGTTATAACTTCAAAGCATTCTCCAGCGGTTTTCATAGCCGCCCTAAGAAGTGTTTTAGTATGGTATGAGCCTTTTTCATTAGTGGAAAGCATTTCAAATATTGAGCATGTAAAATCTTCAACATATAAATCTTTTTTGTCAAAATTTTTATAATAATCAATATAAAACTTTTTTATTGCTTTTAAATCAAGCAAATCCTCATATTCATCTGGTTTTTTCTTTATGCGTTTAAGCAAACCAATAGTAGCACTTTTACCCTTTTGAATGCTTTTCAAGCTTGAAACATTTTCATATTCATTGCTTATATTCACTATGTAAACATAGCCAATATCTCTTTCAGCATTTCTGTTGCATCTGCCTGCCGCCTGTACAATACTATCTGTACCAGCAAGAGAGCGGACAACTGTTTCAAAAGAAATATCAACGCCCGCCTCAATAAGCTGAGTACTTACACAAAGAACACGCTTGCCATTTTTCATTTCATCTTTCATATTCTTGATAACATTAGCTCTATGTTCAGGACACATATTAGTTGAAAGATGCACAAGCACTATTTTTTCATCTTCAAACAAATGCTTTGCACTCTTAAACACCTCAAAAGCCGCTTTTTTTGTATTAACTACGCAAAGAATAGTTCGACAATCTTCTGAAAGAGAATGTAAAAAATCAGCAACATTATCAGCAGTATATCCTCCTGGAATTGTTTTATCTATAATTCTTGTACGCCTCATTTTTTCGCTGTAATCTTCAAAACCGTTTATCATTTCATAGCTTTCATCAAGCCTTAAACAATAATCCATATGTTCAAAAGGTGGTTGTGTCGCTGTACATAAAACAATTGTACAATTACATATATAAGCAAGAAATTTCATTGCCATATTAAATAATCTGATAAATTCATATGGAATAGACTGCACCTCGTCTATAATAATTACCGAATTTATAAGACCTCTCATTCTTCTTATTGAACTTATTTTTCCATCAAAAAGAGAATTTAAAAACTGCACCATTGATGTAGCTATAACATAAGAATTCCAATTTTCACTCATATATTTAATATTTTGTTCAGTAGCTAAACTTTCATTATAATTACAATAAAGCATATCTCCGAAATGTGGCAAAACAGAAACATCATCAGGTAAAAAAGATTTTATTTCATTATAATTCTGTTCAAGTATTGAATTAAAAGGAGCAACATAAAAAATCCTGTTCTTATTAAATTTTTTAGCATGATGAATGGCATATCTTAGTGAGCTTATAGTCTTTCCACCACCTGTTGGAACAGTCATTCTTACAATATTTTCAGAATTTTCTGAATAAGCTAATGCCTTATCAGATATTTCTGCTCTTATCTTATTGAGTTCAGTATCTTTATTAAACAGCTTAATCTTTTCTTCAAAATAATTGCAACATTTCTCCCATAATTCTGCATCTCCATATAACTTAGGTCGTTCTATCCGATTAACAAATTCCGCAGTATCAGAATGGTCAGAATCAACCAATATTGAAAGTAACACTCTTATCAGCAAAGAACAATTAAATAACTTAATCCTTTCTAAAGATTCGCCATCTTTTCTTTTATCTTCATCTTTACTGCAAAAATTCAGAAATTCATTAACTTCATTTTTAGCGTTGAGATAAAGCTCATCAATTTCCTTTTCGCTTATAACCTCATCGAGTGTAAGCTTTTTACATTCATTGTAATCGTAATTTGTATTATTTATTTTTGTAACAAAGCCATTTTCTTTGCCTGATTTAGGATAATCAAAATCAAACAAACCATGATGTGACATAATAACCGAAGAAATAATTTCAACAGTATAGTTATTTGTTTTATCAGAATCATTGTTCTTTATAAATTTTTCGTATATATATCTTCCGCCACAATTTGAATGTACAACCTTACCTTTGTTCCACTCACCACCTGAACCAACTGTCCTTTGATATTCATCACTGCGAGCAGTGTTTTTACCCATATCGTGTAAAATTGCTGCAAGATAATAAAGGCTTGGCATATTTATAAGCTCAGAGTCCCTTTTACCTTTTTCGGCTACACTTATGAGATGCTCTTTAACAGTTTGTAATCTTCCATCTTCTGTAAAATGTGCTGCATATTCCATATAATTTCCTCTAATCTTTGCTTATATTATTTGTTTTGAAAGGTATATATCAAATTTTATTTAATTCACAAATTTCAACAAGACATATGTAAATTTGATATAGCTATTATAGCATATAAGGAAATAATTGTAAACTGTTAATTATTTTTTGTTAAAACTGTATAATATTATACAAAACTTTTTCTTTTCAAATCTGAGTCAGTTTTGTTTTCATAAACACTTATATGTTAATAACTTTTGACATTAAAAAATTCCTCCTGATGTATATTCTAAATCAGAAGGGTTCTGTTTTCCTAATTTTACGGATTTGTCCATTTTTGTTGATTACTTTATTGTTTTTTTATTCAGAAAATATCGACAATATTATTATTTATATGTATAATATTATTATAATTTATAAATTCTATATTCTGAACGATAAAGGTACAAACTTAATATATAAGTAAATTTAAATAATAGGAGTAAGGAAAATGGAAAAGTATACTGAACAACTTGAAAATATAAAGTATGAAATTTCACCAGAAGATGATAACTATACAGAAGAACTACTTTCTGTCGCTAAATCTTTTCGTGATTTTGATGAAACTTTGGATACTTTTATAATTAATAAGGGATTTATCGGAGATATATTGAATATTGATGAAAAGGTTGAGTTTATTAAGGATAAATTTCAGAAAGCGGATATTTTACCCTTGCCAAGAAATATAAAGAAATGGTTTACAGAGAAAAAGAGAATTGAAAAAAGAAAAATTGCTTTTCAATTTTGTTTTGCTTTTAAACTTGATTTAAAGGAAAGCGAGGAATTTTTCAGAACAGTATGCTTACAGAGAGGTTTTGATTGCCATTATATTGAGGAAGCAATTTACTATTATGCGATTAGTAATGAATTGAGCTATGCTGAAACAATAGATTTGCTTGAAAAGGCACCAAGTGATATAAAGGGAAAAGTCGATTTTAATGATGAGGTGCTATTTACTGAGTCGATTATTAAAGAGATAAATAGGTTTAAATCTAAGGAAGAACTGATACAATTTTTTAATAATAATCTGGAACAGTTCGGATATAATAATGCAACAGCTTATAAATACATAATGAAAATATGGAATGAAATTAAAAAATCTAAGGGTTTAGCAGAAAGGGAAAAGGCTTTATTATTTCCTAATCTTATAAATAATGGTGATAAGACAGAATCAAAAAAGCGTTCTGTATGGGATATTTATCTTCAAATACTGGGATTGTATGATTTTGATTATGATAATTCTCCTTTATTTGTTCTTGATACTGATAGAACTTTAAAACCTATTTTGAAAAACAATGATTTATTGCACCCTTTGGCAGAAGATTCATTTCCAGACAGGCAAGGCTTGGAGGCTATACTAAGAGGAGAACATAAATCTAATGAGCTAGTACGCAAAACCATTATTTTGTTAGTCTTTTATGAATATTGGACAAAACGCTTATTAAAAAATAATGTTAAAGTTTATTGTGCTGATGATGACGACAATGAAAGATGCTATGCAGAAATAAACAGATACCTTATAGATGCAGGTTATCCTACCTTATATGCTGGAAATCCTTATGATTGGATTTTTCTCTTTGCTATGCAAGATGAATATCCAATGGAAACATTTCGCTATTTTATGAGAGAGCTTTATATAATAAAAGAAGATGAGTTGAGGGCTTCTTCTGATAGTGTGGCTTGCACTCAAAAAACCATTTGACGAAAAAAGCATTGTAAAATCTAAGTAGAAATATCAATGGAGATGTGAAACTATGGATACAAGAGTTGCATTAAAAGATAAAACAGAACTTAGATTTTATAATTCTTCAAATGGAGTTTGTGTATATACTATTCAAAAAGAGCTTGCAAGAGGGGCGGCTTGTATTGTATATGATGCCTCTTATGTAAATAATTCAGGAGTAAAAAAATCTGTTAGAATAAAGGAATGTTATCCTTTTGCTCTTGATATTGAAAGATGTGAAAATAATTTTCTATTTCCTAATGAAAGTGATAGGGATAGTTTTGAAAAACGCAAGGCTGAAATGTGTCATGCGTTTGATTTGGGAAATGAGCTGTTTAGCACAAGTGGTTTGACGAATTTTACATCAAACACAGTGGATATTTATGAGCTTAATAACACCATTTATGTTGTTACTAACTATCAGGAGGGAGAAACTCTTTCACATAGTAAGTTCATATCGCTTAAAGATTGTATTGCAGTTGTGAAAAGTACAGCTAAGGTGATTATGAAAGTTCATCGTAAAGGTTATCTATATTTAGACCTAAAACCAGACAATATCTTTTTGTTGACTGGAACGAAAGAAGTTGTACAATTATTTGACTTTGATTCTCTTGTGCCGATAACTGCATTTAAAAGTGGGGCAGAAGATTGTGAATATAAAATATCTCACACTAAAGGTTTTTCGGCTTTAGAATTACAAACTGGAAAGCTAAGGAAGGTTGGAAAGCATACAGATATATATGCAGTAGGTGCAATTTTATTTTATCTTGTATTCGGAACTATCCCAACAGCTTTAGATTGTGGGATATATGCTGAATATAGCTATGAACAATCAAAATATGCTGCAAAAACATTTCAGGATAAGATGTATTATGAATTGACGGACTTTTTTCATCATACATTAGCTAATTTTTATTTGGATAGATACCAAGATATGCAGCAAGTAATCAGAAAGCTTGAAGAAATAGAAAAGCTGGCTGATACAGCAATTCCATATATTCTCAATTATTATGCATCTTATACAAAAGCGATTATAGGCAGAGAGAAAGAACTTCAAAAACTTAATGAGTGGATTGAAAATACAGGACAAAGCCTGCTTTTTGTTACAGGAATGGGAGGCATTGGAAAAAGCTCCTTGATACAAAGTTATCTAGCGAATAATGCTCAGAAATTTGATACTGTGATTTCTTTGAAATTTTATCATTCCTTAAAGGAAACAATTGCTGATGATAGGCAGTTTGTTATCAATGCAGTAATGCAAAGCCCTCAGGAAGAACCAGATGAATATTTTATCAGAAAGTTGGCTATTGCCCGTAAATTAACACATAATCAAAAGGTTATCTTAATTATTGATAATTTTATTGGAGATAATTTCAGTGGTGTAGAAGAATTATTAAAGCTTGGCTGGAAAATTATCATCATTACCCGTAAGGACATACTTAAAGGCGAATACTTTTGCCTTAATATAGAAGCAATACAGGAAAAAAGTGATATGTATTCTATGTTTGAGAGTTACCTAAGACGAACTATTGAGCCTTATGAATATCCTATGATAGACTGTATTATAGAAAAGGTTCAAGGGCATACCTTAGTGCTTGAATTGATTGCCAAACAGATTGCAAATAGCTTTCTTTCTATATCAGAAGCTGAAAAATTGATGGAGAAAAATGGTTTTTCAGAAATTGCACCTGAAAAAGTACCATATACAAGAGATTTTATAGCTTATACCGATACGATAAGGAATATTATAGATACACTATTTATTTCATCGCAAATAACAGAATATAAAAAATCTGTTCTAAAGGGAATATCATTTTTTGGTATAGAGGGAATAGAGGTAAAATTATTTGCTTCTGTATATGGGCTTAGAACAAAAGATGTGATAAATGAATTGACAACAGACGGCTGGATTTCCATAAATAATTATAAAATTGTAATGCACCCAGTTATTGCTGAGGCTGTTAAAGGTTGGAAAATTACTGACACATTCAGAAAAGCTTCAACTCATATTATGATAGAGTTAAAAAAAGTGCTAAAGGAAGACAAAAGAAAGGCTTTGCATTTGTGTGAAGAATTTTTGGAATGTTGTAAGAAAGATAAAGAACTTGCAAGTCAAAATCCATATAGGGAATTATTTTTTGAAGTATTATCTGCAATGCCTCGTTATAGGGAAAGCTATATACTCAATAATGCCATAGAGCTGATAAAAAATCGTGGAGATTTGAATGGCAATGCAGTAATCAAATTATATGAGTTTATTTCTGAAATTTATGAGGAACAGCGTGATTTAGATAAAGCATATGAATGTATTATTAGTGCAGAAGATGTCATAAATGCATTTTCTGATGACCACATAAAAGGGCAATATTACTATCTTTTAGTGGGTTATTATGATTATAAGCTTGAGGGGTGGTATGATACAAGAAATAAAGAGGATGCAAAAGTATTGTCTTTGCTGATGAAAAATCTTGATAAGGCAATCAGGTATATGAAAAAATCTTATCATCAAGATGGAAAAAAGCTTCTTGCTGAGTATTTAAGATGTAAGGCAAATATACTGATAAGAAGTAATCCGAAAATGAAATTCAGAATTGATTGGTTGCTTAATAAAGTAGATGATATAATAAAAAAAGAAGCCTATGAATATACTGAGCTTGGTTGTGGCTACTATCTGACTTGTGCTTGGTATTATACTTATGTTGAACCTAATAAAAAAATAGTTTCAAAATATATTCAGCAGGCTTATGAGGTGGAAAGTGCGATTTGTGAAAATGACTTGGATTTCATTGATAATATAATTATTCCAAGTGCGAATATTTCACTTGAATCTGGACAAGAAAAGAAAGCGGAAAAATGTTTGCTCTTTGGAATAAAATTATGTGAGGAGAATGATGAGATTATTCCATTTATCCGAAAGAAAATGGAGCTATATACATATTTAGTAGATGTATACTACTTTACAGACAATAAAGAAAAATATTCTGAAACTATAAAAATAATAAAAAAGGCAAATGAGAAATATAAGGATATTGGCTTATTTACTGATATTAAAGAGCTATAAAAAACAAATAAATTCACAGCATTTAGAAGGATATTTCTAAGTGCTGTTTTTCTTTTACAGTCACAAAACCAATTTCAAATATTCATATGTTAAAATAAAGGCGGTTAAAGTATTAATAGATAAAATTTTTAAAAATAAGGGGGTGTGTAAATTATGGGAAAATTTACGGTGCAGATGATTCATATTAAAAATCATATAAAGCAAGTTGTTTTATGAATATCTGTGCCAAATAAAGAACTAATTTCTATCATTACAAAATTATTTTAGGGGGAAAAGTCTATGTCAGAAAAAATTGAAGTAAAGAAAGCTGGTTTTAAAATGGATAAACGCTTGATTTCTTGTATAATTGCGTTAATCGGTTCGATAATGTTAATCGCAACATTATTTCTGCCCTTTGCATCAGCTACGGAAAAATATAGAGAGCAACTTGAAAAATTTCCTGATACAATGTATGCAGAAGAAATTGGAATGACAAACAAAGACGCTGTGAATATTTCATTATTTGAATTTGGTAAGATTTATTCTTCAACTGCTGCTGCACAAAATGCACAAGCTGTAAGTATTACCTGTGTGGTTATGATTTCTGCTTTTGCAATTTTTGCTTTATTGTCAGCGATTTTCTCATTATTGAAAAAACCGATAGCAATAATGATATTCAATGTTTTGTCTTTGGCAACATTTCTTTTATTAAAATGGGATTTCAATGACAGAGGTGTACTTCCAAGTAGCAGATATGACTGTGGAATGGCACAATATTTTTGTTACTTTGGAGTAGCTATAGTGTTTGTAGGTGCTATTATTATGTTATTAATAAAAATTAATCAAAATAAAAATTTAGAACAAATGGAGGAATCAAAATGAAAAAAATAGTATCACTTATCCTTATTGCAATGTTGGCATTATCATTGACAGCTTGTGGAGGAAAAAATTCCAATAGTCAATCATCTATATCAGATAAGAGTAGTTTCTCAAGCAGTGAAGCATCAAAGGAAGCTGAGAGCGGTTCAAATAGTACTGTTTCTGAGAAATCAAGCGAAAGAGATGAATCGACATCAAACGAGAGTAGTTCAAATAGTATCGTTTCTGAAGAATCAAGCAAGGAAACAAAATCTGAAAGCAGTGCAGATAATGCTACATCTAAAGATTTAAGCAAAGAGTTTAAAGAATCTGTAAAAAAGGATATTAAAGACACGATTGAATCTCTTGAAAAAGACTATAAACAGCTGAAAGCAGATATTGATACATACGATAAATATTCTAAAAATGCTGATAAGATAAAAGCTTTCTATGATAAAATTAATGAAACTCATAAAAGCTTGTGTATTAGAATGAGAGAGTATGCCTTAGATTATGCTGATAAAATTCTATCATCAAATACTTCTAATGATGAAAAATACGAAGAACTTGATAAGTTATATAAAATCATATATGATGATGGCGGTGAAAGCATTTATGATGGAGTATATGATGGAATATTAAGTGATATGTATAAGGATTTCTATGATGGCATTTTAACAGATGCATATGATAGTGTTCCATACGCTGAATTATCAAAGCTACAAACACAGGAATATAAGTGGTGGTCAAACACTGGTTCAGATGTCTATAAGCAATGGTCAAGCTTTGGCTCCGATGTATACAAATTTTGGTCTGATTTAGGCAGCAAAGTTTGGAATGATGAAATTGATGAAACTAAAGAGATAATGTCTGATTTCAAGGCTGACATCAATGAATTAAAAGAAAAGAATTAATAGCAATATAAAAAATATTTCTATGAATTTTTGGACAATGCTTTCGTATTTATTGCGAAAGCATTGTTTTTTAATTTGGAAATTTATAATTTGTACTTCTAAAATTATATAGACAGTATAAAAAAGACTATCTAAGATAGAGAATTAAATTTTAAACAACAAGTTGATTTCGTTTTTCTGAAATGCTTTCCAAACATCAGCCAATAAGCTATAAGTCATCTACTTCGATGAAGTATGCAGAAATAAAGCTTTCAAAAGGTGACTTTGTATAGGCTGGATATGATTTTGAAGGATTCTAAGCGGATATAGATAATATCGTTATCGGACTTACTAAAATCGTTACATTTGAGAAAGAGGATAGGATAAGCTTATTAGAGAAAAATGGCTTTTTGCAAAAATTGTTGTAATACAAAGATTAGACGATAAGTAAATCAATAAGCATCTACATAAAAGTTTCTAAATTCAATTATAATTGTGTAAAATTCAACACATTATGATATTTTATGTATTGTTGAGTTATAATTCAATCATAAAATTTAAGAAAGAAGGATATTCTATGAAAAAAACAATCAAACAAACCTTAGCTATTGCAATGACAGCAGCAACACTCCTTGCAGTTCCCGTGGCATCTATGAGTGTTGCTGCAACAGACAATGCAACTACCTTACAAGCATCAAATTCGGACAATTATACCTTTGTAGAAAATCATTCTATCATTGATTGCACAAACCGTTATAAGATGGATGATGGAAGATTTAATTTTACAATTAAACTTCCAGCTGGCACAGATACATATGCTGTTACTCTTGAGGTTACAAGAAATGACCAAGGTGAAAAGCTATTCTCCGACCGTTTGATGTATTTTACAGGTGGAATTTGGAACACAAGCTTGAGATTAATAGATTCTTATGATGGTTCAGATTATTATGAACTTATAACAGATAAGTCTGTAAATGCTGGTGTAGGAATTAAGCTTTATATGAATTACGATGGTGCAAGCTATATGGCTACTAATAATGCAGATGGTTCTACTGTAGAGGGCAGAGGTTATTGGCTTAGTGCATAATAAACTCCTTAGATTGGTGATGACTTTGGTTATCACCAATTTTTTATATAATAAAACAAGCTTCTTGTTTAAAAGAACTTGTTTTAGCTGTGTATTTATTAAAACTATTTTACGACAGCAAGAAGCATTTTGAATTTTGTTACAGCCTTTACAGAGTGTGGTACACCACAAGGCATAACGACAGATTCGCCAGCTTTAAGAATATATTCCTTATTGTTTATAGTAATGCTTGCCTTACCTTCAAAAATATAGACCAAAGCATCACCTAAAGCAGTGTGTGTGCTTATGTCCGTATTTTCGTCAAAAGCCATAACTGTTATACCAATACCAGGTCTTTGTGCAAGGGTAAGGCTTGCTATTTTGCCACATTCATATGCAACTTTGTCTGCAAGTCTGATGATTTCAGATTTATCTATATTTTTAATAAGTTTTTCCATTGTTGTTACTCCTAAAATAAAAATTCTACTTATATTATGCCATAAGTCTTCCTATAAAATACTGTTTTTTAAAAAAACTATTAAAAAAAGTGTTGACAAAATAATCCAGTAGTGCTATAATACGGAATATAGACGAAGGCGTCGGATTTATTTCCGACGCCTTTTTTATTTTCTAAAATTTATTTTGAGGAGAGATGTTTTATGAACAGCGGAAGTGTCAGCTTTATAATCATATGTTCCGCACTGGTTTTCCTGATGACCCCAGCACTCGCATTTTTCTATGGAGGTCTTGTAAGAAGAAAAAATGTCCTTAACACAATGTTTGCAACTATGTTTATTGCAGGTACGGCAATAGTTATGTGGATTTTGTTTGGTTACTCGCTTTCTTTCGGAAGTGATGTTGGTGGAGTTATCGGAGGCTTCGACTTCCTCGGTTTTAATAATGTAAGCATTTCAGAAAGCACAAGAGGACTTGAAATTCCTGATGCACTTTTCGCAGGTTTCCAAATGATGTTTGCGGTCATCACACCTGCTCTTATAACTGGTGCTATTGCGGGCAGAATGAAGTTCAAGGCACTTGTTCCATTTATCTGCCTCTGGTCAATCGTTGTTTACTATCCGCTCGCACATATGGTATGGGGTGGCGGTTTCCTCGGAGCAGGAACTGACGGAGGACTTTTCGGTACAGGTCTTTACCTCGATTCCGTAGACTTTGCTGGTGGTAATGTTGTACATATCAGCTCAGGTATTACAGGTCTTGTTCTTGCAATTATTCTTGGCAAGAGAAGAGATTATGAGAGAAGTGCATATAAGCCACACAATATTCCATTCGTACTTCTTGGTGCAGCATTGCTTTGGTTCGGTTGGTTTGGCTTTAATGCAGGTAGCGCACTTGCAGCAAACGGCACAGCAGTTCACGCATTTATGACATCAGCAGTTTCTTCGGCAGCAGCTTTGATTTCTTGGATGTTTATTGATGTTGTTAAGACAGGCAAGCCAACACTCGTTGGTTGCTCAACAGGTCTTGTTGTAGGTTTGGTCGCAATTACACCAGGTGCAGGCTTTGTTCCAATGTGGTCAGCAATTCTTATCGGCTTGCTCGTAAGCCCTATCTGCTATTTCGGTGTACATCTCATAAAGAGAGTATTTAAAATTGATGATGCACTTGACGCATTTGGTTGCCACGGTATCGGTGGTATCTGGGGCGGTATTGCAACAGGTCTTTTCGGTGTTAAGGAGCTTGCTCCTGGAGTTTCATCTGGTGCAAAGTGGAATGGTCTTATCTACGGAGAAACTGGCTTGTTCTTTGCACAGATAGAAAGCATTTTAGTGACTGTTCTCGTAGCTGTTGTGGGTACACTTATTTGTGTAGGTATCGTAAGATTATTTACAAAGCTCCGTGTTTCAGAGATGGACGAAAGAGTTGGTATGGATATTACACAACATGGTGAAAGTGCATATCCGTCATTTAATGGTCTTGATTAATATATGAAAGGGTGAGTTTTCGTGAAGAAGATAGAAGCTATCGTTCGTCCTGAAAAGTATGAGGAAGTAAAGGACGCATTAGAGTCAATAGAAGTTCGAGGAATTACAGTATCTCAGGTTATGGGTTGTGGCCATCAGAAAGGTTCAACTGAGAATGTTCGTGGTGTTGATGTCAGCATAACAATGATACCAAAGATTAAGTTTGAGATTGTAGTTTCTACTGAAGAATGGGCAGAAAAAACCATAGATGTTATTCAAAAAACAGCTTGCACAGGACATATAGGTGATGGTAAAATCTTTGTTTATGATTTGGATAATGTAGTAAGGATTCGTACTAATGAACGAGGAATAAAAGCAATTTAATCTGATGTATAAAATATTGTAATTTACAGCAAAATAATGCAGTGGTTTAGAAGTTTATATTTCTGACCACTGCATTTTTGTTTTACCTTTTTTAAGACTATTAAAAGTTTCGCTCGAGTCTTTTCAAAGGCAGAACCTTTGGTCGCTCTCCGCAGAGAGCGAAACAGTTTATACTTCTCTGAGTGCAGGAGGGTAGAAAAACATTCCAGTGGAATGTTTTTCGTAGGGAACCATCGCAGGGGGTTTCCTAATAGAGTAGCACTGCTTATAAGACTTGGAATTGGTTTTGCAAGCAAAATATTGAGTTTGTTAATTAATTTATATTGTTGAAGTTGAAGTGAGTATCTATGCAATATTTTTATTATTGAGCAGAGTTGATTAAATAATTTTATATAGCTATTGGAAAGTAATGAAAAATGTGGTATAATAATTAAGATATATCGCAGTTTAAAGCGTTTTATCTATGCTTATGAAAAGTTTACTTTGTTGATTATTTTAATTCATATAAATATAAAAAAGAAAGGGCGTAATGAAAATAATGTCTGAAATAATTAGAGAGAAAATCGCTGATGGTGTATATTTTAATTTCATTCCCGATAACCGTTTCAAAACAATCCGTATAACTGCATCATTGTTTCTGCCAATAACAAAAGAAACAGCTTCCGCAAATGCTCTTGCGGCAAGCCTTATAACACGCTCTTGCAAGGCTTATCCTGATTTTACATCACTTGCTAAAAAGCTTGATGAACTTTATGGTGCAGCACTATATTCAACAGTAAGAAAGCTTGGTGAAATTCAAGAGCTTCGATTTACTGTTTCAGGTATTGACGATAAATATGCTCTTGACAGCGTTAAAATTTCTAAGGAACTTACAGAACTCCTTTGTTCTGCATTGTTTGAGCCAAATATTCAAGAAAATGCTTTCCTTGGTAGCGAATTTGCTGGTGAACGCCGTCAGCTTATAGAGGAGCTTGATTCTGAATTTAATGAGAAGCGTCTTTATGCAGTAAAACGCTGCACAGAGATTATGTGCGAAAATGAGCCATTCTCTGTAAACAGAACTGGAACAAAAGAAAGTCTTCTGGATACTACAAGCGAACAGGCTTATAAGGCTTGGACTAATGCGATAGAATCCGCTAAGATTGAGCTTTATATGCTTGGTAATACAGAACCTCAGAATGCACTCAATGCCTTTAAACAGGTATTTGATGGAAAGAATCGTTCAATCGGTCTTTCAACAACTCTTGTTACAAAAGCTGATGAGGTTAAGAGAGTGACAGAGCGTCAGGAGGTTACACAATCTAAGCTCGTAATGGGTTTTAGAACTCCATATGCAGAACCTTATACAGATGTTGCAGTAGTAAAGCTTATGTGTGCTGTACTCGGCGGAACACCAAGCTCAAAGCTCTTTATGAATGTTCGTGAGAAGATGAGCCTTTGCTATTATTGTGCTGCAAGATATAATCCTAATAAGGGAATTATTATCATAGATAGTGGCGTTGAAAATGCTAATATAGAAAAGACTGAAACAGCTATTCTCGAACAGCTTAAATCTATGCAGGCAGAAGATATTACAGATGAAGAAATTGATGCAGCAAAGCTTGCACTCAAAAATGCCTATATAACATCTCTTGATAGCCTTGCATCAATTGAAAATTTCTATCTTTCACAGACCTTCAATCGTGAAACACTTACACCTGAAGAATCTGCCGAGAAGATTATGGCAGTAACCAAGGAACAGATTATAGAGGCAGCAAAGGCTGTTTCACTTGATACAATTTATGTTCTTACAAGCAACGAACAATAATTTTTATAAAGGGGAGAAAGAGTTTGAATAAAATGGAAATTGTAGAAATAAAAAGCGAAAAGCTTAATGATAAATATTATAAAATAAAGCATACATCAGGACTTACTATATATGTCAGCCCAAAGGAGGGTTATAAGTCCGCTTATGCGATATTCGGAACACACTTTGGTTCAGTAAATTCTCATTTTATCACAAATGGTGAAGAAGTTATTGTACCTGACGGAATTGCGCACTATCTTGAGCATAAGCTTTTTGAGAGCGAGGACGGCGATGCCTTCACAAAGTATGCAAAGACAGGTGCTAACGCTAACGCTTATACCTCATTTAATACAACTTGCTATCTGTTCTCTTGTACAGATAAGTTTGATGAAAGCCTTAGAATTTTGCTTGATTTTGTTCGTGACCCTTATTTCACTAAGGAAACTGTTGCTAAGGAACAAGGCATTATTGGTCAGGAAATTAAGATGTATGACGATAGTCCGGACTGGAGAGTTATGATGAATCTTATATCTTCAATGTTCCAAAATCACCCTGTCAGAAAGGATATTGCAGGAACAGTCGAAACTATTGCTGAGATTACTCCTGAATTGCTCTATACTTGTTACAACAGCTACTATAATCTTAATAATATGGTTCTTTCTGTTGCGGGTAATGTTACACCTGAACAGGTTATTGCTATTGTAGATGAAATTCTTACAAAGCAAGATGAGCCTTTGGATACACAGTCAATTTTCCCTGATGAACCTTATGAAGTTGGTCAGGATTATGTTGAACAGAAATTATCTGTTGCTGTACCACTTTTCCAACTTGGTTTTAAAGAAGATGCAGGCGATAAACGCTTATCTTCTAAGGAAATTGCTGAAACAGATATTCTTTTGTCTGCTTTTGCAGGAGAGGCTTCACCACTTTATAAGCGACTTCTTGATGATGAGCTTATCAATCAAAGCTTTGGATATGAGTATTTCGAGGAAATGGGTTATCGTGCAGTAATTTTTGCAGCAGAAACTCGTTTTCCTGAGAGAGTTGCTGAGATTATCAAGCAGGCTGCCGAGGAGCTTCATAAAAATGGTGTCCCGAAAGAGGAATTTGAGAGAGCTAAAAGAGCTATTTATGGTAAAAATATTGCTGCTCTTAATAGTCCTGAGAATACTGCAACTATTATGGCATCATTTGATTTTGCGGGCAGAGAACTTTATGAATATATGGACGCTATTGCAAATGCAAGTCTTGATGATATTAACGAAAGACTTAAATCACAGCTTGACTCAAATAATACAACACTTTCAGTAGTTAAATAATTATATAGCGATTGCCTATTAGCGAATAGACTTCCCTAAGACAATTAAAAGTTTCGCTTGAGCCTTTTCAAAGGCTCACAGGGTCGAGGGACGGATTCCCTCGTGGGTTTTAAGGGCAACGCCCTTAACATTTCTTGCCTCCTAAAGGGGCGAACTTTGTTCGCCCCTTTTAACTAATGTTATCAACAGAGAAAATTAAGAGGTGTACGAAGTCCACCTCTTGAAAAGAAAGATATGTTAAGGGCTTCGCCCTTAAAACCCGCCAAAGGCTCTGCCTTTGGAATCCGCAAGCCTTTTAAAAGGCTTGACCTAAACTTTGAGTGTCTTGGGTAAGTGCATATGCTAAGCGGTTGAAGTAATTACCAATGAACGCAGTTCACCCCTACATCTAACGATGAAAGGATAATTAAAATGTCAGATATGAATGTATCTTTTCCAAATCTGGGCATAAGTCTGAATATAAATAATGTCGCCTTTTCAATAGGCGATTATCATATCTATTGGTATGGAATTATAATCGGAATTGGCTTTATTCTTGCATTTATTTATGCGATGATGAGTTTGAAGCGTTTTAAAATTCCGAGTGAGAAATTTCTTGATTGTGTTATTGTCGGCCTTATAACCGCAATAATTGGTGCAAGACTTTACTATGTATTTTTCTCGTGGGATTTTTACAGTAGCCACCCCGATAAAATCTTTGCGATACACGATGGCGGACTTGCGATTTATGGCGGTCTTATCGGAGCGTTGCTTGGTGGCTGTATCACTGCAAAAATTCTCAAGCTTAATATTCCTGCGATACTTGATGTTGCCTCACTTGGTTTTCTGATTGGACAAGGTATAGGCAGATGGGGCAATTTCATAAATCAAGAGGCTTTCGGTACAGAAACTAATCTTCCTTGGGGAATGATGAGTGAAAATACCGGCGGAGTAACAGTTCACCCTTGTTTCTTGTATGAATCATTGTGGTGTTTGCTTGGTTTTGTGCTTTTGCACTTCTTTAGTAAGAAATTTCAGAAGTATTACGGACAGATTTTCTTGCTTTACCTTGTATGGTATGGCTTTGAGCGAATGATAGTTGAAGGCTTGAGAACAGATAGTCTTTATACACCATTCCTCAATCTTCGTGTATCGCAGATTCTTTCAGCGGTGGTTATGATAGCAGGAATTGTGATGCTTATTGTATTCCGCAAGAAAAATAATTTCGTTCATACAACAAAAGCATTAAAGGATAAAGTTAAAGAGTAATTTAATATAAAAGGTGGAGATTTTATGGCTAAGATAATTAACGGTAAAGAGGTTTCTAAAAAGGTTCGTGAGAGCGTTAAGGCAGAAACAGAAAAACTAAAGGCACAGGGCATAGTTCCAGGACTTGCAGTTGTTATTGTTGGTGATGACCCCGCATCAAGAGTTTATGTCAATAATAAGAAAAAGGCTTGTGCAGAAGTTGGTTTTATGTCTGAAGAATATGCACTTCCAGCTGAAACAACTCAGGAAGAGCTCCTTGCCCTTGTTGATAAGCTTAATAAAAAGCCTGAAATTAATGGTATTCTTGTTCAGCTTCCATTACCTAAGCACCTTGATGAAAAGGCTGTTATTGAGGCAATCAGCCCTGAAAAAGATGTTGACGCTTTCCACGCATCTAATGTTGGTAAGATTATGATAGGTGATTATAAGTTCTTGCCTTGCACACCTGCCGGCGTTATGGAGCTTATTCATTCTGAAAATATAGAAATTTCCGGCAAGAGTTGTGTTGTAATCGGCAGAAGTAATATTGTTGGTAAGCCTATGGCTATGCTTTTGCTCCATGAAAACGGCACTGTAACAATTACACACAGCCGTACAAAGAATCTTGCTGAAATTACAAGAGATGCTGATATTCTTGTTGCGGCTGTCGGTAAGCCTAAGTTTGTTACAGGCGATATGGTCAAAAAGGGTGCTGTTGTCATTGATGTTGGTATGGACAGAGATGAAAATGGCAAACTTTGCGGAGATGTAGATTTCGATAGCGTAGAGCCAAAGGCTTCTTATATAACACCTGTTCCTGGTGGCGTAGGTCCTATGACTATTGCTATGCTTATGAAAAATACTCTTATGGCTGCAAAAATTCATGCGGGCATTGAATAATAAAGGCGAGCTATTTTCGCTTGTTTATTAGCTATTATATTTACATATTAAATGAGGTTTTATATGGAAAACCAAAAGTTATATGAATTTACTCCTGAAACATTGCGTAAGCTACAGCTTAAAGAACTTGATACGCTTGTGTATTTCAAGGAATTTTGCGATAAAAATAATCTGCTTTTCTATCTCTGCGGAGGTTGCTGTATAGGTTCGCTCAGAACTGGTGGCTTTATCCCTTGGGACGACGATATAGACATACTTATGCCGAGAGATGACTATGAAAAGTTATATAAACTTTGGGATAACGATAAGCATGAACGCTTTAAGCTATTGCGGACAGATGAGAAAATCTTTACAGGAAATATTTTTACAACAATAGTTGATACTGAAACTACTTGTGTTAAGGCAAATCAGGCTCATCTTGATATACCTTTTGGAATAATGATGGATATTTTTCCGATAGATGGCTGTCCAAAAGGAAAATTTAAACGCACAATGCAAAAGCTCAATGCTATGATTTATTCGCTGTTTCTTGCACAAATCGTTCCAGAAAATCACGGCGGAATTATGGCTCTTGGAAGTAAATTTTTGCTTTCGATAGTCAAGTCACCAAAGGCTCGTGAGAAAAAATGGCGTAATGCTGAAAGGCGTATGAGCAAATATAAAATTTCCGATTGCGAATATATCACAGAGCTTTGCGAGGGCGTACATTCTATGCAGCCTAAATACCCTAAGGAATGGTTTGCAAGTGCGGTTTATCGTGAATTTGAGGGCTTGCAGATGCCTATTCCTGTCGGTTATGACCCATATCTTAAAAAAGCTTTTGGGGACTATATGACGCTCCCACCCGAAGATAAACAAAAACCTCATCACGATATGATTTTAGTTGATACAGATAGAAGCTATAAAGAGGTTTTGAAGGGAAAGAAACCCTCAGAACTTTTATAGGAGTTGATAGAATGATTTTTGCCGCAATAGTTGCAGGTGGTGTCGGTTCAAGAATGAATATCTCGACTATGCCTAAGCAATTTCTGCCACTTGGCAATAAGCCAATTATAATTTATACACTTGAAAAATTCTTGCTTTCTGAAAAGCTCGATTATATCTATATTGGTGTACATTCAAGCTGGATTTCTCATATGAAAGAGCTTTTAGATGAATTTAATATAGATAAATCAAGGATAAGAATTTCTCAAGGCGGTGCGGATAGAAATTCTACAATTTTCAATATTATTGCCGATATAGAAAAAGAGTTCGGCGAAAGTGATGAACATATAATCGTAACACACGATTCAGTTCGTCCGTTTGTTACACTAAGAATGATTGATGAAAATATTGATGCGGCTCTTAAATATGGTGCTTGTAATACTGTTATTCCTGAGGTAGATACTATAATTGTATCTGAGGACAGCAATACTATTTCAGATATGCCTGATAGAAGTAAAATTTATCATAGCCAAACACCGCAAAGCTTTAACATAAACTTATTGAAAAGGCTTTATAATGCTCTTTCTGACGAGGAAAAGCTTACTCTTACAGATTCTTGTAAAATATGCTTTATAGGTGGAGTAGAAGTAAAGCTGCTAAAGGGTGACGCTTCAAATATGAAGATAACGACTGTCGGTGACTATAATATAGCCAAGGCAATAGCAGAAAATATATATAATTAAATGGGGGACAGCAATGAAAATACCATTTTCACCTCCTGATATTGGCGAGGAGGAAATAAGCGAAGTGGCAGACACACTTCGCAGTGGTTGGATAACAACAGGTCCTAAAACCAAAAAATTTGAAAAGGAAATATCTGAATTTTGTGGTACAACAAAGGCTGTTTGTCTTAATTCTGCGACAGCCTCTCTTGAAATGACTCTCCGTATTCTTGGAATAGGTGAGGGCGATGAGGTCATCGTTCCTGCATATACTTATACAGCGTCTGCAAGTGTTATATGCCATGTGAGTGCAAAGCCTGTTATAGTTGATTGTGCAAAAGGAAAGCTACACCTTGATGCTGAAGCTTTGGCAAAGGCTATTACCGATAAAACAAAGGTGGTTATACCTGTTGATGTCGGTGGAGCTATGTGCGATTATGACAGCATTTTTAAGGTGCTTGAAACTAAGAAATCGTTGTTTAAGCCTAAAAATAAAATCCAAGAGGGCTTTGGAAGAATTATAGTTCTTGCAGATGGTGCTCATTCCTTTGGGGCGGAATATAAAACTCAAAAAAGCGGAGGTGTAGCAGATTTTACCGCTTTTTCTTTTCACGCTGTAAAAAATCTCACTACTGCAGAGGGCGGTGCTGTTACATGGTGTGACAGAGATTTTATTGATAATGATGAGCTTTATAAGCAATATATGCTCCTATCCTTGCATGGTCAGAATAAAGATGCTCTCGCAAAAACAAGAGCCGGCGCTTGGGAATATGACATAGTAGCGCCATACTTCAAGTGCAATATGACGGATATTATGGCATCAATCGGACTTGTACAGCTTAAACGCTATCCCTCAATGCTGAAAAGACGCAAGGAGATAATCGAATATTACAATTCACAGCTTGATAAGCTTGGTATAGATTATCTAAAACACTATACTAAAAATGGTACTTCAAGCGGACATCTTTATATTTCGTGGCTTACAGGACACGACTCAGAATTCAGAAATAATGTTATTTCAAAGATGGCAGAAATGGGAGTGGCTACTAATGTTCATTATAAGCCATTGCCTCTGCTGACGGCTTATAAAAATCTTGGTTTTGATATAAAAGACTATCCGAATGCATTTGAGCTATATCAGAATGAAGTAACCTTACCGCTATATTCCACCTTGACAAATGAACAGATGGAATATGTAATTTCAGCACTAAGTGAGTGCATTAAGGCTTAATAAAATTTATCCTATGGAGGAATCAGTTTGCCAAGTAATAGAGAAATGATTGAAAAGAGAAGAACATTTGCGATAATCTCGCACCCTGACGCAGGTAAAACAACACTTACCGAAAAACTTTTGCTTTATAGTGGAGCTATACAGCTTGCTGGCTCGGTTAAAGGAAAGAAAACCGATAAACACGCTGTTTCTGACTGGATGGAAATTGAAAAGCAGAGAGGTATTTCTGTTACCTCCTCTGTTATGCAGTTTGAATATAATGGCTGTTGTATCAATATTATAGATACTCCGGGACACCAGGACTTCTCGGAGGATACTTATAGAACACTTATGGCTGCGGACTCAGCAGTTATGGTTATTGACGCTTCAAAGGGTGTTGAAAATCAAACTAAAAAGCTCTTTAAGGTTTGTTTGCTTCGTGATATTCCGATTTTTACATTCATAAATAAAATGGATAGAGAAGCAAAAAGCCCCTATGATTTGCTTGAGGATATTGAAGATGTTCTTGGCATTAAAACTTGTCCGATTAACTGGCCTATCGGCTGTGGTAAGGAATTTAAAGGCGTTTATGACCGCAAAAAGAATGAAATCCTTGCTTTCACCGCAAATAACGGTCAGCGTGAAGTAGATACGGACGAGCTTAAAATTGATGACCCAGATTTGGATAAAAAGATTGGTGATGACCTCGCTCACACTCTCAGAGATGATATTGAGCTTCTTGACGGAGCAGGCGATGAGCTTAATCTTGATGATGTTCGTCACGGCAGACTTACACCTGTATTTTTTGGTTCTGCGTTGACGAATTTCGGTGTTGAGCCATTCCTTAACGAGTTTATCAATATGACAACTCCACCGCTACCAAGAAAAACTGTTGACGGAGAGGTTGACCCATTTGATGACCGTTTTTCCGCTTTTGTTTTCAAGATTCAAGCAAATATGAACAAGGCTCATCGTGACAGAATTGCCTTTATGCGTATTTGTTCAGGAAAATATGAGAAAGCCATGGAAGTTTATCATGTTCAAGGCAACAAGAAAATGCGTCTTTCACAGCCTCAACAGCTTATGGCTCAGGACAGAGAGGTTATTGATGAGGCTTACGCAGGAGATATTATCGGTGTATTTGACCCAGGCATTTTCTCGATAGGTGATACAGTATGTTCACCGAATGCGAAATTTAAGTTTGAGGGTATACCGACATTTGCACCAGAGCATTTCAATAAGGTTCGTTTGAAAGATACTATGAAGCGTAAGCAGTTTGTTAAGGGTATTACGCAGATTGCACAAGAGGGTGCAATTCAGATTTTCAGAGAGCTTGACAGCGGTATGGAGGAGGTTATAGTCGGAGTTGTCGGCGTACTTCAATTTGATGTTCTTGAATATAGACTTAAAAATGAATATGGCGTTGATATTATTATGGATGGGCTTCCATATGACCGTATTCGTTGGATAGAAAATGAGGACTTAGACCCGAAAACTCTCGACCTTGCATCTGATACAAAGCGTATTGAGGACTTAAAGGGCAATCATCTCTTGCTCTTTACAAGTGATTGGAGCATAAGCTGGGCAACTGAGCATAATAAGGAATTGATTCTTGCAGAGTTCGGAAGATGATAAATTTTTAAAATAATGTTTTGAGAGGTGAATAAGCAGTGAATTATGTTGTAGAAAGTTATGAAAATTATCGTGAAGAGGACAGATTGACAACCAATAATGCACGAAAAATTGAATTTATTACAACTACCCGTATTCTTAATGAAATTTTGGGAGAAAATCTGAAAATTTTAGATTGTGCTGCGGGAACAGGAATATATTCATTTTATTTGGCAGATAGAGGATACAATGTAACTGCAACAGATATTACTCCAAGACATATAGAAATTATTAATAACGAACTGAAATCCAAAAGTTATAAAATGGATACAGCTGTTTTAGATGCAACAGATATGAGCATTTTTCCAGATAATTCTTTTGATGTTGTTTTAAATATGGGGCCTTTCTATCATTTGACAGATGAAAATCAAAGAGAAAAGTGTTTTTCTGAATCCCTGCGTGTATTGAAAAAGGGAGGCTTAATTTTTACTGCATATATTCCAAGATATTTTATTTTTCAGTATGTTGCATTATCTGATAAGAAATATATAGATAGTAATTTAGCTGAACAGCTTATTACAACAGGTATTTTAAAACATACTGATGAAAAATGTTTTTGGACTGATACTTATTATTCAACAGATAAAGAAATGGAAAAATTATATTTAGATAATAATGTAAAGATAATAGACCATTTTGCACAAGACGGATTGACCCCTCTTTTTGCAGATAAAATTGATAGTTGGAAAGATGATGAATTTAAAATATGGTGTGATTATCATTACAGTATATGCAGGGAGAAATCAATTCTTGGAGCAAGTAATCATGTTATTATAATAGGAGAGAAAATATAAATATAAGTATTTTCCTAAATTAAAACTCAAATGATAGCTTAGACTGTTGTTTGGGTTTTTTATTTTTGCTTGGTGTTTGTATGAATGTTTATTGCGAAAGTATTGATTAAAATTAAAAACAATATCATCGATTTTTGATAAATTTATAAAAAATGTTCAAATAGGCTTGTAATTATAGTTTAAATATTGTAAAATAAATTATAAAGGGATGGGGAATAGTAGGCAACTTTGTTTTTTCGAACATATATTTTGAATAAGCATTTAGCCAAACTTCCTGCTAACTTAAAGGAGGATATTTTAATTATGGCAACAAAATTAAGCGTTAAGCATGTTTCGGATTTTATCGCTGACCGTGAGTATACAGCAATTGCTCCACAGATTAAGGCTGCTCACGAAATGCTCCACAACAAATCAGGTCTTGGCAATGACTTTGTTGGTTGGCTTGACCTTCCTGTTGATTATGATAAGGACGAGTTCGCAAGAATTAAGGCTGCTGCTGAAAGAATCAAGAAAAATACAGAGGTATTTATTGTTATCGGTATCGGTGGCTCTTATCTCGGTGCCCGTGCAGCTATTGAATTCTTGAAGTCCCCGAACTACAACGCATTGAAAAAGGATACTCCTGACATCTATTTCACAGGCAACAGCATTAGCTCAACCGCTCTTTCTGAGCTTCTTCAAATCTGTGAGGGCAAAGATGTTTCTATCAATATGATTTCTAAGTCTGGTACAACTACTGAGCCTGCTATTGCTTTCAGAGTTTTCAGAGAATTTCTCGAGAACAAGTATGGCAAAGAGGGTGCTAAGGAGAGAATTTTCTGCACAACTGATAAGGCTAAAGGCACTCTTAAAATGCTCGCAGACCGTGAAGGCTACGAAACTTTCGTTGTACCTGATGATGTTGGTGGTCGTTATTCAGTTCTCACAGCAGTAGGACTTCTTCCAATCGCTGTTTCTGGTGCTGATATTGATGCTCTTATGGCTGGTGCTGCAAAGGCTCGTGAGGAGCTTTCAGTATGTGACCTCGAAAAGAACGATTGCTATAAGTATGCTGCAATCAGAAATATTCTTTATCGCAAGGGTAAGGCTATTGAGCTTCTCGTAAGCTATGAGCCAGCATTCACTCTTATGAACGAGTGGTGGAAGCAGCTCTTTGGCGAAAGTGAAGGTAAGGACAACAAGGGTCTTTTCCCAGCATCTGTTGTTTTCTCAACAGACCTCCATTCTATGGGACAGTTCATTCAGGACGGTTCTCGTACAATGTTTGAAACAGTTGTTCTTATTGATAAGCCAAAGCAAGATGTTACTCTTGGCACAGACCCAGAGAATGTTGACGGCTTAAACTTCCTTAGTGGCAAGACTATGGATTTCGTTAATAAGAAAGCGTTTGAAGGAACAGTTCTTGCTCATACAGACGGTGGAGTTCCTAATGTAATTCTTACAATCGAAGATTCAAGCGAAGCAGAGCTTGGCTATCTCATTTATTTCTTTGAGAAAGCTTGTGCTATCAGTGGCTATACAATGGGTATAAATCCATTTGACCAGCCTGGTGTTGAGAGCTATAAGAAGAATATGTTCGCACTTCTCGGCAAACCTGGCTATGAGGCTCAGAAAGAGGCTCTTGAGGCAAGACTTAAATAATATTTTAATATGTAATCTTTCCGCATATGCGGTTAAATTTATAAGGAGGCGTTACAATGGTAACTCTAATCATAGGCAAAAAAGGTTCGGGCAAAACTAAGAAACTCATCTCTCTCGCAAATGAAGCTGTTTCAGCATCAAACGGCAATGTTGTTGTCGTAGAAAAGGGTGCAAAGCTTACTTATGATGTTACTCATAAAGCAAGACTTATTGACACAGACCAATATGCTATCACAGGTTATGACTCATTCTTTGGTTTTCTTAGCGGTATCTGTGCAGGTAACTACGATGTAACAGATGTTCTTGTAGATTCTACACTCAAGATTTGTGGTGATGACTTTGATAAGCTCGCAGACTTTATCACAAAGGTTAATGTTCTTGCGGCTAAGTCCGAAACAAAGTTTACATTCTTGATTTCTGCTGATGAAAGTGAGCTTCCAAAGAGCCTTGATGCAATTTCTGTTAAAATCTGATTTAAGGCTAAAATGATATAAAAAGAAACCGTTCGTGCCAATGGCATTGAACGGTTTTTCTTTTTGGCATAATTAAAATAACTGCATTCGCCCTTACGATTAGCTAATGCACTTCTCTTGGACATTTAAAAGTTTTGCTCAAGCTTTTTCAAAAGCTTGCAGGGTCGAGGGACAGAGTCCCTCGTAGGTTTTAAGGGCAAAGCCCTTAACATCTCTTGCCATTTAAGGGCGGACGAAGTCCGCCCTTAGGGACTAATGTTACTAACAAAAGAATAAGCGGCGGATAAAATCCGCCGCTAAGAAAAAACAAATGTTGGGCTTTGCCCAAAGGTATGTCGCTCTTTGCGAAGAGCGACAAGGGCGTTGCCCTTGACCTACGAGCCTTTGAAAAGGCTCGAGCGAGACTTTTGAGTTTCTTAGGCACTTTGTTTTGCTTGTTATTTAGTATGACGATTGACATATTTTGTTTTGTATTTTGAGTATACTATTGTTTGGTCATGATATAGTCCATAGTAACCAGACATAAAGTAACTTATTGCAACCGCAATCATAAAGAATGGTATACCACCTGCACCGAAAAGTTCAAAGCTGATAAGAATAGAAGTTATTGGACAGTTTGTAACGCCACAGAAAAGTGCAATAAGTCCAACAGCGGCACAGACAGAAGGAGAAAATCCAACGATATTTCCGAAAAGACAGCCGAAGGTCGCACCAATAAAGAATGTAGGAACAATTTCTCCACCACGAAAACCAGCACCGATAGTTATAGCTGTAAAAATCATTTTTAATATAAAAGCATAAGGAACAGCTTCACCTTTGAGAGCTTTTGTTATTACTGGTATTCCTGCACCATTATAATCTCTTGTATTGAATAATAATGTAAGACCAACAACAACTAAACCAGCAAGAAAAATTCTTATATAAGGATTTTTCAAGTATTTTCTTAGTAAATCACTTGTTTTATGGAGCATAATGCAGAATGCAATGCTTATACCAGCACAAAGAATAGAAAGACAGACTGTTTCAAAGGTATTAAGAAATGTTAATGATGGGAATTTTATAAATGTGAAATCCTCGCCGCGAACACCAAAATTAGTCGCAAAGTATGATGCAATAAGAGATGAAAATACACAAGGAACAAGTGCTGCATAATACATTATGCCAATGCTGACAACCTCCATAGAAAAAACTGCTGCAGCCATAGGCGTTCCAAAAACCGCCGAAAAAGCTGCACTCATACCGCAAAGAACAACAACTCTTTTATCTGCATCATCGAATTTGAACCAGCGTCCAAGTTGATTTCCGATACTTCCACCAAGCTGTAAGGCGGCACCCTCACGACCTGCCGAGCCTCCAAAAAGATGGGTGAGTATTGTGGTTATGAATATAAGTGGAGCCATTTTGAAAGGAATTTCGCTTTGTGCATGAATTGTAGAAAGAACAAGATTAGTGCCTTTGTCGTCCTTGAATTTGAAGGCATTATATAGAAAAACCGTTATAAGACCTGCAAATGGAAGAAAATAGATAATATAATCGTTGTTACTGCGAAAATCTGTAACAACATTCATCATAAAGGCAAATAATGTACTAAATCCTCCAACAGTAAGACCTGTTATAATGGAAACGAGTGTCCATCTCAGGAATTTTTTCATCTTAAAGTAAATTTTTTTCAGATAGGTTTTAATCAGCTTGAAAAAAGTCAAATATAACACTTCCAATTTTATTTATATAATTAAATTATACAGAAGAAATCAGATTAAATCAATGCTAATATGATTTATTTGATAACTTATAACACCATTATATAGCAGACTTGAATTTCTTAGGGAATGAATGTATAATAGAGAATATATTGGATTTTTTTATCGAATTGTCGAAAGGATTTAGATATAGATGGCGGAAAAAAACAATAGATTCAATGATGAAAGCGAAAAAAAAAGGCAACCTAAACGCTCTGCAAGAGGTGAAAGACATGCTGCCGCTAAAGAAAAAAATGCCGCAGATAGACGAGTTGTAAGCTATGAAGATGTGCCTATTGATAAGTATGATGAGCCTACACCTATTCAACCAGAACTTATAAAAAAGCTTTTAAAGGTATTGCTGATAATTTTTGCGTGTGTAATTTTGCTTCTTGTCATACTTAACTGGGAAAATCTTTCTCCAGATAATGTTTCAAGATTTATTCAGTATGATTTGTTAGGTATATCTCAGGGTGATGGATACCCTTCAAGCATAAATGGGAATGAAGTTACAGACGGAAACTTTGCCCTTATGGATGAAAAAACCCCTATATATGTAAGTGATACAAGCATTGTGCTTTTGAATGATAATGCTGGTCAGCGACAAAATCTTGGAAATGCTTTTGCAAAGCCTATATTAAGGACAAGCCGTGATTATTCTATGGTTTTTAATGTTGGCGGAACAGGATTAAGGATTCTTAGTCATAGCGATGAATTATATAATCTTTCGCTTAAAAATAAGATTTTCTGTGCTGATATTTCAGCAAGCGGTGTGTTTGCTGCGGTTACTCAATCTGACGACTATCTCGCAAAGCTTACTGTATATAGCAAGGATAATAAGGAAAAATATGCCTATTCCTTTGCAGATTATTATATAAATAATATTTCAATAAATTCTGATGGAACTCGTGCTATTGTTTCGGGTATTTCCGCACAGAAGGGTTCTCTTGTGAGCTCAGTTTATATACTCGATTTCAGCCAAGATGCTTATATAGCAAAGTATGAACTCAAGGATAATAGCATTTATGATGTAAAATTCTTTGATAACGGAAATGCAGCCGCAATCGGCAAGAATGAAAGCTACTTCTTTGATATAGAGAATAATAAGAAAAATCTTATAAGCTATGATTCTAAAACGATTACAAATTATGAGGTTTCAAATGAAAAGGGGATAGCATTGTCACTTGCAAAGTATCCAGATGGCAGAGATTGTGAAATTGTGACAATTTCTCCAGAGGGCAAGACAACTGCAACTATTTCGACAGATATTAAGGTTGAATCAATTTCTAATGCAGATAAAGCCGTAGCAGTTTCATCTGGTGATACAATTTATCTCTATGATAAAGAGAGTGGCAAGCTTAATGCCCAAAAGAAGTGTGAACAGACACTAAAAAAGATTACTATGGCTAATGACAATACTGTTTATGCACTTGGAGCAACAGAGATTATTAAAGCAGAAATGAACAGTACTGTAAAATAGTTGTAAATAAAAACGGATTTCTTTTACGCAAATAACACAATATGATTACTTTTTAAAGTTTATTTTTGATAAGGCGTATATTGTCAGAAAAGAATTTTTCGACAATATACGCCTTATTTTCTCAGCTTATTAGTATTACAAAAAATAAAAACGGATTATTTTATAAAAATGCAATTTTCTACTTTTTCTACAAATAAATTTTAACAAAAAGGCTTAAAATAGCGGAAAAATGAAATTGCTAATTTTTTGACAAGCTAAAATTATGCAAATATAACAGAAAATAAAATTATGATTGAACTTTATAAGACAAAATTCAGCGGACAAAGCATCTACTTTTTTGCACCTTGTTTAAATTCGATTTTCTTAGCGAAAATTACATAAAAATGCTTATTGACATTTTTTTAACAATGTCTTATAATCATTCTTGTAAGCGAAACAATTACAAAGCAGATTATATTTATAATAATAGGAGGACTTACCATGGCTAAGGAGAAAATCCAAGAGGTTGCAGCAGAAAATACTGCAACTGAAACAATTATTGACAACATCGAAGCTCTTCAGGCTAAGATTGCTGCAATGAGAGAGGCTCAAAGAATTTTTGCTAATTATACTCAGGAGCAGGTTGACAAAATCTTTTTTGCTGCTGCTGATGCTGCTAATAAGCAGCGTATCCCTCTTGCAAAGCTCGCTGTTGCTGAAACAGGCATGGGCGTTGTAGAGGATAAGGTTATTAAGAATCACTACGCATCCGAATATATCTACAACTATTACAAGAACACAAAGACTTGTGGTGTTATCGAAGAGGACACAGCATATGGCATTAAGAAGATTGCAGAGCCAATCGGTCTTATCGGTGCTGTTATCCCAACAACAAATCCAACTTCTACTGCTATCTTTAAGTCACTTATCTGCTTAAAGACAAGAAATGCAATCCTTATCAGCCCACACCCTCGTGCAAAGAATTCTACTATTGCTGCTGCAAAGGTAGTTCTTGATGCTGCTGTTGCTGCTGGTGCTCCAGAAGGCATCATCGGCTGGATTGATGTTCCATCACTCGAGCTTACAAACGAGCTTATGAGAGAGTCTGACACAATCCTCGCAACAGGTGGTCCTGGTATGGTTAAGGCTGCTTATTCTTCAGGTAAGCCTGCTCTCGGCGTTGGTGCTGGTAATACACCTGTTATCATCGACGATACAGCTGATATTAAGCTTGCTGTTAACTCTATTATTCATTCAAAGACATTTGATAATGGTATGATTTGTGCTTCTGAGCAGAGTGTAACTGTTCTTAAGGGTGTTTATGACGCTGTTAAGAAGGAGTTCGCAGACAGAGGCTGCTACTTCCTCAAGGGCGACGAGCTCGACAAGGTTAGAAAGACAATCATCATCAACGGTGCTCTTAACGCAAAGATTGTTGGTCAGAAGGCTTACACAATCGCTAAGCTCGCAGGCGTTGATGTTCCGGAAAATACAAAGATTCTTATCGGTGAGGTTGAGTCCGTAGACATCAGCGAAGAGTTTGCTCACGAGAAGCTTTCTCCAGTTCTTGCTATGTATAAGGCTGAGAACTTTGATGATGCTCTTGCAAAGGCTGCACAGCTTGTTGCTGACGGCGGTTACGGTCATACATCTTCTCTCTACATTCACCCAGCTCAGAAGGAAAAGATTGAGAAGCATTACCACGCAATGAAGACTTGCCGTATTGTTATCAATACTCCATCTTCACACGGCGGTATCGGTGACCTTTATAACTTCAAGATGGCACCATCTCTTACACTTGGCTGCGGCTCATGGGGCGGTAACTCTGTTTCTGAGAATGTTGGTGTTAAGCATCTTATTAACATCAAAACAGTTGCTGAGAGGAGAGAAAATATGTTGTGGTTCAGAGCACCTCAAAAGGTTTACTTTAAGAAAGGCTGTATGCCAGTTGCCCTTGACGAGCTTGGCACAATTATGCACAAGAAGAAGGCATTCATCGTTACTGACACCTTCCTTTATAAGAATGGTTATGTAAAGCCAATCGAAGAGAAACTCGACCAAATGGGTATTCAGCACACTTGCTTCTATCATGTTCAGCCAGACCCAACACTCGCTTCTGCAGAGGAAGGCGCAGCAGCTATGAGAATGTTTGAGCCTGATGTCATAATCGCTCTTGGCGGTGGTTCTGCTATGGACGCTGGTAAGATTATGTGGGTTCTTTATGAACATCCAGAAGCAAACTTCCAGGATATGGCTATGAGATTTATGGATATCAGAAAGAGAATCTATACATTCCCAACAATGGGCGAGAAGGCTTATTTCGTAGCTATCCCAACATCTTCAGGAACAGGTTCTGAAGTTACTCCTTTCGCTGTTATCACAGACGAAAAGACAGGTCAAAAGTATCCTCTTGCTGACTATCAGCTCCTTCCAAATATGTCAATCATTGACGCTGACAACATGATGAACCAGCCAAAGGGTCTTACAAGTGCATCTGGTATCGATGCTCTTACTCATGCTCTCGAGGCTTATGCTTCAATCATGGCAACAGATTACACAGATGGTCTTGCTCTTAAAGCAATGAAGAACATCTTCACATATCTCCCATCAGCATATGAGAATGGTGCAAATGACCCACACGCTCGTGAGAAGATGGCAGACGCATCTTGCATGGCTGGTATGGCATTCGCTAACGCATTCCTCGGTGTTTGCCATTCACTCGCACATAAGCTTGGTGCTTATCATCACCTCCCACATGGTGTTGCTAATGCTATCCTTATCACATCTGTTATGCGTTTCAACGCTGACCCAGTACCTGCAAAGATGGGTACATTCTCACAGTATCAGTATCCACACGCTCTTGAGAGATATGTTGAGTGTGCTAACTTCTGCGGTATCTTCGGTAAGACAAATGAAGAAACATTCGAGAAGTTCATCGACGCTATCGAAGAACTCAAGGCAAGAGTTGGTATTAAGAAGACAATCGCTGATTACGGCGTAGACGAGAAGTACTTCCTTGATAACCTCGATAAGATGGTTGAGGACGCATTTGATGACCAGTGCACAGGTGCTAACCCAAGATACCCACTTATGAGCGAGATTAAGGAAATGTATCTTAAGGCTTACTACGGTAAGTAATACCGCTTATAAATATTAACTGCTTAAGGAATTCCCACGGACGCTTAGTCGTTTCGTGGGATTTTCTTTAATATCAAAAGGGGGAATTTTGTTGCAATTAGACTTTATCAAGCTTGTAGCAGTTTTAGGCTTGCCTCTTTTGTCAACGATTCTTGGTCTTTTTGTCGGGAATATTATACTTTTTGATAGTTTGTTGATTTCTGCTGCTTGTGGATATTTTTGTTATTCGGCTTTAGCAATTCACCCTGCATATTGCCTTGTAGCATCGGCGGTTTTGTGTCTTGTGTTATTTTTAATACAGCATACGCAGATAGGCTTTTGGGCAATTGCAACATTACTTTCTTATTGTTGGGGCTTTGCCTTTGCTTTATTTGCATATTATATAAGTGGAGATAGTAAACTATGGTTCTATTCAGTGCTGATTTCAGGTTTTATAATAATGCTTTTGCTACATATAAAGGCAAATAAAAATAGTTTGAAATAAAAGGGATATAATTATGAAGATTTTTATTGATGGTGATGGCTGTCCTGCTATAGATTTGACTATCTCTATGGCTAAAAACTATGGCTTAGAGTGTATTATAATCTGCGATACTGCTCATTCTATAGAGCGAGATGATGCAAAAACGATTACAGTTTCAAAGGGCAGAGATAGTGCAGATTTTTATTTGGTAAATATGCTTTCTAAGGGAGATATATGTGTAACACAGGATTATGGACTTGCAGCAATGTGTTTATCGAAAAAGGCTTTTGCACTTAATCAAAATGGACTTATATACGATGAAACAAATATAGATTCACTTTTGCAATCACGCTATCAGGCGCAAAAGATAAGGCGGGCTGGCGGTAGACTGAAAGGACCAACAAAAAGAACCGCAGAGCAGAACGAGAAATTCAAAATATCACTCGAAAATTTGATTATGAGGATAAAGAGAGGAGAATAGTTGTGAGTGTTATAGAGGCTTGTGCTATTTGTCCGAGAAAATGTTCAGCTTATCGAGATGAAAATGGCGGAAAAGGCTTTTGTCACGCTGGAACACTTCCTAAAATAGCAAGAATAGCTCCACATCTTTGGGAAGAACCTTGTATAAGTGGAGAAAATGGTTCAGGAACAATATTCTTTTCAAGCTGTGTGCTTGGTTGCGTGTTTTGTCAGAACAGCAAAATAAGTAGGGAACCTATTGGTAAAATTTTTACAAAAAAAGATTTTATAAAAGCTTGTGAAGAATTGATAGAACAGGGGGTTAATAATATAAATCTTGTTAGCCCGACACCGTATGCGGAATTTTTGCTTGATGTGTTTAAGGACTATCGTCCATCTGTGCCGATTGTATTTAATACCGGTGGTTATGAAAGTGCTGAAACAATCCATAAATTTGAGGGTATAGTCGATATTTATATGCCAGATTTTAAGTATGCAAGTAATACTCTTGCGAAAAAATATTCCAATGCATCAAATTATTTGGAAAATGCCCTTGCTTCGCTTAAAGAAATGATTCGTCAAAGCGGAGAGGCAAAATTTGATGATAAGGGTATTATGCAGAGTGGAGTTATCGTTCGACACTTGATTCTGCCGAATAATATCGAAAATTCTTTCGATGTGCTTGATATACTCGACCAATTTTCAGACAAGATTTTGCTGAGTCTTATGGCACAATATACGCCGCTTGGAAATGCAGAAAAATATCCAGAAATAAGCAGAAGGCTTACGGAAAAAGAGTATCAGAAAGTGCTTGATTATCTTGATACCACAGAGCTTGACGGCTTTTTGCAGGAACTTTCATCTGCAAGTGAGGAGTATGTTCCAGACTTTAATTTGATATAAAATTGTCTAAATACTTTTTATGAAATATATGGATTTTTTTCAAAAATAAGGATATAATAAAATTATTACTATAAGGTGGTGGAATTATGTCAGTTGGTTTGATACTTGAGGGCGGAGGTACTCGTGGAGTTTATACTGCAGGAGTGCTTGATGCCTTGATTGATAATAAAATATTTGTTAATGATGTTTATGGAGTTTCGGCTGGTGCTTGTAATTCACTTAGTTATATTTCTAAGCAGCGTGGCAGAAATTATAAAATATTTGATGAATATATTCGTGACCCGAGGTATCTTAGCATTAATTCATACTTAAAAACGGGTTCATTTTTCGGCCTGGATTTTATATTTAATGAGCTTTCAAGAGAGCTGATACCATTTGATTATTATGAATTTTTTAAGAGCCACACAAGGCTTACAATAGGTACAACAGATTGTATCACAGGTAAACCTCTGTATTTTACTAAGCAAGATTTAGACGAGGATTTTATACCTGTAAAAGCATCATCATCTTTGCCACTTGTATCGCCGATTGTGAATTTCAGAGATTATAAGCTTCTTGATGGCGGTATAGGCGATCCTATTTTGATTGAAAAGGCTATTTCGGACGGCCACGAATATAATATTATCGTTTTGACACAGGATAAATATTACAGAAAACCACCTAAACCAGATTTCCCTGAACATATATTGAGAAAGAAATTTAAAGATTATCCTAATTTTGTAGAAACTATGTTGGTAAGACCAGCCGTATATAATAGACAAAAAGAGCTTTGCTATCAAATGCAAGAACAGGGAAAGGCTATTGTTATTCAGCCACCAGAGCCTATGCCTGTTGGCAGATATACAAGAAACAGAGATAAGCTGAAAACTGTCTATGAATGGGGCTTGAATGACGGTAACAATGCCGCAAGAGAAATTAGAAGGTTTATGATAATTCATTCTTGATGAGGTGCAAAATGACAGACTACAAAAAGCTATTAAAAGAACTTTTTAAAAAGTATGATGAAGAATTAGCTTTAGCGTTAGATGGAAATATAGAGCAGTATTGCTACAAAGAAATCTATACAAAAGAATATGGCACAAATGATGCGAATTATAAAAATAGATTGAGATTATCATATGCCATTTTATATACTCATAAATATGAGGAACATTTTAGAATTGATGGCTTGATTTTAAAGCTATTTAACGAGGAATTGTTTGATAGAGAAAGCAATAGCTTTCAAGGAATAGGAAGAAGTCTTGAAATTCTTACTGAATTGATGAATAAATATGATGTTCCAGATAGAGAGGTGCTTTTTGAGAGGGCAAAGCAAGCTAACTTCGATTGCTATGGTGGATATAATAGCAAATATGTTTCACCAAAGCTTGAGAGTTATAGCCTTGAAGAAGCTGTTGAGCTTTTAGTAGAACTTGATGAAAAAGAACTTGCCAAAAAATTGCTTGTTGAATATACATATTCAAATGATATATGCGATGAAGCAAAGATGTATTTCTGTATGAGAAATTTTAAGAATATTGGCGATGTTGATAATGAAATTTATTGTGCAAAAATGCTCTTAAATATGGAGGCTATGACTGGTAATAATTATGCAATTTGCAACCGTATGCTCGAGCTTCTTATAATCTATAATAAAAATAAGCAGTATGATGAGGCATCAAAGGTTTTCGATATGCTTATTCCAAGACTTCACTCTATTGATGAGTGGTATAATACTGGAATAGGCAGAAATGCTCTTGAGCAGTGTATGGATATTATTTTACATACTGAGGATTTAGCAGAAGATTTGTGGGAATGGTCTGAGCCAATTCTCAAACAAATTATAGAAAAAATGCACGGAAGCTTATATAATAAGGCATCTTTTGCAGCTTATAAGATGGGTGATTTTCTTTTTGCAGAAATCCTTTCAAATAAATATGATGAACTTATGTCACCACTTGGTTAATAAGTACTAATTATTACATATAAAAAGTGTGTGATTTGTAGTATTATATCGGTATTGTAAGAAAGTTGTTGACAATTAGACTTTAAGGAGGTATGATTATATATGTATGAAAAAATGTAGTTTTGCTTTGTGAACTGCTTTAAAGCACTTTATAACTAAATAATTTTTATGTTTTAGGAGAGTTTAAATCTATGGGTCTTGTTACGCTAAAGCTTCAAAATTTAGTATTTCCTACTAACAAATATCTCAATGAGCATTGGTGGCTTCAATATCGTGGAGATAGATTGTTTTATAATGACGAATTGGGTGGCTATATGCTTCCTCAATATCGTTTTGTTGAATTTTTTACTTACTTTAATTCATTTTCTATTAAAAAATGGAAGCATTTTACCAATATAACTAATGTATCACTTCATCTTAAAATTAAAGGACACTTTTTTGTAAACACTTTCGGTCATTATATCAGAAACAATGTTATAGAAAAGGAAATTTCCGAAGATAAGCATTATAACTTCCCAGAACCAACAGAGCTTGTTATTAACTTTGAGCAAGAAAAAAGTTCGGTTATTTCTTTTCAGATTTCTTCACTTTCAGAGTGTGAAATCTATTCTGGCTACTATGCTACAGAGATTGATGAGGAGCAAGTGCGTAATGTAGATATAGCTATTGCTACAACTACATTTAAGAAAGAAGAATTTATTACTAAAAACGCAGAAATGCTCAAGAATGAAATTCTCTATTGTGATGATGAATGCTCAGACCATTTCTATGTTAATATAGTAGATAACGGCAGAACACTTAATCCTGATGATTTCAACGGCAGCAAGATGCATGTTTTCCCGAACCAAAATGTTGGTGGCTCGGGTGGATATGCAAGAGGTATGATTGAGGCTTTGCGTGGCAAGAAAAAGCCTACTCATGTTTTGCTTATGGACGATGATGTTATTATCGTTGCAGAAAGCTTAAAGCGTACATTCTATCTGCTTAGAGTTGTCAAAGACGAATATCAAGATAGATTCGTTAGTGGTGCTATGCTCTACTATGAAAAGATGAATGTTCAGCATGAAGATGTTGGTTATGTACATAAGGACGGTTCATATGGTCCTCAGAAGCCTTCATTCGAGCTTCAGAAATGGGATTCTGTTGTTAAAAACGAAGAAAACTATGATAAGTTTGATGACCATTATGCAGGCTGGTGGTACTGCTGTATTCCTACAACCTATATTGAAGCAAATAAGCTTCCATTACCACTCTTTATTCGTGGTGATGATGTTGAGTATAGCCTTAGGAATGATGCAAAGTTTATCACTTTGAATGGTATCTGCATTTGGCATATGGGCTTTGTTACAAAGTATAATGCTGCTATGGAGCTTTATCAGGTTCATAGGAACAGTCTTATTTTCCAAGCATTTAGTGGTGTATGCCAAGATATAGACTTCGTTAAGAGAATTACAGACTTCTATAAGGTTGAAATCCGCAGATTTAATTACAATAGCTGTGAGCTTTTGCTTGAGTCTATTGATGACTTTATGAAAGGCCCAGATTTCCTCTTTAAGCCTGAGGGCGAACGAATTATGAAAGAACATGGTGCAATGAACGAAAAGCTTGTACCAATAGAGGAAAATTATCCTGATATTGAGGTTAATCTTGATGACCTTTATAAGTTTGAGGAGCTTGGTTTCTGGCAGAAGGTATTCTATAAAATTACTGTAAACGGACATTTGTATCCAAAGTTTATGCTTACTGATGATGTTGGCGTAATCGCTTACGATTGGTTTAACTGCCCGAAAAAACAGTATAAGAGAAAGGTTCTCCTTGCTGTTAATCCATATGAAAATACTGGTGCTATGCGTGTGCTTTCAAGAAAGAAATATCTTGAACTTCATAAGCACTATAAAAAGACTATAAGAAATTATAAGAGAAATCATAAGAAAGTTGAGGAAGAGTTCAGAAAGAAGAAAGATGAATATACATCTTATGAATTCTGGCTTAACTATCTTGGAATTAAATAATAAATCATAAATAAAATAGCTAATCTTCTGATAAAGGAGATTAGCTATTTTTGCTTATTTTGAAAAATAATTTTGCCAGTATTGTTTTGAAGTTAGTTTTTCTTGATTGTGTATATAATCTGCACGAACCTTTTTATACTTTGTAAGAAATTTGAAAAACATACGAATAGTCTTTCCAACAACCCAGAAAAGCTTTCGTTTCTTGAGTTTTGTTACAAATGCAGTCGAACCATCTGCTTTAGTATGTGCAATGTATCTTGCACGAAAGGTCTTTCTGATTTCAATATCTGTCAAAGGAAGCTCTATGCAAATATTCTTTGATGGAAAAATATTTCCTCCGAAGCTTGGATAATATAGTGCAGAATTTACTATTTTAGGCTTTGAAATAATTTTCGCATTGCCGATAATGCTTTTATCATTTGCAGGTTTAGCAAGTGAGGAAAGATAAGTATTATATTTTGCAATATCTATGCTGAGAAGTTTTTCAGGGCCTTCCATAAAATCATCATATGCTTTGACCACTAATTCTGCAAGAAAATATCTTTGTAATAATGTAAGTCTTGCAGTTGATGCAAATAATTTGCGGATATTTGTAATTATGCCTGTATTTTTGTTGTGGAGAGCAGTATTTATAAGTTCATTTCTTTTTATGTAGTATTCAAAATGTCCAGCATACTTTCCATCAAAGCCATCGTGCCAGACAGCAATGCCGTTCATAGTTATGATAGGTTTTTGACAGCGAATACCATACTCTACATCATCGCTTTTGATGAAATAGGGCATAGGATAGCCGAATTTTTCTCCAAATGAAGTTGGAAAGCAACAATACCACCAAGCTTGATAATCTGCTTTTTGGAGTTTTTCGTTTGCGATAACACTTTCTTTTTTACGCAAATCTACTTCGTGTCCGATAGGCGAAAGATAAAAGCCGTCCCATAAAGCGCCACATTCGTGCTGTAAATATGGAATCTCAGAATGAAGCATTGTACCACCGATAAAGCTATCATAATATTCAGGCTTTAGAATTTTTAGTAGGGAATAGGTTTTGAGAATAACATTTGTATCGAGGCTTATGTCATCATCAAGAAAAATGATATGCGAACAGCCAAAATTAACACCCTCAAGCAAACCTCTTGCAAAGCCACCACTACCACCGCAGTTTGGATTATGTATAATTGTAATTGTGTTGTCAGAAAGTGTTTCAGGTAGTGTAGAACCATTATCCACAACAAAAACCTTTAGTGGGATAGAGTATTTCAAGCCAAAGTCACGCAGACGCTCCATATTTGAAATGATATACTTTTCACGCTTATATGTGCAGAATGACGCACCAAGCAGAATATCTCTTTGAGGGCTTACTTTTGTTTCATAAGAGCCACCAAAAATCTGACAATCACTTTTTGCTGATATTTCAGGATAGAAAATTTCTCCATCCTTGGCATCTATAATTGAAAAAGTTATTGCAAGGGCTTCAGGCTTGCTATTTTCTATAAGTCTTGAAGTAATAATGTTGCCATTTTCACGCTTTATAAAAATTTCGGCAAAGCCTTGAATTTTAATATTAAAGGTGATATTTTGAGCAAGAGTATATTTTCTATATTTGCCAGCGGAAAAGCTATTAAAGTAGCTGCACAAGCTACAAGAAGTGCCACCTTTAATATTAAGAGAATTATTATAGCTTGTGCCAATACCATCGAAATAAAGCTTGCTTTCATCAACAAGTATAGGAAAAGATAGCTCAAATAGCAACATTTTGCAATACTCCTTTTGTAAAATGATAGGGAATCCAGACGGATTCCCTATGGAAAATCTATTAGAAATCTATATCTTATTCACCAAATTCTTTAGCAATAGCCTCGAATACAGCAGCGATAACCTTATCCATATCGTAATACTTATAGTTACCAAGACGACCACCAAAAATAACATTTTCTTCCTTATCAGCAAGTTCTCTATATTTAGCGAAAAGTGAGTTATTCTTATCATCATTGATTGTGTAGTATGGCTCATCACCAAGCTTCCACTCGGAAGAATATTCACGAGAAATGACAGTCTTAGGCTGTTTGCCAAATTCAAAATGCTTATGCTCGATAATTCTTGTGTATGGAACTTCTCTGTCTGTGTAGTTTACCACAGCGTTACCCTGATAGTTATCTGTATCAAGAACTTCTGTTTCAAAGCGAACAGAACGATATTCGAGAACACCATAGCAATAGTTATAGAATTGGTCGATAGGTCCTGTAAAGAGCGTTTTCTTGATACTTGCTGCATTATTGCTATCCTTAATCCATTCAAAATAGTCTGTGTCTGTAAGAACATCAATGCCATCAAGCATTTTTTCGATAATCTTTGTATAACCACCAATAGGAATACCCTGATAGCGGTCATTGAAGTAGTTGTTATCGAATGTAAAGCGGAGTGGAAGACGCTTAATGATAAATGCAGGAAGGTCTTTGCAGTCACGCTCCCATTGCTTTTCTGTGTAGCCCTTGATAAGCTTTTGATAAACATCTTTACCTACAAGTGAGAGAGCCTGTTCTTCAAGGTTTTTAGGCTCTGTAATGTTGAGGTCGGCAATCTGGTCAGCAATAATTTTCTTAGCCTCAGCAGGTGTCTTAATACCCCAAAGCTTAGAGAATGTATTCATATTGAATGGGAGATTATAAAGTTCGTCCTTATAAATAGCAACAGGGGAGTTAATATAGTTATTGAATTCTGCGAATGTATTAATATAATTCCAAATCTTCTTGTCACTTGTATGAAAAATATGGGCACCATATTTATGAACATTGATACCCTCGATATTTTCGCAGTAGATATTACCGCCGATATGATTTCTCTTATCAATAACAAGGCACTTTTTTCCTCTCTTTTTCGCCTCATATGCGAACATCGCACCGTAAAGACCTGAACCAACAATTAGATAATCGTACATTTTAATCAACCTTTCACTATTTTTCTTAATATATTTCGTCTGAAAGACCCCGGAGGGAAAATCAAATTTCCAAGCTTATTACACGAGAAATTTTTGGTTGTGCCGCCAACTTTAGCAAAATGAATTCTTGGCAATTCGGCCCAGTTTATAGAGCCTTCTTTTTTGATATATGTCATAAATACGCCAAAAAGCCTTTCAGCCATCATGCCATCATCTCGTTCAATACGCTGTGGCATATTTGCGTCAACATATTCAAGAATATCAAAAAGCCAACTGCAATATTTATCAAAAATATCTCTATGCATAACATACATATTACAAAAATATAAGTATCTGCTCGACATATATTCATTAAACGCAGACAAAAACTCAGGATAGTTCAATTTCAATTTTTCTTCAATTAACTTAAATTCTGTTTTTCCATTTTTTTGTGTGCGGATTAGATGCTCATATGTAGTTTCGGGCATTTTTTCGGGAATAACTCCTATAATAGGATAAATTTTAAGAAGTGATATAATGTTCTCCTTATCATATCCATTTTTCTCAAGAAGTTCCTTTGTCGGAAAATCCTTAACTATATATGGTTTTGGCAATTTTCTTTTGGAATAGCTTTTATCAACTAAATTTTGTCGATTGAATGAAATATATCTTCTGCTATGAAAAAAGCCGAGATAATCTGCATTAGTGTTTTTCCAAGCATAATAATGAACTGTAAGCTCACAATAATAGGGATTTTTTTCAGATATATTATCGCCTATATTATCTTTGAGAGTATCCGAATCAATAGTATTATTATTTAATGCTGCACCTGCATATATATTATAAAGAAACGGAAAGGTAGGTTTGTCATTAGTTGCAGAACAAGAAATATATATAGCAAGCTTACTACTCAAACTATCATCACCCATAGAAATATATTACTTCTATTATAATATATTTTAAGAGACTTGGCAATAGTTTTTATCTATAAATGACAAACAGCAGACCGAGTAAATGGCCTGCTGTTTCGAAAACACAATTGAATTTTCGACTTAGGTAAGGATTATTTTGCAGTTTTCTTTGACTTTACAGCAACAATGATTGTTGTAAGAGCAACTACTGCTACTGCACCAGCAACGAGAAGAAGAGTTGTAGAAGCATCACCTGTTGTAGGGACTTTACCATTGCTTGTGATATTAGAAACATCACTTGGTTTAACAGAAGTACTATCACCAAGGGTTGCTGCTGAAACACTTGCTGCAATAGAGCTTACTGCTACACTTGCTGTTGCAAGAGCTGCAAGAATCTTCTTTTTCATCTTCGGGTTCCTCCTAACATCATTTATTATACTATTTACAGTACAATAGAATTATATCATCAAGTTACAATATTGTCAATAATGGGAAAACTAAAAAATTAGCAATAAAAGGTGATTATATTGTAGAGTTTTATAGTAATTATAATTAAAATATCCAAGATGTATATGGTACTACTCCGTGTGCATTTTCGAACATACCATAAGTAAACATAGCGTAAGATAGAACTAAAATCACTATTGTGAGTATGATAGATTGATCTTTGAATCTTTTAACATCTTCTATAGGTGTTTCATTTGGTAGCATAACATTATTTTTAACACGACCAAAGCCATATTTTTCAACAGATGAAATAAGCTCAGGAACAAGCAATACAATATAAATAAAGAAGTAATATGAGAAACGCTCCAAAATAGAATGTCGTGCCATTATTATCATAAAGAATGTTCCTGCGAAAACCATACTTATAACATAGCGATTATCTGGATTTAGTTTTAGTATTTTCTCTGCATTGAGCATTGTGAATAACAAAATAATAATTGGTACTACGGCATAAATCAGCGAAATGCCTTCTGTAATAAATTGGGTATTATTATATTCCTGATGGAAAATCTTTGTAATAAGGTTTAGTATTCCTGTTGATGAGAAGTAGAAGATTGTGAGTGCATAGCCGTAAAATATAACCTGCTTTCCCGTAGGACGCATTTTTGCGAGGAAGTAGAAAGGAATCATTACAAGTACAGTTGAATGTAACAATGAAGCAAAAAGAATTACTAAAATGAACCAGAAGAATTTCTTTTTTCTTATGAATTGCCATGCAAATAGTGTGATAGAAACTGCAAAAGCCTGACGAATGAAGTTCATCTGCATAAAGAAAAGGAAGAAGTTTATATACATAAATGTTCCAATCCAAACTTTTTCTGTATTGCGATAAATAAATATTGCAACAGGAATCAGAGTGAAGATTGCAATTACTGCAAAATATGATGTGTAGCTTGGAAGAATCATTCCTAAAATCTTTGTTATAAAAACAAAACCATATTCCCAGTCATAGTAGGTGAAATTCCAAAAATCCTGTGTTTGCAGGTCCATAAAGGCTTTAGCATACATAACATAGTCATAGCCAATGAGAAATCTAAAAATTGTCAGTAAATAAAGTTGACCAAAAGACAAAAATAGAAATATCATATTTTTATTTTTAGATGGCTTATGAAAGCAGAATATCGCTGCCCAAACTAAGATAAGTAGGTTGTTTAAGTGGTAAATCAGCATATTGTTCCTCCAAGTTAAAATCCATTTTTTGAGAAAATACCTTTTGTTAAGGTCATAAATAGAATCTTTATATCAAACATAAATGTCCAATTTTCTATGTAATACATATCATACTTAATTCTTTCCTCAATAGAGGTATCTCCACCCCTAAGGTCATTTACCTGTGCCCAACCCGTCATGCCAGGCTTTACATAGTGTTTCAGCATATATTGAGGAATGGATTTTTGAAATTTGCTAACGAAAAACGGTGTTTCAGGTCTTGGGCCTACAAGACTCATATTGCCAATAAGCACATTAAAAAGCTGTGGAAGCTCATCAATACTAAAGCGTCTTATGAATTTTCCGACTTTTGTACAGCGTTCATCATCTTTTTCTGTCATCTTATCTAAGATTTCAGAATTTTCTTTCATAGAACGAAATTTATACATAGTAAATCTTTTTCTATTATAGCCAATACGCTCTTGCTTAAAGATTATCTTACCTTTTGATGTGGCTTTTATAGCTATTGCTACACCAATCATAAGAGGAGAGCTTACTATAATACCTATAATTGAAATAACAATATCACTCAAACGCTTTATAAAGGCATTTAATTTATTATCGAGTGGAACATTTCTTAGGCTCATTACTGGCAAAGAACCAAATTTACTGACATATATTCTTGAAGAAAAGGAGCCGAATATATTCGGAATAATTGATGTTTTAATTCCAAAGCGTTCACAGATATTATAAATCATAATAAGAATCTTTTCATTGCTGTCACTTGTCATAAGTACAGCTTCATCAATGGTATTTACCTCAAAATATCTTGCCAAAGCTTTGAAAGAACCAAGAAATGGCTTATTTATAGTATTGACTGGCTTATCATTGAAATATCCTGTAATCTCATAGCCGAGGTCTGGATTTCGTTTGATATTTTCTATGAATTTTTCAGTACAAGCATTTATACCGATTATAACAATATATTTTTTGTTATATCCTTTACTTCTCAAATAACGCAATATCCGTCTTAGAAAAAACCTATATGCAATTATTATAAAAGTATCTGCCACAAAGAAAATTATCAAGAAAAGCTGAAGCTGATATATTGATTCTGTTATAAGCAGAGTTAGTTCAAGAATAAAGAAAGCGGTAATGTTTGCTTTAATTATGTTCATGGCTTCATATCTCAAGCGAGTTGTTCTGTATGAGCGATAAAGGTCGTATAGGGCATAGAACATAAGATGAAGCAAAACTATTCCAAGTGAAAGTATAATTAAAATAAAGCTGTCACTCTTAATCTTCGTGCTGTTAAAGTCAATCTTATGAATACTGTCTGATATCAAGAAAGAAATAACAATACTGATAACAGCAGATAAAGCATCTACAAGAATATGTATAGCGTTAAATTTTCGCTGATTCTGTTTTATCATTATCTCACTTCCAATATCATGCTATTTTTCTTTGGAAAATTAATCGTACATATCTTCACGAAGCTTTTTTTGAATCATAAATTTCTTATAAGTTTTAAGGAAACAGAAAAATATAATTAAAATTACTAAAAAGATTAATGCAATATAAATCAGACTATATTCAGTAGACTCTGTTTCAAGTACATTTACTTTGCATACAGCCGTACTTTTTCCATCGAGAGTTTTATAGGTAATGTCAGCATAACCACTTTTTATGGCTACAAGCTCGCCTTTATCATTAATATCTACAACAGATTTATCTGAGCTTGTAACTTTGAGTTTGGTAATATCAGCATCACGAGGAGTAGTTATAATATTAAGCTCCTTGATGTCACCAATATTCATAGAAAGATATTCATTAGAAAGGCTTACAGTCTTTGGAGTGGTATTTTCTTCTGATTTGATTTCGCCCTGAACTGCAAGCATAGTTCCTTTATTGAGGATAGCAGTATATTTTATGTCTTTTCCACTTACTTTGATATTGTTGCTGTGAATAACCTTTCTATTGGAAGCATCATAATATGCAAAATTATAGGTGCCGTCCTTTATTCCTTTGAAAGTAAATTTGCCATAGGAATCTGTTTTATCTGTCGCATAATATATTTTTTTGTTTTTTGTATATGAGATTGCAATGGTAGTGTTTTTATATAGCTTATTAGAGGCATTGAGAAGTGTTCCACTAACCTTTCTGCCCGAAATATATTTTGTTCCTTCGCCTACATTAACCTTGCAAAAGCATGTGATTTTGCCGAAGGTTGCAGTTATTGTAGTAGAACCGTTTTCAATGGCTTTGATTGTTCCGTTTTCATCAACAGTGGCAATATCTTCATCAGAGCTTAAAAAGCTTGATGACTTTGAAAAAACATATTCATCTTTATTATAGTTATAAAAAATTGAAGACGAACTGCCTTTTCTTAGATAAAGCTCTGTTTCTGCAAGATTTATAACTTCGGCGTCCTTATTTTCTGTAACTTTGACTTTGCAAGTAGTGAAATTAAGACCATCACCACTTTTTATAACAATTTCAGTTAAGCCTTTTCCGGTAGCAATAATAAGACCGCCAGCAGAAACATTTGCAATGCTGGTATTTTTAGAATAGAAGGTTGCAGATTGGTCATCATCAGATGGAATAACCGTCCATTTTAGCTGATAAGAATTTCCTACTGCAAGGCTTATGTCATTTTTATCGAGAACAATACCTTGAGATGCAGCATTTGCAGGAAATTGAAATAAAGAAATTGTTATTAAAACAAAGAGCATAATACTCAATATTTTTATAGAGTGTACTTTGGTTTGCATGGAATAACCTCCATTAAACAGAATATGTTGGAATTGTTTCGGAAAGCTGAAGATAATAATGCAAAAGAACTTCTGTTGCCTCTGAAACTTCATATTTACTTTCGAGAAATACATTTTTCTTGATTTTATTATAAATTTCTGAATTTGAAAGCTCTGACATTTTTTCAGATAAGCCTATTTGGTCATTATCAGCAAAAAGCATACCGTTAAAGCCATCAATTATCAAGTCCTTATGTCCTTTTATCTTTGAAACAATAGCTGGAATACCACATTCAAGAGCTTCCATTATATTGAAGGGTAAACCTTCAATATGACTTGCTGATATAATTGCCTGAGCTGAGCGGTATAATATATTTGTATCTGTGATATATCCTAAAAAGCGAACTTTATGAGAAATTTCATAATATTCGGCGAGAGCCTTACAATTTTCAAGAAGCTCACCATTGCCAGCGAATAATAATACTGAATCAGGCTTTGTTTTTAACAGTTCTGAAAAAGCTTTTATAATAAGCTGTTGATTTTTTCTTTCGGAAAATTCAGCTACACAGAGGAAAACAAAATCATTTTCTTTTATTCCAAGAGATTTACGGAAAGAATTACACTCATCAGCACTTAAAACAGGAAATTTATTAGAATCTATTCCCATACCATTTATATACTGAATATTTTTACAAAAAACATATTTTTTGGCAATCTCAAGGTCATCGTTATTCATAGTGAGCAATAAATCAATCTTTGAAGAAGTGCATTTTTCTATGCTACGATAAAGCTTTGCTTTTTTTGAATTATCATCATTAAAAAGGTAGCCGTGACATATGTATATATGATAAGGCTTCTTTTTGAGCTTTGGAATTGCAAGTCTTGTAATAACTCCTGCAAGAGTAGTATTTGAGATTATTACATCATATGAATTTGATTTTATAATTTTAGAGAGTTGATTTATTGTCCCTATATTTCTTGGGGAATAAATTTTTTTTTGAAATATCAGGTTATAAGAGTGGTCAACCAAATTTTCTTTGACATAGCCCTCGGTTGCAGTATCAACTGTATGTCCATTTTGACGCAAGGCGTTTATTGCAGGCATATGGAAATTTTCAATATGTGATGCCCTCGATGCAGTAAATAAAAATTTAAGCTTTTTCATTTTTTATTTTTTGAGATTCTTTGGCTAAACGAGTTTGCTCTTCGATATATCTTTTATATGCAATACATACATCACGAGCGTTACCATTCTGAATAACCCTGCCTTTTTCAAGCCAAAGAGCTTTTTTACACATTTTTACAACAGAGTTGACATTATGTGAAACATATAGAACAGTTGTACCTTCTTTAAGGAGATTGGCAATTCTGGTTTCACATTTCTTTCTAAATCTTGCATCACCAACAGAGAGAACCTCATCAGCAATAACTATATCAGCGTGAACAGATGTGGCAATAGAAAAGCCAAGTCTTGCGAGCATACCAGAGGAAAAGTTTTTGATAGGAACATCAACAAATTCTTCAAGTTCTGCAAAGCTTATAATATCATCAAAACGCTTTCTCATAAATTCTGTTGAGTGACCGTGCATAGCTCCATTAAGATATACATTTTCTCTTGCGGAAAGTGTAGGTTCAAAACCACCACCAAGAGCAATAAGAGGTGCAATAGTACCTTTTGTGTATATGGTGCCATATGTAGGCTCCATAATTCCTGCAATAAGTCTTAGCAGAGTAGACTTTCCGGAACCATTAACACCGACAAGTCCCATAGACTCACCTCTTTTAAGCTCAAACGAAACATTCTCTAATGCCCAGAATTCGTCAAAGAAAAGATTGCCTTTAACCATATCTATGACATATTCCTTCAGGCTTGTTTGCTTATTTTTACTTAGGTTGAACATCATATAAACATTATCAACCTTGACTGAGGTTTCAGCCATTTTATTACCTCCAAATTACAAGTAGTTATAGAATTTACTTCTTTTTTCTTTAAAGACAAGTATGCCGAGAGCTAAGGTTAATATAGCGTAGCAGGTAGCGACAAGCAAGGTTTTCTCATTTGGAATGGTATTATAAATGAAAACCTCTCTTAAAATTCTTATATAAAGATATAGGGGATTGAAGTCCCATACAAAACGATATTCAACAGGGATAATTTCAATTGGATAGAATATTGGTGTAAGGAAATTCAGTGCATATGTGAGTATTCCATAGAGATGGCTTAAATCTCTGAAAAATACGCCATATGCAGCGAGAATAAGCGAACAGCCCATTGTAAAGATAAAAGCAAGTATAATAGGCAAAGGAAAAAGCAACATTGTAAAATGTAATGGCATACCTAAGACTAAAGCCAATATAAGCATAGGAACAGAAGAAAACAGAAGTGTTATAAAGGCAATAGTTACATTAGAAAGACAATACATATATTGTGGAACTTTAAATTTTCTGAAAACGCCTGCGTGATGATATACAGAAGAAAGTGATTGTTTTGTTGCTGTTACGAAGAAAGTCAGTATAAGATGACCTGAAATATTATAAATAGGATAGTATTCAATAGACCTTTTAAAAAGTGTAGAGAAGATAATTGTCATAATAGTTGCCAAAATCAAAGGATTAAGCAATGTCCAGAGAACACCAAGAAATGATTTATAGTATTTCATCTTGAAATCTCTCTTGACGAGTTCCTTTAAGAATGGCAGATATTCCATAAATTCATATAAAGCTTTATTTTTTGTCATTAGATTCTCTCCAATATAGTTTTTCGACTTAGCTAATCTAAATTATAACACTTTTTAGGGTTATATGTCTATACATATAAATTGACAAATTATTATTTTTAAATGATTTTGATGTAAAATTATATTTTTTGTACTAAGAATAAATTGTATATAAATTACATATTGTCTAAAAAGCAACGAATTGATATGATTTATATTTTGTTTGTCAAGTTGTGGAGATTGTATACAAAGAGTATTATGCTTTTCTTGATTAAAATAAATATGTGTGATATTATAAAATTAATAAAATTTTAAATTAAGGATTGCTGTTATGAATATCTATATTATAAATAACCCCTTTCATTATGAAATTGAAAATCTGACTCGTGCATTTTTTAATAATGAAAAAATGAATGTCATAAAATGCGATAAAAATGTAAATCGTGAAAAGCCTTTTGTCGCAATAGAACTTATAAAGCACGAAAAAGATTCTGATATAATTGTAAGCTTTGCTGATGAAGATTTTGAAAAGACTTTATCTAAAAAAATAGATGGTGAGTTCGATTCTGAATATTCAGAATGTGAGAGAATGGCTGCCATTATGCTTTTTGAGATATTAAGCGAATATACAGGCATAAGACTTCCTTGGGGAATATTAACAGGAGTTCGTCCAATAAAGCTTTTGCATAACCTCGTAAGAGAACTTGGCACAGATGGTGCAGATAAATATTTCAGAGAAAAGCTGCTTGTTACTGAGCAGAAAACAAAGCTTGCACTAACAACAGAAAAAAATGAGCGTAAAATTCTCGAACTTTCAAAGCCTGATTCATTCAGCCTTTATATATCAGTGCCGTTTTGCCCGACAAGATGCTCTTATTGTTCATTTGTTTCTCAGTCGATAGAAAAAGCGAAAAAGCTTGTTGAGCCATATCTTGATTTGCTATGTCAGGAAATAAAATATACAGCTGAAATAGCCAAAGAACTAAATCTCAGACTTGAAACTGTATATATAGGAGGAGGAACCCCAACAACTTTTTCTGCTGAACAGCTAACAAAGCTTATTACTGCAATAAATGCCTCTTTTGATATGAAAAAATGCCGAGAATTTACGATAGAGGCAGGCAGACCAGATACTATAACTCGTGAAAAGCTTGAAGCAATTCTTGATGGTGGCTGTGATAGAATAAGCATAAATCCACAGACTTTGAATGATGAGGTTCTTGAGGCTATTGGCAGACGACATACCGCCACACAGACCTTAGAGGCATATAAGCTTGCGGAAGAAATTGGTTTTAAGCATATAAATATGGATTTAATAACTGGACTGCCAAAAGATACTCCGGAAACCTTTAAATATACTCTTGATACCTTGTGTGACCTTTCACCTGCAAGCATAACTGTTCATACTCTTGCTATGAAGCGTTCATCTTTCCTTACGCTTGGCGGAGCATTGGTTAAGACGGGTGCAGAGCCACCGGCAGCTATTATGATGAAATATTGTGAGGAAAAGCTTCCACAATTTGGTTACCACCCGTATTATCTGTATCGTCAGAGCAGGATGGAGGGTAATCTCGAAAATGTAGGTTGGTCTAAAGATGGTTTTGATGGCTTATATAATGTATATGTTATGGACGAAACCCATACAATTCTTGCGTGTGGGGCAGGTGGAGTTTCTAAGCTTCGTGAGCCAGGAGTAAATCACCTTGAACGAATATTTAATTATAAATATCCATATGAATATATTAACGGTTTTGATGAAATGCTAAGACGAAAGGAGCAGATTAAGACTTTCTATGGTAACCTTAAATAATACATACAGAAGATATTCTTATAATCTTCCTGTAATAAACTACTATGCCGAAAACGAGGCTAAAGGCTTTATAGATACAGTAGAGGAACAGTTTCACAGCGACTTGGATAATATTGCTGAAAGCATTATGGAGCTTGAAAAGCAGTGTAATATTATAATGCTTACAGGTCCGTCATCAAGTGGAAAAACTACAACAGCCAAGCTACTTAAATCAAAGTTTGAAAGTGCTGGAAGAAATACCCATATAATTTCTCTTGATAATTTCTATACGGGAAAGAAAAATATTCCGAAGCTTCCGAATGGTGAGTATAATTATGAGGCTCTTGAGGCATTAGACATTCCATATATAAAATCTTGCATAAAAAGTATACTTACAAACGGCAGTTGTATGCTGCCTAAGTATAGCTTTGCAAAGGGAGAGCGAGACTCTGTTTTTACAGAGCTTAAAGTTGAAAAGGATAGCTTTATAATAATTGAAGGAATTCATGCACTTAATCCGATATTTACAGAGGGAATAAATGCAGAGGCTATTAAGAAGATTTATATAAGTGTAAAACAGGGTATCAAAAATACTGAAAAGAAGATTTTGAGAGCGGAGGATATACGCTTTCTTAGAAGACTTGTGAGAGATACAGCGTTCAGAGGCTCTGATGGTGAGGAAACTATATCTATGTGGGATAATGTCTGCCTCGGCGAGAGAAAATATATTCGTCCATTTAAGTATATGAGTGATTACACTTTGAATACATTTCACCCATATGAGGTATGTATTTTGAAAGATGAGGCAATAAAAATACTTTCCGAGGTTGATAGAAATGGTGAGAATTACAGCTATGCCGAAAGAATGATTTCAGCTTTGGAGCAATTCTCTTCAATAGACCAAGAACTTGTGCCGAAATACTCTCTTTTGAGAGAATTTATAGGTGGCAGTTCGTTTGAATATTAGCTAAAAAACTATTGAAGATACAGATAGTTTGTGCTATACTCTAAAATATACTTAGAATCGAAAAGGAGTGTCTGTTTATGGGAATACTTGAAGATGCAATCTATAATGCAAAGACTGCTGCAGGTTTTGTTGGCAAGAAGGCAGAAAAATTTGTTGATATTTCTAAGCTTACTATTTCAGCCGCAGAGCTTAGCAGTGAAATTTCTAAGAAGTGTGAAATTCTTGGACGAGTAGTCTATGAAGCAAAGACAAGTGACAAGTGTTATGATAAAGCAATAGCAGAGCTTGTTGAAAAGATTTCAGACCTCAAGGGACAGCTTGATTCTGTAAATAAACTTATTGCAGAAACAAAAAACAGAGTAAAATGCCCTAATTGCAGTACAGTCAATTCTAAAGATGCAATTTTCTGTGGGAAATGTGGCGAAAGGCTTAGAAATTCAGAGGATATGCTACAGCCTGATGAAGTAGAAGAACCAAAGAAAACAGAAAAAAATACAGTTGAAGCTTCTACTGAAGAATAATATTGCAAATTTAAAAATTGCGTTGATTGAAATAATTTAACATAAGCTTAATAGATTAAAGATTTTGCTTAAGCTTTTTAAATCTTATGTTAATCTAAGTTAGTATTTTGACGGGCGAACTTAGTTCGCCCCTCATATTTGCAGTATTATTTGCGTAAAAATCTGATTTTATGAGTTTGTCGGAAATTACGCTATACTGTAGGGAGGTTAATGAGTGCTTAGAAAAAAGAGTATACCAAAAGAAATAAAAAGCCAATCATTTTTACAAGGAGCTTTTATTCTTGCAGCAAGTATGATTATTGTTAAGACATTTGGAATGGTTTATAAAATCATACTTGCGAATATGTTTGGTGGTGTTGGCACTGGTCTTTTTAATGCTGCATATGCACTATATAATCCGCTTTTTATGCTTGCTACTGCTGGATTCCCTATTGCTATTTCAAGAATGGTTTCAGAAAGTGTTGCAAATGGCAGATATAAAGATGTAAAGAAAATACATAGAGTTTCTGTTCCTATATTTATAGTTACAGGCTGTGTGTGTTTTCTTTTAATGATAGGCGGAAGCTTTATTTATGTTAATCTTATTAAGACACCAAATGCCATTTTTGCAATATTGGCTCTTGCACCAACAGTTCTTTTCGGTTGCCTGATGTCAATATACAGAGGTTACTTTGAGGGTATGCGAAATATGGTTCCGACAGCAATTTCGGAGATTATAGAGGCAACCTTCAAACTCTTTGTTGGACTTACTATGGCATATCTCACAATTAAGTTTGGTACAAATCAATATGAAACAACAGGCTATGTTCTTGGAATGAAATGCTCAAGTCTTGAGCAGGCAACGGATTATATTATGCCTATTGCAGTAGGTGCGGCAATTACAGGAATATCTCTTGGTGGAATTATGGGCTTTGTATTCCTTTATATCCGTTATAGAAAGAACGGTGATGGAATCACTCAAGAAGATCTTGCAAGCTCTCCAAGACCTCGCTCAGACAGAGAAACAATAAAAATACTTGTTAGAACAGCTATTCCTGTCGGTATGGGTGCAATTTTGTTAAGTATCACAGATGTTATAGATACATCTATCGTACAAAGCCGAATCTATGATATTATGCAGACCAATCCAGAAGCATTGCTTAATGTTTATGGAACGCTTTTACCAGATAGTGTATATTATGCAGGCACAACACATACCTATCTTTTCGGTTGCTATGGATATAGCTCAACTTTAACTATGCTCATAACAGCACTTACACAGGTATTTGGTTCAAGTGCCTTACCATCGGTAACTGCGGCTTGGGCAAGTAAGGATAAAGCAAAGCTGAAACAAAGTCTTGAGGCAGTTTTAAGAATAACCTTGGTTGTTACCATTCCATCAGGTATCGGACTTTCGGTTCTTTCTGAGCCTATACTTGGTTTGATTTATAGCAGCCCTAATGTATCTAACGAAGTAGAAATTGCTTCTAAGGTTTTAACCACAATGGGCATAGCTATTATCTTTGTTGGAACAGCAACACCTATATGCAGTATGCTTCAGGCTGTTGGAAGAGTTGATTTACCGGTTAAGCTTATGGCTATCGGCGTTGCCGTTAAGATTATTACTAACTATGTTCTCGTTGGTATTCCTGAGATAAATATTCAGGGTGCGCCTATTGGAACATTTGTATGCTATTTGTTTATATCTGTTGTTGGTGTATTTTTCCTTTGTAGGCATACCAAAATCGTTCCGAACTTTATGTCGATACTCGTAAAGCCACTTCTTGCATCACTTGTATGTGGTGTTGGAGCTTTTGTATCATATCATCTTTTTAATTACTTTATGAGCGGAAAGATTGCTACTATTCTTGCAGTTATAGTTGCTATAATAGTATATATATTCTGTCTGTTTATTTTTAAGGCTATACAGAAGGAAGATGTTCTTCAGATGCCAAAGGGTAAAAAAATTGCAAGATTCCTTGAAAGAAAAGGAGTATTTTAAGCTTAAAAATTTATTTTGATAAAAATATCTTATTGACAGCTAATATTTCATATGATAAAATATAAATATTAGGAATCCCTTGTGAGGGAGTAGTAAGCGTACTTAATGTGCGTAGTAAGTCAACACTCATGGCTCTTTATAAAAGACCTGGCTTGCTTTAAATTACCAGACTCACACATAACTCTAAATGAGGCTATGTGTTGAGTCTTTTTTATTATCCATTATTATGCTAATGCACTTCCCCAAGACACTTAAAAGTTTCGCTTGAGCCTTTTCAAAGGCTCACAGATTCCAAAGGCAGAGCCTTTGGTGGGTTTTAAGGGCGAAGCCCTTAACATTCTTTACTTCTGAGTGCGGACGAAGTCCGCACTTGGTGACTAATGTTGTTAACAAAAGACATTTTAGTGGCAAACAAAGTTCGCCACTAAGGAGGCAAGACAAGTTAAGGGCGTTGCCCTTAAAACCCATGAGGGACTCCGTCCCTCAACCCTGCGAGCAGCTTTCACCAGCAAAGCTGGTGTAGAAAAGGCTCGAGCGAAACTTTTAGCTGTCTTGGGGCAGTGCGATAGCTTATCAATGATAATTATTTTTAGTTTTAGATAAAACCTAATATAAGGAGTGAATTTTTATGATAAAAGAAGCAATTCATAAATTAGTACTTGGAGAAAATCTTAGTACAGAAGAAACAGAAAAAGTTATGAGTGAGATTATGGGTGGAGAGGCTACAAACGCTCAGATTTCAGCATTTTTGACAGCACTTAGAATCAAAGGCGAAACCGTTGATGAGATTACAGCTTGTGCAAGAGTTATGCGTGATATGGCAGTAAGACTTAAAACAAATGGAGATGTACTCGAAATCGTTGGGACAGGCGGTGACGAAGTAGGAACTTTCAATATCTCGACTACTTCAGCATTCGTAATTGCGGCAGGCGGAGTTACTGTTGCAAAGCACGGAAACAGAAGTGTTTCAAGTAAGAGTGGTGCCGCTGATGTTCTTGAAAAGCTTGGTGCTAAAATCACCATTACAGCAGAACAGAACGAAAAGGTTCTTAATGATTGCGGATTTGCATTTATGTTTGCACCAGGCTATCATTCATCTATGAAATATGCCGCACCTGTAAGAAAAGAAACCGGAATAAGAACAGTATTTAATGTTCTCGGACCTCTTACAAATCCTGCATTTGCTACAATGCAGCTTATGGGTGTATATGAAGATTCACTTGTAAAGCCAATGGCACAGGTACTTAAAAATCTCGGAATCAAGTCTGGAATGGTTGTTTGCGGTGACCATAAGCTTGATGAGGCTACTGTTACAGGAGATAACCTCGTTTGTGAGATTAAAAACGGCGAAATCAAGGAATATACAATCAATCCTGAAACACTTGGTTTTAATAAAGCAAGCCTTGAAGATATTATCGGTGGCACACCTGAGGAAAACGCACAAATTACTCGTGATATTCTTTCAGGCAAGCTTACAGGTGCAAAGCGTGATACTGTTGTTCTCAATTCTGCACTTTGTTTCTATATTGCAGATAAAGCAGAAACTGTTGAGGACGGAATAAAGCTTGCAAATGAGCTTATTGACAGCGGAAAAGCATATGAACAGCTTGAAAAATATGTCAGCCTTACAAATAAGTATTGATAACAGGGAGAGATAAAATGATTCTCGATACATTAGCTGAATCTACAAGAAAGCGTGTTGAGGCAAGAAAGCTGATAACTCCTTTAGAAAAGATAAAGAGAAAAGCAAGCCTTGTTGGAATGGGCGGTTTTGAATTTGAGAATGCTCTCAAAAAGGACAGTATGGCATTTATCTGCGAGGTTAAAAAGGCGTCGCCTTCAAAGGGTATAATTGCAGAGCGTTTTCCTTATCTTGAGATTGCTTCAGAATATTACAGAGCTGGTGCAGACGCTATATCCGTTCTTACCGAGCCTGAATATTTTAAGGGCAGTGACGATTTTCTTCACGAAATCAGCAAGACAGTTCCAACACCTCTTTTGCGTAAGGATTTTACGATTGACGAATATATGATTTATGAGGCAAGGCTTATGGGAGCGTCAGCGGTACTTTTAATATGTGCCTTGCTTGATACAGAAACTCTCAAAAGCTATATCGAAATTTGCGATAGCTTAGGACTTTCTGCTCTTGTAGAGGCTCATTCCGAGGAAGAAGTTGAATCCGCACTTAATGCGGGAGCAAGAGTTATCGGTGTAAATAATCGTGACCTTAGAACCTTTGAAGTCGATATAGAAAATTGTATGCGTCTGCGTTCACTTGTTCCGAATGATATAATATTTGTTGCGGAGAGCGGAATTAAAACAGCTGAGGATATAAACAGACTTCGTTCCGCAAATGTCAATGCAGTTCTTATCGGAGAAACTCTTATGAGAGCCGAAAATAAAAAGGCGGCACTTGATGCCCTCAAAGGACTTTGAAATGGGGTGATTAAATGCCCAAGATAAAAATATGCGGTCTTAAAAGATTGGAAGATATTTATGCTGTGAATGAATATAAGCCAGATTATATTGGCTTTGTGTTTGCAGGCAAAAAGCGTTGTATAAGTTCAGAGCTTGCATATGAGCTTAAACAGAATTTAGATAAAAGCATAAAAGCAGTTGGAGTTTTCGTAAATGCGGAGGTTGAATTTATTCTCAAGCTTGTTGAGAGCGGAGCAATAGATGCTATACAGCTTCACGGTGATGAGGATAACGAGTATATAAAAGAACTTCGCTCGAAAACTTCTGCACCGATAATCAAAGCAGTAAGGGTAAAATCTGCTGAGGATATTCTTGTGAGCGAAAATATTCAATGCAACTATCTTTTGCTTGATACATATGCAGATAATGCCTATGGTGGTACAGGTGAAACTTTCGATTGGAATATAATTCCGAAAATAAGTAAGCCGTTTTTCTTGGCGGGCGGTCTTACACCTGAAAATATAGCTACCGCCACAAAGGTAAATACATATTGCCTTGATATAAGCAGTGGAGTAGAAACTGATGGCTTTAAGGATAAAACGAAAATAGAAAAGGCAATTAAAATTGTAAGGAGTGTTTAGAAATGTTAAAAGGAAAGTTCGGCGTACACGGAGGACAATATATTCCTGAAACGCTGATGAATGCTGTAATAGAACTTGAGGAGGCATATAACAAATATAAAGATGACCCTGAATTTAATGCAGAGCTTGAAAAACTTAACAGAGAATATACAGGCAGACCATCACTTCTCTATTATGCAGAGCATATGACTAAAGATTTAGGTGGTGCTAAGATTTATCTTAAGAGAGAGGATTTAAACCACACTGGTTCACACAAGATAAACAATGTTATCGGACAAATGCTTCTTGCTAAGCGAATGGGCAAAACTCGTGTTATAGCTGAAACTGGTGCAGGACAGCACGGTGTTGCAACTGCTACTGTTGCTGCACTTATGGGTATGGAATGTGAAATCTATATGGGCGAAACAGATACAGAGCGTCAGGCACTCAATGTTTATCGTATGGAGCTTCTTGGAGCAAAGGTTCACCCTGTAACAAGCGGTACAAAGACCCTTAAAGATGCTGTTAATGAAACCCTAAGAGAGTGGACAGCGAGAATTGATGATACACACTATGTTCTCGGTTCAGTTATGGGACCGCACCCATTCCCAACAATAGTTCGTGATTTCCAATCCGTAATAAGTAAGGAAATTAAGAGTCAGATGCTCGAAAAAGAGGGTAGACTTCCTGATGTAGTTCTTGCTTGTGTAGGCGGTGGAAGTAATGCTATGGGTGCTTTCTATCACTTCATTGAAGATAAAGATGTACGCCTTATCGGTTGTGAGGCTGCTGGCAGAGGTGTAGATACTGGTCTTACTGCCGCAACAATAGCAAAGGGTACACTTGGAATCTTCCACGGAATGAAATCTTATTTCTGTCAGGACGAATTCGGTCAGATTGCACCTGTTTATTCAATTTCAGCAGGTCTTGACTATCCTGGAATCGGTCCTGAGCACGCACATCTCCACGATATTGGCAGAGCAGAATATGTTCCTGTCACAGATGATGAGGCTGTCGATGCGTTTGAATATCTTTCAAGAATCGAGGGCATTATTCCTGCGATTGAAAGTGCTCACGCAGTTGCTTATGCAAAGAAACTTGCCCCAACACTCGGCAAGGATAAGATTATGGTTATAAATATCTCAGGCAGAGGAGATAAAGATGTTGCAGCGATTGCAAGATATAGGGGGAAGGATATTCATGAATAAGCTAAGCAAAGCATTTGAAAAAGGAAAAGCATTTATACCTTTTGTTACAGCAGGCGACCCTGACCTTGAAACCACCGAGAAGGTAATTCTCGCTATGGCAGAGGTCGGTGCAGACCTTATAGAAATCGGAATCCCATTTTCCGACCCTGTTGCGGAGGGACTTGTTATTCAAAAGGCTGATGAAAGAGCCTTAGCAAGTGGTACAACAACAGATAAGATTTTCGATATGGTTAAATCTATCAGAGCAAAGACAGATATTCCGCTTGCATTTATGACTTATATAAATCCAATTTTCGTATATGGCAGTGAACGCTTTATTAAAAATTCCAAGGAATGTGGAATTGACGCACTTATAGTTCCTGATTTGCCATTTGAGGAAAAGAACGAGCTTTCAGGACTCTGCAAGGCTAATGATGTTCGTCTTATATCTCTTGTTGCACCAACATCTCACGAAAGAATAGCTACAATCGCAAAAGAAGCAGAAGGCTTTGTGTATGTAGTATCATCACTTGGTGTTACAGGTGTAAGAAGTGAGATAAAGACAGATATAGGAGAAATGGTAAAGCTTATCAAGCAAGCTAAGGATATTCCTTGTGCTGTTGGCTTTGGTATTTCTACACCAGAACAAGCTGCGAATATGGCAAAGCTTTCAGACGGTGCAATCGTAGGAAGTGCAGTTGTCCGTATAATTGAGAAGTATGGTAAGGAGAGCGTAATGCCAGTTGCTGATTATGTTAAGGAAATGGCAGATGCAGTACATAATATCTGAGTTTATTATTTAAAGTAAAATGAATTTTTATAGCAGGTGATAAGAAGATTATCACCTGTTTTTGTTGCAAGCATTAAATTTTTATTTTCTCTTGACATCTCTTAGTTTATAGAGTATCGTAATTATATATGTGTTATTACTGTTGTAATAATTTATCGTAGTAAATTATTAAAGGAGAATAGTATGAAAACCCAAATTAAAAGAACGATAGTGTGTTTATTAGCTGCTATCACATTCATTATGACATTTCAATGTCTGATTTGTTCGGCAACAAATGACAGAGAAGAATTTACCATAGGTTTTGACGCAGAATTTCCGCCATATGGATATAAAAGCGAAAGTGGCGAATATGTAGGTTTTGATATAGACCTTGCTCAAGAGGTTTGTAATCGTAAGGGTTGGACACTTAAAAAACAGCCTATTGAATGGAATTCTAAAGATATGGAATTGAGTTCAGGTTCTATTGATTGTATATGGAACGGCTTTACAATGAATGGCAGAGAATCAAAGTATACTTGGAGTACGCCATATGTAGATAATTCTCAGGTTGTTATTGTAAAAGCTGATTCTGATATTAAAGAATTATCAGACCTTTCTGGAAAGATAGTTGCTGTTCAAGCTGATAGTTCCGCTCTTGCTGCTCTGACTAGCGATGATGCCACAGCTGAAAACAAGAAATTAGCAAAATCTTTCGCGGAACTTCAACAGGTTGGAGATTATAACAGTGCATTTATGAATCTCGAATCTGGTGCAGTGCAAGCAATATGTATGGATATTGGCGTTGCAAATTATGAGATTAAATCTCGTGGCAATAAATTTAAAATGCTTAATGATAAGCTTTCTACTGAAAAGTATGCTATCGGATTTCAACTTGGTAATATAGAACTAAGAAATGAGGTTCAAGGTGCTCTCCTCGAAATGCTGTCTGATGGAACATTTGAGGAGATTGCTAAAAGGTGGGGTTTGGAAGAAAGCGTTTGTCTTTCAGCAGATGATAAGTACATAGACAGCACTGACACTTCAACAACAAATGATGATTTCTGGCAGCAGCTTGGTCAGATAACTGTACAGCTTTTAGAAGGCTTGCTTGCAACCTTGACAATATTTGTGCTTACATTACTTTTCTCACTTCCACTTGGCTTGCTTGTTGCAGCAGGTAGAATGTGTAAAATTGCACCAATACGCTGGCTTGTGAAAATATATATTTCGATAGTAAGAGGAACACCTCTTATGTTACAACTTTTGGTTGTATTCTTTGGTCCTTATTATCTCTTTGGCATAGAGCTTTCATCAAGTTATCGTTTCTATGCGGTAATTATTGGTTTCTCAGTAAACTATGCGGCGTATTTCGCAGAAATTTATCGTTCGGGTATTCAGGCTGTACCTAAAGGTCAATATGAAGCTTGTACTGTTCTTGGATATAGCAGAACACAGACTTTCTTTAAGATAATTTTCCCACAGATGGTAAAGAATATTATTCCATCAGTAACCAATGAAGTTATTACACTTGTTAAGGATACATCACTTGCATTCGCACTCTCATATACAGAAATGTTTACTATTGCAAAGCAGATTGCAGCATCTAAAACTACAATTATGCCATTGTTCATAGCAGGTGTATTCTACTACATTTTCAATTTTATAGTTGCATTCATAATGGAAAGAATCGAAAAGAAAATGAATTATTACAAATAAGGAGGGGAAATACTATGAATTTATTAGAAATTAAAAATATCAGCAAGAGCTTTGACGATTTACAGGTTCTTAAAGATATAAGTCTTTCTGTAAATGAGAAAGAAGTTGTTTCTATACTTGGCCCATCTGGTTCTGGTAAGTCAACTTTTTTGAGATGTATGACATTTCTTGAAAAAATTGATGACGGAAGTATGAACTTCTGCGGAGAAGAGGCTGTAAATTCTGAGAGCGGTTATCCAATTTATGCTAATAAGAAAAAGCTAAAACAGATACAGGGATATTTTGGCTTGGTTTTTCAGAATTTTAATCTTTTCCCACATTATTCAGTTATGAAAAATATATGTGATGCTCCTATCCATGTTCAAAAAAGAAATAAAGATGAAGTAGCTGAAGAGGCAAAGGAGCTTCTAAAAAAAATGGGACTTGCTGATAAAGCAGACTATTATCCTTATCAGCTTTCAGGAGGTCAGCAACAAAGAATTGCAATCGCGAGAGCATTAGCGATGAAGCCTAAGATGCTGTTTTTCGATGAGCCTACATCAGCCCTTGACCCTGAACTTACAGCAGAAATTTTAAGTGTTCTCAAGGCTTTAGCAGCAGAAAAAATGACTATGATAATAGTTACACACGAAATAGATTTTGCGAGAAGCGTTTCTGATAGAGTTGTATTTATGGATAAGGGTCTTATTGTTGAAGAAGGTTCGCCTAAAGATGTTATTGATAATCCTAAGAATGAACGCACAAAAACTTTCTTGAAAAAAATGCAGGCTGAACTTTAAGTTATTAATAAGATTAATATTATACAATTTTTATAACCGTTTTGCTATACTTGTTAAGTGAAACGGTTATTTTCTGTTTTATATGATTTTTGAAGAAATTTGCTTAAACTTTTAAAAAAAAGATTGAGTTTTTATATATCTTGTTATATAATAGATTATGTTGACTTTTCTAAACACAAATGTACATTAGGAGGAAAAAATATGAAAAAATCTAAGAAAATTTTAAGTATGGGACTTGCGGCTCTTACCGCTCTTACAATGTCTATAAGTATGACAGGCTGTGGAAGTTCTGATTCATCAGTATCTTCAGTAGATGGAAATTCAGATAACAGCAAGGTGTATAATATTGGTATTTGCCAGCTCATACAGCATGAGGCTCTTGACGCAGCTACAAAGGGTTTTAAAGATACTTTAACAGAGAAACTTGGTTCAAAAGTTAAATTTGACGAACAAAATGCACAGGGTGATTCAGCAAACTGTACAACAATCTGTAATCAGTTTGTTTCATCAAATGTTGACCTTATTCTTGGCAATGGTACAGCAGCTTTGCAGGCAGCTTATACAAATACAGATAAAATTCCAGTTCTTGGAACATCAATTACAGACTATGCAACTGCTCTTGATATAAAGGACTGGACAGGTGTTTCTAATATGAATGTTTCAGGTACATCAGACCTTGCACCACTTGAAGAGCAGGCTAAGATGCTTAATGAAATTTTCCCTGACGCTAAAAATGTTGGTATCCTTTATTGCTCAGCAGAGGCTAACTCTAAATATCAGGCTGATACAATTACACCTTTCTTAGAGAAATTTGGATATAAGGTTAGCTCATATACATTCTCTGATTCTAATGATATTGCAGCTATTGCTAAAGATGCTTGTGATAAGAATGATGTGCTTTATATTCCAACAGATAATACTGCTGCAAATAATACTGGAATAATCAACAATATTGCTATTGCTGCAAAGACTCCTATAATTGCAGGTGAAGAGGGTATCTGTAAGGGTTGTGGCGTAGCAACACTTTCTATCAGTTATTATGAGCTTGGTCAAAAAACAGGTGAAATGGCATATGATATTCTTGTAAATGGCAAAGATATTTCTAAAATGGAAATCCAATCTGCACCTAATGTCACAAAAATGTATGATGCAGAAAGATGCAAAGAACTTGGTGTAAAGATTCCTGATGGTTATACCGCTATTAAAAAATAAAAAATAAAACATATGGAGAATCAGTTATGGATATTGTTTCATACTTTTCATCCTTAGATTTCATGAGCTTCCTTAATGCACTTCCTGGAAATATAGCACAGGGAATCATTTGGGGCTTGATGGGTTTAGGAGTATTTATAACTTATAAACTTCTGCATTTTGCAGATTTGAGTGTTGATGGTTCATTTGCAACTGGTGGTGCAGTTACTGCTATTATGCTGATAAACGGTTGTCCGACATGGGTTGCTATGCTTGTAGCTGTTGCGGCGGGTCTACTAGCTGGTTTGGTCACAGGCTTGCTACATACACTTCTTGGAATACCTGATATTCTTTCAGGTATTCTTACACAGATTGCATTATATTCTATAAATTTGAATATAATGGGAAAATCAAACCTTCCAATAAGTTATAGAAACTATTCATTAGTTATTTCAGCAAGTAATATTAATATGGCAATCATAATTGCACTTATAGTGGTTGCAATTGTTATAGTTGCTATGTATTGGTACTTTGGCACAGAGCAAGGAACAACTATTCGTTCAACAGGAAGTAACCCAGCTATGAGTAAAGCTCAAGGTATAAACATAAACTTCACAAAGGTTATTGCACTTGCACTTTCTAATGCAGTTGTCGCATTCTCTGGCTCAATCTTTTCACAATATCAAGGATTTGCTGATGTAAATATGGGCAGAGGTGCAATAGTTATAGGCCTTGCTGCTGTCATTATTGGTGAAGTTCTTGGAGAAGCAATTTTCCGCAAGCATATAAATTTTATTATCAGACTCATTTTTGTTATTGTTGGTGGAATACTCTATTATATCGCAATGGGAATAGTTCTTTGGCTCAAGATGCCAACAGACGATACAAAGCTATTTACAGCAATTATAGTTGCTATTTTCCTTGCTGTTCCGAATATTCGTAGTAGAGCTACAAATTCCTTTAAAAAGGTAGCAAAGCAAAATTCTAAAGCACAAAAAGTGGAGGGTTAATAAATGCTTGAAATTAAAGAAATTTACAAAACCTTCAACAAAGGCACAGTCAATGAGAAACACGCCCTTAATGGAGTAAATCTTACACTTAATGAGGGTGATTTCTGTACAGTTATAGGTGGTAATGGAGCAGGAAAGTCTACAACACTTAATGCTATTGCAGGTGTATGGCCTGTTGATAGTGGAGCTATAATAATTGATGGCAAAGATGTTTCTGGACTTTCTGAGCATAAAAGAGCACCTTATCTTGGAAGAGTTTTTCAGGACCCTATGACTGGAACTGTTGCTGATATGGAAATCATAGAAAATCTTGCTCTTGCTGCTCGCAGAGGTAAACGTAGGGGTCTTTCTTGGGGTGTAAAAGCTAAAGAAAGAGAAAAGTATAGAGAACTCCTTGCAGAGTTTGAACTTGGTCTTGAAGATAGAATGAGTTCTAAGGTTGGACTTCTTTCAGGTGGTCAGCGACAAGCTATAACACTTCTTATGGCTACATTGCAAAAACCAAAGCTTTTATTGCTTGATGAACACACAGCAGCACTTGACCCTAAAACAGCTTCAAAGGTTCTTGAGCTGAGCGACAAAATCATCAAAGAAAATAATCTCACAGCTCTTATGGTTACACATAATATGAAAGATGCTATTGTTCATGGCAATCGTCTTATAATGATGAATAACGGAAAGGTAATTCTTGATATTTCTGGCGAAGAAAAGAAAAAACTTACAGTTGATGAGCTTCTTAAGAAATTTGAGATGGTAAGTAATTCTAAGCTTGAAAATGACCGTATGCTTCTTTCAAATTAACAAATAATATTAAATAGTCACTTTTGTTTATATTGTTTATATATAAAAACAAAAGTGACATTATTTTTGAGACAATTATTATTGGATATATTGCTTAAGGGCTTCTATATAAGCAATAGTTAAATGGCTGAAACTTGATTTTTGATGTGTGACTATGCCAATGTGCATATTTCCTTCTTTGATTAGTGGTACGGAGGCAATATTGCCATTAAGTTCTTCATCAATAACTCCACTACAAACTGTATAACCATTTAAACCAATAAGCAAATTAAATAGAGAGGCTCTATCACGAACCCTTATGTTTTTAGGTCTTTCTACAATGCTGAAAATCTCTTCGGAATAGTAAAAAGAATTATGTTCACCTTGCTCAAATGATAAATATGGGTATTTATCAAGCTCTTCCATAGTAACAGATTCTCTATTTGCCAATGGGTGGCTTTTGCTGATAAATATATGGGGTTGTGCAACAAAAAGCTCAGTAAATTTCAAGCCTTTAGATTTAAGAATTTTCTTAAGGACAACTTCGTTAAAACTATTCATATATAAAATGCCGATTTCGCTTTTCATATTAGCAACATCTTCTATTATCTCGTAAGTCTGAGTTTCTCTTAGAGAAAAATCGTATTTATCACCACCATATTCTTTTACAAGGTCTACAAAGGCATTTACAGCAAATGAATAGTGTTGAGTTGATATACAGAATTGTTTTTTAATTATAGAGTTTGTATGCTTATATTTTTCTTCCAACAAATTAGCTTGCTCAAGGACTTGCCTCGCATAAGACAAGAACTGTTCACCATCTTTTGATATTGTTATTCCTTTATTTGTACGAACAAAAATAGTAATTCCCATTTCTTTTTCAAGCTCTTTAATAGCTTTAGTAAGGCTTGGTTGAGATATATATAATTCATTTGCAGCTTCTGTGATAGTGCCTTTTTCGGCAACAATAGCTGCATACCTTAATTGTAAAAGTGTCAATCATAACGCCTCCAATAAATTTTCACGCATTAATTATACTTTAAAATCAATATGTTTTCAATATTAAAAAGCATAAACTATGAGTTTATCCATAGTGACGGTTTCCTTTGGTAACTTAATTCTACTACGAAATCGTTTCTATTGAGATATTATTTTTTATTATTTCAATCTTAATTTTACAATCTGCGAGTTTAAAAACCGCTCTCAAGTAATTAAAAATTGAAAGCGATTATTTAGATTTTGTCAAGAAAAGTTAAGAAATCCAGATTTTATTAATCATGGTGTACTCTTGGTTAGTGAACTTGTAATGGGTTATATAGAGTATATTTATATTTCACTCTGATTGATTATATTATTTTTTGTTTGCTCATTAAAACCCTGAAAGTTTATTAATATTTAGTTGAGAAGTAGGACTATTAATGATATAATAATATGGTGTATTTTGATGGAAATTTTAGCTTTTTAAATCTATAAGATTTTAATTTATGTAGGGGGTACATTAATATACAGCTAAAAACTTTCAAAAATATGCTGGCATAAAATAATAGGAGGATTAAGTTAATTTATGGAAACGCATACGAAACGAAATTCGTTTAAAGGTTCAATCGGCTTTGTACTTGCTGCAGCAGGTAGTGCTGTTGGTTTAGGAAATATATGGAGATTTCCATATTTGGCAGCAAAAGATGGCGGAGGAATGTTCATTGTAATTTACATCATTCTTGCACTTACCTTTGGCTTTACCCTACTTATAACAGAAGTCGCAATCGGAAGAAAAACAAAACAAAGTCCTTTAACTGCTTATGGTAAGCTTAATAAAAAATGGAAAGGCTTAGGGGTGATTGCCTGCCTTGTTCCTATAATTATTTTACCTTATTATTGTGCTATTGGTGGTTGGGTACTTAAATATTTTCTTGTTTATCTTACTGGAAATGGTTCAAGTGCGGCTCAAGATGGATACTTTACATCATTTATTTCAGGAAGCTATGAGCCTATCATTATGCTTTTACTCTTTCTTTTTGCAACAGCATTTGTCGTATTTAGAGGAGTAAATAAAGGTATAGAGTCATTTTCAAAAATTCTTATGCCAATCTTGATTTTGCTTGTTGTTGTTATTGCTATATTTTCACTTACAATTAGTCATACAGACGAAAATGGTGTTACAAGAACAGGTTTGCAGGGACTTATGGTTTATGTTGTTCCGAATTTTGAAGGAATGACCATAAAAAGTTTTTTCTCAGTTTTGCTTGATGCTATGGGACAGCTATTCTTCAGTTTGAGCGTTGCAATGGGTATTATGATTGCCTATGGTTCATATGTCAGTGATGAAGCTGACCTTAAAAAGTCAATAAATCAGATTGAAATTTTTGATACAGCAGTAGCTTTTCTTGCTGGTGTTATGATTATTCCAGCCGTATTTACATTTGCTGGTACTGAAGGAATGGAAGCATCTGGTCCAAGCCTGATGTTTGTTTCATTGCCGAAAGTTTTTGCGGCTATGGGTTCGATAGGAAATGTTGTAGGCTGTCTTTTCTTTGCGATGGTACTTTTTGCAGCTATAACAAGTTCTGTGTCTGTTATGGAGGCGATAGTATCAAGTTTTATGGATAAGTTTAAATTTTCAAGAGTAAAAGCAGCCTCTCTTGAAACAGTGATTGCCATAGTAGTAGGTATAGTTGTTTGCTTGGGATATAATATATTTTATTTTGAAATGCCATTGCCAAACGGTACAACTGCACAAATTCTTGATATTATGGATTATATAAGCAATAACTTCTTTATGCCATTAGTAGCGATAGGCACTTGTATTCTTATTGGTTGGATTGTCAAGCCAAAAACAGTTATTGATGAAGTCGAGAAAAATGGAGAAAAAATGGGCAGAAAAAGGCTATATATTGTAATGATTAAATATATTGCTTTGATTATGCTTGTTTTACTTTTCTTGAAATCAATAGGTGTTTTGACGATAATATAATACTTATTAAGAGCACATGGAGTAAGATATGACAGATTTTAAAAAAGGCTTGAAAGATGGTATACCAATAGCCTTAGGATATATCTCTGTTTCTTTTACATTTGGATTGCAAGCAGTAGGTGTAGGTTTAGCTTGGTGGGAAGCAGTTATGATTTCTTTTACAAACATAACATCTGCTGGACAATTTGCAGGTCTTGATATAATGGTAAGAGGCGGCGGTTTTTGGATGGAAATGGCTTGCACTCAATTTATAATAAATCTCAGATATGCTTTGATGTCGCTATCTCTGTCGCAAAAAACAGATAAAAGTGTAAGGGGAATACATCGATGGATAATAGGCTTTGGAATTACTGATGAAATATTTGCAGTATCAATGGGAAATGAAAAAGAAATAAGCAATAAATATCTTTACGGTCTAATTCTTCTTCCAGTTTTGGGTTGGACAGGCGGAACATTTTTGGGTGTTACTGTTGGAAGTGTTTTGCCAAGCGTTGTAAGAGATTCTATGTGCATAGCTATTTATGGAATGTTTATTGCAATAATAGTTCCGCCTGCTAAGAAAAACTCATCAATACTAAAAGTTGTGATTATATCTGTAATTTTAAGTTGTGCATTTAAATGGTTACCTCTTTTGAATAATGTTTCAAGCGGTTTTGTAATCATTATATGTACGATAATTGCAGCATCAATTGGTGCAGTTTTCTTTCCTATTAAGGAGGAAAAAGAATGATTATAAGAGATTTTTTTATCTATCTTTTTATTATGGCAGGTGTTACATATCTGATAAGAGTTTTACCGTTTGTGATTTTCAAAGGTAAAATCACAAACACATTTATAAAGAGCTTCCTTTATTATGTACCATATGCTGTGCTTGGTGCAATGACATTTCCAGCAATATTATTTTCAACTGGTAATTATATCTCATCTATTGCAGGACTTATAGTGGCTTGTATAATGGCTTTTAAGGAAAAAAGCTTATTGATAGTAGCAATTTTCGCCTGTGTTACGGCATTAGCAATAAATTTAATTTGTATGGTAATATAAAATAAAAAGATTATAACATTTCGTGCATAAGTCCATAAAAAACAGACAATGAAAAAACGACCTCCTATGGCAGAGTTAAAGAAGTTGCCATAGGAGGTTTTGTTATGCCAAGAGAATATTAACATATACAACAATATGAGAAAAAATTATTGAATTTGAAAGAACAAGGATTAACATATCGAAAAAGCAAATATTAATTTTTATAACAAATATCGTATTTAATTAAAAGAAAACTGACTCCGCTTGAAAAACGAAATCAGTTTGTTGTTTAAAATTTAATTCTCTATCTTAAGTAGCTTTTTTGTACTGTTTATACAATTTTAGGCAGTGTATTTAACCAAGCTTGGATTTTTATTTTATAATTTGGTTTATATAATTTTCAGCAGAAATAGCCGCATTAGCACCGTCCGAAACAGCAGTTACAACCTGTCTTAGAGCCTTTGTTCGGACATCACCTGCAACAAATATTCCAGAAACAGAAGTCTTGCCTGTTTCGTCCGCAACAACATAGCCACTTTTATCAAGCTCAACTAAGCCTTTAAGAATTTGAGAATTAGGATTAGAACCAATCGCAATAAAAGCACCTTCAGCGTTAAGCTCAGCTGTCTTGCCAGTCTTTGTGTTTTTTAATGAGATAGAAGAAAGATGTTTATCGCCATTAAACGAAGTGGGAATAGCATTATAAATAATATCAATATTAACAGTATCGTTGGCTTTGTTTTGTAATGATTTTGCTGCACGAAGTTTTTCTCCACGATATATTACGAATACTTGCTTACATATTTTCGAGAGCAAGAGAGCATCACCAAGGGCAGTATCGCCACCACCAATAACAACAGTTGTCTTATCTTTGAAAAATGCACCATCACAAACTGCACAATAAGAAACACCAGCACCTCTGAGTGCGAATTCTCCGTCAATACCAAGCTTTCTATGAGAAGCACCCGCCGCATAGATAATAGCCTTTACAGAAAGAAGATTATCGCTTTTAAATTTTATAACAAAGCTACCATTTGCACTTTTTTCAATTTTAATAACTTCATCCTCAATAAATTCAGTGCCATATGCCTGTGCGTGAGCCTTGAATTTCTCACCAAGTTCATATCCTTCAATATTTGGAAGACCTGGATAGTTATCAATACAATCGCTTTCTACAATTTGACCTGTGGACATATAATCCCTTTCGCAAACCACTGTTGAAAGCATAGCCCTGCCAGTATAAATAGCTGCCGCAAGCCCTGCTGGACCACTTCCGATAATTAAAACATCAACTGAACGCATAGGAAAAGCACCTCACTAAAAATAATTTATAATTTAATAATATTAGTCATAATACCAGATGGGGTAATATCAACAATGCCGTAAGTTCCTGTATATCCTATTGAACCAGGATTCATAATATACATTCCGTCATCATATGCTGTATAAGGAACATGAGTATGACCAAAAAGAAGAATATCAGTATCAAGCAAATGAGCCTGATTGATTATCTGTGAATAACCAGATTTAACCCCGAAAAGGTGTCCATGAGTTACGAAGATATGCTTATTCTCAAGAGTAATTTCCTCGGAATAACGCTTTTCAGAACACCAATCACAATTACCCCTTACAGAAATAATCATCTTGTCAGGAATAGTTACAGCAAGAGTATCCATATCCTCGTTGCCATCTCCACAAAACACTACAACTTCCGCAGAAGACTGGCTTAATACAGCTTTCTGAAGTGAATAAAAATCCTTGTGTGAATCTGATACAACTACTATTCTCATATTTACCTCCATTAACATATAATGTTATCAGCACGAATAAAATATATATAGGTGGTGATTTTTATGGATAAAAAAGAAATCGAAAAGCTCATAAATTCTTTAGACCAAGAGCAAAAAAGCAAGCTTATGAATGCACTCGCAAATAAATCTGAAGCTGAACGCATATTAAGAACGCCAGAAGCACAAGCCATTATGAAAAAGCTTAAAGGAGAGAAGTAACCTATGGACGATATGTCTCAAAAGCTTATGTCATTGATGAATGACCCCGAAATCATGAGCAAAATACAGGGATTAAGTGGGCTTTTGAGTCAAGGCGAACCACAGGAACAGCCTAAGCCAAAGCCTCCAGAACCTCCTCCAAAGCCGAACGAATCAATGCTTCCTATGGATATGATGGGCACAATGATGAAAATTATGCCTATATTGAATACATTCAAAGAAGATGATGAAACAACCTGTCTACTTAAAGCATTAAGACCCTTTTTAAGTGAAGAAAAGCGTAAAAAGCTTGACGAGGGAATTCGTCTGATGCGAATAATGCGTTTACTGCCACTTCTTAAAGGAACAGATATGTTTGAAATGTTCAGATAAAGGAGGCTTGCTATGAATTCTTCAGATGATGATATAGGCAGAATGCAACAGGAAGCTGTGAGGCGTGTTCGGGATATGCAACAAAGGGCAAAGAATATATCCGCCTCAAGAACAGGCAGACAGCAAGCTCCAAAGACACAGGATAAACTGCCTGAAATTCACGAAACCGAACCGACAGAACCTCCAGAACCACCTGAAATATCAGAAAGCAAAAAGCCAAATGATATTTTAGAGGGATTTTTTAAGGATAAGGAAAAAAGCCTTATCCTTTTGCTCTTGGTACTTCTAAGTGGCGAAGAGGATAACAATGGCATTATGCTTGCACTTCTTTATTTGCTTATCTGATTTGACCATCACCCTCAATGATAAATTTCATAGAGGTAAGCTCGTTAAGTCCCATGGGACCTCTTGCGTGAATTTTCTGTGTAGAAATTCCTATTTCTGCACCAAGACCGAACATTCCTCCGTCAGTAAATCTTGTTGAAGCATTAACATATACAGCGGCAGCATCAACCTCATTCTTGAAACGGTTAGCGTTCTTATAGTTTTCAGTTACAATGCACTCGCTGTGACCGCTTGAATACTTTGTGATATGAGCAATAGCCTCATCAATGTTGTCAACAACCTTAACTGCAAGAATATAATCAAGATATTCTGTTGCCCAGTCAACCTCAATTGCAGGAATAACGCTGTCACCAAGAATTTCTCTTGTACGCTCACAGCCACGAAGCTCAACATTTTTTTCATCAAGCCTTGCCTTAATTACAGGCAGGGCTTTTTCTGCGATATTCTTATGTACAAGAATAGTTTCAATCGCATTGCAAACAGATGGGCGAGAAGTTTTTGCATTATATATAATGTTTGCAGCCATATCAATATCCGCACTTTCATCAACAAAAACATGGCAGTTGCCAACACCAGTTTCGATAACAGGAACTTTTGCATTTTCAACAACAGCTTTGATAAGACCTGCACCACCACGAGGAATGAGCAAATCAAGATAATCAACAAGTCCCATAAGCTCAACAGATGATTGGCGAGTTGTATCCTCAATAAGTTGGATACAATTCTTATCAAGCGCAGATTTTTCAAGAGCAGAACGCATAATATCTGCAATGCACTTGTTTGAATTGATAGCTTCCTTACCGCCACGAAGAATTACTGCATTTCCGCTTTTAAGGCAAAGAGAAGCCGCATCAGAAGTAACATTTGGACGAGCCTCAAATATAATCCCTATAACACCAATTGGAACACGAACTTTAGTTATATTAAGCCCATTAGGACGCTTGCTTCCGCTAAGAACTGCACCAATAGGGTCTGGCAAAGCCGCAACATCAAGTACACCTTGAGCCATACCTTCAATACGAGCCTTGCTAAGGCTGAGTCTATCTATAATAGATTCTGTAAGACCGTTTGCACGACCATTATCAACATCAATTTTATTTGCTGCAAGTATAGCGTCTGTATTATCTATAAGAGCTTTAGCAATAAGCTTTAATGCGTCATTCTTTTCTTCGCCCATTACAGCAAGTGTACGAGCAGCCTCTTTGGCTTTTTTACCCATTTCCTCAAGAATAGTCATTTTATTGCACCTCATCTTTTATCATAATTAAATCTTTAGCATAGGGGAGAGTCTTTATAAAATCGCAGAAAGTATGCCATTCATCAAGCTTGTGACCCTTTCTTGCATAATATATATTTATAAGAGTTTCATAATTTAGTGAGCAGGTTCTCATTTGGTTATAGCTTGACGGCAAAAGTTGAATTATATCATACCAATATTGCTTATCTTTAGTTTCAGTATATTTCAATCGAAGCTCTTCAAGTTTTGCAATAATAGTATCAAAGAAAGCCACAGAATCTTCATCTAATTTATCAAGACTGAAATCATCACGAGAAAATTCCTTACTGTGAATCTTATGCATAGTGCTTGTAGAGTTTGCGACAGTAGCAACCTTATAAGTATCATATTCTTTCCACCAGTACATAGGTGCTGTAACATCAACTGAAATAAATATCTGTCTTAGATATTTTCTGTGGTCACTGCCCGCTCTCGCCAGCCTCTTTGCAAGTCCGAGGTCGTTTTCTCCAAGAATATACTGTCCATTTTCATCATAGTAGCTATCACTTCTTGCCCAACTGTTAAGCGGATTTCTTGCACCTCTCATAGCATTTTCAAGGTTCATTACAGAGATTCGTTCTACCTTTAGCAATGTGTTTCACTCCAATTTTAAATTACTTGCTTGCAAGAAACATAGTTCCTACACTTTCGCCCTGAATAAGGTTTAAAAGTCTTTCAGGAGCATTCCCATTCATAACACAGCAATTTATTCCGGCTTCATTTGCGACAGCTGCTGCAGAAACCTTTGTAATCATACCGCCGGTACCTCTGTTCGAGCCTGAACCGCTTGCCATTTTACGAATATCGTCATCAATAAGCTTAACAACTTCAAAGCGTTTTGCGTCTTTATTTTTTCTTGGGTCGCAGTCATAAAGTCCGTCAATATCAGACATAATAACAAGCAAATCAGCGTCAAGCAAATCGGCAACAATTGCTGAGAGATTATCGTTATCGCCGAAGTTATTTCCAACAAGCTCATCAATAGCAACAGTATCGTTTTCGTTTACTATCGGAATAATTCCCATCTCAAGAAGAGTGCTGAAAGTATTATAAGCATTTTGGCGGAGATGTTCGTTAAAGAGAACATTCTTTGTCAAAAGAACCTGAGCAACAGTATGATTATATTCTCCAAAAACCTTATCATACATAAACATAAGCTCGCATTGACCAACAGCGGCAACAGCCTGTTTATAACGGGTTTCCTTGGGTCTTTCAGGAAGATTAAGCTTGCCAAAGCCAACGCCGATAGCACCTGAGCTTACAAGTATAACTTGCTTGCCCATATTTTGGAGGTCACTCAGAACCTTACAAAGATTTTCAAAATTTTTAAGATTAAGTTTTCCATTTTCGTATGTCAAGGTTGAAGTACCAACCTTGACAACGATTCTTCTTGATAATAATTCGTTCAATTCATTCAGTCCTATTTTACAGATTTTAGCATTATTACTCTAAGTGCCTTATAATTATACCAAAAATATCAAGGTTTTACAAGTAGAAAATAACTCTAAAATGCTTTCAGAATAAAAAGCCATTTTTAGTTGCAAATTCACAGTTAAAAACAGCTTGATTAAAGATTTTAAATTAACTTTTGTTGACGCTTACCATCAATTTGCGTATAATAAATTAAAATTCCAGAAAATCTTATTATTGACAACAAATTTCCGTTGTGATAAAATAATCGGCAGACGGAATATATTACCATTGTGTCAAAATATATTGACCATATGTGTAAATTATGTATTTCCGAAACATAATTTAATATTCAGGGAGAAATCCCTATATTTTTTAAAGTGCAGTTAATCAACACTAACTAAAAAGAGATGATAATTATAAAAAGAAATATTATTTGTGCCATAATTTTTGTGCTGATACTGATAACTTCAACTGTTGCAGTGCTTGCGATAAATAATAATGCAAAAAATCAAGATGAAAAAATCGCCCGCATTTATCAGGACAAAAAACTTATCTATACAATAGATTTAAATTCTGTTAAGGAAACATATAGATTAACCATAGATGGCGAGGATAAGTCTGAAAATATAGTAGAGGTACGAAACGGCAGTATAGGAATTATAGAAGCAAGCTGTACCGACCATATCTGTATAGATACAGGATTTATAGATAATTCATCTGTACCCGTTGTTTGCTTGCCGAATAAAATCATCATAGAAATTTCGGATAATACAGATAATTCCATAGATGCAGTTGCAAATTAGGTGATGTGAATTGAGAGAGAATAATAGCTTAAATATAAGAAAGATAGCGATTCTTTCAATGTTTGTTACAATATCATTGACAATATTTGTGCTTGAAAGTTTAATGCCACCAGTAATCAATATTCCTGGAATAAAGCCTGGCTTTGCAAATATAGTAACGCTGTTTTTGCTTGTAAATACTAACAAACGCTCTGCATTTACAGTTTTAATTGTAAGAATAATTTTAGCTTCAATATTTGCGGGACAGATAATGTCCTTATTTTATAGCCTTTCGGGTGGTATACTTAGTTTACTTGCGATGAGCATTGTTCTATATATAACAAAGAAAAAGACAGTATGGTTTGCAAGTGTTGTAGGAGCAATTTTTCATAATATAGGACAGATTTTAGCTGCAGTTGTAGTTTTAGGCTCATGGACGGTTATTTGTTATTTACCTGTACTTTTAATTTCAGGTTGTATAACAGGTCTGATAACAGGCTTAATTACTGAATTTCTTGATAGAAGTCTTGCTAAGGGAGCTTTTCTTGATAGGCTTAATAAGATACTTTGTGTTAAAAAAGTATCTTAAAGTTAGTTATCACTAATTTATGGGGGGTGGGGATTTAATGCTAATAAGAAAGATTTTGTCGGGATTTTTGTAGCATAAATTTCGATAAAAATAAAAAATGGAGGGATAATAATGCTACTTATAATTTCACTTGTGCTTGCAGTAGCTTTTGTCTTTTTATGTGGAAAAGCTCTCAAAAAGCACCCAATTTTGTTTTACAGCGGAGCAGGAATAATAACTATTGTATTGGCACTCATTCCGTTTGACGGTGTACCTAATTTTGTCAATAACTACATTCTTGCTTTATTCAGGAGAGGTTCTCTTGCAACAGCAATTTTCATCATTGTTATGTATACGGGAGCGTTGAAAAATGGTTCTGCACTAATGAAAAAGCTGATTGTCATTCGTGGTGAACTTTCGATTATGGCTTCAATAATGATACTTTGCCATAATATTTTCTTTGGAAAAATCTATTTTGTAAGACTTTTGACATCAGCTTCAACAATGCCAGTAACACAGTTTCTTGCTGCCATTGCATCATTGCTAATGCTTGTTATTATGATACCACTTGCAATAATGTCATTTCCAAAGGTAAGAAAGAAAATGAAACCAAAGCTTTGGAAAAGACTTCAGCGTTTTGCATATGTTTTTTACGCTCTGATTTATATTCATATCTTCCTTTTGACATATTCAAGTGCACAGGCTCGCCGAGGAGATTACGCACTCAGTCTCATTCTTTATACAATAGTTTTTGGTGTATACCTTGTAATGCGTGTAAGAAAATATCTTCTTAAAAAGAACTCAAATATCAAGCTTGCTCTTAATGCAGGTTCAGGAATTTGTACAGTGGGAATTGTCGGAGCAGTTTGCCTCTTTGTATTTTTAGGCAATGGAAATACTGCAGCACCTGCAAGAATACCAGTTAAAACCTTTGCATATTCCTCAGAAAGTTCTGTTGCCACTGCTGATAATTCTAATGCAGAAAGCCAGCTTCATGTTGAAACATCAGAAGTAAGTCAAATCTCAGAAACAACATCAGTTAAAAGCAAAGAAGAATCTCAGTCAACAGCTTCTGAAAGCTCAAAAACTTCATTAACATCATCAGCTTCATCAAAAGTAGAGAGTAAGTCAACAGAGAATGAAACATCAAAGAGCAATTCTCAAAGTAGCCAAATCACAACAAAAGATAATAACATTTCTAATAATAATACCACGCAAAGCAGTAAACCATCCGCTTCAAATAACAATAATAGCAGTTCATCAAGCAAAAATAATATAAGCTCAAAGCCATCAACTTCGAAGCCAAACCAATCTATAACAAGTAAGCCATCAAATAGTGGTAATACTGTTTCAAAGCCTGAAACATCAGCACAAGAAACATCAAAAGTACCTATTGTACAAAATAAGTATAAGGACGGAAAGTTCAGCGGTTCGGCCTATGGTTATGATGGAAATATCTATGTAACAATCACAATTAAGGACGATAAAATCACAAATATAGAGGCAACGTCAGACGAAAGCGACCGTTGGTATTTTGAGAGCTGTGTTCAAAATGTAACATCACAAATTATTGAAAGTCAAAGCACAAGTGTTGATGCAACAAGTGGTGCTACATATTCCTCAGAGGGCATTATGGCAGCGGTTGGACAGGCTTTGAACAGTGCAAAGAATTGATATGAAAAAACGAATTTTAGCTTTAATAATGGTAACTCTTTTTTTGAATCTTACAGCTTGTAATAATTCAAACGGAAAAACCTCATCAGTTTATGAAATTTCTCTTAGCAGTGATTACGATAATAGCAACGAAAAAAGTTTGTCATTTTTTGCAATGGATACTTATATGAATTTTAAGGCTTATGGCGAAAATGCAAAAACTGCTGTAAATGAGGCATCAGCTCTTGTAGAGGATTTGGAAAATAAGCTTTCTGTAACAAACCCCGAAAGTGAAATTTCCAAGATAAATTCTTCTGCAAATAATGCGATAAAGATTTCAGAAGATACGCTTACACTTATATCGACTGCTCTTGATGTCAATAAAAAAAGCGGTGGTGCGTTTGATATTACAATCTATCCAATAGTTAAGCTTTGGGGTTTTACAACAGGAAAGTATGAAGTTCCAAATAAGGAAGAAATTTTAAAAAATCTTGAATATGTTGATAGTTCAAATATTAAGCTTGATGAAAAAGAAGGTACAGTAACAGTTCCCGAAAATATTGAAATAGACCTTGGTGGTATTGCAAAGGGCTATGCTGGCAAGAAAGCCGCAGAAAAAATTCGTTCTATGGGAATAGAGAGTGCTTTGCTTAATCTTGGTGGAAATATTCAGACAATAGGTTCAAAACCCGATGGCAGTGCGTGGGGAGTTTCTATATGCAATCCCGAAGATTCCTCAAAACAACTTTGTCGTATTGAAGTAGTAGATAAGGCAGTTGTAACATCTGGTGGCTATCAGAGATATTTTGAGGAAAACGGTAAGAGTTATCATCATATAATAGACCCTAAAAGCGGATATCCAGCAGAAAACGGCTTGCTTTCTGTAACGATTGTCGATGAAGACGGTATGCTTTGCGACGCACTTTCAACAACACTTTTTGTTTTAGGAAAAGACAAGGCTCTTGAATATTGCGAAAAATACGGTATAGAAGCCATTCTTATGACTGATGATAAGAAAATCTATGTTACAGATGGATTAAAAGAAAGCTTTTCTATAATTGACCAGACATCAGGCTATTTTCTCGCAGAATAGTTTACTCATAAAATTCTAAAAATTTTTTATTTTGCTTTATTGACTTTTGGAAAAATTAGGTATAAAATAAAGGCAGTTAGTTATAACTAATTAGATTATTAGAAAAAACTAACCAAAATATTTTAGGGAGGTTCGTTATGAACAGCAAAAAAACAGTTTCAGCTGTTTTGGCGACAGCACTGGTTCTTAGTGTAACATCAAGTGCAGCGTTTGCGTCAAATAGCAGCAAAAATTCCGCAGACTATGTTTACGGTACAATGAAGATTTCGTATCACGATTTTTATTTAGGAGAAAATGTTGATACAACAAAGGGTGTTACAAGCACTGATTATGTTGATGCAGTAAGCTCTGCTACTATGAATAAGTATACAAACCAAAACCTCAACGCAGGGACGTATACTTCAGAAAATGCAGACAACACAATGGGATATATCAACGGTGTTATTTTCCCTGTAAAGGTTTCAGCAGAAGATTATGCCAAGCTTAAATCAGCAAGTAATTTTGATAAGCTTGGCTTTACTGAACTTACAGAAGTTCCAGCAGTATATAAGGAGCTTACAGTAGATAATGGTGTTCTTTCGTTTAGTGAAGCTGAAGGAAAGACAGAAACCGTAGATGCAAACTATACATTCTCAACAAGTTCAAAATATGGTGACTATCAGATTTCCTTTAGCAATGTAAATGACATTTTCAATGATAATGTAGTTTATGGTGTAGTTCTTGAAACAGCAGAAGGCGATGATTACGGCCTTTATTCACAGGAAAACATCTGGAAAAACACCAAGCTTGCATGGTCAACAGGTTTTACAACAGAAGCTCATGGTTGTCCACTTCGTTCAGAACCTTATGAGGCGATTATGGGTGAAACCCTCGATAATGTACAGTATATCACAGCTAATGGTATCTATAATTTCACAATGAATCAATATGTTGCAATTAAGCACAACGGTAGTATTGATGTTAATGATGCTTATATTACAGACGGTTCAACAAGTTGCCTTGTAAGCGATATTCCAAACGATTTCGAGCCACAGGTTACAGTTGAGGGGCTTGATAGCACATATAGCAACGATAAACTCAATTTCACAAATGCAGTTCCTAATAAGTATACAGCAGTTTTGTCTGATGCAAAGGGTAAGTATGCAAGCGTTTCAACAGATTTCACACTAAAGACAACTGCTCAGGCATCACTTAAAGACGGTCAGCTTCTCCTTGATGATAAGACAGACGGTGTTGCAGATTATATCTCAGCATTTACATCTATCTCTATAACTGACCCTAATGGCGGAGTTATTAAGTATATCGAAAAAGAAAGAGGTAAGCCTACTTATACAGCCGATATATTTGACGCTAATGGAGTTATAGATATTGATGCACAATATACAGCCGCTACAACAACAGGTAAGGGTGCAAGTGCTGTAACAACTTATGAATATGGCCCTGTATTCGGTGTAGATGGAGAATATCAGATTGTTATTCAGGCAAATGGTTATGATACTGCTACACTTTCTTATACAGTAAACAGAGAGCCATCTGCTCCTGAATCATCAGAGGAATCTTCAAACGATGAATCCTCAAATGAAGATTCAAATGTTGTTTCTGACGAATCATCATTTGAACCATCAGAGCCAAGTGATGTTGAAAGCTCAGAAGAAACATCAAATAATGAGCCTTCCGAAGTAAATAGCAATACAAAAAATACAAGTAGCACAAATACATCTAACGGCAAAGGCGCAGGAACAGTTGCAACAGGGGCAAACGAAACAGCTGCAGGAATTGCACTTGTCTTTATTGCAGCTGCATTGGTCGCATCAATTCTTTACAGATTTAAGAAATCTTAAATTTTAAAATTTAACCATAACCTATGAAATAGAACTGGTATCGTTTTTCGGTGCCAGTTCTATTTCGTTAGTCAATACTAACGATTAGCTAATAAATTTCCCAAAAACAATAAAACAAGCAAAGAAAAATGGCATATTGTTGTAAAATTTGCTGAGGGCAGAACAAGCCTTGACAGAGATTATATAGATATATTACAGCAAGGAAGAAAGTTCAAGATTTATCTGAATACAGCACTTGAGCTTGAAGTTTATGATGAAAAAGACAAAAAGCTTAAAACACTTCCAGCCGTTGGTGCAAAGGCATCAAATGCAGGGTTTAAGCAGATGAAGAAACAGCTATGCTTGCAGATAGATGCTGGACAGTCGATGCGTGGGAAAGCTTTCTCAAAACAAATGAATAAAAAATGGTGCAGTTCCGAAAAGGTTCTGCACCGTTTTTATGTATTAAGCTTGTATAGAAATTCCAGTATATTCATAATCAAGCTTGTAACCAAGCCATTCTGCAAGATGTAAGGAAACCTCGTGGGCAGCGTCCCAAGAGGGCAACCTACCTTGCTTCAAACTTTCCTTTATAAACTCATATGAAGCAATTCTTGCAAGTCCACGCTTGCGAAAATCTGGATTAGTAGCTATTATAACCTCATATCCGCTGCTATAATAGCTAAAAGAGGTAGCACCACAAACTAATTTATCATTATATGTTATGCCAAAACCTAAGCCATTTTTGAGAAAATCATCACAGCCATTGAAATTATTGCAAAAACCATCTGACCAATCCTCATTCATAGCTTGGGTATATAAGTCTTTATCAAAGCGTTTGAGAGCAAAACCATCGGTTAGTTTGTATGAATATTCAGGCAAGTTAGGAAATTCTTTGATAGTTTCAAAGCGTCTTTGTATATGTGCCTTTTCGCCATAATGCTTTATTATCTCATCACGAATTTCTTTGTTATCTGAAATAAAGACTAAGTGTCCATTTCCGATAAAATTCATAAATTCATTAAGAAATGCCTTATCAAGAACGCCACCAATATAGATATAACCAAGAAAAGCGATTGCCATTTTAGGATTTTCGCTTTCACCATATACATCTCCCATAAGGCCCTCAAGACAGCTTGTAAGTGCGGTATCACTTATACCTTTAAAGAGATGTGCAGAATTTTTAATTTGTTGTTGATTAAGTTTTATCATTTTGATTATTCTCCAATGCAAAAATATCATTTAGCATTTTTGTTGCGGTTTTAGTTTTAAAAAGCTTATTTCGTACATTTATGATTGCATTTTTTGAAAGATTATCTTCGTAGGCATTAACAAGAAAATCAGCCTCAACGAGTATCTGATAATCAAGACCGTCAATCATATTATAGGTGTGGTGGTGTCCGACAAGAAAGCATACACGCTCGATTATTTTTTCATCAACGCCAAGCTTGTTAAGTAGCTTTTCAGCCTCGTCAGGACCAAGTATTTCTTGATATTTTCCTGAAGAACTTCCGTAAAGTTCTTCGCTTTTCTTTATGCCAATATCGTGTACAGCCGCCGCAATTTCAAGAATTTCCTGATTTTCAGCAGAAAGTTTCTCAGCCTCACCGATAGTTTTTGAAAAGGCATAGACTTTAAGAAAATGCCCAACACGCTTAGGGTCGCTCGAAAAATATTCGGTCATTGCTGAAATCACTTTAGTTATGTTCATTAACCTTCCTCCTCAGATTAACAAAGACAATGCCCGCAGTTACGAGCAATATAGAAATCAGATTAGGGATAGTAAAAATATTCTCTCCAAGTACAATTCCCGAAGTAATCGTACCAAAAACGGGAATCATAAGCGTAAATGTGCTTATGATACTTACATCATTATGCTTGAGCAAAACAGTCCATATAGCAAAGGATACGCTTGAAATCAACGAAAGATACGCCATAACTATAAAACAATCAAGCGAAGTGAAAGCAATTCCGCCTGAGAAAAGCATACCAATGATAATTAGTAAACCTCCGCCGATAGTAAGCTGTGCCGCCGAAACAAAAACAGGGTCAGAATCTTTTGAAATCTTCTTTGCAAAAATATTTCCCAAAGCACCGCAAAGATTAGATAGAAATAAAAAGCTGTCACCTATAAAGGAAAATTCGCCAATAAAATTTCCGCCACCAATATTTATAAGTACAATACCACAAAAGCCTATGCAACAGCCAATAAGCTTTTTAGCTGTAATCTTATCGCCCTTAAAGAAAAGCGGTGCAAGTAAAACTCCCAAAAAAGCCGAAAATGAAGTATATATTGAAGATTTAGTTCCGGTAACAAAGACAAGAGCAACATAGAGAAAAATATATTGCAAGGCTGTCTGCATTATTCCGAGTGAGGCCATTTTGACAAGCTCTCTTTGTTTAGGAACAAAAAATTTCTTTCTCATTATTGTAAGAGCAATATAGACAACTACTCCAGCCGAAAAAAATCTTACTCCTGCAAAGACAAGCATAGATGGAATATCATTACTTTCTATTGAGAATATTTTATAACCTTGTTTGATTGCCGCAAAAGCAGTTCCCCATAGAGCAGTACAAAGCAGAGCTAAAAGCGTAACAACAAGCTTGTTTTTCAGAAGATTATTCTTCAATGTTGTCAGCACCAGATTTCTTTAGCAATTCTGAGATATTTTCTCTTTCAGCTTTAAGTTCATTAGCTTTTTCACGCTTATTAAAAAGTTCAGCTTTTATAATTTTTTCATCATAAAGCCTTACAAGCATAGAAAGCAAAAAGTTATCATTGTTATATTTTGAGATTTTTTCAGATAGAATGTCAAAGGCTTTTTCAAATTCTGCATATTCCTCAAGAGCAGATATGTATAATCTCATAGCTTCAGCATTGAGGTTTTCAGTATCGACGCTGTCAAGCAAATTATGACCATCACACCTTTCTCCACGCCTGTTCATAAGCATAGTTCTGAGTATAGTAAGTTCGTCCTTGCATTCTGAATTATCGGTATCAAGAATATGTCTTTCTGCTCGTTCAATGTCATTTATTTTTATTAAAAATTCAATACATAAAAGCCTTGTAGAAGTTTCATAGCTGATAAAGGCACAGCAATCGTTGAGGTATAATTCAAGGTATTTAGGACTTTTTCTTGTTTCAGAAGCTATAAAAAGCTTTTGTTTAACATGTTCTAAAGTTTGTTGTTTATCCATTTGAATTTCCTTTCTGAATAAGGGATTATCTCTCAAACTTGACAAATTCTCCATTTTTATTTCTGATAAACATAGAGCCGTATGGTTCGTCAAGAAATTTAAGAATACTTGGCTCATAGTTGCAAAGAGTATTCAGATGATATATTCCAGATTTGCTTGTATCATTCATATACTCATCATCTTCATCGCCAGCCATAAATCTCCAGCCACTATCCTGATTATCGAGAGGCATTTCACGATACATAAATCTGATTTCAGCACCGTCTACAATTATTCTGTCCGTAGCAAAACAACCAGTATGTGAATCTTTTGTTTCAAATAAGTCTTCCATAATTGATTTTGGAATTTTATATTTCTTGCGTCCATTTTCGCAGAAATTTTTTCTGCTAATATCAAGAACAGGATTTAGCTCTCCAACAAGATTAAATAAATCGTCTGCGCTAGTATCAATTTTATAATTCTTTTCTTCTTCATATAGAAGATATATCTGATAAAAACAAACCTTTTCACCATTCGGAAGTTCTAAAACATTATCCTCCATTAAAGGCGAATTGCCAAGAATAACACCCGAAAGTTCAGTGTTATCAAAATATGGTTCTCCATTTGAAATGGTATGTCCCCAGCCAAGCCAAGAATCTTCCAATATAGGAAGATGTGAAAGAGATTTCATAAGCCTTAGTGGCCAAAACCACTTTTCATTTGAGCTTTTAATATGCCAGTTTTTTGGCAAGCACAAGATAAGTTCGGCTCTGTCATAAAGTCCGTCATCTGGAACATTCATTTTGTGAGCACCCATTCCACAGGTTACGAGTGTATAGAAATTGTGTTCATCGTTTGGTGGAATGAGCAAAAGGTCACAGCTTATATCAGTAGTTGAAGCATCACGCAGAACATTAGTACATTCTCCGATGTTATTTTCTATAAACATTTCAAGACTTATAATTTCTTCTTCAGAATAGGTTTCAGCCACTGTATTTTGAGAATCAAAATACGAATCATATAATTCCTTATCTAAGGCTTCAAGCTCTTGTGAATATTCAGAAAAAAGTTCATCATTACCATATTCAGATGTAGCAAAGCAAAGAAAAAGCAAAGTATCTATATCCTTTGGGTCTATTTCGTGAGTTTTTTCAAAGCAAGGGATAGCCTCATCATAATTTCCACTATGATAATAGCTCATACCAAGATAGAAATAATATTTAGCAATTTCTTCTTCGTTATCATCAGGTTCAATAGATTCTAAAAGTTCGATAGCTTCATCATATCTATCTAAACTAAAATAAGCACCTGATAATAGTACATTAAGTTCATAAGGTCTGTCGTTTTCAGGAATTTCTATTATTATATCAATAATTTTTTCAAATTCCTCATCGTGGTTTAAAACCTCAATTTTATCGAGAAACTCTCTATATTGATTATCGTCTGTAAAATATTGATTATTGCTCATAAAATCACCACTTGCTTGATTACAATATAAAATAATTTTTGAATATAAGTAATTATAGCATTGAGAGTGAAAAGTGTCAACGAATAGCTTTACGGTGGATTATCTGAAAAATGAATATTAATTTTAAATTTAATGATTTTCTGAAATTTTGCAAAATTATGACATTTTTTCCGCTTATTTACTCTATAAACAGGTTTAAACAATTCTATATTTATGCTATAATTTTTAATGATAAATTTATTTTAAAGGAAGAAATTTAATGATAAGATTGCTTATAGTCGAGGATGATAAAAATATAGTAAAAATGCTCGAGGCAACTGTTTCAATAGCTGGATATGAAAGTGATTCTTGTTATGACGGAAAAACTGCTATTCAAAAAATAAATGAGAACGATTATGATTTAGTTTTGCTTGATGTAATGTTGCCAAATTTCAATGGTTTTCAGGTTATGGAACACATAGATACAGAAAAAACTCCTGTAATATTCCTTACAGCCTTACAAGATGTTACAGATAAGGTAAAAGGTTTAAAGCTTGGGGCAGAGGACTATATAGTTAAGCCATTTGAGGCAGTAGAACTTCTTGCAAGAATTGAGGTTATACTAAGACGCAGACATAAAAACAACAATATAATAAAATATGGCGATATAACTGTAGATATTTCACGCCATATAATAAAAAAGCAAGGAATAGAAATTCAGCTTACACCAAAAGAATTTGAGCTTACGGTATTCTTTATGCAAAACCTTGATATAGCTCTTACAAGAGAACGCTTGATTTCAGCAGTATGGGGATATGAATATATGGGAGAAACTCGAACAGTAGATACTCATGTTCAGCAAATTCGCAAAAAACTTGGCTTGCAGGATTCTCTCATAACCGTTCCAAAGCTTGGATATAGGCTTGAAAGTAAATCATAACCAGAGGTGAACTAATTGAAGCTATGGTTTAAGGTGTTTATTTCGGCTTTATTTCTTGTAATTGCCGCTATAAATGCCACAGCATTAGTCGTTCTTTCAAATAATCAACATATGACAATAACTCGTGAGAGAAGTCGTGCAGTGTCTTCACACGAGTTTATTTGTGCATCAATAAGCAATAATATAACTTATCAAAGAATGAAATCAGAAGCCTTTATGCTCTCCAAAGATGATATAGACAAGGTTATCGAGCATATACTTTCACAACAACTTGAAGAAAACGCTCTTGCGATAATAGCAGATAGTGAAAATAATATTTCCTATTACGGAAAAGAAAAGCCTGATATAAAAACACTTTCTGAAAAGATTACAAGTGAAGACAATCTTGCCTCTATAATATTGGATTGTGGAGAAAATACATATATGTTTGTTGGTTCAATATCAAGCTTTGAAGGCAAGGAATATAAAGTTTTTACGGCGAATAATATTACAGAAGTTTATAATGAGAGGAATAAGGAACTATTTTTTGTGCAGATTCTTTCTGTTGTTTTGGCAGCAGTGATTGCTGTAATCTTACTTTTACTTATAAAATTACTTTTCAGACCTCTTGGCAGAATCAATAAAACCATCAATAAAATAGCCAGGGGAGATTATAGCCTTAGAGTAAGTACAAGTGGCAGTGAAGAATTTCAACAGCTCGCAAATAATGTGAATTCTATGGCTGTTTCTGTTGAGGAAAATTATAACAGAATAGAATCAATAGCCGAGGATAGAAAACGCTTTATAGATAGCCTTTCTCACGAAATGAAAACCCCATTGACATCTATACTTGGTTTTGCGGATATTTTAAGGATAAAGAAAAATGTAACCCCAGATGAGCTTAATGAATATTCATCTATTATAGTAGAGGAATCAAAGCGTTTAAAGGCTATTTCTGGTAAGCTTATGGAACTTGTTTCCTCTGGAGATTCTGAGCTTGAGTTGAATCCAGTCAGAACAGATGTAATATTGAATGAACTTAGTATAGTTTTTGAACCTATGATGAAAGCTAAGTCTATAACACTTTTTACTTATATTGAACCTTTAATAATAAATGCAGATGCAGATTTATTTAAATCAGTGATATATAACTTTGTAGATAATGCAGTTAAAGCGTCATTTGAGGGAGAAAAGATTGAGCTTACTTGTCGTAGTGAGGGAGAGTATGCTGTAATCACAGTGCGTGATTATGGTATGGGAATAGCTGAGGAAGATAAAAAGCGAATTTTTGAACCGTTTTATATGGCAGATAAAGTCCGTTCAAGAAAACTTGGCGGAGCAGGCTTAGGACTTGCTCTGTGTGCAGAGATTGCCAAAAAGCATAATGCAAAAATAGAGTTTGAAAGTGAACTTGGCAAAGGTACTATTATAAGTATTTGTATAAAGCAAAGTGAGGGTAAAATCAATGAGCAAATTTAAGAAATTTATACTTCCGACTTTGCTTTTGACACTTGCTATGGGAGCGGAAATAACGGGTATAATTTTCTGTGGAAAAATGTTGCCTGACTATAAAAATGAAATCTTTACTGAGGAAAAGAAAAATATAACACAGCTTATCTTTGTAGATGATGGAGATAACTCTCGGTTTTATCCGTGGCTCTCATATCGTGAAGATGAATTGATTTCCGCACCATCATATATTACAAGTCACATTTATGACCAAAGCTTAGATATGTTTGCAAATAGTTTGGGTGATGATAGATATAATTATGACGATGAAGCATTGAAAAAGATTATGTTGGAGAACATTAATGAGAGGATATTTTATGTTATTCAAACTCTTGATATAAATAATATTCCAAAAGAAAATACAGATTTTTCTCAAAATGTTGAATTTGATAATAATGCATCAATTATGTGTATAAAGGATTTCAAATATATAAATCAAAATAATAAAACAAAGATTTTAGATTTAGTTGTAAAATTAGGGGATAATAGTATCTTATATTTCAGAGTAAGAAGTGAAAATCCACCTAAACCAGACTCTCAAGAAATAAATCAAAAAAGCAAAGAAATTTCAGAAAATGTAGGTTCTGCTATAGATTACTTAACGAAACTTATGGAATCTCAATATTCTGAAACAGCACTCACAGATATGTATTTTTCTGAACAAAACGAATATGAAGAAGATGTTGCTGAACAACCCTTAGAGAGTAATATAATATATGATTATATATCATCAATTTATATGCCTGAAATGTATGTAGATAACGGAAACTATGTTTTTTCAACAATAGCCGATGATAAGTTTGCATTTCCAATAAGAGTAGTTATTTCATCAATGATTTCAAACTCACAATATACAGTTTTTTCTAATGGAGATGAACTGATACTTGTTTTAAGTGGAAATGACAACACTTCAAAATATTCAGATACGATTTTATATTACAGCATAAGTGATAAGAAACTTACAGGCTTTAGTATGAAAAGCACATTTTGACAATTTTCTTGCAAAAAACAGAATACTCTGTAACAGTTCCTGAGTTATATTTGATTTATTCAGATAATGCAGAAGTGTTTATGGAGGAATTTCAAAATGAAACAATATATGTCGGAATATGAAAAATTTGTATTCTTAAATAGTTCAGGTAGTTTTACACAATCCGAAAATTGGTGCAAAATAAAAAACGAATGGAAATCGGAGAGAATAATAATTCGTGATGAGAGCGGAAATATTATAGGAACTATGCAAATTCTGATTAAGAATATTCCGCTGATGAATACAGTTTTTATGTATGCTCCAAGGGGTCCTGTGTGTGATTGTCACAATTTGGATATACTTAGCAAAATTATTGAACAGGCAAAACTTCTTGCAGAAAAACACAAAGCATATATGCTTAAAATCGACCCTATGATTTCATATGATGATATTGAATCCATAAACAATTTAAAACGCTTGGGTTTTAAATATAATGCCGATATACCAGAAGATAATATAATTCAGTGTCAGCGTAATTACATACTTGATATTAAAAATAAAACCGAAGATGAGATTTTTTCCTCGTTTCATTCAAAGTGGAGATATAATATAAGGCTTGCTGTTCGTAAGGGCGTTTCTTGCAAATATTATGGCGTAGAAAAGCTTGATGATTTTTGTGAACTTATGCAAGCAACTGGAAAACGAGATGGTTTTGCCATTCGCTCTAAGGAATATTTTGAGAAATTTCTTTCTGCTTTTGAAGAAAATGCCAGACTTTATATGTGCTACTCTCCCGATGGTGAGGCAATTTCGGGAGCATTAACAGTAAGATATGGCAATAGAGTCAGCTATGTTTATGGAGCGTCAAGTGATACTCAAAGAAATCTTATGCCAAATTATTTAATGCAGTGGAATATGATAAAATGGGCTATTGAATCACAATGTGATATATATGATTTTATGGGAATACCTCATTGTGATGAAGAAAATCATTCTAATTATGGAGTATATCGTTTCAAGAAGGGCTTTAATGGCGAAATTGTAAAGTATGCTGGTGAATTTGATTATATTTTTTCAAATGTAAAGCATACAGTAATTTCATTTTTGCTGCATTCAATAGGCTATACAAAGCTATAAAAAGTAGAACCCCCGGTCAAACCGAGGGTTCTACTTTTATAGACTTTTCAATATTATTTTACGCCATATTTGTCATAGTATGCGTCAATAGCGGATTTAAGTTTATCATCAATTATAACCTTGCCCTTATATTCCTTATTGTAAAGATGCTCTACAACTTCCGCCATAGTTACTATTGCAGTTGTTTTAAGTCCGTATTTCTCTTCAATTTCGGAAAGTGCTGATTTTTCACCCTTTCCTCTTTCCATACGGTCAACAGAAACAACAAGTCCAATCGGATTTACATCTCCTTGAGCCTTAATTATTGGAAGTGTTTCCTCGATTGATGTACCAGCTGTTGTAACATCTTCAATAATAACAACTTTATCACCATCAGAAATAGGACTTCCAAGAAGAATACCCTTATCACCGTGGTCTTTTACTTCTTTTCTGTTTGAGCAATAGCGAATGTCTTTGTTATATTTTTCACTAATTGCAATAGTTGCAGCAACGGAAAGCGGAATTCCCTTATATGCTGGTCCAAAAAGAACATCAAAATCAAGTCCGAAAGTTTTGTTGATTGCTTCAGCATAATACTGTCCAAGCTTTCTAAGCTGTGCACCTGTTCTGTAAAATCCAGTATTTACGAAAAATGGTGTTTGACGGCCGCTTTTTGTAACGAAATCTCCGAATTTAAGTACCTGACAATCAACCATAAATTCAATAAACTGCTTTTTATATTCTTCCATGAAAAATCCTCCATTTTTCAAATTTTAATTTCAGTTTTTATTATAACATAAAATTTGTGCTAATCCAACCTTTTTAATGACATTTTATTCGAAAATACAGCAAATCGTTTTCACTACATTCCTATATACTCTATAAATAAAAAATCCTCGAAAAACGACTTCGAGGATTTTTTGTGTATTCAAATAGAATTTTAATATTACTGTGCAGTATCAAGTTCAATAATTTTTCCGTCAAATTTTTTCTCATAAGTTGATAGAGCATTTCTAACCATATTAAATAATACTTCGTAAACACCACCATATTTTTTAAGTGTGCAAACACTTCTATAAGAATAGCTAAGGCGTTTACAACCTTCAGCTTTTCTATTGTATTTAAAATCAAGCATGGCAAGCTGATATAAGGTATAGGAGTATGAATATACAAGTGAAATCTTTTCAGATTCCATATCAAATTCTTCTTTCATAATATCCAAAGCATTAGTGTAAGAAGATATAGCAGATTGATACATTCTTGCTCTGAAATAAGCATCAGCAAGATTTATATAGCATCTTCTGCGAACAGATAAAGCATATTTATCTGACATAAATAATTCATTATCAGTATATTGCTTAATTTCTCTAAATGCAAGTCGTGCTGATTCAATAGACATACCTTGTTCATCAAGATATTTTGAGAAAATCATACTTATTTCGACATATATATCACAAATTTTAGTTGAACGCTTAAATCCTTCTTTATAGTCCGACCAAACATCAAGCAATTTATATTGTAATTCAATAGCTTTCATATATCTTTGTTTTTCGCAAAGAATAAGACTCTTAGTAGAGTAAAGAACATCAATAATTTCACAATAATTATTAAATTTGTTTTCTTGTAGGCGTTTGCAGAAAGAAAGCCCCTTTTCAATAGCTTTTTCAGCATTATCGTAATCTTTCGATTCAAAGTAAGCTCTGCTAAGAATACTATATGTATGTGAAATATAATTTACTAATTCTTCATTTTCTCCATATTTTTCAAAAAGATTATTTAATGTATCTAAGCACTTTAGACATTGCTTAATAGCATCGTCAACCTGATTAATCTCAAGCATAATTATTGCAATGTTTATATCATTTAATATAATTCCCATATTGTTTTCATAGCAATCTTTAACTTTGTTATATTCAATAAGTGCATCAGAAGACTTATTAAAATAATTTATAGACTTATCCGGAGCAATATCCTGATAGGCATAAGCAATTCTGCTATTAAGGAAAGAAATCCACTTAGGGTCTGGATTTGCTTCTGTTCTAATCATTAGTTTTAAAGCTGTTTTAGCATTACTAAGAGCTTTAGAATCAATATTTAAAGCAGAGTAATGCAAAGCTATATCTGCATATATTTCCCAAATATTTCTCCAAAAATCATTTCCGCCATTCATTTTATATTGTTTTGCAATTTTAAGCTCAATATTTCTAAAATTAAGAGCATTAAGATGATTAAAGAACTTTTCCTCAAAAATTTCAGCAAAATCACAAGTTAAGTCCGCTAAATTATATAAACGCTCTAAAACGGAATGTCTTGATAGATAGGGATTATTATCTGCATTTAGGCTAGTTACCTCAGCATATATTTCTTTAATATAAAGTTCTATTACTTCTTGATTTGGCGCAACATCTTGTTGATTGAGTTCTTCAAAAAATTCATTTAAACGATCGAATATAAGACCATGTTGTTCATTCATTATAAATTCTCCTTATTATTTTCTTAGAAATAGATTCTCAAATATATAATTAAAACAGTATAAATTTCATCGTGAAATATTAATATAAAAATGACTTTTTATAAGCGAAATTAAAGCATAATTCTTACTTCATTATACTTACTTTTTACGAATTGGTCAAGCCAAAAATAAGTAAATTTTATTTTGGTATAAAAACAAAAAAGCTACCGAAAATATTAATTTGGTAGCTGAAAATTGCAATATAAAGGGATTTTTGGGTATGTTACTATATTACTAAATTATTTTTTGCTATATTTATTTTAAAATAAAAAGTCTTTATTATGTTATTTTTAGATTTATTTTTTAGATTACATAATAGATATAAGTATCGAATCTTAAGAAAAATTATCACACAAAAGTGACTTTTTGCGTCTGTGTACATATAACCATTTATTATGCTGATTTTTGTAATAAGATAACACAGTTTATATAACACAGTACTATTTTTTGATTTAAGTGTTTTTCCAACTTTTAATCATTCTTTCATACATTTCTGACAAGTCAATATCACTTTTCCAACCGAGTGAACGAAGTTTTTCTGATGAAAGTTTCATTTTTACTGATGGGGCATAGCCAAATTGCAATGCATCTTTTGGAATATCGAATACCACAGAGATTTTTCCGCTTTTTTCTGCAACCATTTGGGCCATTTCTGCTATGGTCATATTTGTATTTTCATTGGTGATATTATATGCTGCGCCATTTTCACCACGAATAAGTATATAAAGTATTCCAAGAATACAATCACGAGTGTAGCAATAGTTTCCAGTGGATTCTCCTTTTGTATGAAGAACAATATCTTCTTCATTTATAAGACTTCTCGCAAACTGTGCGAAAACTCTTGTTTCATTTTTGCTTACTCCCGCACCAAAGGTCTGAGCAAGACGAGCTATTTTAATAGGAAGATTATATTCGTGAGCATAAGAGGCACAAAGACATTCGCACATTCTCTTTCCCTCAGGGTAGCAACTTCTTACATTAAGTACATCTACATAACCATAGTTATTTTCGCTTACATATGGTAGAGAAGCATCGGGAGAACCGTAAACCTCCATACTTGATATATAAACAACTGATTTAACATCGTTTTCTTTAGCAAGCTCTAATATGTTTCGTGTACCATCAACAGCAACACAGATTGTTTCAACTGGTTTAGTAACCATTTCTTTAGAATTAGTAACACTTGCACAGTGAATTATGTAATCAATTTTATATTCAGTTTGGATTTTTTGAAGAACATCTCCGATAACAAGTGAAATATCCCCACGCTCGAGAAGTTTGCTGAATACAGTTTTTGCTTTTTCAGGATTTCTTACAAGAGCAAGAATTTTCATATTAGCATTATGAATACGATTTATAGCTGCAAGAGCCTTTACAGCATAAGAGCCGACAAGTCCTGTTGCACCTGTAACAAGAATAGTGGAATTTTTAAGCTTATTAATATCAGGAAAAGAGTTCGCAATATAATCCAAATCTTCTTGTAGAATGTAATCTTTAGTTTCAAATGTACTCATTTATTTAATTCCTTTCAATCTTAATTTTATAAATTTATTATATCAATCTGCGTTAGAATATGCAACTTATATAACGATAATCTTCATACTTTCCATTTCAATTATTTTATGAAGAAGGTAAGCTAATATTCGTAGCCATTAAATTGTCAATCTTTATTTCTTTGCCTGATATATCATTTTTCGTTTACTTGTTCAAAAACTCTGCATAGAGGAATTATTGACTTTATGCAATAATCTGATATAATTATATGGGAAATTATTCAAAATTTATCAAAGGAGCTTTTAGAATGTCAAAATATAAGATAAATACAAGATGTGTACAGGGTGGATATACTCCAGGAAATGGTGAACCTCGACAAGTTCCTATTATTCAATCAACAACCTTTAAATACGATACAAGTGAGGCTATGGGCAAGCTTTTTGATTTGGAGGAATCTGGATATTTCTATACAAGACTTCAAAATCCTACAAATGACCATGTTGCGGCTAAAATTGCGGAGCTTGAGGGCGGTACAGCAGCAATGCTTACATCTTCGGGACAAGCAGCAAATTTTTTTGCACTCTTTAATATTTGTGAGTGTGGAAGTCACATAGTTGCATCGTCATCAATATACGGCGGAACATTTAATCTTATTGCAGTAACTATGGCTAAAATGGGTATCACAGCTACTTTTGTTTCTCCTGACTGCACAGAGGAAGAGCTTAATGCAGCATTTCAGGATAATACTCGTGCTGTTTTTGGCGAAACTATCGCAAATCCTGCACTTACTGTTCTTGATATTGAAAAATTTGCAAAAGCAGCACACTCACATGGAGTTCCACTTATAGTTGATAATACTTTTCCAACTCCGATAAATTGTCGTCCCATTGAATGGGGTGCAGATATTGTTACACATTCAACAACAAAATATATGGACGGACATGGTGCAGCAGTAGGCGGAGCTATTGTTGATTCAGGTAAGTTTGATTGGATGGCTCATGCAGAGAAATTCCCTGGTTTATGCACACCCGACGAATCATATCACGGAATTACATATGCAGTAAAGTTTGGAAAGGAGGGCGCTTTTATAACAAAATGCACTGCACAGCTTATGCGTGATTTTGGTTGTATTCAATCTCCACAAAATGCATTTCTCCTAAATTTGGGTTTGGAATCACTTCATGTTCGTATGCCTCGCCATGTTGAGAATGGTCAGGCGGTTGCAGAATATTTGCTTAACCACCCAAAGGTAGCTTATGTTAATTATTCTGGTTTACCAAGTGATAAATACTATGCACTTGCACAAAAATATCTTCCTAATGGTGGTTGTGGTGTTGTATCATTTGGCTTAAAGGGTGGAAGAAAAGCAGCGGAAGCGTTTATGAAAAACTTGAAGCTTGCTGCAATAGAAACCCATGTTGCAGATGCAAGAACTTGTTGCCTGAACCCTGCTACATCAACACATCGTCAGATGAATGATGAACAACTCAAAGCGGCAGGAGTTCCAGCAGAGCTTATTCGTATTTCTTGCGGAATAGAAGATAAGGAAGATTTGATTGCAGATTTAGAACAAGCTCTTAATAATTGCTAATAGGGAAAGCTTCTTTACTAAATTTTAAAAAGTCGGGTATAATACTTCGCAAAATGCAAAAAATGGTGTATAATATAAATTACGGAATCTATTATATAGAAGGAGTCTAAAATGTTAGAATTAAAGAATATTTCTTTTTTAGCTGAAAATGACGAGGGAAAAAAAGAAATTATACACAATGTCAGCTTGAGGATTGATGAACGCTTTGTCGCATTGACGGGTCCTAATGGTGGAGGAAAATCAACTCTTGCAAAGATTATTGCAGGTATATATACTCCGACAGACGGTCAGATTATATTTGATGGTGTCGATATAACAGACAAAAACATTACCGAAAGAGCAAAAATGGGTATAAGCTTCGGTTTTCAACAGCCAGTTCGATTTAAAGGTATTACAGTTCAGGATTTAATCAATCTCGCAACAGGCAAAAAGCTTTCTGTTGCCCAAATTTGTGATTACCTTTCAGATGTCGGACTTTGTGCAAGAGAATATATAAATCGTGAAGTTAATGCAAGCCTTTCGGGTGGTGAGCTTAAAAGAATCGAAATAGCTATGGTTATGGCAAGAGGCACAAAGCTTACTATATTCGATGAACCAGAGGCTGGAATAGACCTTTGGAGCTTTAGCAATCTTATTTCTGTATTCGAAAAAATGTATGAGAAAAAAGGCGGTACTATTCTTATAATATCTCATCAGGAGCGTATCCTTAATATTGCGGATAGAATAATTGTTATTGCAAATGGCGAAATCGTTAAGGATGGCAAAAAAGAAGATGTTCTTGATGGACTTCTCACAGCAAAAACCTGTGCCGCACTCATAGATAAGATGTAAGGGAGGGAATATAATATGGCACTTGATAAAATTCAAATGAATTTACTTAAAGAGGTTGCAAACCTTGAATCAATACCAGAGGGTGCATATAATATTCGCTCTAATGGTAAGCTTGAAGCAAGAAACTGTACGGAAAATATAGAAATCATCACAAAAAAGGATAAACCGGGCATAGATATTATAATTCGTCCAGGAACTAAAAACGAAAGAGTAGATATTCCTGTTATTCTTACGCAGACAGGGCTTAATGACCTCGTTTATAATGATTTTTATATTGGAGAGGGAGCCGATGTTCTTGTTGTTGCTGGTTGCGGTATTCATAATGTAGGCGATAAGGATTCCGAACATGATGGTATACATTCATTTCATATTGGTAAAAATGCTCGTCTTAAATATATAGAAAAGCATTATGGCGAGGGTGACGGCAACGGTGCAAGAATACTCAATCCTACCACAATAGTTGAGATTGATGAAAACGGTTATATGGAGATGGAAACAGCTCAGATTAAGGGTGTTGATTCAACATATCGCCTTACAAAGGCTGTTCTTAAGGATAAAGCTACACTTGTTATACACGAAAAGATTATGACTCATGGCAAACAGACGGCTACCACAGAATTTCATGTAGACCTCAACGGTGAAAATAGTGGTACTCATGTAGTTTCTCGTTCTGTTGCAAAAGGTGATTCTCATCAGAAATTTATATCTTGTGTCAATGGTAATAATCTTTGTAATGGTCATACTGAGTGTGATGCTATTATTATGGATAACGGTACAGTTACAGCTGTTCCTGAGATAACTGCAAATGATGAAAACGCAAGCCTTATTCATGAGGCGGCTATCGGTAAGATTGCGGGCGAACAGCTTATCAAGCTTATGACTCTTGGACTTACCGAAAAAGAAGCCGAGGAGGAAATCATCAATGGCTTCCTGAAATAGTGCGTGATAGTCGTTTTTGCCAATTTACTCTCCCAAGACACTTAAAAGTTTTGGTCAAGCTTTTTCAAAAGCTTGCAGGGTTGAGGGACGGAGTCCCTCGTGGGTGTTAAGGGCAACGCCCTTAACATTCTTTGCTTTTTAAGGGCGGACAAAGTCCGCCCTTTTTGACTAATGTTGCTAACGAAAGAATTTAAGGGCGAACCTTGTTCGCCCTTAAGGGGCAAGATAGGTTAAGGGCTTCGCCCTTAAAACCCACCAAAGGCTCTGCCTTTGGAAACCGCGAGCCTTTGAAAAGGCTCGAGCGAAACTTTTAATTGTCTTTTGGGAAGTTCATCAGCTAACTTGACAATTCTTGTAAAATACGGTACTATATTTAATATAAAAACTGAATAAATTATTTACGGGGGTATCGGATAAGCGTCCGATTGAGAATTAAACCCTTTGAACCTGTCGGTTGATACCGTGGTAGGGAAGTAAATTTGTAGAAATTGAGATTTTTACTATCCTTAATATAAGCGGAATTATACCGCATATTTTAGTTCTCAAGTTGTTAAGCCTGCCGTTGTGCAGGCTTTTTTTATTCTTAGGAGGTGGATTTTATGAAAACGGCTTTGACTATTGCAGGCTCGGATTGCAGTGGTGGAGCAGGAATACAAGCGGATTTGAAAACCTTTTCGGCGAATGGCGTTTTCGGAATGAGTGTAATTGTTTCAGTTGTTGCTGAGAATACTTCTCGTGTAATATCTGTTGAAGATATTTCTCCGGAAATGATTAAGAATCAGATTGACGCTGTTTTTGAGGATATTGAAGTAGATGCCGTTAAGGTTGGTATGCTTTCATCAGAAATTTGTATGAAAGCTGTTGCAGAAAAGCTTCGTCAGTATAAACCGAAATATACTGTCATTGACCCAGTTATGGTGGCAAAGGGCGGACACGCTCTTATGAAACCTGAAGCACTTGAAGCCTTGAAAACGGAAGTTATTCCGCTTGCATATGTTCTTACGCCGAATATTCCAGAGGCAGAAACGATTACAGAGATGAGCATAGAAAGTCAAGAAGATGTGCAAGAGGCTGCAAAGAAGATATATTCGCTTGGTGCAAAAAATGTTTTGATTAAAGGCGGACATCTTTCGGGAGATGCAATAGATTTACTTTATGATGGTAAATCATTTTATACCTTTACAACTGAACGCATAAACACTAAAAATACTCATGGAACAGGCTGTACATTTTCATCAGCCATTACCGCAAATCTCGCAAATGGCTTGAATTTAAATAAAGCTGTTGAAAAAGCAAAAACTTATATAACAACAGCGATTGAACATTCACTTCCGATAGGAAAAGGACATGGACCAACAAATCATTTTTATGAATTATATATGAAAGGACTGCAATTATGAGCTATAAAACACAGATGGAGGCCGCTAAAAAAGGCATAGTTACAAAGGAAATGGAAATCGTTGCACAGAAAGAGCAAATGGACACTAAGGAGCTTATGGAGCTTGTCGCTAAGGGCACAGTTGCTATTCCTGCAAATATCAACCATAAATCTCTAAGCGCAGAGGGCATTGGCGACGGACTTAAAACAAAAATCAATGTGAATCTCGGAATTTCTGGCGACTGCAAGGACTATACTCTTGAGTTTGAAAAGGTAAAAATGGCTATCGACTTCGGAGCAGAGGCTATTATGGATTTAAGTAATTATGGCAAGACAAATACTTTCCGTAAACAACTTATCGAGTATTCTCCTGCAATGATAGGTACAGTCCCTATGTATGACGCTATCGGTTATCTTGAGAAAGACCTCCTTGATATAAAAGCAGAGGACTTTTTAAAGGTTGTAGAGGCTCATGCAAAAGAGGGTGTAGACTTTATGACAATTCACGCAGGTATTAATAAGAGAGCTGTTGAGTGTCTAAAGCGTGATAAGAGAAAGATGAATATTGTTTCTCGTGGCGGTTCATTGCTTTTTGCGTGGATGGAAATGACAGGAAATGAAAATCCTTTTTATGAGCATTATGATGAAGTTCTTGATATTCTCAGAGAATACGACTGCACAATAAGTCTTGGTGACGCACTTAGACCAGGCTGCATTGATGACAGCACAGACGCAGGACAAATTAGCGAGCTTATAGAGCTTGGAGCATTAACAGAAAGAGCATGGCAAAAAGATGTTCAAGTTATGGTTGAAGGTCCAGGACATATGGCTATGAATGAAATCGCTGCAAATATGAAGATTCAGAAAAGAATCTGCCATAATGCACCATTCTATGTTCTCGGACCGCTTGTTACAGATATTGCACCAGGATACGACCATATCACATCAGCAATCGGCGGAGCTATTGCTGCAAATAATGGTGCAAACTTCCTTTGCTATGTAACACCGGCAGAACACCTCCGTTTGCCAGATCTCAGCGATGTTAAGGAGGGTATCATTGCTTCTAAGATTGCTGCACACGCAGCCGATATTGCAAATGGTATTAAGGGTGCAAGAGATATTGATAATAAAATGGCAGATGCAAGACATAAGCTTGATTGGGATGCTATGTTTGAGGTCGCTATTGATAAGGAAAAGGCTAAGAGATATTATGAATCAACACCAGTAAGCGAGCGTCATACTTGTTCAATGTGCGGAAAGATGTGTGCTGTCAGAACTACAAATCTTATCCTTGAGGGCAAGGAAGTTAAGTTCTGCTCAGAACTCTGATTCAACGGTGAGCGTATGAAAACAAATTCAGAAATTTATCAGCTTTATCTTGTGACAGACCGAGAACTTATGTCAACAAAAACTCTTGAAGAAGCTGTTGAAAAAGCTATTGACGGTGGCTGTACTATGGTTCAGCTAAGAGAGAAAAATCTCTCATCAAGAGATTTTTATAATACTGCAAAAGCTCTCAAAGAATTTTTGCAAACTCGTGGAGTACCACTTATTATAAATGATAGAGTTGATATTGCTCTCGCTGTCGATGCAGATGGTGTACATATAGGTCAAAGCGACCTGCCCTTACACGAGGCACGAAAAATTCTCGGCAACGAAAGAATCATAGGTGTAACTGCACCAACACTTCCGCTTGCACTTGAAGCAGAAAATAATGGTGCTGATTATCTTGGTGTTGGCGCAGTCTTTGGTACAACTACCAAAAAAGACGCTAAGAAAAATACGATTGAAATTCTCAGTGAAATTGCACATACAGTCAAAATTCCCGTAGTCGCTATCGGTGGAATAAATGCCGATAATGTCGGCATACTTACTGGAAGCGGTATAAGCGGAGTGGCTGTTGTTTCTGGAATTATTTCACAAAAAAATATCACAGAGGCTTCACACAAAATATTTAATATTTTGAAGGCAAAAGTATTATAAATCAATAATTTAGAACACTTATCTTTTTGAACAAGTCTGTAAAAAATGGACAATAGAAAAAAGAACCCTCTTGATGTAGAATATACATCAAGAGGGAATTTTTATGCCAATGTATATAGACGGCTCAAAATTTGAGGCAAACGCAAATAAATACTCGTGGGTATGGAAGAAAGCACGGAAAAATCACGATACAGATTATTTGCGAAGATAACCGCACTGTTTGAAAAAATGAATAACGAACTTAAATATAAAGGTGTTAAAATCCAAACCAATGCAGAATATACACCCGAATATCTTGATGAGATATTATCAAGATACAAAATGGTTTGCAATATTTGACGAAGGCAAGTTTGTGTATGGCAGAGGACATCGGAAGACCGTTGCACAAAGATATTATGAGAAACTCTGCAAATATCGAGATAAACTCAGTGAAAATGTTCAGATTGGTGTGGCGGATGAATATATCGCAGTAGTTGATGTCAATCATTTCAGAAGCGATATGGATTGCTTTGAGCCTCTAATGGAAAAGTTAAAAAGCACATATGTCTTCTATCCGAAGTATCCGACAGCTGACGCAGGATACGGCTCATACAATAATTACATATATTGTTATTGTCAGGAACACGGCATGGAAAAATTCATGAAGTTTCCAATTACACACCTCAAAAAATAGAATGAAGCTTAACAAACTCATCATAAACAGAATCACAGATAATACACCAAGAAATATGCATAACTTCAAAGCCAGAATCAGATAAATAAACTCACCCTTTCACCAATTATACAAAAGGTTTATTTTGTATAATTGGGGAAAGGGGTAAAAAATGGATAATAAAGTTAAATATATACCTGTCGAGGTATTAAAGCAGGAACTTGCAGGCTGTCAATTTGCTATACAGTGTGATATGGGCGGTCATTATGATTATGAGCGTATTAGGGCAATCAAAAATATACTTGCGTGGATAAATAGTCCGTCATATCTCAAAAGATTATCTTGTTGTGGTTTTGAAGTACCTAAAACTAATGATGTATCTTTTGATGATGATTACTTAAAAGATTTGTTTTATTGAGGTGTTTAAAGGTTAATTTGCTTGCAAGCAAGGTTAGGATAGGAGCATTTCAAAAGGGGTGTATTTTTTGCTGTTGGAACGGTTGGAAACTTGTTTTCAACGGTTTCAATGGCAAAAAATGAGGGGAAAACGCTTGGTTTTCCCCTTTCTGATGTTGCTTTGAAACTATATCTTTTCTTTTCCTCCTCGGGTGCCAAGAAGCCAATCTACGCTTACACCGTAGAAGTCCGCAAGGATTCCTATTGTTTCTAGGTCAGGTTGCGTTCTTCCTGTTTCATAGTTAGCTAATGTACTGTTTGGAATTTTTGTTTCTTTTGCTACTTCTCTTTGTGTAAATCCAGTATTTTTTCTTGCTTGTTTTAACTTACTTGCGAAACCTTCTGAATACATTTTCTCATCTCCTTTGCTTGCATTTTAGCAAATTATACAATATTTTTGCTTGCATTTCAGCAATTTTTCTGCTTGCAAAATAGCAACAAATTTGCTAAAATGAAAGCAACCCGAAAGGGAAATAAAAAAAGAAGGTGCAAAAAAATGATTGTAACAGTATTAGGCAAAATGAAAAAGGGCTACACAGATAAAGCGACAGGCCAGATGAAGTCATACGCAAAAGTATTCGGCTCTTACAAATTTGCAAAAGCAGACACAGTCAATGGTAATGAAGCCGACGGTCAGAAAGTAATTGAATTTTATGTTGATGTTGAAGACTATCCCCTTGTTGAGATTAACTCTAAGATGTCGCTTGACTATGGTCCTAATGGTCGCTTAGTTGACTATGAAATCTTAGATTTAGATATTACTGAATGATATGGAAGATTTACTTTGTGTTTTAATTTTCGGTGTTGGCATTATAGCTGGTTGTTTAATTTCACACGGTTTTAACTTTTTTAAATGGTAGGTGCTGTAATGTTTACTACTGCTTTTAATTTTTTAATATTCGGTATTATTGCAGGCTTTTGCTTGCATTTAATATTCAGCATGTTTGGCAAAGTCATTTATGAGTGCTTACAGCTGATATTTAAATCATAAGGGGGTGTAAATAATGCTTTGTAAGTTCAAAAACGCTTTTAGCAGACATAAAAGAGCTATTTCTGTTTCTGTTGTATCTGCAATAATGGCTTGTATGTCTTGTGTTGTGGCTTTCGCCGTAGATACAACAGAAACATCATCAATGCAAGACGCTTTCAAAACTTCCGTAGGTAGTATTCAAAGTGACCTTATGGGTTATGTAATGATAGCTGTACCTGTTGCACTTGCTATCCTTGGTGCTATCTTCGGTATTAAAAAGGCAATCGGTTTCTTTAAGAGCCTTGCAAATAAGGCAGGCTAATCTTTTTTAATCTTGTAATCTTATTTGTGGGAGTATAGAGTTTTCTGTACTCCCTTTACTTTTGAGGAGTTGGTTTAATGATAACGCTTTATAGTGGTACTCCCGGTAGTTACAAGAGTTACCACGCAGTTTGCGATATACTTAATTGGCTAAAATCTAACCGCAATGTTATAACAAATTTCCCTGTTGATTATGCTCGTGTTGGTGTATCTCCTAAAGGTATTTACAAGTTTTGTAAAAACACAGAAATAACTCCTAAAATGCTTTTAAGTTTTCACCGCGAAAATCATAAGTTGAGTTATAAACCTCAGACATTGATAGTTATTGATGAAGCTTCAACTTTTTTTAATCCAAGAGAATTTGGCAGGTCTGATAGAATGGAATGGATTAACTTTTTTGCAAACCACCGACATTTTAACTTTGAAGTTATACTCATAACTCAAAGCGATAAAATGCTTGATAAGCAAATCAGGGGCTTAATCGAGTATGAGATTAAACATAGAGCATTAGCAAGAGCAAATCTTATAATGTGGCTTTTATCAAAGGTTTTCAAGGGTTTGTTTATTACCGTTGAAATTTGGTATCCTTGCAAAATGCGTATAACAAGTAATTTACATCGCTTTCGCAAGAAAAAAGCTGATTGCTATGATACTATGGCTTTGTTTATTGATAAGCCAAATGAAGCTAAAGAAGAAAAAGTTGTTAGAAGTAGAAAGGTTCGGGGGTGGAGTGATGAACAAGTTACAAACAATGATACACAGCGAAAACAAGACGATAAAACAACGATTAATATTGACTGCGTTAGTTATGATGTTAACACTGGTGTTAGCACTGTTGCCAGTAACCGAACGGGCGGAAGCAATAGCCGTTGTTGATGATATTATTATCACTGCTGTTTGCTCGATTTTTTTAAGCGTAGGCATTAAATATGCCACTGATGCGGAATGGCGAGGAGGAGCACAAGACTTTTTAGCAAAAGCAAGTAAGACAACTATTGATAATATAAAAACAACTGTTACTGCCATTATTGGTGCTACCGCTTATGTTGGTCATGGATTTCAGATGATGTTTGACCCTGAGACCTGGAAAATTATAACAGGTGATATTGAGTATTGGTACGGTAATGCCTATAGTGACGCAACATCAAATATTACAGCTGGCAAGGACGGAACTCTTGGTTTTACTGCTGATAGTCAATTTTGTGTTGATTGTGATGGTGGTACTGTGCAAATCACTCTTAGTGATTATAGTATGTTAACTCTTGAATCTGCGACACCTCTTAAATATATTTATCCTCATTTACCCTATAAAAATGATTCTTGGATTAATAATGATAGTCAATATGGTTATGGCTCTATGTTTAGCGTATATCCTTTTAATTTGCATTATTATTCTTATGTTGTTCCTGGCAATAATAATTTTAAGTTTTCGGGTACTTTAAAATCGGATATTGAGCAATCATATAAAAGCTTCAATGATCGTTGTTCTTTCTTTTTTACTAATCAGCGTTTTGGCACTGGTATTTTTAATTTTTTGAGTGTATCACCTTATAGTAGTCTTAATACATCTATGTATAGTGTTGATGGCACATTATGTTATTTTACGCAATGTGTAGACGGTAAATATCGCTTTGTTAATGCTGATGATTTTGATCCTAATAAATCTAATGTAACTGATGATACTTGCGTACCTCTTGTGAATTATAATACAAATAAAACTTATTATAGTTTTGATACTCCTTGCGATATGTTTTATACTGTGCTTGATGGTGCAGGACTTAGACATTATACAGATAGTCAAAATAATGTTAATGATGTTGATAAGTATAGATCTTTGCCCGTGCCTATTACTGGTACTGTACCTGATGTATACAACGGTACTCAAGCTGTAGGCGTTACTGTACCTGATGATTTGGTTGATAGTAATGATATGTCTACTCTTAACAGTATGACGCAAGCTGATGTTATAGAGTATGTTGATACTGCCAGCTATCCAGACGGAGTGCCAAAGATTGACTCAAGCGGACTTTTTGACAAGTTCCCGTTTTGCTTGCCGTATGATTTGTATAATGTTTTTGCTGGTTTCTATACAGATAATGCTGTTGCTCCTCGCTTTGTATTTCCTTTTCGATATTTAAAGGATGATAATGGTAATTATTTGATAAATGAAAATATAGTTATTGATTTTGCTGTACTTGATGATGTTGTACCTATACTTAGATTTTTTATTTCATTAGGTTTTGTAGTTGTTCTTATACAAATAACAAGGAAAATGATTGGAGCTTGATTTTATGGATGTATTTAGACAAATTTTTGATTGGCTTGGTGGTGCTTTGAATGATATTCTTGGTTGGGTTCTTGGTGTTCTTCCTGATAGTCCTTTTAAGCTAATTTCTAAGTCACCTATTGCAGAGTATTTACCTTACATCAATTATTTTATTGATGTAAGGTTTATTGTAAATACTCTTGCGCTTTGGGTTACTTGCATAGGCATTTACTACGGTTATTCGATTATTCTACGCTTTATAAAAGCAGTTAATTAGTTGCCCTGTTCTCCCCTATTTCGCCTTTTGGCGAAATAGGGCGGGACGGGCATATATTAACTTGATTATATAAGAATAATAGGCGAAAAACGAGGTGTAGAGTTATGCAAGTAGAAAAGATTGAAGATTTAGAAATTAAACCTTCAACCTTTGTAAAATTTACAGAGTTAGGCAATATTACGGAATTGCAGTACAATACTCATAAAAATCATAAATGTAATATTGTTAGATTAGATAAAGACCATTTAATGGTTTTAGGCACTGCCGAAGTCAAAGAAGTAGTACATTATGTAAGCAGAGAAGATGATAAAAAAAGTGTTGCTCGTAGTTTAAAAAAATTGCGTGACTTAATAAATTGTAATGTTACTAATGTTGATAATGTCATTTGGTTTACATTAACTTATAAAGAAAATATGCAAGACCCTGAAAAATTATATATAGATTTTAAAAATTTTAATAAAAGATTTAAATACTATGAAGAGCAAAAGGGTATTGATTCCCACGAATATATAATCTGTGCAGAGCCACAGGGACGGGGAGCTTGGCATATACACGGGCTTTTTATTTGGCAATGTAAAGCACCTTATATTCCACACGATGATTTTTGGCGATTGTGGAGTAAAAAAGGCTATGAATATCGTAATGTTGACGGTATTGGATATGACTTTGTTAATATAAAAAGTCTTAAAGATTGCGATAATGTTGGTGCTTATTTAACTGCATATCTTGGCGATATGAGCCTTGAAGAATATCAGTTAGCTAATCCATTTTCCCGTTGGCAAGGTGATGTTAAGACTTGTAATGTACTCACAAAAAGCGGTAAAGTGGAAAAAAAGATATTGAAAGGTGCAAGATTAAAATATTATCCTGCAGGTTTTAGAATGTTTAGATGTAGTAGAGGTGTAAAAAGACCACAGCCAGAAACAATTACTTTTGAAAATGCACAAAAAAAGGTGAGGACTGCTCTCCTCACCTTTAAAAAGTCCGTAAAGATAACTGATACTAATGGCTATAATACAAGAATTACTACTTATTATTATAATAAAGCCTTATTTATCAAAAAACGAAAACGAACTATTTCTATTATACTATTTTCGCTTTTGTTGTCAAGAGAATTTAAAGAAAAAGGTGATTTACATAATGAATGATACAGAATTACATTTATTGCTTGATTATATGTGTAAGAAATATGATTTATTATCATATGATTTACAAGTTGTGCGTTCAAGACTTGATTATCATAGTGCAACAAGTAAAGATTTATATGATTTAGTTGTATCTGATACAAGAGTTGATACAGCTTCGGCGATTTTTAGAGAACTTCGTGAACTTTTGCGATTGAAATAATTGTGCAGTTTGTATATTAAGTATAAAAACTTTTATTTTGTATAATTCGGAGGGGGTGAAAAAATGACTATTTCTGAAATGCTCGGTTTTTGCTTTGGAATTATAATTGCGTGCTTTCTTGCTTTCGCTATTGTATCTTGTATATACTACTTTTTAATTAAAGATATATTGCGTATAGTTCGTAGATTTATGCGTGCAAGGCGTATTAGATTAGCTTCTAAAAAATAAAACCGCCGAAGCGGTCTTATTTACATATTTGATAATTCTTTTATAATATTCATTTTATCAAGTTTTTTCTTATATTTGTTCATTTCATCTTTTGTTATTATTTCTGGTAGTATGCTTAAATGTATACCCAAAAAATAATATAAATCTGTTTCTTTTACAATTCTATATGTATCTCCACAGTTTGGTATATCTCTTAAGCTTGTATTATTTTGTGTTACTATGTAAGGTATTATATTTTCTCTATTCATATTTAAGAATTTTGCTAATGATTTTTGATTGTTTACTGATATATTTATTGGATTTAGAATTTTAGCATTATTATTGTTATAGTACCAACAAGTTTCAAATTGACCTCCAGTAATTATTCCAGAAACATTAACTGTATTTATTGTTATTATACCTTTTTTCGTAATTACTACCAATTCTATAGTTACTATCTTGTTGTTATCTGGTATTCTTACATCTTGCAATACTATTCTATCTGCTCGAATATTGCTATTATTATTTAATTGATATTGTAATATTTCCGTTATGTCTTTTTCTTTATTTTTCTTTCCACTACTAAAAAGTCCCATAGAAAAATCTCCTTTTTAATTAATATTTACATTGCCATAGTTAATATTTATATTATTCTTTATTGTCCAATTTGGAGTTGGATTTTGAGTTAATCCTATTATGTAATCAGCTGATACATTAAAAAATTTTGCATATAATACAAGCATTTCTATACTTAATGCTCTTGTTCCTCTTTCGTATTGAGATATTGTTATTTGATTTACATTGAATATTTTTCCTAATTCAGATTGTGTTAAATCTTTATCTTCTCTAAGTCCTCTTATAATTTCGTTATATTTCATAAAATTTTCCTTTTAATTTTTATATAAAATATTTTATCATAATTCTTTTTGAATTATTGACTTTTAGTTCGATATGAATTATAATGTTCCATAGAAATAGTTCAATTTGAATTATTTCTAAAATTTAACCCGCATAGGGAAAGGAGTAATTTTTATGAAATGTAAACTTGTAGGAAAAAAGCGCGGAATATTCCAGGATAGCAATGGCAAAGAAGTTCGCTTTGGACAAATTTTTGTTACTTATCCACTTGAAGAAAGTCTTGAAGAAGATAGTCTGACTGTTGGTGATGAAGCTGCAAAGCTATCACTTGATTATGATAGTATAGGAGATTTGCCAGATAAATTACCTGTTGATGTTGAGCTTAATATTAACCTGCGTGGCAAAGTTTTAAGTGTTGAATTGCTATGAATAATACTGCTGTTGATTTGTCGACTATTGAAAACATACTTTATTTTATCGTTTTTGAGCTTGCAATTATAGTAGGTTATCTTGTCGGCAAAGCATTGAATTGGTGGAAATGGTAATATGGGACAATGTATAGGTATAATGTTTCTTGGAGTTGCTCTTGGCATAAGCTTTGAAGTAGGCTTCTCCCTCATCGGTGCTGCGGTATATCGTATGTTATCTATTATGGATAAATAATCACTCTTAAAAGTAGCAACCAAGTGAATAAGTGTTTTATTGTAACTGCTCGACGAGTGTTTTATTTTTAATTGGAGAAACAACGCAGGACCCGCGTTGATATTTTAAAAGCGTGCATTAAAAATGCTGACGCTTTTAAAATATCGTGCGTTCCGAGGTTTCGGAAATAAAAATGAAATGCGTGGGAGATTAGCAGGTGCAATAAAAAAACGAATGAACGAGCGGATATGGTTCGTTTAAAATCGATTAACTGAATTATAGCTAATTATCTTCCCTTTTTCATCACCTTGATAGCCAGGAAAGGAATATTGTCGAAAAGGGTATGACAAAAATTGTTGGAACGGTTGGAAATCTTCGATTTTCAACGGTTTCAATGGTTTTTGGCTAGGGAGAAACATTTGGTTTCTCCCTCTTATGCGAAAATTTGGGTTTAGAACACTAAAAAAGCTGTATTGATGTTCGTGTAGAATTACATAAGCTTTTCTTCCCTATTAATTCTGAAAGGAGGTTAAATTATGATTAAGTGTTTATCTAAGGCAAAAGACAAAGTAAAGAATTTTGTTGTTGAAAATTCTGTTGCTTTCCGTAGAGCTTCCATTGGAGCTGGAGCAACTGCTCTTGTTGTTGGTTCTTCTCTTGTAAGTTTTGCTACTGATGGTGCTACTGGTGGTAGTGCTGCTGCAACTGCTACAACTATTTTGCAAGATAGTGTAAAAGATATTAGTGGTCAAGTTACTACATTCATCGGTAATGTTGCTCCATCTTGCTTTGTTGTTTTCGGTCTTATTCTTACAGTGTCTGTTGGCATTAAATTTGTTCGTAAGTTTATGAAATAATTCTTCCTATTTAATCGGGTATGGTTCAATTTCCGCGTGTTCCATACCCGTTTTTCTTTAAATTATCTCTTTGGAGTTGATATATATGGCTATTACGCTTATGTCAGGTACCCCTGGCAGTGGTAAAAGCTTACACGCAGTCTTTGAAGCTCTTGATTGGCTTAAATTCGGTAAAAATGTTATTACTAATTTTCCACTTGCTTATGATAAGTATCTTAAAAAGCAAATTAAAGGCGATTATGAATATTGGAAAAATAATGATATAACACCTCAAAATTTGTTTGCATACGCTAAAGAACACCATAGACCAGGAACAAAACCGCAAACACTTGTCATTGTTGATGAAGCAAGCATTATGTTTAATGCTCGTGATTTTGGAAGAAAAGACCGTATGGAATGGATATATTTTTTGGCGAATCACAGACATTTAAATTTTGATATTATTTTAATTGCACAAAATGATAAAATGCTTGATAAACAAATTCGTGCGCTTATTGAATACGATGTTAAACATAGAAGCTTATCAAATTTTAATTTTATTACATTGTTTATTTCTAAGCTTTTTGGAGGCTTATTTTTCTGTGTATCCTATTGGTATCCAATAAGACAATGTAACGGAAAATCAATTATTAGATTTAATAGACGCAAAGCAAGTTGTTATGACACAATGGCATTATTTATTGACAAGCCTGTTGCTGCTCAGACTTACACTAATAGTAAATCTAAGGTGGTGAAAAAAATTGAACAAGCTACAAGTAATGATACACAGCAAAAACAAGACGATAAAACAACGCTTAATCTTAATGGTATTGATTACGATACTAACACTGGCGTTAGCACTGTTGCCAGTGACGGAAAAAGTTAATGCAGTTGCTGCGGAAATGGCGGTTGTTTACTTTGTTTATGCTACTATATTTGGTTCTTGTGCTGTGTCTTTTGCAACTGATGATAATTTTCGGCAAGGTGTTAAAAATTTTGTAGGTCAAGCTTCCGAGGTTACTAAAAATATAGTTAATGCTAAGGCGGTTGAAATGGCTAATAATATAGCTTCTGGATTGCAAATAGCAGGTTATAAGATTAGTTTTAGTGCAGAAGAATGGAAGTTTATTACAGAAGATGTTAATAAATATGTATCTAATGCTTATAATTCGCTTGATTCTTCCGCTATTACCGTTGGTAAGGACGGTACGCTTGGCTGGACTAAAAATAGTCAATTTACTGTTGCACTTGCTGGCGGTATATCACAAATTGCACTTAATGATTATACTATATTAACTTTTCGCAGTGCTGATTTAAAACAAAATATTTTTGGCTTAATGCCTTATACAAATAATGATTTTCTTAATAGTCAAAATTCAACTGTTTATTCTTGTTCTTATACTTTTTCGGCAACTCCTTTTTCTCTTATCTACTATTCTGCTCAAGAAACTGCTAGTAGTAAGTTTAAATATAATGGTTTATTAACATCTTATACGGAAGCAACTTATAATTCTATGAATGAATTGAGATGTACGCACTCTAATGCTGAATTTGGTAGTACTGCTGTTAGTTTATTATCTCAGTGTACGCCGTCTGAAAAGTATACTAAAATGTATACTATTAATGGTCAGGTTTGTTATTTTGTCAGATGTGCGGATAGAAAATATCGTTTTGTTACTCTTGATTATTTAAATAATAGTCCTGCTGTAACTGATGATAATTGCGTGCCATTGATTAACCATTATACAAATAAAACTTATTATAGTTTTGATACTGCTTGCGAGATGTATTATACAATCTTAGACGCTTGCAAAATGCGACATTTAACAAAAGATACAAACGGTAATACTATTGAGAGTGACGCAGATGTTTATAAAGCTCCTGCTGTGCCTGTCAGTGGTTCTGTGCCGGATGTTTATACTGGTACTGATGATGTCACTTTAACAATACCTGATAGTGTTACCAGTGTTGATGATTACGCAGCAATCGCAGAAGCAAACCCTTCCGATATAATTTCATATGAAAAAGCTATCGAATATCCCGACGGTGTGCCAAAAGTAGACAGTTCTGGGCTTTTTGATAAATTTCCTTTTTGTTTGCCAGTTGATATTTACAATATGATTACTGGTTTTTATGCTCCTGCGGAAGCTCCTCGTTATGTAATTCCAATTAAATTATTTCCACAAAATGATGGATATTTAATTGATTATAGTCTTGTTGTTGATTTTAATTTTCTTGACCCAGTTATTCCTATAATTCGTTATGGTACTTCATTTATCTTTATTGTTGGTTTAATACTCATCACTCGTAAAATGATAGGAGCTCAATAATGGATGTATTTAGACAAATTTTTGATTGGTTGGGCAATGCTCTTAATGATGTACTTGGATGGGTTCTCTGCGTTTTACCAGATAGTCCATTTAAAGCTTTATCTAATAGCCCTATTGCTGATTATTTACCTGCACTTAATTATTTTATTGATGTTGCATTTATCATTAATACACTTGCAGCTTGGATTTCTGCCATAGCAATTTATTATGGCTATCAAGTTATTTTACGCTTTATAAAAGCTATTAATTAATTGAAGAAGTGTGCTTGCGGCGTTTTTTGAGCCGCAAGCACCACCCTTTCTAACAGGGTGGTGCTATATACATATAGGAAGGATTTATATTATGGATAATATTGAAAATAACAGAATTCTTATTGACTATTTTACTTTTGTTTCTAAAATTGATGATGAGCGTACGATTATACGCTTACTTGGTCTCGAAGATTTACCTTTTGAGGAAGCTCCTGGACTTTATTTCTATTCTAAATCTTTACGCTATGAAAATAAAATTATAATTTTGTTTGGTGGTCATAAATTTAAAGACGCAAATGGTAAGATTTGTATGGATAATAATGTTTGTGTGCAAATGTCTGGTAAAGGTTGCAGAGTTTTTGAAACTAATAGTAAATATAGTTTTATGGATTTGATTAAATATCTTTATGAAAATTCTGATGATTATAATATAACTCGAATAGATTTAGCTTATGATGACTTTTCTGGTATTTTTGATATGCAAACCCTCATTTCTGATGTTCGTGCTAAAAATTATATAACAAAAACACGCAAGTGGAAAATTGAAGAAGGCTCTGACGGTTCTTCAATTTATTTTGGTTCTATACACTCCCTCATCAGATTGAGGATATATGATAAAGCAGCGGAACAGTTGATTAATGACGGAACGCACTGGGTTAGAGTAGAATTACAACTTCGTGATGATAGAAGCCAAGCTATTGTCAATTATATTAATAGTGGTATTTGCATTGATGAAGTATATTTTAATGCACTTAATAATTATATACGCTTTGTAGAACCTTCTGAAGATACTAATAAATCACGCTGGAATTTAAAAAGTTACTGGGATAAATTTCTTGAATATTATGGAAAACTTAGTTTATATTGTGAACCTGGTGATGATTATTGCAATGAACGGCTTGAAAAATTTGTTCGTGTACAATGTTCTGCAGCAGTTTCTTCATTTGTTGCTATATATGGTTTAAAACCTTTCTTGAAACTTTTATATAATCGCTCTACACAAGATATAAATCATAAATATGTTAATTTACTTGTTCAAAATAATACTGATATGGAACACTTGCGCTTTGAAGTTTCTGAACTTCTCGGTGATGAATTACATACTATTGGATTGAATGCTATTAATATTCCTAAGCGAATTGTAAGATGTGAAAAATGTGGGTTTATTGGCGATTCTGAATATTTTGCTACTTATGGTGGACTTGGTCGTTATAATACAGGTATTTGCTTTAATTGTAGTAGGGGTTAGTTATGAATGATATACTTATTGAGATTATGCTTGAATATATACAGAATAAATATCATTGTTATGAGCAAGATTACGAGCGTGTAAAAGAGCGTATACAGCTATATAGTTTAGACCCAGAAAGCTTGCAAGATTTTGTTATATGTAAAACTCGTCTTGATACTGCTTCGGATATATTTCGTACAATCAATGAGTTGCTGTCAGTTTATAGTAAAAATAACAAGAAGTAAATATCTATATCATTTTGTATAATTGGGAGAAGTGCTTTAAAAAATTCAAGAAAATTACTTCTTAAAAGATTTGACGATAGGACTTTTTGAAAATCATTGATTGTTGAACGGGATATGCCTACTGCTTTGGCTATTTTCGTTTTTGCAAGCCCTTGTTTCAGCAATATTTCAATTTGTGCTCGCTTTTCTCTCGCTAAGTGTTGGAATTTCCTTCGTTTTAATTTCCTTCGTTTTGTTGTATACTGTTCCTCAGTCATAGCAATCGTCTGTGATTTTTTGTTGTGTGGGAACTTCAATTATATCACGTTTGCTATGACTTTTCTATTTTCCTATTTCATTTTACAATGAACCTCATATATAATTTCGATAGTGCTTGAAAGATGCAACATTGACAAACATCTTACAAGGGTATATAATCTTAACTGTAAAATACCTATACAGGGTATAAGATACAATTAAAATGAGGTGATATAGTGGAAAATGAAATGAAAGAATGTCCACAATGCTATAAAACTAAGCAGAGAACGGACGAAGAATATAAGGCACTCGTTAACAGATTGAACCGTATTGAAGGTCAGATTCGAGGCATAAAGGGTATGCTTGAAAAGAATGCTTATTGCCCTGATATTTTGATTCAGGTAGCTGCCGCAAATGCTGCACTTAACTCATTTAATAAGGAACTTCTTGCTAATCATATAAAAACCTGCGTTGCTCAGGATATTCGTGATGGTAAGAATGAAACTATAGATGAGCTTGTTACGGTTCTCCAAAAGTTGATGAAGTAGGAGATATTATGAAACAATTTAATGTTATAGGTATGAGTTGTGCTGCTTGCAGTACAAGAGTTGAAAAAGCTGTCAATAAGATTGCTGGTGTAACTTCATGCTCAGTAAGTTTATTGACAAATTCTATGAGTGTAGACGGAACAGCATCTTCTGAAGCAATAATTTCAGCAGTTCGTGCAGCGGGCTATGACGCTTCTGAAAAAGGTTCAGACACTAAAGGCTCTGTACAATCTGGTGAAGATACACTTGAAGACCACGAAACACCCAAACTAAAAAGAAGATTGATAGCCTCTTTAATATTTCTTGTTATTCTGATGTATATTTCTATGGGGCATATGATGTGGAATTGGCCATTGCCATCATTTATGGCAGATAATCATATAGCTATGGGACTTATTCAATTATTATTAACAATAGCGATTATGGTTATAAATCAAAAATTCTTTATAAGTGGCTTTAAAAGCTTGATTAAAGGCTCGCCAAATATGGATACACTTGTGGCGCTTGGTTCAGGTGCAGCATTTGTATATAGCTGTTATGCACTTTTTGCAATGACTGATGCACAGCTCAGAGGTAATTTAGTTGCAGTCATGGGATATATGCACGAATTTTATTTTGAATCGGCTGCTATGATTCTTACACTTATTACTGTTGGCAAAATGCTTGAGGCTCGCTCAAAAGGAAAAACTACAGATGCACTTAAAAGTCTCATGAAGCTTTCGCCTAAAACAGCTAATATTATTCGTGATGATATTGAACAGACTGTACCTATCGAATCAGTTCATAAGGGTGATATTTTTGTAGTAAGACCAGGAGAAAGCATACCCGTAGATGGTATCATTATTAATGGTAATAGTGCTGTAAATGAATCTGCTCTTACAGGCGAAAGCATACCTATTGATAAAAATGTTGGAGATGCTGTTTCCGCTGCTACGGTCAATCAATCAGGATTTATAAAATGTGAAGCTACACGAGTTGGCGAAGACACTACACTTTCGCAAATCATAAAAATGGTAAGCAATGCAGCAGCAACTAAAGCACCTATTGCAAAAGTTGCAGACAAAGTTTCAGGAATATTTGTTCCTGTCGTTATAACTATTGCAATCATAACTATTGCAATTTGGCTATTATGCGGACAAACAGTTGGCTTTGCCCTTGCGAGAGGAATATCCGTTCTTGTAATAAGCTGTCCTTGTGCATTAGGCTTAGCAACGCCTGTTGCAATTATGGTCGGCAATGGAATTGGTGCAAGAAACGGAATATTATTTAAGACAGCGGTTTCTCTTGAACAAACGGGCAAAGTAGAAATTATTGCACTTGATAAAACTGGCACAATTACAAGTGGAGAACCTCGTGTAACTGATATTATTCCTAACGAAACAAGTGAAACAGAGCTTATGAAGCTTGCAGTCTCTCTTGAGAGTAGGAGTGAACATCCACTCGCCAAAGCGATTATTATCAAAGCAAAAGAAATGAATATACTTGCTGATGAAGTAACTGATTTTAAAGCACTTATTGGTAATGGTCTTTCTGCAAGACTTAATAATAAGGAAATATTCGCAGGAAGTATAGGTTTTGTCACAAGTAAACTTAGCCTTTCAGATGATATTATTTCAAAGGCAGAAAAACTCGCAAATGAGGGTAAAACTCCCCTATTTTTTGCAAACTCTGAAAAGCTTATTGGCATAGTAGCAGTTGCTGACGTTGTCAAAGAAGATAGTCCAAGAGCAATCAAAGAACTTCAAAATATGGGAATCCGTATAGTTATGCTAACAGGAGATAATGAACGAACTGCAAATGCAATCGGAAAACAAGTAGGTGTTGATGAAGTTATTGCAGGTGTTCTTCCTGACGGAAAAGAAGAAACTATTCGAAAATTAAAAAGTCGTGGCAGTGTAGCTATGGTTGGTGACGGAATAAATGATGCTCCTGCATTAACTCGTGCAGATGTTGGAATTGCAATCGGTGCAGGAACAGATATAGCAATTGATGCCGCAGATATTGTTCTTATGAATAACAAGCTTACAGATGTTTCTGCTGCAATAAGGCTTAGTCGTGCAACGCTCAAAAATATTCACGAAAATCTTTTTTGGGCATTTATATATAATGTTATCGGTATTCCACTTGCCGCTGGAGCATGGATTTCCCTGCTTGGCTGGGAAATGAATCCTATGTTCGGAGCAGCAGCAATGAGCCTTTCAAGTGTTTGTGTTGTTACTAACGCATTAAGACTCAATTTTCTGAACATTAAAAATCCTAAGCACGATAAAAAACGACAAACAAAAAATAAAAAGGAGATTAAGACTATGGAAAAAACTATTAAAATCGAAGGTATGATGTGTCCTCATTGTGAAGCTACTGTAAAGAAGTGCCTTGAAGCTCTCCCTGAAATTGACGAAGCAACCGTAAGTCACAAAAGCGGTACAGCAATAGTAAAACTTAATGCAGATATTTCTGATGAAGTTTTAACAAGTACTATTGAAGCTCAAGGTTATAAGGTTATAGACTAATTTTATTGCAAAACAAAAATCCTCTTGGGCTTAAATTTAAAGTCCGAGAGGATTTTTGTATTCATGTCTTTTATTATTTAATCTTTTTATTTGAATAAATCTTATAATCTTTATTCCATTGAGAAAATTCTTTATCTCCCCTATGGTCAGTAAGCTTAAAATTATCTGTAAGATATTTTCCAACAAAGGCTGTATTTTTCTTCGCACCATACATATTAAGGTGATAACCTTTATCAGAACTATCCTTAGACCAATCAATCTTCATTTCATCAATATAAAGATTAGTGTCAAGATATTTTATATTATTCTTTTCGGCATAAGCTTTAACTGCCTTATGGCGTTCATCATTCCACGCTCTTGGGAGCGGTGATGACATAAGTACAAACTCCGCACCGTTCTTATCACAAAGTTCCTTCATTTTATTTAGATAGTAAAGATTTGTATATTGAATAGGCGTTGTATAGTCTGACGGCTTCATATAATTTTTATTGCCACGATAAGGCTTAACCTTATTTGTAAGCACATATCCCTTTGAAACATAATGCTTTGAATAATCAGGTTCAAGAGTAAAATCTTCTGGTTTTAAGCTACTCCAACGATTATGATATTTCAAAAGTGGACATATATTTGCTGTCACTACATCTAAAGTGGCATTTATGCCATCAATTTCATTTGAAAGAAATATCAAATCTCGCTTAGCTTGATTATAAGAGCTTTTTATCTTCTTACCATAAGAGTTGAATATACCCTCAGTTTCATAGATAACAACCTTAGGCTTTTGCTCTTTTAAGAAATTTTCAAGCATATAATATCCTTCTTGAATTTTCTGAGCAGGAGCACCACAAACAAAACTGGTATATCCATATTTGTTCCAAAGTTCAAGTGGAGAAAAGCTTTTATATGCTGAACTGTTTCCAACTACTACAATATCTATTGAATTAGCTCGTTCTCCATGATATGAATTTCCGTAGTAATTTTTATTGCCATATTCGGCAGAATTCTTCTTAGGAATAAAAATCTTTGAGCCTATTCCCAAGAAAGCTGTAAATATAAGCAAAAAACAGATAACCTTGGATATTCTCTGTGTAATAAGTTTTTTATTCTTTTCCAATTTATCAGCCCTTTCTTATACTTATCAGAATTGTGCATAGAGAAAATCTGCCACACGATAACCTTCTCCATATGCTCCAACTATTATTAAAATAAATAAAGCTACAAAATAGATTATCCAGCGAATAACTATATTTTTCTTAGCAATCTCATCTCTGAGATGATGTCCTCTTTCTTGAAGAACACCAACTATAAATAATGCAACTGCTCCTATTGCAATAACTACAAAATCATATATATGAAGTTTATAGCTTAATACGCTCGTTGCAAAAATATCGCCATTAAATTTGCTAAATATAGCACACAAAGCATACCATGCGTCAAAAAGTGTATTTGCTCTAAATATAAGCATACCAAGATTTACAAGTAAAAAAGTGCGTATTACTTGAAATACAAAATATGGCTTAGACTTTCTGCTGATATGTAAGGCATTAGTTATCTTTACAAACAAAGGCTCAAAGAGCAGGCCAAGCATCATTACAACATAGTAATAAAGTCCATAAACTATATATTTTACTTCTGCTCCGTGCCAAAGACCATTTATAAACCATACAAAGAAAAGTGCAAATGCTGACGGCAGAAACTTTGCAAGAAAATCTCCAAAATTCTTTTTAGCTTTTGCAGAAAGATTTGCAAAGAATTTAGAAAGCGAAATTGGATAAAATATATAATCGCGAAGCCATGCTCCAAGAGTAATATGCCAGCGTCTCCAAAATTCATTAACAGATGTTGAGAAAAACGGACGCCTAAAGTTGTCTGCCATCTCAATTCCGAATAGCTGTCCTATGCCCTTTACTAAATCCATACAGCCAGAAAAATCCGCATAAAGCTGAATAGTATAGAGCAAAACTCCTAAAAGAATAATAGAGCCATCTGCATCATAAATTTTCTCAAAAATATTGCCTACAAATATTCCTGCTCTATCGGCTATGACCATTATTTTGATAAGTCCCCAAAGCATAAGCTGAAGACCTTTCATAAATTTATCATAGTCAAATGAATGTCCCTCATAAAGCTGACCTGCCAGTTTATCATATCTTCCAATAGGGCCTTCTATTATTTGCGGAAAGAAACATACAAAAAGCAAAACTCTTCCAAAATTCTTATCAGCTTTACAAGTTCCTCTATAAACATCAATAACATAGCTAACTGCTTGTAAAGTATAGAAAGAAATTCCAAGAGGAAGTATAAGGCTTAATGGCGGAATTGTCATACCAAAAACTATATTTATAGTACCCAAGAAGAAATTGCCATATTTTAAAGTAAGAAGTAAACCAAAATTAATTATAACAATCGCAAGAACGACAAGCTTTTTTCTATTGGTTGCTTTTTTCTTTAATAGCTTTTTTTCTTCTTTTGTGATACCTTCTATGGATTTTTGCTTTTTAAAATTATCATTTATCTTTTGCATAAGCAAACCAGCAACATATATTGTCACTGATGTACCAAGCATTATAAATGTAAATATTCCACTTGAAAGAATATAGAATATAAGGCTTGAGGCGAGAAGAACACCCCATCTTGCCTTTTTAGGTAAGATATAATAGAGCAATAGGACAATTGGCAAGAACGCAATAAGAAATATATTTTCTTTAAAGTTCATTAGTCTTCGTCCTCAAGACGCTTAATCATCTTTGCCATAGCTTCTACTGAATTAAAGTTTTCTGGAACAAGGTCTACAACTGAAATTTCTATATCAAATTCGTCATTCAATTCTGATACAAGAGAGATAATATCAAATGATGCAAGAATGCCAGCATCAATAAGGTCTGTTCTTCCCTCAAAATCTACACCAGGCTTAACTTCGCTAAGAATTTCTAAAATTTTCTTTTCCATTTTAAATTTTACCTCCGATTAAATATCCTTATAAGTTTGTTTTAAAAGTTTTCTGTCTATTTTTCCGTTTTGATTATATGGAATTTGTTTTATTCTCTTTATAACATTTGGTCGCATATAAACAGGGAGCTTTTCTGAAAGCTTGTTCATAAGCTCACTATCAGTCATCTTCGAGCCTTCATATATAAAGACAATTTTGTCTTCGCTTTCGTTGTAAATACATACACAAGTTTTTATTTTTTCTATTGAGCCTGCCGCAGCTTCAATTTCTCCAAGCTCTATACGATAACCCATATGCTTAATCTGATAATCCTTTCGAGAAATATAAATTATTTCTCCCTTTTCGTTAAGCTTTACAAGGTCGCCTGTTTTATATATGATTTCAGGATAAGCTGTATTAAGCGGATTCTGTACAAAAACTTCCTTGGTTTTTTCAGGATTATTATAATATCCCATAGCAAGGAATGAACCTCTTGCACATAGTTCGCCTTCTTCGCCAACCTCAGCCAAACGATTATCTTCTGTAAGAATCATAACATCGCAGTTATTGCAATGCTTACCTATTGGCAAAGTTTCGTCATCTTTAAATTTCCTATCAACAACATAATATGTACATATATCAGTTGTTTCTGTTGGACCGTAAAGATTAGCATAAAAAATATCAGGTCGCTTCTTAATCCACATATTAAGCTGTTTTGTAGGCATAACCTCACCTGCAAAAAGCACCTTCTTAAGCTTTGGTAGCTCAACATAATCAAGAGCTTTCCAGTTTGCAACAATAGATAATGCAGATGGTACCCAGTAGATTGTATTTACTTCTCTATCTCTTACATACTCAAGCAATTTTATAGGGAAAGAAAAATATTTCTTTGGAATAATATGGAAAGTTGCACCGTTCCTTATTGTAGAGAAAACATCAAGAACCGACATACTAAAATAGAAAGGCGTCTGACTTCCGAAAATTGTTTCGCTTGTAATATCAAAGGTTTCAGAAACCCACTCAGAATATGCTATAACATTTTTATGGCTTACAACCGTACCCTTTGGAACTCCTGTTGAACCAGATGTAAACAACGAATATAAAGGGTCTGTATCTATCGAATTGCTACGAATTTCTGCAAGCTTTTTATCATCAATTTGTTGTCGCAAAGCATCTTCAAGCAATATGATTTCGCCACAATTTTCTATACTTTCAGCAATTTTTAGATGTTCATTATCAGTTATTATAGCTACCGGATGAAGTGATTCAAAAATTGTACTGATTCTATCAGCTGGCATCATAGAATCTATAACTGTATAAAAGTTTCCACTATAAACAGTTCCAAAAAAAGCTGTAAGAGCAAATACGGTTTTATCAAGAAAAACTGCAATAGGCTTATTTTTTGTATTATTTTTTTTAACAAGAGCAGTTCCTATGGTCTTAGACATTTTTAAAAGTTCGATATATGTAATAGAATTACTTTCATCGGAAAATGCTACCTTGTCTGGAAAATTCTTAGCAGAATTTTCAATAAATTCTAATACATTCTTCATTTAATTCCTCCATTCATAATTAAACTGTACTATAAGTTATAGTACAGTTATATCACTAATAAAACGCAATGTCAATACTTTTTTTAATGTTTTATAGTTTTAATAACTGTACAAGTTCTTATTATATCAAACCTTTATACCTAAAACAATAGCTTTAATAAATTATTTGAATATTTTTTTAAAATATTTTACAAAATATCATAAAAATTCTCTAAAAACCAGCTTATTTCAGCCATTTTTCAAGTGCATTATATAACTGATTTAAATCCAATGGCTTAGATATATGTTGATTCATACCTGATTTTAATGCTGCCTGAACATCTTGAGCCAAAGCATTAGCTGTCATTGCTAATATAGGAATATTATTTAAATCTTCTCTGCCGGAATTTCTTATTATACGAGTTGCTTCGTAACCATTCATAATTGGCATTTGAATATCCATAAAAATAATATCATAATAATGTGGCTCTAAGGATAGGATTCTGTCTATTGCTTCTTTTCCGTTAGAAGCATATTCGACTTTTAATCCAGCCATTCCAAGAATTTCACCGGCTATTTCGCAATTAAGGATGTTATCTTCAACAAGCAAAGCCCTTTTAGATGAATAATCTTTTTTAGAAAATTTTATAAGTGAATTTGCATTATTTTCATTGCAATAATTTTGAGGATTACTAAAAATATTTTCATCATTAGCAAATTTCAAGAATATAGTTACTGTAAATTTTGAGCCTTTGCCCTTTTTGCTTTCTACTTCAATATCGCCATTCATCATACGAGCAATATTTCTTGCGATAGTCATTCCAAGTCCTGTTCCTTGTATCTTCCCTATATAGCTTTTCCGCTCTCGTTCAAAAGGTTCAAATATACGATTTAAAAATTCGGGTTCCATACCTACACCATTATCTTCAAATATAAATTCATAGCAGCCCATATGGGGTCTGTTCACAGCTTTTTCAGATATAATAACACTAATTTTACCACCAACTGGTGTATATTTTATTGAATTACTTATAAGATTTGTAAAAATCTGCTGAATTCTTGTTTCATCTCCTACAACTTTATTGTGCTCTATGCTTTTTATATCAAGAGTAAGTGTATGATTTTTAGCTTCGGCTTGTGGTTTACATATATCAATAACATTATTAATAAGTTCTGTAAGCATTATTGATTCTTCATTAAGTTCGATTTTTCCAGATTCTATCTTACTCATATCAAGAATATCATTTATTAATGCCAAAAGATGTTTGCTTGATACTTTAATTTTATATAGACAATCAGCCATTTTCTCAGGATTATTCAAATATATTTCCGCAATAGCTATCATACCTATAATCGCATTCATTGGCGTACGAATATCATGGCTCATATTCGAAAGAAAATTTGATTTAGCTTGATTGGCACGATTGGTTGCTTCATATGCCTCTTTTAATGCTTGCTTAGTAACAAGTTCATTTTTCTTTTCTTCGTCTATATACTGAGATACTAAAAGTGTATGAAGTGGCATTCCATAATTATCCACATCTACTGCAATAAAACTTATTCTTGCCCAACCTGCTTTTTTGCTATTAAGTTCCATACTTAATATGCTTTTGTTTTTCATACGCTCTCTAAGTGTATGAAGATTTGTGAATTTTCTTACATCTTTAATAAAGTCATCACTAACATCCAAATTTAACCACATATTAATAGTTTCTTGTGCATTACCGTTCTTTGGTATATACTCTTCAAGATAATCTACACTTATAATCTGTTCATATGTATCATTTATAAGGTCTATATAGTAATTGCAGTAATATATATCATTCATAGCTTCTATTATTGCAAGCTTTTTCTGTTCGGATTCTATGCTTTTTTGGAGTTCTTTTTTAGTATATAAAAGTTCGAGTTTCCTTCTTTCTTCCTCTTTATGTGCTGCTGTTGTGTCTGTTGCAATAACTATTGCTTCGATGTGGTTATTATACTCATTTTTAGAAAGTAAAGCTAATAATCTTATAAAAACATCTCTATTACAGTCGTAATATTCTGTTTCTATATTTGTAACTCCAATCTCAAAATGCTTAATAAGCAAATCTACTGTAAGATGTTTATTCATATTTTCATTTAGAAATTTAGGCTTTTGAATAGCGATCCAATTTTCAACCAATTTATTATAAGAAACTGGTGCAGTTAAGCCTAACTCATTTAATAGATGCCTATTATTTCTTGTGTAAATTTCAGAATCTATAATTCCTTCCGTAACATCAAATTTAAAGGAAAACTCACAGTTATTAACAAGTGCATCACGATATTGCTTTCGTTCTGTATGAAGCTTCTCGCTAAGTTCTGCAAAACGAGTTATATCAAGAACAGAGCTTAAAATAAATCTCTGTCCACTATCAAATTTTAAAAGCTTTGTGACCACACTTATAACATTTATATCGCCTTTTGAATTTTTAGATTTAAGGGTATAGGTAACTTCATCACCACAATTTTTAAGATTTTTTATTACTTGATTTACAATACCTTTATCCTCATTTAGAATTTTTGTTTGTAAAAATTCTAAAAAAGAACCCATTAAATTTTCGTCATCGCAATCAAAAATACGCTTTGCTTTATCGTTTATTATTAAAAGTCTACGCTCTGGTACTGTATATGCGACAATACCGCAATTTAAAAGACTTACTATTTGATTTTGCATTGTGATAAGTTCTTCGTTTTTTTCTTTCAATTCTTGATTTTTTTGATATTGCATAAGAGCAATTACTCCATCGGTATTAACCATGACATTTTTTAATAAATGTCCTACTTTTTTCAGTGCATGGCATTCTTCGTCTGACCAATTACTTCTATGAGCACACCAAATTCCTATTGAGTAATAATAATTTTCACTACGAATAAACGCATAATCAAGTATGCATTTCCGCTCACAATCTGTTTCTATATTATACACACACAAACTATCTTTCCCATATCTATCTAATGATGTGCCTATGAGGTTATGATTAATTGGAAATTTCCTTTTGCTCATATTATACTTAGAGTTTTTTGCATCAAAATAAGGATAGAAAAATGTATCTTTATTCATATCTGCAAAAGCTATATATGCTGAATCAGCATTAAATTTTGTACTAATTGCTGTAAGCAATTCAATAAAATCGTTATTTAATGGATTTCCTTTTTCTAAAATAGCATTAAAAAATTTTTTTATATCGTTATCTATTCGTGTTTTAAAGAGTTTCATAATATACACCCAAATTCAAATTTAAATATACAATCATTATATCACAGTCGCACAAAAATTCATAGTACTAAATATAGTATTTTTGATATACTCATTTAAAGCTTTGATTTTGTACAGATTTTATTAAATTATTGTGCTATATTTCTGCATAAATCTAAAAAATATCCCGAAATAATAATTGCAAGAGCATTTACCATATGATATAATAAATTGTTGATAATATAACTAAGTAAAAAGAGGGATTCTGAAATGGATACAAGAGAGAATTTAAGAAACATTGCTATTATTGCCCATGTTGATCACGGTAAAACTACACTCGTTGACCAGCTTCTTCTTCAAAGTGGTATATTCAGAGCTAACGAGGCTGTTGAAGATAGAGTTATGGACTCTAATGACCTTGAGCGTGAAAGAGGAATTACAATTCTTTCTAAAAATACTGCTGTTATGTATAATAACACTAAAATAAATATAGTTGACACCCCAGGACACGCAGACTTCGGTGGCGAGGTTGAGCGTATTCTTATGATGGTTGATGGTGTTCTCTTGCTTGTCGATGCATTTGAGGGCTGTATGCCACAAACAAGATTTGTTCTTAAAAAGGCTCTTGGTTTAGGCAAAAAACCTCTTGTAGTTGTTAATAAAATTGACAGACCTGGTGCGAGACCAGAAGAAGTCGTTGACGAAGTTCTTGACCTCTTTATTGAGCTTGGTGCTGATGAAGACCAGCTTGAATTCCCAGTCGTCTACGCATCAGGCAGAGATGGCTATGCAACGCTAGATCCACACGAAAAGGGTACTGATATGAAACCTCTCTTTGAGAAAATTATATCTGAAATTCCTGCGCCAACAGGTGAAATGAACGCACCTTTACAGATTTTGTTCTCAAACATTGACTATGATGAGTATGTTGGTAGAATTGGTATTGGCCGTGTTGAAAGAGGTAGTGTTAATGTTGGACAACAGATTGTACTTTGCAGAAATGATGGCACAACTAAAAATGCTAAGGTTACAAAGCTTTATCAGTTTGAGGGTCTTAAAAGAGTTGAAGCTCAGACAGCAGAGCTTGGCGATTTGATTGCTGTTTCAGGTATTCCTGACCTCAATATTGGTGAAACAGCTTGCTCTCCTGACTGCATCGACCCACTTCCATTTGTTAAGATTGATGAACCAACTGTTTCTATGATGTTTATGGTTAATAACAGCCCATTTGCAGGTCGTGAAGGTAAGTTTGTTACATCAAGAAATATTCGTGACAGACTCTTCAAAGAAGTCGAAACAAATGTTGCTATGCGTGTAGAAGAAACTGATTCTGCTGATACATTCAGAGTTTCCGGTCGTGGTGAACTTCATCTTTCTATCCTTATTGAGCAGATGAGAAGACAAAACTATGAATTCCAGGTTTCCCGTCCAAAGGTTATTTATAAGACTATTGACGGCAAACTTTGCGAGCCTATGGAACTTCTTATGATTGAAGTACCAGACAACTATGTTGGTGCTATTATGGAAAAGCTTGGTACTCGTAAAGCTGAACTTCTTAATATGGGTACCCGTGAATCAGGCACAACTCATCTCGAATTTAGAATCCCGTCAAGAGGTCTTATGGGTTACAGACCGGAATTCCTTACAGATACAAACGGTAATGGTATAATGAACCATATCTTTGACGGCTATGAGGAATATAAGGGTGATATTCAGCAAAGAGCTCAGGGTTCTCTTATTGCTCACGAAACAGGTACTACAACAGGTTATGGCTTATTTGCTGCTCAGGATAGGGGGCGTTTGTTTGTTGGTCCTGGTGTTGATGTTTACGAGGGTATGATTGTTGGAGCAAGCCCTAAGAGTGATGATATTGTTGTTAATGTCTGCAAGAAAAAGCATATCACAAATACTCGTGCTTCTGGTTCTGATGACGCACTTAAACTTACACCACCTACAATTCTCAGCCTTGAGCAGTCACTTGAATTTATTACTGACGATGAGCTTGTAGAAGTAACACCAAAATCTATCAGAATGCGAAAAACAATTCTCAATAAAGAGCAGAGAATGAAAAAAGCAAGCAAGGGCTGATAAACTAAATGAACTTCGTCATATTGGATTTGGAATGGAATCCGAGTTATAGCAAAAAACTTAAGGGTTTTATAAATGAAATAATTGAATTTGGTGCTATTAAGGTTAATTCGGATTTAGAGATAATTGATACTTTTTCTGCCCTTGTAAGACCTCAAATTGGTAAAAAGCTAAATGAAAAGATTACTACACTCACACATATAACTGATGAAGATGTAGAAGATGGTTGTACTTACACTCACGCATTAAGTGGTTTCAGAAAATTTCTTGGTGATTCAGTGCTGATGACTTGGGGCATTACTGATATTTATGTTCTCATGGAAAATACAAAATATTTTCTTCAAGATGATAGATTGTATTTTATAGATAACTATACAAATCTTCAGGATTATTGTGAGGATATGCTAATACAAAAGAACATAAAAAAAAATGAAAAAAGTGCAGGTAAGCAAATGGGCTTAACTACAGCCACAGAACTTTTAGAAATAAGCTTAAATAATATTTCTCATCATAGAGCTTTAGACGATAGCATAATTGCCTATGAGTGCTTTAAGAATTTATATTCCTACCCTATCTTACTTTCTCATATACAAAAATTTAATGATGAGTTTTATCGTAAGCTTACATTTAAAAATACTATTCTTTGTGACCTCAATAACCCTCTTATTGATAAAAAGGAAATGTATTTTACTTGTCCTTGCGGTTATAGAGCTAAACGAAAAAAGCCTTGGAAATTTTCGTGTAAATCATTTATTGCACCTTTCGCTTGTAAACATTGCGGAAATACATTTATGGGACGAATACAATTCAAATTAAAATATGATGGTGTGCATATTATTAAGAAAATATTTAAACCTATAAATAAAGAAAATACCGATACACAAAAAGTTACTGCTGGAAAATAATTAAAACCTCCTAAGATATTCTATTGTCCATTTTTTACGGACATGTTCAAATTCTTAGGAGGTTTTAATTTACTTTTAAGGCATAAAGTTCTATATATTTTTTATAATTTGTAATCAAATTCTGAATAATATCACCAAAATGCAATATCCTATGATTAAGGAGGTAATTTTATGGCTATAATACCTTGCAGTGATAATTGTATTTATCAAATTGACGGATATTGTCATCTCGAACTATCGTCTTTTGTTACGAACAATACAAAAGATTCTTGTATATATAAAATTTGTCCTGATAATAATTTAAACTCAAGAACAGATTGCGTCAAAGGCTTCACGAACAGTACTGACACCAATAACCTTAATATTCAAATCCTTTGAAAGTTTTATAGAATCAAGGTTATGTTTAGGTACGATACACTTTTTAAAGCCAAGCCTTGCCGCCTCTTTTACACGCTCTTCAGCGTGTGATACTGAACGAATCTCCCCGGCAAGTCCAATTTCTCCGAATGCAAGCATATCATCAGGAATAACTATATCCTTCAAGCTACTTACCAATGCCATAGAAACAGCTAAATCTGCTGCTGGCTCATCAAGTCTTAATCCACCAACAACATTTATATATGTGTCAAGATTTGCAAAATAGAATCCCGCTCTCTTTTCAAGCACAGCAAGCAAGAGCGACATTCTGTTATAATCAAAACCTGTACTCATTCTTCTTGGATTACCGAAACCCGTTGTTGTGGCTAAGCCTTGAATTTCTGCAAGAATCGGGCGAGAACCCTCCATAACACAAGCAACACAAGTTCCAGAAACATTTTTAGGTCTGCCTGAAAGCAGCATAAGCGATGGATTTTCAACTTCGGAGAGTCCCCTATCTCCCATACTAAAGACACCTATTTCGTTAGTTGAGCCATAACGATTTTTTACAGCTCTAAGAATACGATATGACATCTGCTTATCGCCCTCAAAATAGAGAACTGCATCAACAATATGTTCAAGAACCTTAGGTCCTGCTATGGCACCGTCTTTATTCACATGACCAACTATAATCACAGGAATATCAAGAGTCTTAGCTGTTCGCATAAGAATATTAGTACACTCTCTTACCTGTGTAACACTTCCAGGAGATGAACTTAGCTCTGTAAAATTCATAGTTTGTATTGAATCTATCATTACAAGGTCAGGCTTTTCCGAGCGAATATATTCAGCGGCAACCTCTACATCAGTTTCAGTCAGAACATAAAGATTATCGCTATCAACATTAAGACGCATAGCACGAAGCTTAATTTGTCTTCGTGATTCTTCACCCGAAATATATAGTATCTTTAACATTCTGCCAAGATGATTACATATTTGCAAAAGAATGGTCGATTTACCTATGCCAGGGTCACCACCAAGCAAAACAAGAGACCCCTTTACAATTCCTCCACCAAGAACTCTGTCAAGCTCTTTTGAGCCTGTAAAATATCTCTGTTCATCATCTGTTGAAATCTCATTTATCCTCAAAGGCTTAGAATATGACGAAGACATACGCTTTTCAGGCTTAACTACACCCGATTTAGTAGTTTCACGAATTTCTTCATTAAGGGTATTCCATTCTCCGCAAGATGGGCATTTTCCAAGCCATTTTGCAGTTTCATAGCCACATTCCGAGCAAACATATAAGCTTTTAACTTTTCCTGCCAAATTTATCACCTTAACTTAGTTTTTATTTTTATATTCCAATATTCCGCAATATATCGCAAAAGCCATTTTACTTTGATATTCCTCATTTGAAAGATTTTTAGCTTCTTCCTCATTTGAAATAAAACCACACTCAACAATTACTGCTGGCACAGTCGCCTTATTTAATAAGTAAATATCACTTCCGCCCTTTTTAAGCTCTCGCTTGTTTTCTGGTTGAATCAATCCAGTAATAGACTTGCGAATATTTTCTGCAAGAATCTGACTTTTATCGTTATTAGCTGAATAAAACATCTGAGCACCACTATACTTACTCTGCTCAAATTTATTTTGATGTATACTTACAAGAATATTCTTTTTATTATTATTTACGATTTTTACACGATTTTTCAAATCAGAAACTTTTCTTTCTCGAATAGTTCCTGAGGCTGTGTCATATATAGAAACATCGCTTTCACGAATCATCTTAACTTCTATTCCAGAAGCTTTGAGCATATCTCTGAGTTTCAAGGCGATTTCAAGGTTTATATCCTTTTCAAGAACAGAATTTGCCACAGCTCCGCTATCCTCACCGCCATGACCCGCATCAATAACCACGATTAGCTCTTTTTCAGAAATCTCTGCAGAAACTGCTTCATCAGCAACCTTTTCAAACGCATTGAAAACAAGGAACACAAACAAAAATATTCCTATTAAAGTTGACGAATAAATCAAATACGCTTTTAACTTTTCCAAGCTTAATCACCCCTTTGTAATATTTATGCTAAAGGGGGCTTGTATAGAAGTGCATATTTTAAATTTATTCAGTTTCTACATTATCTGTATTCTTTTCATCAAAGTGGATATTAACTCCGTTTACTTCTACTCCACCTTCTGCACGAATCATTATGTACTTTGTGCCATCTATAATCTTTGTTTCAATAAGATGACTTCTATCTGGGCTAACTTGAATTTTAACATCAGCTGTCTTTATTTCAAAATGTTTGGTGTCTACAATATTGGTTGGTGTTATCTGAGCCTCTTCGCCAAAACTTTCATCAAATTTTTCTTCAAAAGCCTCTATATGTTCAGGTGATGCACCACAAGCCTTGAATACATCTTTAATTGTACTTTTTGTAAGCACAAGTGGCTCTTCTTTTTTATACTCCTTATGTTCATCAACCATTTCAGTAAAGGTTGTGTGAACCGCTTGCATAAAATCAAAACTACAATCTTCCTCAACTGATTCAGCAATAACATTTTGAAAGGTTTCCATCTGAATAGTTGCGGGCATAGGCGGTTCAGTATGAAAAATTGCGTCTGTAAAATCATTATGACTTTCACTTGTATTTTTAGTATAGTAAAGTGCATTATAAATATTAGCACTTCTATCATCAAATGCAGGAAACATAAAGCCAAGTTCAGGAGCAGAAACTACATAATCCTGTCTTATATTTCTGAATTCATTTTCGCTTGCATAAAAACCAAGTGCAGATTTTATTTGTTTAACAGGACAAATACTGCAAAGATAATAAGCAAATATTTCATCAGATTCGTCCTCTTTGCCAAAACCATCCTTTCTGATAACAGGTATATCATATTTATCAAAGGCGAGTAATATAAGATAATTACCATCAAACTTAATTGTCTTTATGATTTTTTCATATAACTGTTGAACTAAATCATCATTTTCAAGTTCAGTTTCACGCAAATCCATAAGTAATTTATGTTCTTCACTGTCACAAACCTGTTGAGTGGTAAATTCTATATCAATAAGATTTTTACCGATTGAACCTGAAAGAGTTTTCTTAATGATTTTAAGCAGAGATTCGCTGTCAGCCTCCGACATAAGCGAAAGCGACTGGTCAAATTCTGAAATAATCTCTCCTTTTTCATTTACATAACAACCACGAATTTTCTGTATATTACTTTTATCATGACGAAATCTTCTTCTGATTTCTGAAATTTCTTTTTCGTTCATTACTCCATTCTTCCTTTTTATGTATAATCATAATAATATTATAACAAAAATCAACACCGAAAAACAATAGATATACTGAATTTCATAGCTATTGATTTTTATTTGAAAGGTGATATAATTTTTATGTTCAGTTAAAATAATGAAAGGAGATATTATATGAATTTTCTTGATAATACCATATCAGAGGAAAACATAGAACAACAACTAAGTCAACTTGATAAATGGCTGCACGCCGCAGGTGATTGGATACTTGCTTTTTTACCAAAGCTTATAACTTCAATTATCATTATAGGTGTAGGCTTTTTATTAGCAAAGTACATAACTAAACTTATTATGAAAACAATGAAAAAAGGCAAGGTTGAGCCAACTGTAAAATCATTCTTAGGCTCTATGATAAGTGTTGTTTTAAAAATTCTTATAATAATTTGTGCTTTAGGTACTCTCGGAATTGATATGACCTCTATTATAACTGTTATAGGCACTGCTACTGTTGCGATAGGTCTTGCCCTAAAAGATAGTATGGCAAATATTGCGAGTGGCGTTCTTATTATTATAAACAAGCCTTTCAAAGTTGGCGATTACCTTTCAACAGAGGGTTTAGAGGGTACTGTACATAAAATCGAAATGATGTATACCACTTTGATTTCCTTTGACGGAAAAGAAATTATACTTCCAAATTCTCGTGTAACCTCAAATAATGTAATAAATTATAATGTTGAGGGTTGTCGTAGACTTGATTTGCCATTTTCTATTTCCTATAATGATAGCATTGTTGAAGCAAGAGATGCCATTATGGAAATAATAAATTCAGATAATAGGATTCTTTCTGAACCTGAACCTCCTGTTGTAGGTGTAGATAGTCACGGCGAGAGCGGAATAAATCTTATTGTAAAGGTTTGGTGTCGTCCAGAAGATTATTGGGCATTGCGATATTATATCCCTGAAAAAGTCAAATATTCATTTGATGAGCGTAAAATTACCATTCCATATAACAGACTTGAAGTCGATATTTTAGAAAAAGGAAATGAAAAATAATGATACTTGCTATTGATATTGGAAATACAAATATAGTTCTTGGCTGCATTGAAGAAAAAATACTTTTTGTTTCACGCATTACCACAAACAAACAGGCTACACAAGACGAATACGCAATTAGTATAAATAATATTCTTAAGCTTCATAAAATAGATCCTGAAAAAATTGATGGTGCAATTATTTCAAGCGTTGTTCCAGCAATAAATAATGCAGTTTATGGTGCAGTTAAAGCTGTGACTTCTCATGAGCCTTTAGTTGTTGGCCCTGGAATAAAAACTGGTCTTAATATAAAGCTTGATAATCCTGCACAGCTTGGCAGTGATAGAGTTGTTGGTGCTGTTGCAGCTATTGCACAATATCCAAAGCCTATAATTGTCATTGATATGGGTACCGCAACTACTTTCTGCGCAATAAATGAGCTTGGTGAACATCTTGGCGGAATAATATATCCAGGAGTAAAAATTTCTCTTGATGCCCTCACTCAAATGGCATCTAATCTTTCTGGAATAAGTCTTACCAAGCCTAAAAAGGTAATTGGCTCTAATACGGCCGATAGTATGAAAAGTGGTATTCTCTATGGTAATGCCTCTATGATTGATGGTATGATTGACCACTTTGAGGAAGAACTTGGTAAGACAGCAACAATAGTTGCAACTGGTGGTCTTTCAGAAACAATAATTCCATTCTGTAAGCACAAAATCATATTCGATAACGACTTACTTTTAAAAGGTTTGAAAATCATATATGATAAAAATGTAGAATAATAAAAAAAACTTTATAAAATTATTTAAAGAACACTTATCTACAAAAAGAGACTATCTAATAAAGGTTGTGGTAGAAAAAGAGTTCACAGATAAAAAGTAAAAAAGTAGAGCATATAAAATCTGATGCAACTGATGATACTTGCGTACCTCTTGTAAACTATATATGTCAAATAAATTGCTTTATTTTTTTAACTGAATGTGCTATAATTTATCTATAATACTTTAAAAGTGGTGATGGCTTTGAATTATGGCAATATAAAAAAAACCGACATTGCAAACGGTATAGGAATTAGAGTTTCACTTTTCGTTTCAGGTTGTACAAGACATTGCAAGAATTGTTTCAATAGTGAAACATGGGATTTCAATTACGGCAATCCATTTACAAAAGAAACAGAAGATGAAATTATAGAATCACTTTCAAAATCTTATATAAATGGTTTAACGGTGCTTGGTGGAGAACCTTTTGAAGTCAGAAATCAAAGAGAAATTTTGCCATTCATAAAGCGCATCAGAAAAAAATTGCCCAATAAGACAATATGGTTCTATACTGGCTGTACACTTGAAAATGAATTGCAAAAAGAAGGATATTGGAGATGCAAAGTTACAGATGAACTTCTTGCAAATATAGATGTTTTAGTTGATGGTCCTTTTATAGAAAGTCTTTATGATATTTCACTATGTTTTAGGGGCTCAAGTAACCAGCGAATAATTGATATGAAAAAAACCCTGGAAAGTGGAAACGTAGCGCTTTGGGATAATAAATAATAATACAATTAAAAACAGGTACAACCCTAAAGTGAGTTGTACCTGTTTTACTATTTAAGTATTAAACTTGGTTTCTATGAAGTTTGCTCAATGAATGACTATTTTCTCGGTGCATATATACACTTTGTACAAGTCCTACTCCAAAGTATAGGCACATAACAGATGTTCCTCCAGAACTAAAGAAAGGAAGTGTTATTCCAACAACTGGAAAAATTCCAAGAACCATTCCTATATTTATAACGGTTTGAGTAGCAATAATTGAGAAGAAACCGTAACAAATCATTTTGCCAAATGTATCATCAGCAAGATGTGCATCTCTCATAGTTTTTATAACAATAAAAAGTAGTATCAGCAAAAGAATTGTACAGCCAATGAATCCAAACTCTTCACCAGCAACAGTGAAGATAAAATCATTTTCCTGATATGGAACAATATCTTTTGCAACTCTCGGACCATTCATATATCCTTCGCCAAAAAGACCACCTGATGCAATAGAAACCTTGCCTTGATATTGTTGCCAACCATAAGTTGTTAAGCTATTATCATCAAGGTTAAATAGCACTAACAATCTGTTTCGTTGGTCATCATTCATAATCTTAGTATAAAATAAAGGAGCGGATACACATATTACTAATAAAAATGATATAAAATATCTAAGCTGAACACCTGCTGCAAAGGTCATTATCAAAAACATAAAACCAAATACAAGTGCGGTTCCATCATCACCTTGCATATGAATGAGTAAAATAGGTATTGCTGCATGAAATACAAGTGTCATGACACCGAAAAAGCTTCTTAGCTTATCATATTTAACTAAAACCGAAATATGTTTAGCGAATGTTATAATAAAGCATATTTTAGTTAGTTCGGACGGTTGAAATGTTATACTTCCAATTTTAATCCAACCCACATCATCAGTTCCTGCAATCTGTATACCAATAAAAAATACAAGTATTGTCAGTGAAAGTGCCACACCCGCAAAAATCCACCATACCTTACCATAGAATCTATAATCTATACAAGATATGAACACAGCAACGATATATCCTATTCCAACGGCTATAATCTGAGTTTTAAGAAAGTTAGTACCACCACTTCTTTGCTGACTATAAATTAAAAGAAAGCCATATATAGATGCACTCATTGTTAAAATCCAAAACCATTTATCTGTTTTTTTTATATAATTCCAGATAGAATCAAAAATTCTTTTCATACAAACTCCTTTCTTTTTAGTTGGTATTTTCATAAATAAATTAAAGACTACAATTTAATTTATTATAGGTAATACCTATTCTTTATAAACAATATTATATAACGAGTTTTCTCCTTATGCAAGGGGAAAGCTGTAAATGAATATTTGTATGAAATTGTCTAAAAATATCTTCAATTTTCAAAAATCCAATAAATATCATAATTCCAAAGCAATTATAAATATATTCAGAAGTATATAAAATTAAATTTGTCTGTTTTTTTTGTAAATTTATTGATTATGTACTTGATTATTTACATCAAGGTGTATTATAATATAAGTAGGTAATTTTTTATCTGAAATTGGAGGTTTTGATAATGGCAAAGACCATTGCAGTATTGACAAGTGGCGGCGATGCTCCAGGCATGAATGCAGCTGTAAGAGCGGTTGCAAGAGCTGCTTTAAGTAAGGGTATTAAAGTTTATGGTGTTCGTAGAGGCTATAATGGCCTTCTTAACGGCGATGTATTTGAAATGAATCTTAGAAGCGTTTCCGATATTTTAAGCAAGGGTGGTACTGTTCTTTATACAGCAAGAAGTCCAGAGTTTAACACTAAGGAAGGCGTAAAAAAGGCTGCTGATAACTGCAGAAAACTTGGCATTGATGGTGTTGTTGTTATTGGTGGTGACGGTTCATTCAGAGGTGCAAGAGACCTTACAGGCGAAGGTATTCCATGTATAGGTGTTCCTGGTACTATTGATAACGATATTTCTAGTAGTGATTATACAATCGGTTTCGATACAGCTATGAATACAGCTATGGAAATGATTGATAAAATTCGTGATACTGCACAATCTCATGACAGATGTAGTGTTGTTGAGGTTATGGGCAGAAGATGTGGAGATATTGCTCTTGAGGTTGGTATTGCTATCGGTGCAAGTGCTATCCTTGTTCCTGAAGTTCCTTATGACCTTAAGAAAGATGTTATTGATGTTCTTCTCAAGAATCGTGAAACAGGCAAAAAGCATTTCATCATCGTTGTAGCTGAGGGTATTGGCGGTATTGATGGTATCGTTAAGGAAATCGAAGCTCAGACAGGAATTGAAACAAGAGGAACTGTTCTTGGTCATGTTCAGCGTGGTGGCTCTCCAACTCTCAGAGATAGAGTTGTTGCAAGCCGTATGGGTTATAGAGCTGTTGAACTTCTTGAAGAAGGTCAAAGCAATAGAGTTGTTGTAATGAAGGATAATCACATTGTTGATTATGATATTTCAGAGGCTCTTGCAATGAAGAAGCAGTTCAATACAAAGCTCTTCAATATTGCTCACGAAATCAGCATCTAATTTTTAAAATACTGAATACATAAAAATACATAAATAATGGCATAGATTTTAAAATCTATGCCATTTATGTTTGCCTAAATATTTGTTTAAAAATGCGAACTATGTTTACTCTATTTCTGAATCAATATCATCAACTACATTTACATAGCAAGTAATCTTAACTCCGTTATAAGCCTCAGCTGTGATTTTAGCTTTGCCCTTTTTCATAGCGGTTACTAAACCACCATATTTTGCAACACTTGCTGTGTCTGAATTATTTGAAGAATAATATACATGATATGCAGCGGTTCCATTTGGTACTGAACTATCAAGGTCAAACTTTTCTCCTATATTTAATTCAAGTTCTGTATTATTAAGTGAAAGTTTTTTAGGCTCTTTCTTAACAGTGACAGTACATTGAACCTTTACGCCATTATAGGCTATCACTGTAATATTAGCTACACCCTCTTTTTTAGCTGTAACTAAGCCTCCAGCCGAAACAACACTTACTAAGTTACTATTATTTGAAGTGTATTTTATGCTGTGTGCAGCTGTTCCTCTTGGCAAATAGCTATCAAGGTCATAGGTTTCCCCTACTCCCAAAGTGATTTTAGTTTTGTTAAGTCTCATAGTCTTTGGAGCTTTTTTAACTGTAACTGTACAATTTACCTTTTTGCCATTATAAGTTGTAGCTGTAATCGTTGCTGTACCTTCTTTTTTAGCTGTAATTAAGCCTCCTGCTGAAACAACACTTGCAGTAGAACTATTATCTGAGCTATATTTAACACTAAACGATGCTGTATTCTTTGGTAAACTGCTATCTAAATCGTAAGTTTCACCAATTCCTAAAGTAAGATTTGTTTTATTTAATGATATAGAATTCGGAGCATTTCTTACAGTAACCATACAATTTGCTTTTGAGCCATTCAAGCCTTTTGCTACTATCATAGCTGTGCCTGTATTCTTAGCTGTAATCTTTCCATTGCTAACTGTAAGAATATTTGTATTACTCGATGACCAAGTTGCATTACCATTTGCTTTAATTGTATAAGACTCGCCTTTTCCAAGAGTAAGACTTGATTTATTAAGCTTAACATTATTATATAAGTTTGGTGCAACTATAAGCTTTACACTCTGTCCAGCATAAAGATAAAGACTATCTATTGCTTGAATACAAGGGCCTTCATCGCCACCACAGTGTGTTATAAAATGTTTTCCATTATAATAGCCAGCATAAACTGCAACATGTGCATAACGATAACTACTACTTTTGAAAATAACAACTGAGCCTATCGGAATATCAGAAGATGTTTTCAAAGAACCGTTACTATTCTGTGTAAATCCTATGTTTTTGCCAGTACCATTATCAATCCACTTTCTTATAGCTGTTTCCCAGCTTTCTACACTACACTTGCTATAAGGCTGTGCAAGATTTGATGTACTTATTTTTGCTACATTAGGAAGATAGTTATAATAAACATAACTAACATATGAACCACAACATAAACCATAATTTTCAAAATGTCTTATATTAGGTTTACCTGAGTTTGTCGTTTCAAGGCCACTTGCTATAGCACTAAGACTATATGGAATGTTACTTGTAACACTATTTGGTGTTCCACTTGAACCATAGTTTCTATAAATTGTTCCATTAGAAATTTGCCTTTGAACATCATAGCCTGTATATTCAAGTGCATTAAGAAATACATTATTTAACATATTACTTGGTACATTATTTGCAGCAGAAACATATGGTGGGACTATTATTGAAATAATTAAAATAGAAAAAGCAATTACAATTGCTAAAATTCTTTTTCGTGATAATTGGATAAACGACATAAGTAATTAACCTCCAAAATCGGTTTTATTGTTTGAAATCAATTCAGAATATTTAACTTATGTTACGATTATATCCTATTTGTAACAAATTTGCAACCTTTTGAAATATTTTTTAACAATTTCGTTATTTATATCACAAAAGTAATATACTTTTTAAGCTTTTATTGGCAATTATATACAATAAAACTCCCAGATTCGTAATCTGAGAGTTAATTTTTTATATTAAGGGTTACATTTTTTACAAGGTTCATAACCTTTAGAGATTAAATCATTTCTATTTCCGCTATACTCTTCCCTATTCTTATCTGGAAGATTTTTTGCAGACGAACAGCTTTTTAAATGAAATTTTTTAGTATTTGTATTCAATATGTAAGTTCTAGTATCTGATTCAGATATAGATTTTTCATTTCCTACTTCCCAGCTTTCACCTGTTTTATAATCTATTACAATGTCAGGCTGAACATTATAGCAATAAACATTGAAGCTTATTCCATCGCCATTATCTTCAACAGATTTAGCCTCCATTTGTACACCAGACACAAGAAGGTTATCTCTCTCAAATATCGGAGTTACTCTATAAAGTACATGATTATCAGTTTCTTTTACATAGTCAGCTACCATATTTTCAAACGGTAACATTCCCTCTACATTTAAATATCTTGTTCCAGTAATAAGATTTTTAATATTTGCATTTTCACCAGTAAGCTGATAACCAATTAAATGGCAACGATTATATAAATATTTGCCATCAATGCAATCATATTTAACAGTATGCCAACCGGACGGCTTAACTGAACCTATCGTCCCTCTTTTTTCTGCTGGCATAATATCTTTACCAACACAAGCATATGCAACAGAGCATCTTCCTAGATTGTCAAGCTCACTGTATTTCTCAAAAGATTTTGTTGTCATCTCAGAGTCTTTAAATGATGGAATATTATTATCTATCTTTATGTAAGCGGAATTGCTATATTCTGGTATATCAGAAACCGAAATAGATTTTGAAGAAACCACACTTTCATCTTTAAAAGAGCAGGCACTTACACTAAAACAGAATATTACTAACAAAGCTAACGAAATAAATCTTTTTCTCATTTTACATAAACCTCTCTTGTAATTTTATCATGTGAATTTCCCACAAATTCAAATCTACCTATTAAATTCCAGTCTTGAATAGTAATTTCCAGTTTCAAATCACTTGGATATATTCTATTCCATTTATATACTATGATTTTTTCTATTTTCTCAGAAAAATCTTTTAAATTATTATTCTCAACAAAGCAATAATCTTCTTCAGCTGCATTGTTTAAGAAATTATCATCAATAATCAATTTAGATTCTAAGCCCTGAAAAAGGCTTTCAGAATACGAGCTGATAAAAAGTTTCTTTCCGTCTACAAGCTTTAAAATATCTTGAATAACAAATTTATCTTTACTCTGCCTGCGATTATTAAACATCATTCCTTTTTTATCATCTAAGCATAAAATTACTATCATATTTTACCCCTTAATTTATTATCTAATAAAACATATTACAAAAAATTTAATAACATTTCAAGAATAGGTAGCCAAAAATTCAGAATTTTTTAATAAGTAAATAGAATGTTAATGAATAAATATACTAAAAATAATATAATTAAACAAATGTGAATTATATCATAAAAAAATCAAGTTTAATGGAAGATATGAAGATAATATAAGATACACAAAGAAACAAACAAGATGTAATGAATCTTACTTCTTATATCCGAATATATAAATTTTTATAACAACTATTGTGTTAAATGAAAAACAAAACTGACTCCGCTTGAAAAACGAAGTCAGCATTATGTGTGTTTTTATTCAATTTTACTTTTTAGCTTTCTCATTTGCATAAGTTTCAAAATCACTTACTGTGAAAGTATTCTTTTCACTAAGACTATATCCATTGTCGCTCATATAAGGGAACTGCTTTGACAACTTAGCACCTTTGTTAAGCTGTGATGTTGAGAAGACGAGAAATGTATTCTTATCAGCAAATGAACTTGAAATAGCGTAAGAATATGTGCCATCTCCATTATCTGTCATAATTTCACCTGGCCAGTTTGCATTCTTAAACATATCATCTGTATAAACATATACATATATATCTGACCAATCATCTGGCTTTTCAGCTGTAATAACCACTTCTGAAGCAACAGGTTCTGCCATACTTTCTTCAGGATTTTCTTCTGAAACCTCTGTTGAATTCTCTGATGTTGATTCTTGGGAACTTTCAGTTGTTGGAACAATAGCTGAATCTGAAGATTCAGGAACCTGATTTGAAGATTCGACATTACTTGCATTAACAATAGAATCTGCAACTGTTGGAGTTGCAGACGATGAACCGCCAGCACTAATAATAAGATATGCTATAACACCTATAACAAGAACTGCTGTAATAACACCCACAGCCAATGAAACCTTAGGATTCTCTTTCTTTTTTCCTTCATTAAGAATAGCATTAGCTACATGTTGCTGGTTAACCTGAGTTAGCTTTTCGCCAGAATTTCCACCACGAGAATTAGGTAAAGGAAGAGCTGAGCCACAACCAGGGCAGAAATTAAGACTTGCGTCCACTCGGGCTTTACACTTAGGACATACTATTTGTTGCATTATGAACACTCCTTATTAATTAAAGCAAAAAATATTAACGAAACTTTTGCTTTTTTGTCGTTGATAACATTATAATATTTTATTTAGTCTAAGTCAAGAAATTTATTGCCATTTTATAGAATAAAAGCACAATATGCAGTATAAATTTCATATTAAAAAGAGCCGTTACTTGTACATTTTTATCTTTTTCAAAATAGCTTATTGTATAAATGCTGAATGATTTATTACTTTAGAATTTTTTATTAAGTAATATTAAATATTAAATTTTTACACAACTCTTATTATCTCTTTATCTGTTGATTTATCATGAGAGTAGGTGTATAATTTTTTAAGAGAATTTAAATAAAGGTGTGTATATTAATGAAGAAATCATTTGCAGTAGTTTTTGCAATATCCATATTACTTTCATTTGTTGGTTGCGGAAAGGAAAATACTGAAACAAGTAGTAAAATCCAATCCAAAACTGAATCTAAAATGAGTTCTAATGCTGAATCTAATCCAGAATCCAAAGCCGAATCTAAAATGAGTTCTAATGCCGAATCTAATCTAGAATCCAAAGCTGAATCTAAAATGAGTTCTAATGCCGAATCTAATCCAGAATCCAAAGCCGAATCTAAAATAAGTTCTAATGCTGAACCTAATCTAGAATCCAAAGCTGAATCTAAACATGATAAACTTTCTGCGGATAGTGTAAGCAACAAAACTAAAATTCCAGAAACAAATATAACTTTTGATAGTAATTATGCTTTTTTAGGTAATTCTCTTTTTGGAGATTTAGATGAATATAAACTGGTAGATAATGCTGATGTTTATTCATATATCGGAATGAATGTTGCAACTGTTTTCGACCAAAAGCTTGATAAACACAAAAAGCCTATGCTTGATGAAATGTTATCCAAAGACTATAAAACAATTTTTATAATGTTTGGTATGAATGAAGTTGGTTGGTCATATCCCGATATTTTTACAGATGATTATGCCGAGCTCGTTGATGAAATACACTCAAAATTACCTGATGCAAAAATATACTTATTATCTATTACTCCAATAACTCAAAGTCTTGAAGCTAAAGGTGAAGACGGTATGAATAGTGAAGCTATTGCAAAATTCAATAAGCTTATACAAAAGGTTGCAAAAGAACATAATGCAAGCTATCTTAATGTTAATAGCTATCTCAAGAATGAATATGGTTTTCTTGATGAAAACGATTCTCCTGATGGTTGTCATCTTCAGCCAAATGCTTATTTAAGAATGGTTAATGCTATAAAATATTTAATATTATAAATCTTTATACAATTCAAGTAAAAATACGCCATAACTCTTCTATTTGAGTTATAGCGTATTTTATTATGAAATTATTGCATATCCTCAAGAATTGCAGTGTAATGTTCCTTTGGCATATAGCCTATTTCTCTTGTATATTCAGAGCCATCTTTAAAGAACATAACTGTTGGTATACTTGATATTCCAAACTTATATGCAAGCTCTCTGCCGTCACCATCAACATCTATCTTTACAACAGTAACCTTGCCATCATATTCGTCTGCGATTTCTTCGATAATCGGTGCAAGCATTCTGCAAGGACCACAACGGTCTGCATAAAAATCTGCCATTAGAATTTCGTCACTGTTAAGCAATCTTTCAAATTCTGTTACAACTGGGTGAAGTACATTACTCATAATTTTAAAATCCTCCTTATGAGATTTATTTTATATCAAATCAGTCCTTATATTCCTCAATAGTGATTGATTTAATTGTTACATCTTTCTTTGGCTTATCGCTGTCGTCAACATCTACTGATGCAATCTTGTCAACAATATCCATTCCTTCGTATACTTGTCCGAAAACTGTGTGTCCTCTGTCAAGATTATTGAAAGCACCATCAAGATTGATGTTTCCACCGTTATCGTCATAGAGTTTCTTTATAGCATCTGTAACCTTTGTCATATCGGTTATATTTCCGTAGGTTGAAGCAAGTGCTGTACGATAGCTTGTAAGAATATCATCTTCACTACCTGATGTTGTTTCAAGATAACTCTTTTTATAGTTTTCCCATTGACTTGATACAACAGATTTATATTGTTCAAAATTGCTTGAGAGGCTATCCCAATCGAACTTTGTAGAATTGTCTTTCTGATTGATGAAGAATTGGCTTCCGTTAGTATCAGGGCCAGAATTAGCCATAGAGAGAGAACCACGAATGTTAAAGAGCTTATTTGAGAATTCGTCCTCAAAACTCTTTCCGTATATACTTTCTCCGCCTGTACCGTTACCAAGAGGGTCGCCACCCTGAATCATAAAGTCCTTGATAACTCTATGGAAGGTAAGTCCGTTATAATAGCCGTCTTTTGCATGAGTTACGAAGTTCTCAACAGCCTTAGGTGCTGCCTCTGGGAAGAATCTTATCTTAATTGTACCCTCAGAGGTTTCCATAATAGCTACAGTATCGCCTGCCTTTGGTTTTTCAAGCTGATAACCAACTTCGTGTTCCTTATCATCATAAACAGTTGGTTCAACAAATACTTTATTGATAATAGCTGATGAATCTGTTGAGCTTGTAGAACTTGTTGTTTCCTTGCTGGATTCTGTTGTTGAGCTTGAAGCTGAAGAAGTATTACCACCTTCAGCCTGTGAAATATTCTCAGTAGAACCGTTGCTTGAACAGCCTGTTGCAACGGCTGCGGCAATCATAGCAAGAGCTATTATAGTTTTTATCCTTTTATTTTTCATAATTAGTTCCTTTCTGAATTATGGCATTACCATAGTAATATTTTTACAATTTCCTTGATATATATTCTATCTCAACTCGCTGAATAAAGCAAGTATAAAATAATTTGTTGATGTTTTAGTGGAATATATAAAAATATGCACTCATATAATGTGAGGAAAGCAGTAAGCGGAAAGCAAATTTTTAATATAATCCGCACGAAAGGAATGAAGCCTAAAATGATAGAATATTATCCCGAAGGCAAGCTTATGAGCAAGCCCGAAAACAAATTTCAGATAAGTTCTCTGCAAGGTCTTATGGACGCACAGCAAGAAGGTACTATGCTTGAGGCAAGAGCCATTGTTTGCGATTCTTCGCATAATCTTATAGTCGAGCTTGGCTCAATAAGAGGAATTATCCCTCGTGAGGAGGGAGCTATCGGAATAAAAGAAGGCACTGTAAGGGATATTGCGATTATTTCACGAGTAAATAAGCCTGTGTGCTTTATTGTTGAGGACTTTATGAAAGGTTCTGACGGCAATCTTATTCCGATACTTTCAAGACGAGCCGCACAAGAACGCTGTATGCAGAATTATATTAACAAACTTATTCCTGGTGATATTATTAACGCAAAAATTACACATCTTGATTCATTTGGAGCATTTGCGGACATCGGCTGTGGAATAGTATCGCTCTTGCCTATTGATTCTATTTCTGTTTCGAGAATAGACCACCCAAAAGAGCGGTTCTCTGTTGGAATGGATATTCGAACTATAATCAAGAATAAGGATAACGGCAGAATAACTCTTAGCCACAAGGAACTTTTGGGTACTTGGGAGGAAAATGCAGAGCAATTCTCTATAGGTGAAACTGTTGCGGGAGTAATTCGCTCTGTTGAGGATTACGGAGCATTTGTAGAGCTTGCACCGAATCTTGCTGGGCTTGCCGAAACTCATGCAAATATTGAAGCAGGACAACAAGCGAGTGTTTACATAAAAAATATTATACCCTCACGAATGAAAATTAAGCTTATAATAATTGACGCCTTTATGAGTGACAGAACACCTACACTACCAGAATATTTTTATCAAGGTACACACATAGACCGTTTTCAATATTCCCCAGAATCTTCTCTAAAAGTCATAGAAACTATTTTTTAATAATAATTTATAACTAGTAATTTTGCACACGCAGTTTTAAGAATGGACTGCGTGTGTTTTTCATAATCAGAGGTTATACTTTACCGAAATACTACAATTTTTGCATAACACTTTTATAAGAGAAGTTTATTGACACAGTTGAAAAGATTTCCAATGAACTACCAATTAACTAAATTTCCTAAGATAACTAAAAGCTTGCAGTTTTCAAAGGCAGAGTTTTTGGTCGCTCCCCGCAGAGAGCGAAATACCTTTGGGCAAAGCCTAACATTCATTTATACTCAAATATGCGAGCCTTGTTCGCCCCACTTTTTTTACTAATGTTGCTGACAAGAGAAATTTAATGGGCTGTGAAAAAACAGCCTTGCAAAAACAAGAAGGCACATAACCGTTATCACTTTCGGTTATGTGCCTTTTGTGGTATAATAAGTTTGTGAAGAACACCGCGATTAATTATAGTCCAACATACAAAACATTCAGCAACTTCATAAACGAGAATTTCATAGACACTGCGGAAGAAATATTCAATGATATTATAAAATATATCACGCACAAAGATAACCGCAACTTCGTTTCTTCACAGCCCCTTAGAATCTTTTAAGTTTAAGAATTTATACACGCCTTAAACCCTTAGGATATTTATTTTTCATTCTGCCGTTTGAGCATTTGCCAAAACCAAGTGAAACTCCCTCAACAGCAAGAAGTGTATAACCTTTTTGGCTTTCGCAATCAATCTCTTCTCCACTAAGAAACTTTTCTACACGCTCATCATTCAGTTTGAGATTGAGAACATTTTTGAAATATTCTTTCGTATATGACGAAAATAATGCGTGTGCAGGCTCTATACGATTTTTCTTGATTTCACCAAGAAAAACTCCTGCACGAATAACTCCAAGTCCGTTAAGCTTGGGAAGATTTTCTGGGAAGATATAAGCTCTATCACCAATAATTTCAATATTTCCGCTTGGCTTTATGCTAAATACTTCGTCAATAAAACCTGAAACAAGTTTATTTTCATTATTATTGAACTTGTAATCTCCGTCACAAGCAGGCTCATTACCAGATTTTCTTAGCCTTACCATAAACTGTCCTTCGCCACCTTCAAGTGGACTTATTCTGACACAACCTTTTAAATCAGATTTTCTGCCAAAAGAATACTCAATTTCATCAATAGCGAAATCTTCATTGCGTTTCAGAAATTCTGAAACTACTCCTTCATTTTCCTCATAAGAAAATGTGCAAGTAGAATAAACAAGCATTCCACCTGCTCTTAGAGCCTTTGATGCTGATTCAAGTATAAAAAGCTGTCTTTCAGCACAAAGCTTGACATTATCTCTACTCCATTCATCTGAGGCATCGTGATTCTTTCTGAACATTCCTTCTCCAGAACAAGGTGCGTCAACAAGAATTTTGTCGAAAAATCCCTCAAGACCATCACAAAGTGTATCAGCACTACAATTTGAAACCACAAAATTTCTTGCACCCATTCGCTCTAAATTAGAAAGCAAAATTTGAGAACGGGATTTTACATATTCATTAGACCAAAGTAAGCCAGTATTATTCAATAAAGAAAGTATCTGAGAGGATTTTCCGCCAGGAGCAGAGCATAAATCAAGTATACGCTCTCCCTCTTGAACATCAAGCAAGGAAACCGGTGCAGAAGCTGATGGTTCTTGAACATAAAACGCTCCTGCGTGATGTAATGGGTTATTACCCAATCCTTCAATTTCACTATCAATATAATAACCATTCTTATACATAGGCGTTTTTTCAAGTTTATATACTAATAACTCTTTAAGCCTTTCAGCAGTAATTTTAAGAGTGTTTACACTTATTCCACGATAAGGCTTTTCATTATAGGTTTCAAGAAACGCTTCATAGTCTGAACCAAAAACGGATTTTGCGTCCTCGAGAAAATCTTGTTTTAAAAAATCTATATTCAATATCATCACCTGAAAAAATCTTTTTTTAAAATAATACCATAAATATAGCAAGTTCTCAACGATTTTATTGCAAAAAATATTCTATTTATTCTTGAAGCCTGTTTGAATAAAATTCTAATTCCCGTCGATAATATATTTCAGAAGGGGGTGAGATGATGAGCAGACAAAATCAGCAGAACAACCATTCTCAAAACCGTCAAAGCAACAATAATTTCAACAATCAGCAAAATAGCAATCAATCACAAAATCAGCAAAATAATAATCAGTCACAAAACCATAAGAACAACAACAATTTTAATAACCAGCAAAACAATAACTTCAATAACTAATAAAATAAAGGCGGAAAGGAATACAGTCCTTTCTGCCTTTGTTTTGTAACTAATAGACTTTTAATTGTCTTAGGGAAATCTGTTAGCTAATCGGTAGTTTCATCAATCGCGGCAACATAAGACGATTGAAAATGTCGAGCGAGGCAAAGCCGAGCGATTACGCATCTTGACTGTGGAGGTACTCCGCCACGCCTTGTCCTGTGCAGTCACACACAGCTTCATATATTACTTGATTGAGATATAAGCCCTCCGGTGGGGCGGTAGGTCCAGCTTTATGACGGTCTTTTGCTTGTATAATTTCCGGTATGCTATCTGGTGGAAATTTTCCCTGTGCTATTCGCAAGAGAGTACCTACCATTATGCGAACCATATTATACAGAAAGCCGTCAGCCTCTACTGTAAAATATACCATATCACCGTCACGAGTTACTGATGCATTACGCACTGTACGGCGAAAATCTCCGATTTCTCTTGAATCGAGCGTACAGAAAGATGTGAAATCGTGATAACCGATAAAATCCTTTGCCGCCTTATCAAGAACCTTTTCATCGAGCGGATACCAATAATGCAAGGCGTAGCCCTCGAGAAATGGGTCACGAATTTTTGCGTTATATATCTTATATACATACTCCTTACCAAGTGAGGAATATCGTGCGTGAAAATCTTCCGAAACATAACAAGCCTTTTTAGCAGCTATGGTCTTTGGAAGATAGGTATTAAGTGCGGCTACAAGTCTTTCTGGTGGAATAGAATGTGTTGTTTTAAAGCTTATACAATATTCATATGCGTGAACGCCTGAATCTGTACGGCTTGAGCCTTTTATATCGACACGCTCTCCGATAACCTTATATAAAGCTTTCTGAAATTCCTCTTGAACAGTGACAGCGTTTTTTTGAATCTGCCAACCATGAAAAGCACTGCCGTCATATGAAATTGAAACAAGAATATTCTTCATCTCACTGGATATGGTAGAAATATGTTGCAAAGTATCACCCCAACAAATACTAATACTGAAACGCTTAATGCGATAATATCTCTCGGCTTTATTTTCAGAACTTTCATTCGTGTTCTGCCATCACCGCCATTATAGCAACGGCACTCCATAGCAGTGGCAAGGTCATTTGCTCTGCGGAATGATGATATAAAAAGCGGAATAAGTATAGGAACAAAAGCCTTAATCCTTGTAATAAAGTTACCGCTCTCGAGGTCAGCGCCTCTTGATTTTTGTGCATTGCTTATCTTATTAAATTCATCAAAAAGAGTAGGTATAAACCGTAGTGCAATAGACATCATCATAGCAATTTCATGTACTTTTATATGGAAGATTTTCAGCGGTTTCATTATTCTTTCCAAACCGTCTGTTAGGTCTGTCGGAGAGGTTGTAAAGGTCAGAACCCCACTCATAAGTACTATAAGTATAACTCTTGCCGCAACAAATACAGCATTATTTATGCCTGCCTCAGTTATCTCCATAAAGCCCCATTTGAATATAGGCTCACCACTACCGTAAAAAAGATTCAAAATCGCTGTAAAAAGAACTATCATAATAACGGCTTTTATGCTTTTTATATATTTGAAAAGACTTATGCCCGTAAGGAGCATTATAAAAATCGTAAAAGCTGTTATAAGTGCCATTGAAAAGTAATTTCCTGCTATAAATACAAAGGTTATGCCACAAAGCATAAGAACCAGCTTTACTCTTACATCAAGGCGATGTATAAGCGACCTGCCCTCTACATATTGTCCTATCGTAATATCACTCATAAGTTTTCCCTCCTCGAAAGTAAGCTTATAAGCTCAACGAAGGCTTCATTAACTGTAAGAATATCATCACGAACGGCACAGCCTCTTTGTTTTAAGCTTTTCATTATACGGGTTATCTGTGGTATGCCGAGTGAAAGCTCTGAAAGCCTTTCTTCTTGTGAGAAAATTTCTTTTGGCGTGCCGAACATCTCGCACTTTCCGACATTCATAACCATAATTTTATCAGAAATCTTTGCGGTATTTTCCATACTATGAGAAACGATAATTATTGTCGTACCATTTTTATCTCTCAGCTTTATTAGGTTTTCTATAAGATTTCTGCCACTTCCAGGGTCAAGACCTGCGGTTGGTTCATCAAGAATAAGGATTTCGGGTTCCATTGCAAGAATACCTGCAATGGCTGTTCTCCTCTTTTCACCGCCAGAAAGCTCAAACGGTGATTTATCCAAAAGTTCACTACGCAAACCAACAAAGCTTGACGCTTCAAAAACTCTCCTGCCAATTTCTTCGTTGTCAAGTCCCATATTTTTAGGGCCGAACGAAATATCCTTGAAAACGCTTTCCTCGAAAAGCTGATATTCAGGATATTGAAATACAAGTCCTACTCTGAATCTTGCTTTTTTCAAAAGCTCAGTGCTACTGAAAATATTCTCGCCGTCAAGACAAACTGTGCCTGACTTTGGCTTTAGCAAACCGTTGAGAGTTTGAACGAGAGTGGATTTTCCCGACCCTGTATGACCGATTATAGAAAGAATTTCTCCCTTTTCGAGCGAAAAGCTGACATCATCAAGTGCGAGATTTCTGAATTTGCCCGTTCCGTATTCAAAGGTAAGATTTTTAACTTCGAGTAATGACATTTTACACTCCCTTAATCAGCTTAACCAACTCATCAACACATTCATCATCGGAAACAATTCCGTCTGGAAGCTCAAAGCCAGCCTTTTTTAATTTATAAATCAATTCGCTGCTTTGCGGAACAGAAAGACTATGCGAAAGCAAAAGCTCTGTTTCGGAAAATACCTCTTTTGGCGTACCCTGTGTGAGAATTTTTCCGCTATCCATAACGATTATTCTATCTGCAAGAGTTGCCTCCTGCATATAGTGGGTTATAAGAACTATGCTTATTCCTTGCTCGGTTCTTAGCTTTGTGACAGCCTCAAGAACTTCCTCTCTGCCCTTTGGGTCGAGCATTGCTGTCGGTTCATCAAGCACAATGCACTTAGGCTCCATTGCAAGAATACCCGCAATGGCAACTCTCTGTTTCTGACCACCCGAAAGCTTGTGTACGGCACTTCTTCTATGCTCATACATATCAACCGCCCTCAAAGCCTCATCAACACGCTTGCGTATTTCCTTTGGCTTTATGCCAAGATTTTCAGGTGCAAAGGCTACATCTTCTTCAACAATACTTGTTACAAGCTGGTTGTCGGGATTTTGCAAGACAAGTCCGACTCTGCTTCGTATATCAAAGATATGTTCGTCATCTGCGGTGTCCATTCCGTCTACAAGTACAGTTCCATTATCGGGAAGTATAAGTCCGTTTAACATTCTTGCAAGCGTGGATTTTCCTGAACCGTTGTGTCCGAGAATGGCAATAAATTCTCCCTTGCCAACATCAAGCGAAACTCCTCTTAAAACATCTGTCTGCTTATTTTCGGTGTCCTCCTCATCGGCAGGATATTTATAAAAAATATTTTTTACTTCGATAAGCTTATTCATAACTTACTTTTCCCAGATAGCTGTACTTCCGCAAGGAAGTGTCATACCTGATTCTGTGACATGAAGTCCGATTTCCGAGCTTGAAACCTTACCGCCAAAACGCTTTTTAAGCATTACACCGAGAAGATATTCCATAACCGCAGGTGAAAGACCTGTTGTATAGGAATTGAGAATAAAGAAAAGTGCGTCATCACTAAGAATCGGCATACAAAGTTCAACAAGAGAATAAAGCTGTTCTTCGAGCTTCCATACTTCTCCACCCGGACCTCTGCCATAGCTTGGAGGGTCCATAATTATGCCGTCATACTTATTTCCACGCCTTTGCTCACGCTGTACAAACTTAACGCAGTCATCAACAAGCCAACGAACAGGCTTATCCGCAAGACCACTTTTTACAGCATTTTCCTTTGCCCACTGTACCATACCCTTAGATGCGTCAACATGGCATACGGACGCACCAGCTGAAAGACAAGCAAGAGTTGCCGCGCCAGTATATGCAAACATATTCAGAATTTTTACAGGTCTTTTTGCTGATTTAATTTTATTTATAGCGAAATCCCAGTTTACAGCCTGTTCGGGGAAGATACCTGTATGCTTAAAGCCCATAGGTTTTATGCCGAAAGTAAGACCTTTATATTTAATCTCCCATTGCTTTGGGATAGGCTTATAAGTTTGCCACGCACCACCGCCAGTATTTGAGCGGTGGTACCTTGCGTGTGCCTGTCGCCAAAGCGGATTTGTTTTTTCAGTATTGAAGATAACCTGAGGGTCAGGACGAATAAGAATAATATCGCCCCATCTTTCAAGTCTTTCTCCACAAGAGCAATCTATAAGCTCATAATCTTTCCATTGTGCTTCTCTCATTATATACCTCCATATTTGGGAAGTGTATTCGGTAGTTAATTCCACCGCGTGAATAAAATTCCCTTAGACACTTAGAAGTTTCGCTCGAGCCTTTTCTACACCAGCTTTGCTGGTGAAAGC
>ENA-ORMN01000033-ORMN01000033.1-human-gut-metagenome-genome-assembly--contig:-NODE-33-length-165626-cov-16.765357_pt1 | contig 165626 bp, 126 predicted proteins | sample MGYA00242102_ERZ508993 | MGnify/ENA primary metagenome ERZ508993 (study PRJEB26280, sample SAMEA2338770) | human gut metagenome | biome: human gut; feature: human-associated habitat; material...
ACGTGAGATAATGTATTTGACAGCAGGTGATTGCCTACTTGCGAAAGTTGAGTAATGAAAATATATTTCAATATGAAAAGAACACTGCTGATAGCATTGATGGTTGTGGCCGGAGTGACGGCTGCATATTCACAGACGGAAAAGAACCTTCCGGCGGAGATTTATGTCGAAGGGGGGAGGCATCACGTGCAGGGAATCGCCTTCGACAAGGCGGCGGGCATGATGTACCTCTCCTTCACCACCAGTTTTGTCAAGACCGACCTTGAGGGCAATGTCGTCGGCTCCATCAACCGTATTCAGGGTCATCTGGGCGCGATGACCTTCAACCCTGCCGACAGGAAGGTCTACGCCTCTTTGGAGTGCAAGGATGATGTCATAGGCAAGGGTCTCTCGTCGTTCGCCAAGGGACGCTCGATGTTCTACATCGCCATCATCGATGTGGACAAGGTGACGGAGGTCGGCATGGACTCGGAGGACAATGACGCATTCAGGATCGTCTGCGTGAAGGATGCCACGAGGGACTACCACATGACCGGTTTCGCCGACAAGGAATATGAGCATTTCTATGGCTGCTCCGGAATCGATGGCGTGACGATCGCCCCGAAACTCGGCAAGAAAGGCGGAAAGAACTATCTCTATGTGGCTTACGGCATCTACGGCGACCTTGGCCGCAACGATAACAACCATCAGGTGCTGCTCCGCTACGACATCAGGAAGCTTAATGAATATGCAGGGAAGGTGAAGTTCGGGGATTTCTATGGGGAAGGTCCGGACAAGCCTTTGGACAAGTATTTCGCCTACACCGGCAACACGAACTGGGGTGTGCAGAACCTGGCTTACGACGCGGAGACGGGGAAGATGTTCATGGCTGTGTACAAGGGGCGCAAGAGCATATTCAAGAATTATGACTTGTTCGTGTTTGACGTGGCTGAAAAGCCTGTCAAGAAGTCGTTGGCCGGTGTCCTCTACGACAGGACGAAGCATAAGGTGATCGGTTCGCGGGAGAATCCTGTTTCCGGCTTTTACTTCAAGTACGGTTCCACCGGTATTTGTCCAGTGGGCGGCGGGCTGTACTATTTCGCGGAACCGGGAAAGAGTTCCGTCACCGGCAACCAGTACTCCAGGACCCGACTTTACCGCTGGACCGGTGATCCGGACAACCCGTTTGAGAGATTGTAGTGCTGCCTAAGCCACAAAACATCTAAGTGCTGATCCGGTAAATTTGTTGGTAAATTTCATCGCAGGGTAGTAAATTTCGTGTGTCTGACGAAATCTACTACCCTGCTTTTATTGTCCTTTGGAAGGTGTTGTCTAAATTTACGATTGAATTTTAACACAACACCTTATGACAAGTTTTTTAGAAAGGGTCGGCGTCGGGATTGTTCTGCCCCTGTGTCTGTTGATGTCCTTCGGATGTGCGGACTACTCCCCGGACATCGACAACATCCACAAGAGGCTTGACGCCATGGAGGACAACCAAATCGCCACCATCGAGAGTCAGATCGTCTCGGTCAACTCCTCGATTTCCAATTTTGAGAAGGCCGATGCGGATCTGAAGGAAATGATCGCGAACCTTCAGAAGACAGCGGGGAAGTTTGAGAAAACAATCTCGGAGAACGGGGAAAGCATCTCAGCATTGAAGACCGGCCTTGAGAAAGCGGTCGAGGATCTTAAAAACAGCGACAGGGCGGACAAGGAATATGTCCTTGACTCCCTCGGCAAGGCCAAGGCCATGCTGCTTGCGTTGCTGGAGTCGGAGAAGACCGAGTTGAATGGCAAACTGACTTCAATCAACAACACCATCTCGTATCTTCAGAAAAAGGATGCCGATCTTGAGAAGAAAATTACGGATTTGAGAATCTACATCGATAAGGAACTGAAGGAGACCAAGGACTGGGCTAATGCGACATTCATGACTTTGGACCAGTATAACGCCATTGTGGACCAGCTCGGCGGGATCGAAGGCGAGATAGCTGGCCTCAAAACCTCGATGACTAACCTTGAGACCCGTCTGACGGAGAAATATTCAAAGGATCTGAAGACAGCGTCGGATGGAGTGAAGTCAAGGCTTGGCGAGGAGGTCGATGGTCTGAATGACAGGATCGACAAGGTGGTCTCTGACATCACCAAGGCCTACACCGACGCCATCGCCACTTTCCGTGAGGAAATGGAAAAATGGTGGAACGAAAGCCTGAAGAAAGCCATCGATGACAGCGAGGCCTCTATGAAATCGTGGGTGAACAGCACTTTGGACGGCTACTGGACGATCGCCCGGACCAAGGATTCCCTCAAGGCGCTTAATGATGACATTGAGAATCAGCTTGAGGCGCAGAAAAAACTGTTGAATGATTTGATCAGTGAAAACGCGGGGGATATTACTGCTCTTGAGGACAGGTTGAAGAAAGTCAATGATGACCTTAAGGCGTTGGCGGATCGTTTCCCGGTCTTCACGTCCGACTTGAACAAGGCGAAGGAGGATCTTACCACTGCCTACAAGAAAGCAATCGAGGATGCCATCACTGATTTCAAGGGTGTTTTTGAGGCTACGATCAAAGCTCGTGTTGATGCCGCGTATGACAGTTTCACGAAAGCTTTTTCGACAAAAGAGGCTGAAATGAGGAGGGTGATGGCTTCTATCAATAGCGATCTCGCTTCCCTTGATTTCGCTGGCCTTATTTCCTCCTTTGACTCCGTGATGCAGTCTCTGTCGTTTGTCCCGACGAGCGATGACGGGAGTGTGATTCTCTCCTACAACGTCGAGTCTTTGGAAAAGACCATCGATGTCTCTCTGGAGATCCGCCCTGAGCGGCTGCTGTCCTCAATAGGAGCCGCTGATGTGTCGGCGTATGCGTTGCTCACAAAGACAAGGGCTTCGGTCGGGGATGAGGTCGCTCTGAAAGTTCAGAGAATCACCAAGGCAAAGAACGGAGTCCTGAATGTCAGGATTGAGCCCGGGGTACTGTTGGATGACTTTATTGCAGGACGAGTCTCCGCCGGTTTCAGGGTCGTTGTCCGTGATGTTTCCACACGGTTCACTCCTTTGAAAGTCGCGAAAATAAGACCGCCTTTGATCCAATATACCACAGTGTCTGGAAGAATGATTGAGATTTCTTCATATTTATCAGCCTTTGACGCGAATAAAAATAAGCTGGGCATAGTGCACACCAAGTATGGAGAAATCGGCTTTGACGGTGAGGTTGACAAAGTGAACCTTTTTTGGAGTTATAGTGATAAGGAATCTGCTGACTTGAAGACAGTCAAGCTCCTCAAGAAAGTTAAGCCTGATTACTATATATATTTTAGAGGCTGTAATCTTCTTGAAGAGGCGGATCTTGAGTTATTGGACGTGTCGGCGGTCACTAATTTTCAACATTCCTTTTATAATTGTAGTAAGCTGACTACAAAATCGTTGAAGATCTCATCCTGGAAGCCTCAGAACCTTGAATTTACCAACTATACATTCTATGGATGCTCAGGGTTGACTTCCTTGGATTTGTCCAAATGGAAAATGGATAAGGTGACTAGTGTGCCTGGAATGTTCAATGGATGTTCATCTCTTGAGACGTTGGATTTGTCAGGTTGGAATTTGGAAAAAGCATATTTTCACGATGTCAGTGATAATTATGGAAAGACAGAGAGGTGTATGTTCTATGGTTGTAAGAAATTGAAGACCATAAGAATGGTAGGCTGCAGCAAAGCCACTATGGATCTGGTCAAGCGTGATCTTAAGGTGGCCGGCATAAATCCTACAATTGTGACAAAATAACCCTAAAAAGGAAGAATCAATGAATATCAAGAGAATATTACCGGCTCTTTTGAGCGTGATCCTGCTGGTGTCCTACGGGTGCGCTGACTATGATGCTGAGTTCAAGCGTGTGGATGACCGCATCGATGAAATCGAGAGTAATCGCATCCCGTCCATCGACAAGCAGCTCGAGAAGATAAACGCTTCACTTCCGGAGTTGGAGCGGACAGATTCGGAAATCAAGAAGATGATCGAGTCCTTGGACAAGACCGCCGATGATCTTCGCAAAGACATCGGTGAGAACGAGAACCGCGTTTCCGAGGTTCGCTCTGAACTCGAAAAGGCTGTGAAGGAACTCCAGGACAGTGACAAGACCAACAAGGAGGAACTGATCACTGCCATCAATGAATCCAAGGCTACCGTCTTGGCCAACCTTGAGGCGATGAGGACGGAAATGCAGGGCAAACTGTCCGACATAGATGAGATGATCTCTGATCTGAAAGATAAGGATCAAGAATTGGAGAAACAGATTTCTGTTCTCAAGACCTATGTTGATGATGAATTGAAAGGCATCAGGGACTGGGCCACAGCCACATTCGCGACGTTGGAGCAGTATAATGGTATTGTGGAACGGATTGGAGGGATCAACACGGAGATGTCTGAACTGAAGAAGTCTTTGTCTGACCTTGAGACCCGCCTGACAAACAAGTTCGACGAGGATTTGAAAAAGGCGGTCAGTGACCTTGAGTCAAAAATCGGAGAGGAAGTCTCCGGTCTTAATGACAGGATAGACAAAGAGGTATCAAATCTTACACAGGCTTACACATCGGCTATAGCCAAGACTCGCGCAGAGATTGAAAGCGCATGGACGGAAAAGGTTAAGACCTCTCTTGAGGAATTGGAAAAGTCCCTTAAACTCTGGGTGAACGAGAAACTTACGGCCTATTGGACGATTGAGGAGACAAAAGCGGCTCTTGAGGCTCAGAAAAAGGATCTTGAAAACCAGTTGAAGGCTCAGGAAGCCTATCTGAAAGAATTGATTGACGCTAATGCGGGAGAGATCAAGGACCTGAAAGAGGCTCTGACAGAGACCGAGAACGCTCTTGCGGACAACGCCAAGAGCCTGGAGGACTTGTTCTCGGAGCTTGAGCAGGCAAAAAAGGACATCAAGGCTGCTTATGAGGCCGTGATAAAGGATGCCATCACATCGTTGGAGGGCATTCTTGACGATGAGCTTGATGACGAGATAGAAAGCCTCAACAACAGCATTGACGAGAGAGTCGAGGCATTGGAGTCAAGGATTGAGAAATGCAAGGATGACTTGGCTTCGATAATAAAGGATGTTGAGGACGCGCGGACTAAGATAAGAAACGTGATATCAACGTTTGTATATTTCCCGACATATTCAGATGGATCGGTTGAGGTCTTCTGTGAAGGTGTCAAGAAGTCTCTGACATTGAAATTCGAGGTCCGTCCGTTCTCTGCCGCCGAGGCTCTGAATGTAGGCAATGTGTCGATCCTCACTCAAAGCGTGGAGCCAAAAGATGTTATTCCTCTTAAGTTGAACGGAATCACAAGCACCGGGAACGGCATCGTTCTGATGGACATAGATGCTTCCGACCTTCCTCTCGTCTTTACAAATGGTTCTAGAAAGTTCAACGTTCTGGTGTCAATAAAGGATGCTTCCAAAGGTTGGGATATGATTTCCGGTTTTATTCCTATTGTCCCTGTTGTGGTGACAAACCCTTAAGAAAAAGACTGGTATGACTGTTAACATTAGAGAAAAATGAAAGAATATATTGGAAAAATAAGACTGGTCTTGATGAGTGTGGGTCTTGCCGCAGCTTTCGGCTGCGCGAACTATGCTCCGGACCTTGATGAGATTCATGAGGATCTGAACGGAAAGGATGCGTGGGTCACATCCATAAACCAGCAGATTGAGAAGATCAACGCTTCCATTCCGAAGTTGGAGCAGACCGACAAGGACATGAAGGACATGATCGGTTCTCTGGAGGAGACCGCCGGCGATCTCAGGAAAGCTATCACGGAGAATGGGAAACGGATTTCAGCAGTGAAGTCCGACCTTGAGAAAGCGGTGGAAGAATTGAGGAAAAGCGACAATGCCAACAAGGAAGAACTTATCAGGGCAATAGAACAAGCCGAAAAAGAGGTTCTTGTGACTCTTGAGACAATGAAGTCTGAGATGAACGTGAAATTGTCAGACATAGGCGGCGCGATCTCCGACCTGAAAAAGAAAGATGCGGATTTGGAAGGCAAGATCTCGGATTTGAAATCGTATGCCGGAAAAGAATTGAAAGGCACTGAAGATTGGGTCAAGGCCACTTTCGCGACTTTGGAACAGTACAATGACATCGTGGAGCAAATCGCTGGCATTGATATCGAAATCGCCGGATTGAAGACCTCAATGACTGATCTTGAGGTGCGTCTGACAAAGAACTTCACAGAGTCGTTGAACAAGACTGTCAGCGATCTGGAATCAGCTGTCGCTGACGAGGTCGCCGGGTTGAATGACAGAATCTCAAAAGAGGTTGCTGATCTGACAAACGCTTTCACCGAAGCCCTCTTAAAAGCCCGGAACGAGACTGAGGCAGCCTGGGAAAAGAACCTTAAGGATTCGGTGAATGATTTGAAGTCATCCCTTGAGTCTTGGGTGAATGATAAAATTAAGGCTTACTGGACGATTGAGGAAACGAAGGCGGCCCTTGAGACTCAGAAAAAGGCTCTTGAAGGTCAATTGCTTGTGCAGAAAACCGCTTTGGAGGAAATGATCAAGGCAAATTCGAAAGACATCGAGGATCTGAAGGCGGCCTTGGCCGTGACCAATAAGGCGATTGAGGACAACGCGAAGGAGGTCGAAGGCTTGAAGTCGGATTTGGATGAGGTCAAGGCAGAGGTCAAAGAGGCGTATGAGAGAGCCATCAGAGATGCGATAGCCTCCCTGCGAAATGAGTTGTCTGCGGACATCACGGCCGCGATCAATGATGCGGACAGTAAGGTTCAGGGCGAGATTGATCGAATGAGTTCGGAAATCCGGAAGATGGAGAATAAGATAACACAGGCTCAGAATGCTGTCAACAAGGTGCTGTACAGAATACAGTCTTTGGTTTATGTCCCTTATACCGAGGATGGAGTAGCTGTAGTGACAAGATATGGCTCGGGTTCCATTGTGAAATTCGTGACGTTGGAATTCGAGGTACGGCCTTCCTCCGCGCTGTACTATCTGAAAAAGGATAACATTAAGATAACGGCGCATTATCCGAATAATGAACAGAAGGATCTTTACATAAATAATGACAATGACTTTAAGGTGTATGGCGGTTATATTGTCATCAAGGTGAACGCCACCTACATCTCTGATTCGTTTGTGCGTGGCGAGATGGCAGCCTTCGCCAGAGTCCACATCGAGAACGTGACGATGGGCTGGAATCTGTCGTCTGAATATATTCCTTTGAGGATGGCTGAATGAGCGGTTGAGAGCAACACTTTGATGAATAAACAACTTCGACTTCATTCCTCTTAAAGTCGTGGATGGCGCTTTGGAGCCGGACATGATCAACGGTCATGTGTATGTCGAGATGGGCGACGGCCTGAAATGGGCCACCTGTAACGTGGGCGCGGACAAGCCTGAGGAAGTCGGGGCGCTTTTCGCCTGGGGCGAGACGACACCGAAGGCCACGTATTCCCTGGACAACTACAAATGGTACAAGGATGGGAACTACACCAAGTACAATTCCACAGACAGCAAGCAGATTCTGAGCAAAGAGGATGATGCCGCCACTGCGGTCAACCTCGAGCCGTCGGCGACAAGGCCTGTCGGAGTGATGGGGATCAGCGTTTCATGACGCTTAGATCCACAGGCCCCGGAACGCCTTTCACGACGGCCTTGTCGGTGAACTGCCAGAAGGTCCAGCCGTCGAAGTCCGGCCTGTCCTTCTCGTAGTGGGCTATCCAAACAGGATAGTTGTCCGTGATCCTCTTGCTGAGCCAGTCACGGGCAAAGGAAGACCCCGTGTAGACAATAGGCTTTTTACCGTAGTGACCCTCAATGGTTTCCAACCATTTGAGAGCCTCTTCGTTCAGTTTCTTCATCGACCCTCCCCGGTGGATGGTCTCGATGTCCAGAACAGGAGGCAGATCCTTGAACCTCAGGTCGCCGACAGTCTTGATGAATAGATCGGCCTGGATCTTCCCGTCCTTTGAGCTCCGGAAAAAATGATAGGCTCCGCGCCTGAGTCCGGACTTTCCTGCGTTCCTCCAATTCTTCCTGAAGTCCCTGTCCACCATCGAGGCTCCTTCCGTAGCCTTGACGAACACGAAGCTGACAGGCCGGATGTCCTTGGCAAGATGATGGTCCCGGATCGTTCTCCCGCGCCGGTCGGTCATCACGAACAGCGAGTCCCAGACGATCTCTCCGCCGTTGTGATGGGAGATGTCGATCCCGAAGCGCCAGTCTCCCGGAGGAACCTTTGTCCCGGTCTCGTAGTTCGCGGCGCTGTTGTTTTTTATGAATATGAACGTGAGCGCCATGACTAAAGCAAGGGAGATCCCGACGGCGGTCCAGACCCCGAGAGTCACCTTGCGGGGTTTCCTTTTCTTCCTTACGGTACGTCTCACGGCGCTTTTCCCTGTCTTGCCGGCGGCACTCTTCCGAGGCCGGCTTCCGCCTTGGGCTTTTCCGGATTGTCCGTTTATGTTGTGGCCACTCTTCGCCTGGGGCATATTCATGGGCATTAGAATCACGGTGACAGCCACCGCTACGCAAAATTAATGAATATTTCTCACTATCTTTGCAGTTTGATATTGGAAAGATATGAACTGGTTCATCGATATATTCACTGAACAGACTTATATTCAGGCAATTCTGGTGCTGTCGTTGATTTGTGTGGCAGGACTTCTGTGCAACAAGATAAAATTCAAGGGGGTCAGTCTCGGGGTGACGTTTGTCTTTTTCGCGGGGATCGTCGCCGGGCATTTCGGACTGAGCGTTGATCCGAGGATGCTTGCGCTGGCGCAGAATTTCGGCCTCGTCCTGTTTGTCTTCACCCTTGGCCTTCAGGTTGGCCCGAGCTTCTTTCCTTCGTTGAAGAAAGGTGGTATCAAACTGAACATCCTTGCCTTCGCCGTGCTGATGGCAGGCACCCTGATGGCGTTGGGCATCAGTAAGTTGGCAGGTATCTCCCTTCCTGTGGCCACCGGACTTCTGACAGGGGCCGCGACCAACACGCCGATGCTTGGAGCCGCCCAGCAGACCTTGCTCCAGATGGATCCTTCGGCTACCGACGTGTCCAATCAGATGGCCACCGCCTGCGCCGTGGGCTATCCTTTTGGCGTCATCGGCGTGATACTCAGCATCGTCATCCTTTCCCTCCTGTTCCGTAAGAGCAGAACCCGCAAGGCTCCGCATGACAACCAGACTTTCATCACCGAGTTCCGTGTGAGCAATCCTGCCGTGTTCGGGAAGAACATCCGTGACATCATGAGGGACGCACACATAAAGCTTGTTGTCTCAAGGGTTTGGAAATATGCCGGCGACAACGGTCAAGGGCAGGTCTTGATCCCTGACGGCGACACTGTTCTGGAGGAGGGCGAGCATGTGCTTGTACTGACCCGTGAGATGGATGCCGGAGCGGCGGAACAGTTGTTCGGCGAGAAGGTCGTGAAGGACTGGAACAAGAAGGACATTGACTGGAACCATCTGGACGGCTCGCTTGTGTCACGCCACATATTCGTCACCAAATCAAGTCTCAATGGCGCCAAACTCGGCGACCTGCATCTTCGCAACGCCTTCCGGATCAACATCACGAGGGTGAACAGGGCTGGTATCGACCTGCTTCCGTCGCGCGACCTCAGACTTCAGATCGGTGACAAGCTGACGATAGTGGGGGAGCAGAAGGCGATTGACAGAGTGGCAGAGGTTCTTGGCAATCAGGAAAAAGAGCTTCGTAACCCGAATCTTCTCTTCATATTCATCGGCTTGATGCTCGGCTTGATCCTTGGAAGCCTTCCTATCGCCATCCCAGGGATGAGCGTTCCGGTCAGGCTTGGGATCGCTGGCGGCCCGATACTCATTGGCATCCTTATGGGAGCCTTCGGGCCGAGGGTTCATCTGACCACCTACACGACACACAGCGCTAATCTGATGCTCAGGCAGTTCGGTCTGACGATCTACCTGGCCGGCCTTGGACTCGGCGCGGGTCCTGACTTTTTCGCAACGGTCTTCAGGCCGGAAGGCTTGATGTGGATCGGTGTCAGCGTCCTGCTGGCGGTCGTGCCGGTGCTTCTGGTCGGCGTGGTCGCCTCGAAATTCTGCAAGACGAGCTATTCGGAGAATGTCGGGATGCTCTGCGCCTCAATGGCCAATCCCATCGCCTTGAACTATGCGCTGACCACCGTAGACGACGATGAGCCATCCGTCGCCTACGCCACCGTCTATCCTATGGAGATGTTCCTCCGGGTGATCTCCGGCCAGGTGATGATGCTTCTTTGATCAATTCCGGAAACAGTCGCCCCAGCCAAGTCTGATGGTGATCCCCGCGGTGTCGGGGTAGATTGACCCTTTGTCGGCGTACAGGCCAAGGCTGACGAGTGTGGTGTTGCCGGCGATGCGTTTAGGAAGGGTCAATTCGAATGCTCCCGAGACTTGCCTCGGGACGGAATCGTAGAAACTGTCCGTCTGACGGTACTTGCCGAAATTCTTGCTGTAGGTGATCTTGACAGTGTACGGAACCTTTTTGAACATCTTTCCGGCCACGCCGGCGTTCCATGCGACGATCCTGTTGTTGACGACTCCACGGGTGATGCCGTCGGTGTCCTTCGCCGCCGGGACGAACAACGGCAGACCTATCGTGCGGCCATTGTAGGTCCAGCCGGATTTATATTCACCATTGTTGAAATAGTTGTCGCATCCGCCGACGATGTAGATCTTCTTGTCCGGGTTCTTTTTGAGTTCCTCCTCCGTCGCGGGTCTGTCGTGGCGCGTTCCTGACTGCCATTTCGTGTAGATGAATTCCAGGAGCAAGTCGCTGACCCATCGGTCTTTGTCCTTGAATGAGAAATGCAGGGTGTTGACCCCGTCGGGAAAATTCTGGAAGCCCACGCCGGATCCGTCCTCGAACGGTATATCGTGCTGGAATGTAAGCCTCCATCTGTCCTGCTCCCAGTCCAGTCTCAGCAGTTCCCTTCCGAGATGGTTCCCGAGGGCGTTGATCTGATCGCTTTTGGTGGCTCCTTCACCTCCGCTGCCGGCGACCATGACCCTTAGGTAGTCCACAAAACTCTGTGGCTGCCTGCCGTAGACCGGGGAAGTCCCTCCCCACTGTGACCAGAGTTCCAGTCCGCCGGTGAAGACCAGCCCACGGGTGATGTTCACTTTGAAGTACAGAGCCTGGTTGTGGAGCAGGGTGTGCTTGACATACCTGTTGTCCCAAAGCCCGTAGTCTCCGAAACCGAATCTGAAAGACAGGATGTCACGGGCGAAGGGAGCCTCGATCCAGTCCGAGTGGAGGCGGTAGCCGGGAAAACTCATCGAATTGCCTGTGAGCGTCATGTCGCCTCCCGTGACGGAGAGGCCTTGGAAATCCTGCCCTCTCTCCTTGATCCCGACTTCCAGGGCAAGTTTCTTCCAGCCCGCACCGAAGTAAAGGTTCTGCACCATGCCTCTGACGCTTTTCCCGTCGCTGTTGTGAACTTGGGCGTTCCCCCTTGCCGCCGCATAGCCTGCAAGACCGACACCCCAGCTGAACCGTATCCCGTTCGAAAAGGTGCCGGAACCGTCCGCGCCTCCTCGTACAAGGCCGCCCACCGTCTCCGGATATATCCCTCCCTTGTTCGTGTGGCTCCAGAATGGAAGTCCTCTGCCAGTGGAGCCTAAGCCGGTCATCTCGGCATACCAGCCGCCTTCGCGGTCTTTCGCCTGGCAGACGGACAGGCCTGTGACGAAGACGGCGACGGTCGTGACCGCCGCCCGCAGGAGAATATTCATTCCCGGCTTCATTTGAAACGAATCTATGGCTGCTTCCTGGCTTTAAGGGACGGCCGCGCGAGTATCTGTACGTCAATGCCGCTGATCTTGTACCCCTTGAAGCGCCGTGACAGCAGTTTTTCCTCTATCAGGGTGTAGAGCTCGTCATCTATCACATCCTGAAACTTGTGATTGACGGCGTCGTACAGATGGAAGTGCTTGAATGTGTTGACGTCGAAGTACATCTTGTTGTTGTTGCTCATCCTGTGATGGTAGATTCCCAGAAGGGAAAGCTGGGTGAGGATGTTGTAGACGGATGCGACGGTGACCTTTGCCTGCCCGGACGCCAGAATCTCCGCGGTAACCATGTCCGCGCAGGCATGGCCCAGTCTAAGCATGGCCTCATGAACGGCCAGGCGTTGCGGGGTGACTTTCAGTCCGTTGCTTTTCAGCAGAGATTTGAATTCCTCTATCGAGGGAGCTTTGTTGATTTTGTCCATTTGTCAGTTTTCAAGTAAGTGTCTTGCCTTTTCTCAAGGCGCAAGTTTCCATTTGAATTGCAAATTTATAAAAATTCCAATAAAGTAATCCTTGTAAAAATAACTTTTAACGCTTACTAAAGAACATCGGCGGAGGACAAAAACAAGGAATATTCCAAATCTAATGGAGAAAAGTGCCTAATAGTCACGAAATTTGATTAAATTTGTAAGTTTTAGTAAATGCAAGAATATGGAAAAGGTAAGATGCTTGATCATAGGAGGCGGCCCTGCCGGCTACACCGCGGCCATCTATGCTTCCAGAGCGGCTCTGAATCCTGTCCTCTATGAGGGAATGGAGCCGGGGGGACAGTTGACCACCACCACCGTTGTCGAGAATTTCCCTGGTTTCCCGGAGGGGGTTGACGCCAATCAGCTGATGGACGGGATGCGTGCCCAGGCACAGCGTCTTGGAGCGGACATCAGAAGAGGCGTTGTGACCGAAGCCGACCTCTCGTCGCGTCCGTTCCGTGTCACTATCGACGGCGAGACCGTACTGGAGGCCGACACCCTTATCATCGCGACAGGAGCCACGGCCAGGTACCTCGGCCTGCCGTCGGAACAGAAGTTCAGAGGCATGGGTGTGAGTGCCTGCGCCACATGTGACGGATTCTTCTACAGGAAGAAGGATGTCGCCGTGGTCGGAGGAGGGGACACCGCCTGTGAGGAGGCCACCTATCTCGCGAATCTCTGCAGGAAGGTTTACATGGTTGTCCGCAGGGATGTGCTGAGGGCCTCCGTAGCCATGCAGGAAAGGGTGAGAAACACCCCTAACATCGAGATCCTCTGGAACTGCAACACTCAGGAAGTGCTTGGAGATGAGTCCGGTGTGAACGGAGTTCGCCTCAAGGACAAGGATGGTAAGGTTTTTGATGTCAAGGTCGACGGATTTTTTCTGGCCATCGGGCACCATCCGAACTCGGACATATTCAAGAAATATGTCGAGACCGACGAGGACGGGTACATCATCACCGGAGGCAAGACTTCGGAGACGAATGTCGAGGGAGTGTTCGCGGCGGGTGATGTTCAGGATCCAAGGTTCAGGCAGGCGATTACCGCCGCCGCGTCCGGATGCCGCGCCGCGCTTGAGGTTGAGAAATTCCTTTTGACGCATTGATGATTTATCTACAGAATGAACATGTTTAAGACTACTTTGAGATTCCTTTCCGTCGCCATTGCGGTGGCCATGTCCCTCCAGTCGTGCAAGTCTGAGTATGAGGCGCTTCTGAACGGTAACGATGTCGATGCCAAGTACGCGGCCGCGTTTGACTATTTCAACAACGGTAAGTACACCAAGGCTTCGCAGCTTTTCGAGTCGCTGTCTGTCCTGACCAGCGGTACGGACAGGGACGACACCGTGCAGTACTACTGGGGACTCAGCAACTATCGCTATAAGGATTACTACACGGCGGAGACGAATTTCACGAAGTTCATCAATAATTTCCCGTCAAGCCCGTTCACGGAAGAGGCCTCTTTCCTGAGGATCGACTGCCTTTACCGTTCGACTCTCCGCTATGAGCTGGATCAGGTTCCGACCTACAACGCCATCAACGCGATCAGCCAGTACCTGGTCGAGAATCCGGGCAACACCCACAGCGCGATCTGCCACCGGATGCTGAAGGAGTTGAACGACAGACTGGACCGCAAGGCCTATGAGAACGCCAAACTCTACTACAGGATGGAGGACTACAAGGCGTCAAGGGTGGCGTTCAAGAACATCCTGAAGGATGACGCGGAGAACATCTACCGCGAGGAGATCCTCTTCTACATCGCCAAGTCCTCCTACAAGTATGCCTTCATGAGTGTGGAGGGCAAGCAGAAGGAGCGTTACCTGACGTTCGTGGATGACTACTATAACTTCATCGGCGAGTTGCCGGACTCTCCTTACAGGAAGGAGCTGGACGTGCTTTACCGTAGGGCGCAGAAGGTTCTGGGCCGCTACACGGGTTCGGATGAGGATCTTGACGCTAAGGAAAAGGACTTCGAGCGTGACAGAAAGAAATTATTGAAACAATCCGATCGATAGGCCACGTACATTATTTAGAATAGATTTTTTTAAGAATATGGACATTAAAAAGAAGGTCCCTTCAAACACCATTACAAGGGACATCAAGAATCTTGCGGAGCCGACAGGCAACATCTACGAATCAGTTGTGCTTCTCTACAAGAGAGCCAATCAGATAGCCCTCGCCGAGAAGAAGGAGCTTGCCAAGAAGCTGGAGGATTTCCGCACCGACCGCGACACCATGGACGAGGTGTTCGAGAACAGGGAGCAGATTGAGATCTCCAAGTACTATGAGAAGCTTCCGAAGCCGGATCTGATCGCCATTTCCGAGTTTGAGGATGGTGAGCTTTACTACAGAATGGCCGGCACCTCCGGTGAGGACGGATTCTCCGTGGAACCCGCCAGGAAGGATTATTCTGACGCTGACGCTGAGTAATCTCCGGGGCTATGCTCAAGTCCCTTCAAATAAAGAATTATGTTTTGATAGACTCTCTGGATGTTGACTTTCCAGAGGGTTTGATCATTATATCCGGCCAGACCGGAGCTGGAAAGTCGATCCTTTTGGGCGCCCTGTCTCTGGTTCTGGGATCCAAGGCGGACTCCTCAGTGATAGGGAACGATGCTGACAGTTGTGTCGTCGAGGCCGTTTTCGGTGTTCCGAAGTCGGATTCGCTTTTGAGGGACATCCTGCGGGAGAATGATGTGGAGGCTGATGAGGACGAACTGATCATCCGCCGGGTGGTCAACCGTTCAGGTCGCTCCCGTTCTTTCATCAATGACGCTCCGGTGAGCGTCCAGGTACTTCAGGAAATATCCGCCCGCCTTGTGGACATTCACTCCCAGCATCAGACGCTTCTGTTGTCGGACAAGGTCTTTCAGCTGTCGATGCTTGACCACTATGCCGGCAATGAGGAACTTTTGGAGGAGTGTTCCGAGGCCTTCAAGTCTTTCAAGTCATTGGAGAAGGAACTGGCGTATGTCACGGAAAGGCTTACCGGGCTGAGCGAGGAACAGGACTACATCCGGTCTCGTTATCAGCGGCTTGAGGACGCGCGTCTGCAGGAAGGTGAGATCGAGTCTCTGGAGGCGGAGCAGAAGCGGCTCGCCAACGCCGAGGAGATCAAGGAATGTCTTTCCGGCGTGGAGGAACTCTTCAACCCTTCCGATCCCAACTCCGACGCCATGTCCATGTCCTCCGCGCTAAAGGAGGCGAAAAGGATGCTGGAGAGGGTCGGCGGATTCGTTCCGCAGGGATATTCATTGGCCGAGCGCATCGAATCCGCCCGCGCCGAGCTGGATGACATTCTGGACGAGGTATCGTCGGTCAATTCGCGCACGGAGCTTTCTCAGGAGCGCCTGAGTGCCGTGGATGAGCGGCTTTCCCTTCTGTACGACCTTTTGAAGAGCTACTCCGCGTCCTCGGTCTCCGAGCTGATCTCCAAGCGGGACGCATTGTCCGGATCCCTTTCCGACTCTTCCGCCTTGCAGGAGCGCAGGTCCGAACTCGAATCAATGATTGAGGAGCGGCGGCGGTCGCTTGAAGGAATATGCAAGCGTCTCCACGAGTCCAGAAAAAAGGCGCTGGCACCGTTCTCCAAGGCCATCACGGATGCTGTCCGTTCCCTGGAGATGGAACACGCCGGATTCCAGGTGGAACTCAAGGACACCCCGCTGTCCGCCTCCGGCTCAGACTCGGTACTGTTCCTGTTCTCCTCGTCGGGAGCCAAACTTGTGGAGGTGTCCAGATGCGCCTCAGGTGGTGAGATGTCCAGGCTTATGCTCTGCCTTAAGGCAATGATGGCCAAGTTTGTGAACATGCCGACGCTGATCTTCGACGAGATCGACACTGGTGTCTCCGGCAGCGCCGCCGACAAGATGGGACGCATGATCTGCGACATGGGGAAAGACATGCAGGTCTTCGCCATAACCCATCTCCCTCAGGTGGCCGCTAAAGGCAGCGCCCACTATGTTGTTGAAAAGGAATATGATGTCCTGGGGAAGGCCACGACATCTGTCCGTCCTCTGTCCGGCCAGGACAGGGTGATGGAGATCGCGAGAATGCTTAGCGGCAGCAGTATCACCGCCGCCGCCATCGAAAACGCCAAGTCATTGCTTTCTATCTGACAAGGCTGACTGTGTAATCTGATTTATAGACTATTCTGCGGACAGCCTCGTTCACGAAGCCGCCCCGGGCAGTCCGGATGAGGTGGAAGTCGGACTGAAGGCCTTTCCCTTTCAGGTTATTCTCCCCATCCCATCTTCCGCCATATTCAGAATTCAGGTTCGTGAAGAATGTCATCAGGTCGTAGCCTTGGAACGCAGATCTGCTTGGCTCGGTGTTGAACAGGGCCCTGTATTCCATCAGGAAGTTCTGGACACTCTTCGAGTCGTAGTCCACATAGTAGGACACGCTGCAGTGAAGGTTCAGGCTGTGAAGCTGATCCACATCGATCTCGTCGAATGTCCTGATCTTGGATGTTCCGTAGAGTACGATGTTCTTTTTCTGGCTTGCGATCAGGTACAGCAGCCTTGTCACCTCGATGACGAACGCCTTGCTGTCGGACGCGATGACAACCCTGTTGGTGCCGTTGCCGGTCATCGCGCCGTCGATCCTTCCCATCATCTGTCTGCCTTCGAGTATGTTGAAGGAGATGTTCTCCGGGCTCAGACCGTGATTCCTCACCTCGCCGGCCACGCTGGCGGAGTAACTGCTGGCAGCAGCCCCTTTCTGTGAGATGAGGATGACCTTGTCGGAGGCCTTCATGTCGGAGCGGATCCACTCGGCCATGTCCTTGATCTGGGCTTTCGTCGGTGTCGGCGCCTGTATGACGTTCGGGATGGTGTCCGCCAAAGCCTCCGCCTTAGGATCCAGAGGTGAGACGATCCATGCCTTGCCTCTGCTCGCGTTTACGGTTCTGGCCAGGTCGGCGTTGGTGACAGGGCCGATAACGAAGTCGCTCGCGGCGAATCTTTCCTCGGTAACCGGCATTGTGCCGCCGGCCACGTCGTAGACATTAAGGTCGATGCCGCTGCCGTCATCCCCACGGTCTTTCGCCGCGAGAAGCACACCGCTGTAGAAATCCATCATCTGGGCGTCGGGCTTCTTCGCCGCGTTGAATGGCAGAAGAAGGGACACGCTGGTCTCGCTCTTGCCTTTCGTGAAGATTTTGTTGAGAAGCCTGTCTGCAGGCTTGTCGGCCTTGTCCGCCGTGTCCTTAGGCTGGGTGGTCTGCGGGGTCGTGCCGGTCGGGACGTTCTCCCATCTTTCAGGATGGATAGGGATCTTTATCTGATCCCTTCTCCTTACTTTCTCCGATGTCATCCCGTTGATTCCCATGATCGCCGCCTTGGAGACACCGTACTTCCTTGAGATGGACCCCAGATCCTCGAACCATCTCACACGATGTATGAAATAGTCCTTGTCGGTCGGCTTGTCGTCCACATCGGGATTGACAGTGGCCTGCTCCGAGGCCTGCGGCTGTTCTTCACTGGAATCCTTGACCACATTCCGCGCGGTGCCCTCCTTTATGGGGATAAGGAGGATCTGGTCTTTCTTAAGACCTTCCGTCTCAAGATTCAGCGTGGGGTTGGCATCGTAGATCTCCTGCAGGGTCACGTTGTAGGCCTTGCTGATCGAGTACAGGGTCTGGCGCTCCTGGACCACGTGTGAGTAGTAGATCTTCCCGTTGCTGCGTACCTTGTCATTGGAGACCACGACCTGAGGCGTGACATAGTCCTGAGCGGCCGCTCCGGAGCCAAGGGTGGCCGCCAGACAAAGCGAGGCCACGAATGTAGTCAAGTATCTGTTCATATCTTCTTGTACAAATTGTCGGAGAACTCAAGCAGCCGCTTGCTGAATGTCCTCCAGGAAAGCCTGTCTTTTTCGGCTCTGATCGAATTTACACAGAGGGTCTTAAGGTTGGCGTCAGAGAAATAGGTCCGGATCTCCCTGACAACACAGTCCGCGTCGGCCTTTGGCGCGACAAGTCCCGTGCCACAGTCTCCGATGGACTGGCGGAGTCCTCCCACGTCAGTGACGACCATCGGCACTTCGAAGTGGTAGGCTATCGCGCTGATGCCGCTTTGCGTGGCGGATCTGTAAGGAAGGACCGCCAGGTCGGAGGCCGAGAAGAAGACCTTGACTTCCGAGTCCTTGATGTAGCGGGTGAATAGCCTGATCCTGTCCTTGGCCGGCGACCTGTCAATGATGTTCCGGTACTTCACGAACGAACCGTAAGGCTCTCCGGCCACTATGAGCTGGTAGCCGCTGTCAAGCTTCCCGAATGCGTCCAGCAGGATGTCCAGACCCTTGTAGTCCCTGATCAGTCCGAAGAACAGGAGGTTCCTCATGCCCGGCTTCAGGCCGAGGGCCTTCTCCGCCTCCTCCCGAGGCATCTTCTCGCCGAAATGGCCGTAGATAGGGTGGAACAAAGTGATGTTCGGCGCCTTGGGTGATAGTCTTTTGAGATCTTCGGCGACCTCGTCGCACAGAGTGACGTTGCCGGTGCAGCCCGACAGGAAGTACCTTGTCAAAGGCGCGTCGAAGAATCTCGGCTCATGCGGAACCACGTTGTGAAGGATGGAGATTACCTTGCATCTCTTCCTGAGCCTTCTGGCTATGTAGCCAAGTGAAGGCGCGAAGTAGGACATCCAGTAGCTGATGATCACCAGATCAGGCTCCCAGTCCCTTATCGCCCTGTAGGTCCGTCCGTAGGTGAAAGGATTAGCCGTATCCAACAGAGCATCGCTCTCGATGGGTACGGCGTCATCATCCTTTGTGACGTATTGCGTCTTCCCCGGAAAAAGGAATTCCGGATACTGTCTTGTGAAATTGAAAGCCTTGACAGTGTGGCTTTTGCCCAGTTCCAAGTAGAGACTTGCGTTGAACTGAGAGATCCCTCCTCTGAAAGGGTAGAAGCAGGATAGGAGAGCGATCCTCAAAACTTACTCGGCTTTAGACCCGTCGGAGGCGGCTGGCTTGCTTCCCTTGCCCTTGCTCTGGACGTACTCGTCGTTGAGGCCGGAAATGATGGCGTCAGTCACGTCAAGGTCAGGATCACCTGTGGCTACAGGAGCCGGGAGGACACTGCCCTGCGTGGCGATGATCATCGCATACTGATGCTCCTCGTTGAACTTGTCGAGGAAGGTCTTGATCGCGTCACCGATCTGGTTCATCATGACCTGCTGCTCCTCGGCGATCTCCTGCTGCTTCTGGGCGGCGTAGCTGTTGAAATTGTTCTGCTGCTCCTGAAGCTTGATGTTCCTCTGCTCGGCCACGGAACGCACGAGAAGACCTTTGTTGAGATCGGACTGGAATTTGTTGGCGTCGCTCTGAAGCTTGTTGCCTCTCCTGTTGATCTCCTCCTGGATGCTCTGCACCTTTGTCTCGACGACTGTCCTGAGGTCGTTGGCCATGTCATACTCGTCAAGGACCCTGTCAAGGTCGAACCATACGATGGATCCGGCCTGGGCCGTGGTCTGGACAGCCTCTCCTGAGGTGGCCTTCTTCTTGCCGTTGTCGTTGGATGTGAGTTGGATAATCCCGAGAGCAGCCACAGCTACGAGGGCTATGATGCTGAAAATCAGTGGTGTTTGTTTCATTTTATTGGTAATTAATAATATTCAAGCTTACAAATGTAGTTAAAAAAACTTAATCTTTGACAGATACGCCTGGATTGTTTTCTCAAGTCCCATGTAGAGAGCGTCGCAGATGATGGCGTGTCCGATGGAGACCTCGTCCGTCCACGGGATCGTCCTGATGAAATACTCAAGGTTCTCAAGGCTCAGGTCATGCCCCGCGTTCAGTCCCAGTCCCAGTTCCCTGACCGCCTTGGCCGTCTCAAGGTAGGGGGCTATCGCCTTCTCGCGGTCGGAAGGGTAGTTGAGGGCATAGTCCGCCGTGTAGAGTTCCACACGGTCTACCCCGCAGGCTTTCGCTCCTTCCGCCATCGCCGGAGAGGGGTCGATGAATATGGAGGTGCGGATCCCTTTCTCTTTGAATACGGCGCAGATGTCCGTCAGGAAGGCCTTGTTGGCGATGGTGTCCCATCCGGCGTTCGAGGTGATCGCGTCGTGGGCGTCCGGTACCAGCGTGACCTGATCCGGAACTACTTCCAGTACAAGGTCCACGAAGCTCGGTATGGGGTTGCCCTCGATGTTGAACTCTGTCTTGACTCCGGGGCGGATGGCCCTTACGTCGGAGTACCTGATGTGTCTCTCGTCCGGCCTTGGATGGACGGTGATGCCCTCCGCACCGAATCTCTCGCAGTCAACGGCAGCCTTCTCCACGTCAGGCATGTTCCCGCCGCGTGCGTTGCGGAGGGTGGCGATCTTGTTGATGTTTACACTAAGTCTAGTCATGTCAGATTGTAAATCCTCGCTGGCGTCTGTCCAGCCGGCGAGACCATAATATTACAAAAATAATGAATTATGTTCAGTTTTATGCAGAATTGTACTATTTTTGAGTTGCAAACAGATTGAAGGCAATAGCTGATGAAGATAGCATTGTACTCCAGGGACGGTGGAGCCATGACCGATCCGAGGCTTTCCTCGATGTTGGACAAGCTTGAAAAAGAGTTATTTATGATCTACGAGACCAGCGGCGGAGAGGATCTTCTGCCGGGGACTGATCTTGTCATGAGTGTCGGCGGGGACGGAACCTTCCTTTCCGCGGCCCGATGCGTGGGCGCGTCGGGTGTCCCGATCCTCGGAGTCAATCTCGGACGCTTGGGATTCCTTTCTGAATATAGCCCCGAAGAGGCTTGCGGAGCTCTTTTGTCAGGAGCCTGGTACCTGGAGGACAGGGAGTTGCTTGAGACGGAAGTGGATGGTTCCCTGTCGGAGAACCCGGCGTTGTCAGCCTCCGCCGAGTCTTTCTGCCCTTTCACCCTCAACGAGGTCTCGGTCCACCGTTCCGGCGCGGCTCTTCTGGGGGTTGACGTGACGATTGACGGGCATCCTCTTCCGACCTATTGGGCTGACGGGCTGCTTGTGGCGACCAGTTCTGGTTCGACGGCCTATTCATTGAGCGTCGGCGGGCCGATCTGCGCTCCGGAGGCCAAGGTCTTGATCATCGCGCCGATCGCGCCGCACAACCTGAACGCCAGGCCGTTGGTGGTGCCGGACACGACAAGGGTAGGAATCTCGATGAGATCCCGTGACGAGAGCGTCATGCTGTCAATGGACAACCGGAACCATCTGATCCAGCCTTCGGCCACTCTTGCCGTCAAGGTGGCACAGTTTTCGCTTAAGAGGGTTCGTCTTAAAAACACCAGTTTCATAAAAGCGTTGACGACGAAGCTGTTCTGGGGCGAGGACATCCGTAACAGCGGCGAATAACTTGTTTTGAACATGAACGATAACAAGAACATACCGACTCATGTGTCCATCATCATGGACGGCAACGGCAGATGGGCCGGATTGCATGGGAAGGAGAGGGTGGCAGGCCATTTCGAGGGCGTGGAGAGTGTCCGGGTCTGCGTCGAGACCGCAGTCGAGGTCGGAGTGAGGTACCTTTCCGTCTTCGCGTTCTCCGAAGAGAACTGGGGACGGCCTGAAGGCGAGGTACGGACGCTCATGGAGCTTATGATGAGGTCGATGGTCAACGAGATCTCCTCTCTGGCCGCCCAGGGGGTGTCCTTTAAGGTCATAGGTAACATTTCCCGCCTGGGGTCCGAACTTCAGGAGGCGATCAGGCAGTCCGAGGCCAGGACCGCGCCGGCTCCGGGCAAGGAACCCGCACTGACGCTCATAGTCTTCATGAGCTATAGCGGCAAATGGGACATCCTGCAGGCCGCGAAGCGGATGGCGGAAGACTTCTCCGGCAACTTAGCTGCGCTGGAATCTCTTGACATCAAGGACTTTGACCCTTATCTTGCGACCGCCGGGATTCCTGATCCTGATCTCATTATCCGTACATCGGGGGAGAAACGCCTCAGCAACTACCTTCTGTGGCAGGCGGCCTATTCCGAATTTGTCTTTGTGGACACCCTGTGGCCTGATTTCAGGCGTGAGGAGTTCCTTGCGGCTCTGGAAGAATATTCCCATAGGAACCGTAGGTATGGAAAAGTTAAATAACTTGCGTATATTTGTAGCTTGATTAAATGAAATCTGATTCGATGAAAGTATATCGCTTTTTTTGCCTTCTCGCTTTGTCCGTCGCCGCGGTGCCGGTTTTCGGACAGGAAGCGGGGAAATCTGTTGAGTCTGTAGAGGTCGATTTCGACCATCCGAAGACTTACTATGTCGGAGGCATTACCGTGGAGGGGAACCATCAGTTCTCCAGCCAGCAGATCATCTCCCTGACCGGATTGCAGAAGGGCATGCGTGTGACTGTCCCGAGCGATGACATTTCGTCGATAGTCTCCAGGCTGTGGATGCAGAGGTATTTCGAGGATGTCGGTCTTGAGATCGATCATCTGAGTGAGAACAAGGACTCGGCGTATTTCAAGATACGGATCCAGGAGCGCCCAAGGGTGTCCTCGTGGCTGTTCTCCGGCGTGAGGAAGGGCGAGCAGAAGGATCTGAATGAGAGGCTGAACCTCCGCAGGGGAGGGGAGTTCTCCGAATATGTCGCAAAGACCTCCACGGACATCATCAAGCGCTACTACGCCGACAAGGGCTTTCTCAACTGCAAGGTGGATGTCCAGACAAGGAAGGACTCGATCATCAGGAACGCCATCAAGGTGAATTTCGCGGTTGACCGCGGATCCAAGGTGAAGATCAAGGACATCCATTTCATAGGCACGGAAGGGTTCACCGACTACAAGCTCTCCCGCTCGATGAAGAAGACCAAGGCGAAGAAATGGTATAACTTCTTCAATTCCAAGAAATTCAATCAGAAGGAATATCCTAATGACAAGATCGGCCTGATCAGCAAGCTGAATGAGGCCGGCTATCGTGACGCCAGAATCCTGAAGGACTCCATCTATTATGTGACACCTGACAGGCTCGGCATCGATTTCAAGATCGACCAGGGCAAGAAATACTATTTCAGGAACATAACCTGGACGGGTAATTCCGTCTACTCCACCGACCAGCTCAATGAGATCCTCAAGATCCGCAAGGGCGAGCCTTATGACGTGGTCACCATGCAGAAGAGGCTTAACGGAGGCGGAAAGCAGGGAGACCAGGATGTCTCCAAGGTCTACCGTGACAACGGCTATCTCTTCTTCTCCGTCACGCCTGTGGAACTGAACATCCAGGGGGATTCCGTGGATGTGGAGATGAGGATCTCGGAAGGAAAGCAGGCCACGCTCAACAACATCATCATCAACGGCAACACCCTGACCAACGAGAGGGTTGTCCGCAGGCAGGTCGCCACCAGGCCAGGCTATCTTTTCAGCCAGACGGACTTCGAGCGCTCCATCAGGGAGATCGCATCGTTGGGACAGTTTGATCCGGAGGCCATCGCGGATGCTTCGAAAGGATATTCAATCATCCCTAACCAGTTGAACAACACGGTGGATCTTGTCTACAACGTGACGGAGAAGCCTTCCAGCCAGCTGGAACTTTCCGGAGGTTGGGGAGCCAACACATTCGTGGCCACCGTCGGTGTGAACTTCAACAACTTCTCCACCAAGCGTCTCTTTGACAAGAACGCCTGGAGGCCGGTTCCTCTCGGCGACGCGCAGAACCTGTCCTTGCGTTTCCAGACCAACGGAACCTACTACACGTCCCTCGTGTTCGGATTCTCCGAGCCTTGGCTCTTTGGAAAGAAACCGACCTCGCTGAATCTCCAGGCCTACTACACGAGGCAGACCGACTCCTATCTGGCCATCGGACTCCTCTCCAATGACAAGGTCATGCAGGTGTACGGCTTCTCCGCCGGCATCGGCACCCGGCTCAAGTGGCCTGACAACTACTTCGTGCTGTATAACGGCCTCAACTGGCAGATCTACGACCTGAAGAACTGGATCAGCGGCTACTTCATGTTCAATGACGGAAGATCCCACAACCTGAGCTACACCGTCAGCCTGAGCAGGAACTCCACCGACCAGATGATCTATCCTCGTATGGGATCCAACTTCAGCGCCAGCCTTCAGCTGACACCGCCATATTCATTGTTCAGAAAGAAGGATCTCGGCAACCTTGACGCCGGCGGCAATCCTGTCAGGGTGTCGAGCTACAAGGACATCAACTACGACAAATGGGCCTCGGCTGACCGTTACAAGTGGATCGAGTACCACAAGTGGAAGGTCAGCGGCGAACTCTACACCAAGGTTATCGGTGACTTCGTGATCATGACCCGCGCGCAGTTCGGCTACCTTGGCTACTACAACCGCAGATGGGGTTACTCTCCGTTCGAGGGCTTCAGGGTCGGCGGAGACGGCATGTCGGGCTACGACACCTACGGAGCCGATGTCATCGCCCTCCGTGGCTACGAGAACTACTCCCTTACGCCTTGGGACGTGACACCGTACAACTCCAACGGCTACTATGCCGGCAATGTCTATGACAAGTTCACGATGGAGTTCCGTTACCCTGTCATCCTCCAGCCTCAGTCCACGATCTTCGTGCTGGGCTTCCTTGAGGGAGGTAACTGCTGGTCTGACATCAAGAAGTTCAATCCGTTCCAGATCAAGCGTTCGGCAGGTGTCGGCGTGAGGGTGTTCCTCCCGATGATCGGTCTGCTCGGTATTGACTGGGGCTACGGCTTCGACACTCCTGAAAAGAAGAACAGGAGCCAGTTCCACTTCCTGATAGGACAACAATTCTAAATAATATTCTTACATTTGCACCGGAATAGTACACGAAAACTGATAAAATTCTATAAAAATGAAAAAGATTCTTTTGATTGCCGCTATGGCATTGTTTACTCTGACAGCTTCGGCACAGGCGAAGTTCGCCTATGTTGACTTCAATGAACTGGTGATGCTCGCCCCTGAGGCTGACGCTGCCAGATCACAGATGCAGGCTGCTCAGAAAGAGGCTCAGGAAACCCTTCAGAGCATGATGGAAGAGGCTCAGGCCAAGTATAACGAGTACCAGCAGAAGCAGTCCACATGGACTCCAGCCATCAAGTCCAGCAAGGAAAAGGAACTCGGTGAGATCCAGAACAGGATTCAGGAATTCCAGCAGTCCATCCAGGCTGAGCTCCAGCAGCAGCAACAGCAGCTTATGGATCCTATCTACAAGAAGGCCCAGGAGGCTGTGGAGAAACTCGCTAAGGCGGGCGGCTACCTGTTCGTCTTTGAGACATCACAGTACCTCTATGTAGACAAGGCTCAGTGCAAGGATCTTACTCCTGAGGCAAGAAAGGCGATGAACATTCCTGAGGGCAGGACTCTTGAGGATCTCCAGAAAGAGCTTCAGACCCAGCAGGCGCAGCAGCAGTAGTAGTACCTTACGGAAAGCATTCCAGGGTTGGCGGAAAGATTCTTGCCGACCCTTTTTTCGTGCTATGACAGGAGAAAGACTCTTTTTTAGGGGAAAAGGTTGGTTATTCTGCTTTTTATGCTTTAATTTGTAACATATTTTTAGATAACACTAATATTCTTAAAATAGAAATGCAACATAAGGTTATTGATGCTAAGGATGTTGTAATCAGGTTCGCCGGTGATTCCGGAGACGGCATGCAGCTAACGGGCACATTGTTCGCGAACCTTTCGGCAGTCTATGGTAACGGCCTTTCAACATTTCCGGACTATCCGGCTGAGATCAGAGCCCCTAAGGGGACGGTCGCCGGTGTCTCCGGATTCCAAGTTCACATCGGCAGTCACAAGGTGAACACCCCGGGTGATTTCTGTGACATGCTTGTAGCCATGAATCCGGCGGCTCTCAAAGCGAATGCGAAATGGCTTAAGAGAAACGCCACTGTGCTCGTCAACGAGGATGCCTTCGATGACTTCGGCCTGAAGAAGGCCGGCTTCACGGGCAATCCTTTCGAAGAGCTTCGCATCGAGGACAGGAACATCATCATCGCCCCTATCACAAAGCTGACAGAGGAAAGCCTCAAGGACAGCGGGCTTGACATGGTCTCCATCCACAAATGTAGGAATATGTTCACCCTCGGAATGGCCTGCTTTATCTACAGCCGTCCGCTGGACTATGTCTATACCTATCTTGAGGGACGCTTCGCCAAGAAGCATCCTGAGATGATCGAGCCGAACCGCAAGGTCGTCAATGACGGATTCAACTATGCCGCCAACATCCAGGCGGTCGCCGACACCTACACCGTCGTCCCGGACATTCAGGAAAAAGGAATATACAGGAATATAACCGGTAACCAGGCTTTGGCCTGGGGTCTCATCGCCGCTTCGGAGAAATCCGGACGGCCTCTTTTCTGCGGTTCCTACCCGATCACGCCGGCGACAGCCATCCTTGAGGAACTCGCCATACACAAGAACCTTGGTGTCAAGACTATGCAGACTGAGGACGAGATCGCGGGAATCTGCTGCGCCATCGGCGCGTCGTTTGCCGGTAACCTGGCCGTGACGACGACATCCGGCCCGGGTCTCTCGCTCAAGTCCGAGGCGCTTGGACTGGCTGTGATGACCGAGCTTCCGCTCGTTGTTGTGGATGTGCAGCGTGGCGGCCCTTGCACCGGCCTTCCTACCAAGACCGAGCAGGCTGACCTCAACGAGGCTCTTTACGGACGCAACGGCGAAAGCCCTATGGTCGTGATGGCCTCACACTCGCCGGCGCATTGCTTTGACGCGGCGTTCACGGCGGCCAAGATCGCTATGGAGCACATGACACCTGTCCTGCTCCTTTCGGAAGGTTTCCTCGGCAACGGTTCGGAGCCGTGGAAGATCCCTTCCATGAGTGAATATCCTGACATCAAGCCTCGCCTTGCCGTTGCGGACGGAGGTAGGTTCCATCCGTTCGAGAGGGATGCCGAGACCCTTGCCAGAAAATGGGCTCCGGCCGGAACTCCAGGCCTTGAGCATCGTGTGGGCGGTCTTGAGAAGACACATAACGGAGTCCTTTCCACAGATGCGGCCAACCACGAGATGATGGTAAAGGAGCGTGCGGAGAAAGTCGCCCGTGTGGCCGCTGACATTCCTGACCTTGTTGTTGACGGTCCGGAGAGCGGTGATGTCCTGCTGGTGGGATGGGGTGGCACTTACGGACATATTCTTTCGGCTACGGAGGAGCTCCGCGCCGCCGGTAAGACTGTCAGCCGAGTGCATTTCGATTTCATCGACCCGCTGCCTAGGAACACGGAGAAGGTGCTGTCGGATTTCCGTAAGATAATTGTCTGCGAGCTTAATCTCGGACAGTTCGCCGGGTACCTCAAGACCCTGTTCCCGCAGTTCAACTATCTGAGCTGCAATAAAGTCCAGGGACAGACTTTCCTTGTGAAGGAGATTGTTGACGCCGCTTTAAGCGAATTATAGGAGGACAGCGCAATGCCAAAATACACATTGAAGGATTTCAAGAGCGACCAGGAGATCAGATGGTGTCCGGGATGCGGGGACTATTCAGTGCTCGCGGCTCTGCAGAGGACTCTTCCATTGGTTTGTGAGGAGAAGGGAATAGATAAGGAAAAGATCGTGGTGGTCTCAGGTATCGGATGCTCGTCAAGGCTTCCGTACTACGTTGACACCTACGGATTCCATAGCATCCACGGACGTGCCACCGCCATCGCCACCGGCATGAAGGTCGCCAATCCGGAGTTATGCATCTGGCAGGTCAGCGGCGACGGTGATGCCCTGGCCATCGGTGGAAATCATTTCATCCACGCCATCAGAAGGAACATCGACATCAACCTGATGCTTTTCAACAACAGGATCTACGGAATGACCAAGGGACAGTACTCGCCGACATCGAAGCTGGGCACTGTCACCAAGACCTCTCCTTACGGCACTGTCGAGCATCCGTTCAATCCGGGCAGCCTCGTGCTTGGCGCGAAGGGAACGTTCTTCGCCCGCGGAATGGACACCGAGCTTGCGCTCAACCAGGAGATCATGCTTGCCGCCTCAAGGCATAAGGGAACCTCTGTCATGGAGTTCCTGACGAACTGCGTCATCTTCAACAACGGATCCCACGCCGAGATTTCCGACAGGGAGTACAAGGCGGACAGGACTCTGGTCCTGCGCGACGGCGAGAAGATGATCTTCGGCAAGAACCGCGACAAGGGTATCGCCCTTGACGGTTGGAAGTTGAAGGTGGTCACCATCGGAGAGAACGGTGTGACGGAGGACGACGTTCTCACGCACGACAGCCATTCCGACAACCTTGGCCTTCAGATGATGCTGGCCGATATGAAGTGGCCGAACTTTCCGGTCGCCCTCGGAGTCATCCGTGAGGTTCCGGACATCACCTACGAGGATGAGGTCGCCAAGCAGGTCGAGGGCGTCAAAGCCAAGGCCAAGGTCCACAATGTGGATGAGCTGCTTCACGGCGGCTCCACGTGGGAACTTAAATAGAACACACATTATTAACTAATTAATAACACATTACGTTATGAAAACAACAGAAATCATGGCCCGTCTCCAGGCCAAGTACCCTATTGAGAAAGAATATCTCCAGGCCGTACAGGAGGTTCTCGAATCAATCGAGGAAGTCTACAACCAGCATCCTGAGTTCGAGAAGGCTAAGATTGTCGAGAGACTCGTCGAGCCTGACAGGATCTTCACCTTCCGCGTGACCTGGATTGACGACAACGGCGAGGTTCAGACGAACATCGGCTACCGCGTGCAGTTCAACAGCGCCATCGGACCTTACAAGGGAGGACTTCGCTTCCACAAGGCCGTGACCCCTTCAATGCTTAAGTTCCTCGGTTTCGAGCAGACATTCAAGAACGCCCTCACAACCCTTCCTATGGGTGGTGCGAAGGGTGGTTCCGACTTCGACCCGGTCGGCAAGTCAAACGCTGAGATCATGCGTTTCTGCCAGGCGTTCATGCTTGAGCTCTGGCGCTGCATCGGTCCTGACCAGGACATCCCTGCCGGTGACGTGGGTGTAGGCGGACGTGAGATCGGCTACCTGAACGGAATGTACCAGAAACTCGCCCGTCAGTACCACACCGGGGTCCTTACCGGAAAGGGTGCCACATGGGGAGGATCCATCCTTCGTCCTGAGGCCACCGGTTTCGGTGCCCTCTATTTCACCCAGCACCTTCTCCACAAGGCTGGCAAGGACATCGCCGGCCAGAAGGTCTGCATCTCCGGCTTCGGTAACGTGGCTTGGGGCGCTGTGAAGAAGGCTACCCAGCTCGGTGCCAAGGTTGTCGCCATCTCCGGCCCGGACGGAGTATGCCATATTCCTGAGGGAATGACTCCTGAGATGAATGAATATATGCTTGATATGCGTGCCTCCAACAGGAATATGGTCGAGGATCTCGCCACCAAGTTCCCTGGAAAGGTTCAGTTCACAGCCGGCAAGAAGGCTTGGAGCATCCCTTGCGACATCGCCCTCCCTTGCGCTTTCCAGAACGAGCTCAGCGAGGATGACGCCAAGGAGCTTAAGGCCAACGGTTGCTGGTGCTGCTGCGAGGTTTCCAATATGGGTTGCCAGCCGGGTGCCATCCACTTCTTCCAGAACAACGGAGTCCTCTTCGCTCCTGGTAAGGCGGTGAACGCCGGTGGAGTGGCCACATCAGGTCTTGAGATGACCCAGAACGCCGCCCACCTCAGCTGGTCGGCTCAGGAGGTTGACGACAAACTCCACTGGATCATGCAGAGCATCCACGAGCAGTGCGTGAAGTACGGCACACGCGCGGACGGCAGCATCGACTACGTGAAGGGCGCCAACATCGCCGGCTTCATGAAGGTGGCGCAGGCTATGCTTGAGCAGGGAACCATCTAATCGAAGGTTTTTCTGACGAATATGAGCACATCAACGTCTGTTGATGTGCTTTTTTCATTTATATTCATTAAATTTGCAAGATATTATAAGAATAGCACCGAAGAAAAAATAATTACTTAATAACACTTTTTTTCAAATGAAAAGAACCGCTCTGGCATTAATGCTACTAGCACTTGTGGTCTCATGTAACACTGAGCCCAAGACCGCTGTTCAGAAGAAAGTCGATTCGTACGCGCTCGTGAAGATCGAGTCGCCAGACCTTTCCGGCATCACTGACAACGGCAAAGAAGTCCTTAATCTCTACAAATTCGCGGCGGATCAGGCCGACAGCATCTACTGGAAGCAGTGCTTCGGTGACAAGATGTTGGTCGAGAACCTGAAAGACGCTGATTTGAAGGAATATGCCAAAATCAATTACGGCCCGTGGGACCGTCTTGACGGCAAGGCGTTCATCGATGGTTTCGGAGCCGAGAGTCCTCTTGGCGCCAACTTCTATCCGAAGGACATGACGACTGCCGAGTTCGAGTCGATGGACGACCCTGTGAAGACGAGTCCGTATTCCCTCATAAGGCGCGGAGCGGACGGCAGGCTGACCTCTGTCTGGTACCATGATGCCTTCGAGTACAACATTGACAAGATCTGCAACTACCTTAAGGCGGCGGCTGACATCACCATCAAGCCGAGCGTGCGCAACTATCTTCTCAAGAAGATCGACGCCCTCAAGACCGACTACTACTACGACAGCGATCTGGCGTGGCTTGAGATGACGGACAGCAAGATGGATCTCATCATCGGCCCTAACGAGGTCAATGACGACCGTCTCCTTGGACTCAAGACCTCCTACGAGGCCTATGTGCTTCTGAAGGACTTGAAGCGCACCGAGGTTCTCGACCAGTTCACATCGATGCTTCCGGAGCTCCAGAAGCAGATCCCGTGCGAGGAGCAGTATAGGAACTTCGTGCCTGGCGACGAATCGGACATCTATGCCTATGACGCGATCTACTGCGCCGGACACGCCAACGCGGGCATCAAACTGATCGCCCTCAACCTTCCTTACAGCGAGGAGGTCCAGGCTAAGGCCGGCACCCGTACAGCCCTGCTGCGCAACATCATGATGGAGAAATTCAACCGTGTGATAAGTCCTGTGGGCATCGTTGTCCTGAGCCCTGACCAGCAGGATCGTCTTGACGAGGAGGCTTTCTACTGGAACATCGCGTTCCGCGAGATCTCCCACGGACTCGGAGTCAAGGAGACCATCAACGGCAAGGGAAGCGTGAATGACGCGCTTGGCAACAAGGCCCTCACCTGGGAGGACGCCAAGGCCAACGCCCTTGGTCTGTACTTTGTCTGCAAGCTGCTGGACGAGCATAAGATCCCGGCGCTCATCACCAAGGAGGACGCCATCACCACATTCGTGGCCAACCTGATCCGCTCGGAGCGTTTCGGAGAGGCCTCCCAGCTTGGAAGAGCCTATGTGATGCTGTTCAACTACCTGAACCAGAACGGTGCGTTCAAGCGCGGTGACAGCGGTAAATATTCAATCAACTACGAGAAGACCCTCTCGCTTGTGGCGGAGTTCGCAGGCATTGTCCTCAAGACACAGGCCACCGGTGACTATGAGTTCGCCGAGCAGTTCGAGAACCAGTACTGCGTTATGTCAGAGGACTTTAAGGCCGACCTTGTCAACATCCGTCTTGAGAACATTCCGATTGACCTCAGGTTCGAGTTCCAGAAATAACAAAAATTAATAATCAATACTACTGAAATGGCTGAAAAGAAATTCAATGTGAAGTACGGTGTACTTCTGCCAATTGTTCTTTTGGTCACACTCTTCTTGTGGTGTGTGCCTGTCTCATTCTTCGGCATCGACGCTCTGACAGTTGTCCAGCAGCGTGTGATCGCCCTCTTCGTGTTCGCCGCATTGATGTGGATGTTTGAGATCATCCCTAACTGGGCGACTTCTGTCCTGATCATCGTTGTGGCTTTGCTGACCGTCTCCGACAAGGGACTCGGGTTCTTCTGCAACCCTGAGTTCGGTCAGCTGGTAAGCTACAAAAAGATAATGTCCTCTTTCGCCGACCCGGTTGTCATGCTGTTCCTCGGCGGATTCGTGCTGGCCATCATGGCCGAGAGGTTCGGGCTTGATGTCACACTTGCCAAGTCCCTCCTCAGCGTGTTCGGTACAAAGCCTAAGATGGTGCTGCTGGGATTCCTCATCATCATCTCCGTGTTCTCGATGTTCATGAGCAACACCGCCACCGCCGCCATGATGCTTGCCTTCCTCGCCCCGGTGCTTCACAAGCTGCCGAGCGACGACAAGGGAAAGATCGGCCTCGCGCTCTCGATTCCGGTCGCCGCCAACCTCGGTGGTATCGGAACTCCTATCGGAACCCCTCCTAACGCGACAGCGAAAGGTTACCTTGAGCAGGCCGGCATCGATGTCTCTTTCGGAGACTGGTGCGTCCACATGATTCCTTACGTGATCATCATGATCCTCCTCGCGTGGATTCTCCTTCTGGTGTTCTTCCCGTTCAAGACCCAGAAGCTTGTGCTTGAGATCCCTGCCAACGACAAGAAGAAGGACTGGAAGAGCAGGCTTGTCTGGGCTACCTTCATCATCACGATCCTTCTCTGGGCCACGGAGCAACTCCATCACATCAGCTCCAACGTCGTGGCTCTGATTCCTCTCGCCGTCTTCACGGCCACAGGACTCTTCGGCAAGGAGGAGATCAAGGAAATCAACTGGTCGGTACTCTGGCTCGTTGCCGGAGGCTTCGCGTTGGGCTACCTCCTTCAGGACACCGGTCTGGCGAAGGTTCTCATTACGGCGATACCGTTCGGCTCGATGTCTGTCATCCTTGTGCTGGTAGTTGCCGGTCTTGTCTGCTACTTCCTCTCGAACTTCATCAGCAACTCCGCCACCGCGGCGCTTCTCATCCCTATCCTTATCGTAGTGGCTGAGGGCATGGCCGATCCGGCAGCCGCCAACAACGCAGCCTTCATCGCCATGGGCGGAACCCAGGCCATGATCATATTCATCGCCGTGTGCGCCTCCATCGCCATGCTGTTCCCTATCTCCACTCCTCCGAACGCCATCGCGGCCTCAACCGGACTTGTCGAGACCAAGGACATGGCAAAGATCGGTATCATCATCGGTGTGGTTGGATTCATCTTCGGATTCTTCTGGCTCACCAAGATCTTCCCGTTCGCGCAGTAGTCTGTAAATAATCTAAGAGAAGCTGTTCTGGGATTATTCCCAGGCAGCTTCTCAAAATTTAATGTTAGTAGTAATCAAAATGAACAAAATTGTCACTTCACTTGCCGCTTTGGCAATGTGCGTCACTCTTGGCGCCCAGGAGACCAAACCGCAGGTCAGCCTTTACGGTTTCATCCGCAACTTTTATGCTTTTGACACACGCGAGAGTGTGGCCGGAACAGAAGACTTCTTCTACTATCTTCCGAAAGACGAGAACAAGAAGGGCGATGTCGATCTGAACGAGCAGAGTTCCCTCCGCTACGCCGCCATCACTTCCAGAATCGGACTCAATGTCACCGGTTATGAATATAATGGCTTGAAATTCGGAGCAAAGATCGAGACTGACTTCTACAATGGTCTTTCCGGAGTTTCCGGAACCGCGGTGCTTCGTCTTCGTCAGGCTTATGTCACCGTCGGCAGGAACGATTGGCTGGTGACGGCAGGCCAGGCCTGGCATCCTATGGCCGCTGACATGCCGGACGTGTTCTCCCTCAACACAGGAGCGCCTTTCGGACCTTTCAGCCGTACTCCGCAGGTGAAACTTGACTACAGACTCAACGATGCGTTCTCCCTCACGGGATCGGCCATCTGGCAGATGCAGTACAATTCGGCAGGCCCTAACGGCGCCTCCGCCAACTACATCAAGTACAGCTGCACCCCGGAGATCTACCTCGGCCTGAACTACAAGAACGACAATCTCCTCCTCAGGGCCGGAGTGGACATGCTCTCGATCAAGCCAAGGAACAACAACGGCACCGTCAAGGTCACCGACCGCATCACCACCGTCACCCCGTTCGTCTTCGCCCATTACAAGAACGGACTGTTCTCCGCAAAGGTGAAGACCATCTTCGCCGAGGCCGGCGAGCACTTCAACCTCAACGGCGGCTACGGAATCTCAGGTGTCAAGGATGACAAGGTAAGTTATGAATATACCCCTACGCGCAACTCATCGACCTGGGTGAGCCTCATGTACGGAAAGAAGACGCAGTGGATCCTCTTCGGCGGCTATGTGAAGAACTTCGGTACCAAGGATGACCTCTTGGGCGCCAAGAACGGCTATGCCCCGGCGGCCAACCTCTATTTCAGCAAGAACAGCTTCTCGAACATGAACCAGATGTGGAGGCTCACTCCGACTGTTATCCGCAACATCGGCAAGTTCGCGATTGGTCTTGAATATGAGCTCACAAGCGTCCAGTACGGAGAGTATAAGACCATCGATGGCGTGAAGTGCATCGGTGCCAACGGCCTCGCCGAGGACAACCTCCACTGGATCACCAACAACCGCATCCAGGCGCTGGTCAAGTTCACATTCTAGTTTTTGACAGGTCCGGTCTTGGACGAAACATCTAAACCATTCGATGATATGAAGAAGATAATCCCAATGATGGCATCGCTTGTCGTATTGTCCATGTTCTCTTTACCTTCTGACGCTCAGAACCATTTGGTCAAGCTCACAAATCATCTGGAACCATACGGTTTTTTCAGGACGAGCGCCATCTTTGACGCCCGTCAGTCCAAGACCGACACCGATGACTTGTTTTACTATCTTCCTTATGACAAGGAGAACAACCTTGAGGGCAAGGACATCTGGTCCAACCCGTCCTTCAAGCTCTCCGCTGTCACGACCCGCGTCGGATTCGACCTTAAGGGTTTCCAGTACGGGTCCTTCAATGTCACGGGCAAGCTGGAGGCTGATTTCTATCTCTTCAATGAGAGTACAGCCTCCTTGCGGCTCCGTCAGGCGTATCTCGATCTCAACTGGTCAGGCTTGGGACGGGTTGTGAACTCGGCTGTCCTCAGGGTGGGGCAGGCCTGGCATCCGATGTCGGTTGACATGCCGATGAGTGTCGGCTACGAGGTCGGTGCGCCTTTCAATCCCTATTCGAGAAGTCCTCAGCTGATGTTCGAGACATCGTTTCTCAAGCGTTTCTCGCTGACGGTCGGCGCGCTTTATCCTGTGGAGTTCAAGCCAACAGGTCCGCAGGGGCCGTCATCCGACTATGTGAAGTACGGGGTGATTCCGGAATTCTACGCCGGATTGTCATTCACCTCGTCTCACTTCAAGGCCAAAGCCGGCGCTGACTTTATCAGTCTCAGGCCACGTTGGCGCACGACCGCCACCGATGGCTACACCTACGACAAAGGCACCCCTGTCAAGGACAGGATCTCGATGGTCAGCCCTATGGTCTATCTGGAATTCTCGAAAGGACTTTTCAAGATCAACGCCAAGTCCGTACTGGCCTCTGGAGGAGACCATCTGCGTCTCATGGGCGGCTATGCGCTCTGTGACGCCAGCGATGTCTATCACTACAAGTACACGCCTCTGCGCTCCTCCACATCCTTTGTCTCGGCAAGCTATGGAGACACTTGGCAGTTCATCTGCATGGCAGGCTTCATGAAGGCGCTGGGAACATCCCGACCTATTCCTGTCAATTCGGAGACCGGCATTTCGGATCCTAAGAACATATACTATTTTGACGGCGGCTTCAAGAACATCCGCCACATCATGCGCGTCACGCCGGCTGTGGCCTATAATCTTGACCGTCTCACGGTCGCGGTAGAGTACAACGGGACCTACGTGGACTACGGTGACATCAAAGCCCTTGATTCACACGGACTAGCCTCAAGCGGATCCCATCTGATCATCAACCACCGCGTTGTCGGCGTTGTAAGGTACTCGTTCTGATTTCTTGAAAATCTCTTGCAAATTCGAAATAATTTACGAAATTTGCCGCAGTAAACGTATAATGAAAGGTTTTTTTCATATCCACCATCATCACCACCGCATGAAACGGGGGTGAGTTGTCGTGGGTATCTGTTTATGAGGGATATTCTTGTCGAGGCTCGCTTCCGTTAGGTGGCGGGTCTTTTTGGTTTGTGGGCTTTTCCCCAGGTCGGCACAGCCCGGCCAAGCCCATCGGCCATCGGGGCGGTTGATTGAGATTATTATTGTATTATAAAACGAACGAAATGTTAAGAATCGCGATTCAGGCCAAAGGCCGTTTAAGTGAAGAAAGCCTCACACTGCTGCGTGAGGCCGGTATCGAGGTGGATGACACCAAGCGGAAATTCCTGTCCAGATCCAGTAATTTCCCGGCTGAGATACTCTATTTGAGAGACGATGACATTCCACAGGCAGTCGCTCAAGGCGTGACGGATTTGGGTATCGTAGGCTACAATGAAGTCTGCGAGAGGGGTGAGGCAGTGGAGGTTGTTGACCGTCTGGGCTTTGGACCGTGCCGCATTTCTTTGGCGATCCCCAAGTCTGAAGAATATACCGGACTGGAATATTTCAACGGTAAGCGGATAGCTACATCGTATCCGAACATCTTGAGCAAATTTCTGAAAGATAAAGGAATAGATGCATCGATCAACGTTATCGCAGGCTCTGTGGAAATCGCTCCGACCGTTGGTATGAGCGATGCTATCTTCGATATCGTATCTTCCGGCGGGACGCTTGTGAGCAACGGGCTCAAGGAGGTTGAGAAGGTGGTGTTCTCGGAGGCGGTGCTGATTTCGGCTGGCAATCTTTCGGATGAAAAGACTAAACTTCTGGAACAGATAAAGTTCCGTTTTAACGCTGTCCGGGACAGCCGTGGAAAGAAATACCTGTTGATGAATATCCCCGACGACCGGATCGAGGATGCCATCCAGATTGTTCCGGCGATGAGGAGCCCGACTGTGCTGCCGCTTGCGCAAAGCGGGTGGTCTTCACTGCATTCCGTTGTGGATGAGAGCGTTTTGTGGGAGAAGATCGAAAGTTTGAAGGAGATTGGCGCGGAAGGGATTCTTGTGCTCTCGGTTGAGAAGATGGTTTTGTAGGTGTTGAATATTTATTCGTTTTTTTATGCGGAATTTTGATTGTACGGTCACTTCGACAAGCTCAGTGACCCCAATATTCAATAACCCTCCCCGGATCGAATGGCCGAAACTGATCTCAAGGGCCGCTGAAAGCGATTCCGACATCGATGCAAGCGTAAGAGCCACCCTTGAATATGTCCGGACACAAGGCGACAAGGCTGTTCTGGATCTGGAGTCCCGCTATGACAACATAGTTTTCACTTCTGTTGAAGCCTTGAAAGTCAGCGACAAGGAAATCGCGGAAGCCACCGCTTCCGTTTCACCAGAGTTAAAGGCGGCCATCGCACAGGCATATTCAAACATCAGGAAATTTCATAGCGCGCAGATGCCGCAAACAGTTAAGGTTGAGACTTCACCCGGTGTCGTCTGCTACCAGAAGGCCGTTCCGCTCCGTAGGGTCGGACTGTATATTCCTGGCGGGCGCGCGCCTTTGTTCTCGACGGTTCTGATGCTGGCCGTCCCTGCCTCCGTGGCTGGCTGCCCTGAAATCGTTCTCTGCACACCTCCTGACAAGGATGGGAAAGCCAATCCTGTCATAGTCTATGCGGCTTCGGTCTGTGGAGTCAGAAATATATTCAAAATCGGTGGCGCTCAGGCCATTGCGGCTATGGCTTATGGAACGGAGACGCTCGCCAAATGCGACAAGATTTTCGGCCCTGGCAACCGTTATGTGATGAAGGCCAAGCAGATGGTCGGGCTGTCGGTCGCAGCGATCGATATGCCGGCCGGTCCGTCAGAGGTTATGGTGCTGGCTGACGGGACCGCTGATCCTGAGTTCGTCGCAGCTGACTTTCTCTCCCAGTCGGAGCACGGGCCGGACAGCCAGTCGATTCTGGTCTGCACATCGGAGGCTATCGCAAAATCCGTGGTGGATGCAGTCGCAAGACAGACCGCAAGGCTGAGTCGGGGAAGTATCATTGCCAAAGCGTTGGATCACAGTCGGATGGTCGTTCTTACGAGCCGTGAGGACATCATCGATTTCGCCAATGAATATGCTCCTGAACATCTCATCATATCTATGCGTGATCCTTGGAGCGTGGCGGATAAGGTGGTAGCCGCCGGGAGCATATTCATTGGAAATTATTCTCCTGAAAGCGCCGGTGATTATGCTTCAGGAACGAATCATACTTTGCCGACGAGTGGTTGGGCGCGTTCGTTCAGCGGGTTGAATCTGGATGCGTTTATGAGGAAGATGACGATTCAGGAGATTTCGCGTGAGGGTTTGTCTGGACTTGGTGATACAATCCGTACAATGGCTTTGGCCGAAGGGCTTGACGCTCACGCCGCCGCGGTTGAAGTAAGACTTGAAAAATAATCAGTAATGAATATAGAAGACGTTCTTAAACTCGTAAGGCCAAACATCTTAGGTCTTGAGGCATATTCGACCGCCCGGGACGACTGTGGCTCGAACCAGCCGGAAATATTTCTGGATGCCAACGAGAATCCTTACAACAATGGCATCAATCGGTATCCGGACCCACATCAGAAAGCCTTGAAGGCCAAGGTCGCGGAAATCAAAGGAATTTCTGCGGATAGCCTGTTCACCGGCAACGGGAGCGACGAGGCGATTGACCTTGTTTACCGTGTGTTCTGCGTACCGGGAGCAAGCAATGCCGTGTCCATCGCTCCGAGTTACGGGATGTACGAGGTGGCAGCCGCGATGAACGACATTGAATTCCGGAAAGTCCAGCTGAGGCCGGATTTCTCAATGGACACAGAGGCGATGCTTTCCGCGGCGGACTCCAAGACAAGGCTGATGTTCATCTGCTCGCCGAACAATCCGACCGGAAACTCTTTCCCGGCGGAACAGATCGAGGAGCTTCTTGAAAGGTTCGGCGGCGTGGTGGTGCTGGATGAGGCTTACATCGACTTTTCGGTCAGGCCTTCGCTGACATCTTTGGTCAAGAGATACCCTAACCTGATTGTGCTCCAGACGCTTTCAAAGGCTTGGGGTATGGCAGGTCTCAGAATTGGATTGGCGATCGCGGATCCTGCTGTCATCGCTTTGATGTCCAAAGTCAAATATCCGTACAACATCAATGTTCTGGCTCAGAAGATGGCATTGATGAAACTTGACGAGGCGGCCAAGGACAAGGCTGTGGCCGAGATTGTGGGGCAGCGGTTCCGCTTGGAAAAAGAATTGGCCAAATGCCCGGAGGTCAAGGGAATATATTCAAGTGACGCTAACTTTTTGTTGGTTAGGTTTGAGAATCCGGATGAGGTTTACGAGAGGCTGCTTGCGGGAGGAGTCATTGTGCGGAATCGTTCCAAGGTCTCAGGTTGCGAGGGGTGCCTTCGCATCACAGTCGGCACTCCGGTGGAGAATGACAGACTGCTTCGGCTGCTGTCCTCTTCGGTCGCTGAGCCTGTCGAAGCGACCACCCCCGGTATGGAAATATTAGGCGGAAGACATATCCGAATTGTCCGTAATACCAAAGAGACAAAGATTGCCCTTGAATTGGATCTGGATTCCATTGGAGGCTCCGGACACATTTCCACCGGTCTCCCTTTCTTCGACCACATGCTTGATCAGATCCCGAACCACGGCGGCGTGGCACTTTCAATCAATGCGAAAGGCGATCTGCAAGTGGATGAACATCACACGATTGAGGATGTCGGAATCGTCTTCGGAGAAGCGATCAACGCCGCGCTCGGCTCGAAACTCGGCATGGCCCGCTACGGCTTCGTCCTCCCGATGGACGACTGTGACGCCGCTGTCCTGATGGACTTCGGAGGGCGTATTGATTTCAAATGGAACGTGGAGTTCAAACGTGAGAAGGTCGGCGATGTCCCGACCGAGATGTTCAGCCATTTCTTCCAGTCTGTCTGCGCCGGAGCGAAATGCAACCTGCACATCCGGGCAGAGGGCGTGAACGAGCATCACAAGGCCGAGGCAATCTTCAAAGCCTTCGCCAGGGCTTTAAGAATGGCGGTCGCCAAGACTCCGTTCCCTTACGAACTACCATCAAGCAAAGGCATCCTATGATAGCGATAATTGACTACAAAGCCGGCAACATACGCTCGGTCGAAAACGCTCTGAAAAGGTTTGGAGCGGAATATGTGCTGACCGCTGATCCGGAGATGATCCGCCGCGCCGACCACGTGATCCTGCCGGGAGTTGGGGAGGCTTCCTCCGCTATGAAAGCCTTGGAGTCCACAGGCTTGACACCAGTCATAAAGTCATTGACCCAACCTGTTTTAGGAATATGCATCGGAATGCAGCTGATGTGCGCTTCAAGCGAGGAGGGCGACACGGAATGTCTTGGAATATTCACCCCGAAAGTCACCCGCTTCCCGGAAACTCCCGGTGTCAAGATCCCTCACACCGGGTGGGATACAATCTCCGGGCTGCGCGGCACGCTTTTCAGGAATATTCCCGAAGATTCGTTCGTCTATTATGTGCATTCGTACAGCGCGGGAATATTCCCGGATCAGACTGTCGCCGCGACTGAATATGCCGGTGTCCGTTTCAGCGGGGCGCTCCAGCGGGACAATTTCTTCGGGACGCAGTTTCATCCGGAGAAGAGCGGTTCGGTCGGGGCTGAGATATTAAAGAATTTTATTGAATATGAAGAATTTTAACATAATCCCGGCCATAGACATAATCGGCGGCCGGTGCGTGCGTCTCACTCAAGGGGACTACGCGAAAGAGAAAGTATATTCGGACAACCCTGTCGAGATGGCGAAAAGTTTTGAGCGGGCCGGCGCGACAAGGCTGCATCTTGTGGATCTGGAAGGTGCAAAGGCCGCCTGTCCGAAGAACCTGGATGTGCTAAGGAATATAACCAATGCGGCCTGTCTGAAGGTGGAGTTCGGCGGCGGGGTGAAGTCGGAGGAGTCTTTGAAGGCGGTTCTGGATGCCGGGGCTGAATATGTCATCTGCGGAAGCGTGGCCTTTACCGAACCGGACATATTCAAGAAATGGCTTGGCCGCTATGGGGAAAAAATCATCCTTGGGTTGGATTTGAAGAATGGTCTGGTCGCGACGCACGGTTGGAAGGAGACTGTCCCGATGTCAGCCGTGCAGGCTTTGGAGTCTTTTGAAGGACTTGTGCGTCAGGCTATTGTGACCGAGGTTTCGAGGGACGGGATATTGCAGGGCGTGAATCTTGAGTTTTACGCCGGCCTTCAGCAACAGTTCCCGGGTGTGGAGATTATCGTGAGCGGGGGAGTGTCCAATTACGAGGATCTGGAGGAATTGAGAAGATCCGGACTTCGCTCGGCCATTGTCGGAAAAGCTATTTATGAAGGACGAGTGAAACTTGAGGATTTGTTCAGGTAATATGTTGGCGAAGAGAATTATACCTTGTCTGGACGTGAAGAACGGACAGGTAGTGAAAGGGATCAATTTCGAGGGCTTGCGTGAGGTGGGCGATCCTGTGGAGATGGGAACTTTCTACTCTGAGCAGGGGGCTGACGAGTTGGTCTATCTGGACATCAGCGCGTCATCGGAAGGACGACGAACTTTCACGGATCTGGCCTCTCGGATTGCGGAACGGATTGACATTCCGTTCACTGTGGGTGGGGGAATATCTTCGTTTGAGGATGCGGCCAGGCTTCTGGACGCTGGTGCGGACAAGATCACGATCAACACGGCGGCGGTGCTTCAGCCGGAGATCATTTCCAGGATCGCTTCCCGCTACGGCTCCCAGTTTGTTGTCGTGGCGATTGACGCGAGGATGGTCGCTTCTGGAACGGTCGCTGAGCCTGTCGAAGCGACATCCCTGTACGGCAATGCTTACTGGCAGGTGATGACCCACGGCGGAAAAAGGCCGACCGACAAGGAACTATATTCATGGGCGAAAGAGGTACGGAACCTTGGGGCGGGAGAGATCCTTTTCACGTCCATGGATCACGACGGCACCCGGAACGGCTATGCTGTGGAGACATATTCCCGTCTTGCGGACGAACTCTCCATCCCCGTGATCGCCTCCGGTGGGGCGGGAAGCGTCGGCGACATCGAGGAAGTCCTGACAAAGGGCCGGGCCGACGCCGCCCTCGCCGCAAGCATATTCCACTACGGCGAAATCTCCATCCCCGAATTGAAAAGAACCCTCCGCTCACACGGAGTGAATGTAAGAATATAACGAACTTAATGAATATGATTGATTTTAAAACTCTTAAAGCCGGTGCTGACGGACTTGTGCCGGCCATCGTCCAGGACCAGAACACCCTTCAGGTTCTGATGCTCGGCTATATGAACGCCGAGGCTCTCGAAAAGACCCAGGCAAGCGGTCTGGTGACATTCTTCAGCCGTTCCCGCCAGACCCTATGGACAAAAGGGGAGACCAGCGGCAACTTCCTTCATCTTGTCTCCATTGCGGTAGACTGCGATTCGGACACCCTTCTTGTCCTCGCCATTCCTGACGGGCCGGCCTGCCACAAAGGCACGAAGACCTGTTGGGGGGACGCCGTGCCTACCAGTCTCGGTTTTATCCGCGAGCTTGAAAGTGTGATCAAAGGCCGTCACGAGCGGATGCCGGAGAAGTCCTACACCACATCCCTGTTCAAGGCAGGGACTCCGAGAATGGCACAGAAAGTCGGCGAGGAAGCCGTCGAGACCGTAATCGAGGCCGTGAAAGGGGACGATGAACGTATGATCTACGAGGCCTCGGATTTGGTCTATCACCTTCTCGTGCTTTTGGTCAGCAAAGGCTACGGCATCGCCGATCTGGAAAAGGAACTTGAGAAGAGGCATAAATAGGCCATAATGTTGTTTTTCACAGAACAAAATACGAATTTAGCTATCAGTTAGTGTAATTACCGTTTTTCAGATGAGTTCAGACAGAATATTCATTTTTGACACCACTTTGCGTGATGGCGAGCAGGTGCCTGGGTGCCAGCTCAACACTGTGGAGAAAATCCAGGTGGCAAAGGCTCTTGAAGAGTTGGGAGTAGATGTCATTGAGGCGGGTTTCCCTGTTTCCAGTCCTGGGGATTTCAATTCGGTCGTGGAGATTTCCAAGGCCGTCACCTGGCCTACGATCTGCGCTTTGACACGCGCGGTGGAGAGAGACATCGATGTGGCAGCGGAAGCGCTTAAATACGCCAAACACAAGAGGATACACACGGGAATCGGAACTTCCGACTCCCACATAAAGTACAAGTTCAATTCCACCCGGGAGGAGATTCTTGAGCGGGCCGTCAGAGCAGTTAAATATGCCAAGAAATATGTTGAGGATGTGGAGTTCTACGCCGAGGACGCCGGGCGTACGGACAATGAGTACCTTGCCAGAGTGGTCGAGGCGGCCATCAAGGCCGGGGCCACGGTCGTGAATATTCCTGACACGACTGGCTACTGCCTTCCTTCCGAGTATGCGGCTAAGATCAAGTATCTTGTTGACAATGTGGATGGGATTGACAAGGCTGTCATCTCCACTCATTGCCACAACGACCTTGGTATGGCCACCGCCAACACAATGTCCGGACTTCTTGCCGGGGCCCGCCAGTGCGAGGTCACCGTCAATGGTGTTGGCGAGCGTGCCGGCAACACGGCTCTGGAGGAAATCGCCATGATCATCAAGAGCCACAGCGACATCCCTCTCGTGACCAACATCAACACGACCAGAATCACTCCGGTGAGCCGGATGGTCTCGAATCTTATGAATATGCCGGTTCAGGCGAACAAGGCCATCGTCGGGCGCAACGCCTTCGCGCACTCCTCAGGCATCCATCAGGACGGAGTCCTCAAGAACGTCAGCACCTACGAGATAATCGATCCTAAGGAAGTGGGGATTGATGACAACGACATCGTGCTTACGGCCAGAAGCGGCCACGCCGCCCTTAAATACCGTCTGGAGGTTCTTGGAATCAAGATGGAAGGCCAGAGACTTGACGCTTTTTACGATGAGTTCCTCAAACTGGCCGACAAGAAGAAGCAGGTCAGCGACGATGATCTCCTTGTGCTCGCCGGAGCCGACAGGGCTGAGGACCATCACGTCAAGCTAGAGTACCTCCAGGTGACCAGCGGCAAGGGTCTGAGACCTATCGCAAGTGTCGGTCTTGACATAGCCGGTGAGAAATTCGAGGCCGCTTCCAGAGGCAACGGTCCGGTTGACGCGGCGATCAACGCCCTCAAGATCATCATCAGGCGTCAGATGGTCATCAAGGAGTTCACCATACAGAACATCACCAAAGGCTCCGATGATGTGGGTAAGGTTCACATGCAGGTCGAGCATGACGGCCACGTGTATTATGGCTTCGGAGCCGACACCGACATCGTCACCGCGTCTGTGGAGGCGTTCATTGACTGCATAAACAAATTCAGGGGATGAACACACTTTTCGACAAGATTTGGGACAGTCACATCGTGTCCGTCATCGACGGTGGTCCCACTCAGCTCTACATAGACAGGCTTTACTGTCACGAAGTGACCAGTCCTCAAGCCTTCGAGGGCATAAGGAAGCGTGGCTGCGGTATTCTGCGCCCGGAGAGAATAATATGTATGCCTGACCACGACATCCCGACGGAAGGGACTGCTTTCGCGGATGATGTATGCCGTCGTCAGGTGGAGACTTTGGAACGGAACGCGGCTGAATTTGGTTTGGTCCATTATCCGATGATGAGTCCGGACAACGGTATTGTCCACGTTGTCGGCCCGGAGAAAGGACTTTCGTTGCCGGGAATGACGATTGTCTGTGGTGATTCTCACACATCCACTCACGGCGCCGTCGGAGCTGTCGCTTTCGGAATAGGCACGAGCGAGGTGGAGATGGTGCTCGCCACCCAGTGCATCCTTCAGCAGAAACCGCGATCGATGAGGATAAGGGTAGAGGGAGAACTCGGTAAAGGCGTGAGCGCCAAGGATGTGGCCCTCTATCTTATGATGATGTTGACTACTTCAGGCGCCACCGGGTACTTTATTGAATATGCCGGCTCGGCAATCCGCGGCCTATCAATGGAAGGTCGTCTGACACTCTGCAACCTGTCTATCGAGATGGGAGCCCGCGGAGGTTTCGTGGCTCCTGACGAGACCACTTTCGCCTACCTGAAAGGCCGTGAGTTCTCACCTAAGGGGAAAGACTGGGACAAGGCGGTGGAATATTGGAGAACCCTTCGCAGCGGAGACGACGCTGTCTTTGACAAGGAATATTTGTTCGACGCCGCGGACATCAGTCCAATGATCACTTACGGAACGAATCCGGGCATGGGTATGCCGGTTGACGGTACCATCCCGTCTGACACGGCTCAGCGTGCGTTGGACTATATGGGCTTCTCCGCCGGAGAAAGGCTTCTTGGACACAAGATCGATTATGTGTTTCTCGGAGCCTGCACCAACGGCAGGATTGAGGACTTCCGTGCTTTCGCCTCGGTCGTTAAAGGCCGCGGAAAGGCTGACGGAGTCACGGCCTGGCTCGTGCCTGGTTCGTGGGCCGTCAGACGTCAGATTGAGGAAGAAGGACTTGACAGGATTCTTGCGGATGCCGGATTCGAGATCCGCCAGCCTGGCTGTTCGGCCTGTCTTGCGATGAATGCGGACAAGATCCCGGCCGGAAAATATGCCGTTTCCACAAGCAACCGTAATTTCGAGGGACGTCAGGGCCCGGGCGCACGGACGATGCTTGCAAGTCCTTTGACTGCCGCCGCCGCGGCGGTGACAGGATGTATCACTGATCCAAGAGAATTGTTATGAAACAGAAGTTCAACATAATAGAGAGTGGCTGCATTCCTCTTCCGATAGAGAATGTGGACACTGACCAGATCATCCCGGCCCGTTTTCTCAAGGCTACGACAAGGGATGAGAAGTTCTTCGGAGAAAACCTTTTCCGTGACTGGAGGTACGCTCCGGACGGAAGCATGATAAAGGACTTCGTGCTAAATGATCCTCGTTACAGCGGGTCCATCCTCGTGGCCGGAGCCAACTTTGGATCCGGATCAAGCCGCGAGCACGCCGCGTGGGCTATCGCCGGCTACGGGTTCAGGGCTGTGGTGTCAAGCTCGTTCGCTGATATCCACCGCAACAATGAACTCAACAGCTTCGTGCTGCCGGTCCAGGTCAGTCCGGATTTCCTTAAAAAGATTTTCTCCGCGATCTCGGCCGATCCCGCAGTGAGGCTTCGCATAGACCTCCCGTCTCAGAAAGTGACCCTTTTGTCCGACGGCAGTTCCGAACGTTTCGAGATAAGCGCCTACAAGAAGTATTGCTTCGAGAACGCGCTTGACGACATAGATTATCTGCTTGAACATAAAGACAAGATTGAAGAATATGAAACTGAACATAGCAAAATTGCCCGGTGACGGAGTCGGCCCGGAAGTGGTGGAACAGGCCGTGAAGGCCATTGATGCGGTCTGCTGGCGTTTCGGACACGAGGTCAAGTACAGATCCGCGCTTGTCGGAGCCTGCGCGATAGACGCTTGCGGCTCCGCCTTCCCTGATGAGACCCTGAAAGTGTGTCTTGACAGTGACGCGGTTCTGTTCGGGGCCGTCGGGGATCCGAAATATGATAACGATCCCACGGCCAAGGTACGTCCCGAGCAAGGCCTCCTTGCGATGAGGCGTGAATTGGGACTTTATGCCAACATCAGGCCTGTGGAAACCTTTCCGAGCCTGCTGGATCGTTCACCTCTCAGGCCGGAGATAGCGTCAGGCGCGGATTTCGTCTGTGTCAGGGAACTTACGGGTGGTATGTATTTCGGAGAGAAAGGCCGGTTGGACGGCGGTGACACTGCGTACGACACCAACATCTACCACCGCTATGAGGTTGAGCGGATCCTGCGTAAGGCATATTCATTGGCGATGCTTCGCCGAAAGCATCTGACGCTGGTGGACAAGGCGAATGTGCTGGAGTCTTCGAGGCTCTGGAGGCAGGTGGCTCAGGAGATGGCTCCTGAATATCCGGAAGTTCAGACTGACTATATGTACGTTGACAACGCTGCCATGAAACTGATCACCGGCCCACGCTTCTTCGATGTACTCGTCACCGAGAACACGTTCGGGGACATCCTGACCGATGAGGCCAGCTGCATCTCCGGTTCGATGGGACTGCTCGCGTCGGCATCGCTTGGAGAACATACCGGTGTCTATGAACCGATCCACGGCTCCTATCCCCAGGCCGCGGGACGTGATGTGGCCAATCCCCTTGCCACAATCCTTTCAGCCGCGATGATGTTTGAGTACGCTTTCGGGCTGAAGCGCGAGGGCGCGGCGATCCGCAAAGCTGTCGGTGAGAGCATTGACCGTGGTTTCGTCACCGAGGACCTGGCTTCCTTCGGGGCTCGTCCTATGGGTACGTCAGAGGTGGGTGACAAGGTCGCTGAATTAATAGAGAATAATAATTAACGAATAGATATGAACGAACTTGACTGGGGGAGCCTTGGCTTCCGTTACAGAAAGACAAATGCCATTGTCTTCAGCCTCTACCGCGACGGGCAATGGTCTGAACCCCAACTTACCGACGATTTCGATTTCCATTTCAACGCTTTCGCCGGGGTGTTCCATTATGGTAATTCCTGCTTTGAGGGGCTTAAGGCTTTCCGTGGCAGGGACGGAAAGGTCCGCCTTTTCAGGCCGGACGAGAACGCCAGACGTCTCCGGCGCAGTGCCGACCGTCTTTCGATGGCCGCTCCTTCCGAGGAACTGTTCCTGAAAATGTGCGAGATGTGTGTGAAAGCCAATCTTGATTTTCTCCCTCCGTACGGACATAACGCGTCCATGTACCTGCGTCCGGTGCTCGAAGGCATTGACCCTCAGCTGAGCATCTGCTCTTCAAGCGAGGTGCTGTTCTCGGTTATGTGTGCTCCTGTCAGCACGTATGCCAAGGCTGGGGTGCTTACGCCGGTGACCGCTGTCATCTCGCGTGACTACGATAGGGCCGCTCCTGACGGTACCGGCTCCTACAAGATAGGCGCGAACTACGCGATGTCTCTTTACCCTTACAATCTAGCTCATTCTCAGGGTTATACGGAACTGCTGTTCCTCGACCCCGCCACCAAGACGAGGATTGACGAGTTCGGATCCTCCAACTTCATCGGCATCAAGGGCGACACCTATGTGACCCCGCTATCCGGCAGTGTGCTGCCTTCAATCACTAACAAGTCTCTCCGCACCATTGCCGAGGATCTCGGAATGAAGGTGGAGATGAGGCCGATTCCGGTCGAGGAACTTGCCGAGTTCGATGAGGTCAACGCCTGCGGCACAGCGGTGGTGATCACCCCCATCCGCTCTATCGACGACAAGCCTCTTCTGGAGGGCTCAGAAGTCTCACGCACCTATGAGATGCCTTCCGGAACGGAGTGCGGCAGAAAGAGCCGCGCCCTTTATGACCGCATCCGTGGCATCCAGGACGGCATAGAGGAGGATCCGCACGGTTGGTGCGTTGAGGTATAGCCGGTCGCTGGACTTGCCGAAGCGCCGACACGTGATTCTTCACGAAGTTTTCTTGCAAATCATAAAATCAAATCTTAAATTTGCAAGAAAACTGTAGTGGCGTGATATTAAGAACAATGAAGCAGAAAGCCGTAGCGCTTTCAAAACAGTACCCATTTGTGGTGATTACCGGTCCGCGTCAATCCGGCAAGACAACACTTGCCAAAGACGCGTTTCCGGACTACAGAAAAGTGTCTTTGGAGGACTTGGACAATCGCGCTTTCGCTGAAAGCGATCCGCGCGGTTTCATCTCGACTTATCCAGACAAAACCATCATCGATGAGGTTCAAAGAGTTCCGTCCTTGCTCTCCTATCTTCAGACACACAGCGATGATGTAGGAGGTGACGGAATGTACATTCTCACAGGTTCTCAGAATCTGCAACTTATGGAAGCCGTGGATCAATCGCTGGCCGGTCGGGTAGGATTGCTCCACCTCCTTCCTTTTTCAAGGCAAGAGATGAAAGACGGTGGTATCTTTCCTGAATCCACAGATGCGAAACTGCTTAACGGGTGCTATCCGCGTCTGTACGATAAAGGTATTTCGCCAACCGATTATTATCCGAACTACATCAATACGTATGTCGAGCGTGATGTGAGAAACATCAAAGACATCACCGACCTCGGCAAATTCACCAGATTTCTTAAACTTTGCGCGGCAAGAACCGGACAGCTTCTGAACAAGTCTTCACTGGCAAATGATTGCGGAATATCTGTGCCCACAGTTGACTCTTGGCTCTCAATTCTGGAATCAAGCTATATCATATTCCTTCTTAAGCCAGACCATAAAAATTATTCAAAGCGCCTGGTGAAGACTCCGAAACTGTACTTCTATGACACGGGACTCGCCGCTTCTCTTCTTGAGATAAAAACTGAGACCCAAATGAACACTCATTATCTTAGGGGGAATCTCTTTGAGAATATGGTTGTGGCAGACTTTATCAAAAATGATTTCAATAAAGGAATAATAGAGCCTTCGGTTTCTTTTTGGAGAGACAGTGCCGGCAATGAAGTGGACCTGATCTACAGAGATAGTGACAAAGAGGATGCGTTTGAGATAAAGTCAGCGGAGACATTCAATGAATCGTTCCTGGATGGACTGAAATACTGGTCAAAATATTCAGGAGCCATGCCCTCGCAATTGCACGTAGTCTATGGTGGTACCACTCCAATGGCCAGATCCGAGGCAAGCGTGGAAGTGTTCAGATAAAAACAAAAAGCAAGCATCCCTTTTAGGGAAAAGATGCTTGCTTTTACTTCTTTCTTTCAATAATATATTACCTTCGCAAGGATAAAGAAATTTTTTCAGATTGTCAAGGGATAACCCTTCAATGTTTTACAATGTAATATTGTTTCACACTCTGCCGGCAATGTGCTTGGCGCAGGACTTTTCTTTTGTCGTGATTTTTATGTAAGTTTGCAAGTTAAACAGACAGACGGGAAATGTTCAGGAAACTTGCGGACAGAATGAAGGAGTTCAAGCTCACGATGAGGATGAAGCTGACGCTGAGCCTCAGCGCGATAGCCGTGACACTGCTTGTCTCCAGTGTGATCTCCATCATGGAGTACTACAGGATGAGCAACTATGTGTCGGATCTCATCGCGGACAACATCAGGAGCGTCAATGTCGCGCAGAAATTGTCCGAAGTCACGAACAAGTACAATCTGGATCTTCTGGCCCTGATCGGTGACAACTCGGTCAACACTCTTCCGGACTTCCATCAGAAGGAGTTCATGGGGCATTGCGACTCGCTTCGCAACTCCTTGACTTCCGACAAGATGGTCCCGCTGACTGATTCTGTTGTCTATGCGTATTCAGCTTACATGCTGACTTCGCTTGAACTGAACGACGTGATGCTGTCGGACTTCATCGACACCAGGGCTTGGTACTTCGACAGGCTTCAGCCCAAGTTCAGGAGGCTGAACCACTACATTGATGTGCTCAACGAGGCAATCTACGATGACCTGAAGAAGAACTCGCTGACGTTTCAGAGGGGGTTCTACAGGAGCATCATCCCCGGAGCGGTGGCTGTGGGAGTGGGTCTGCTCCTGGTGCTGATGCTGTTGTTCTTCCTGCTGGTGTTCTACGTGAATCCTATCTACAGGATGCTTTCCGGGCTGAACAACTACAGATCCTACAACAAGAAATACTCCTACTCCTTCGAGGGGGATGACCAGCTGGTGGAGCTCAACGATGGCATCACCGAGCTGACGGGCGAGAACCAGATGCTGCGCAAGAGGGTGGCGAACCTGCGCGCCAAGATCGCGTCGGCCTCCGAGCCGAAGGACAACGGCGCTTCGGGGGCGGGTGAGACCGACCGGACCACAGATCCGGCGACCGGACAGGCAAAGGACAACCAATAAACCACGAGATGAACGTCAAGGTGATATCCAGAAATGTGGGCTACGCTCTGCTTGTCAGCGCGCTGTTCATGTTCCTGTCCATCCTCGTCTCGGTGGCAAACGGCAACGACAGCGCCCTGGCGGCACTGATGATCAGTTTCACCATCACCTTCACCGTCGGTGTGTTCCCGTTCATATTCGTAAGGAAATCGGCTGACATCACCCTTAAGGACGGCTACATGATCATCGCGCTGTCCTGGCTGCTGTCCTTCATCTTCGGGATGCTTCCGTATGCGCTTTGGGGCGGGCCGTTCACGATCATAAACGCCTGGTTTGAAAGTGTTTCCGGATTCACGACGACCGGCTCGACAATCCTTGACAACGTTGAGGCGCTGCCGAACAGCCTGCTGTTCTGGCGTTCCTCGACGCACTTCATCGGAGGCTTGGGAGTCGTGGTCTTCCTGCTGCTGATCATCCCGAGTTCGTCTCAGATGAGGTTGAGGCTGACTACCCTTGAGCTTTCGTCCTTGTCCAAGAGGGAGTACAGATCCGGCGCGAACAAGACAGTCTATATCTTCACTTATGTCTATTTTGGATTGACCGCAGCCTCGTTCCTGCTTTATGTGATGGCCGGGATGAGTCCTTTCGACGCGATCAACCATGCGATGAGCGTCGTGGCGACCGGCGGTTTCAGCACCAGGAACGCCTCCATCGGTGCCTATGACTCGATCACGATCGACCTTATCACGATGCTCTTCATGGTACTCTCATCCGTCCATTTCGGAATGATCTTCGTGGCTGTCGTGACAAGATCCCTCAAGCCGTTCAAGAATGAGATATTCAAGTTCTATCTTTCCATGATGGTTGTGGCGGGGGTGATCGTGTCGATCTCGATCAAGGCGCACGGGTTCGAGGAGACCTGGGGGCGCGCCTTCCTCTCCGGCTCCTTCCACATCCTGAGCTTCGCCTCGACGACCGGGTTCAGCATCGCCGACAGCAGTTCCTGGCCGGTTCTCTCGCATACCATGCTGATGTTTGTGGGAATATGCTGCGGCATGGCCGGCTCCACCACCGGTGGTATCAAGTCCGACCGGGTGCTGCTGCTGTGCAAGGAGGTGAAGTACCAGTTGAGGATGGTCCTGCATCCGGCGTCCGTCAACGAGATCAGAATGAACGGCAGGGTGGTCCGGCAGAACGACATCGCCCCGCACATCCTCTACATTGCCCTCTACGGCCTTGTGGTGATCATCTCGCTCGCGGCCTGCCTCACGCTCGACCCTGACAACAACCAGTCATTCACGGCGATACTCTCGTCCCTTGGCAATGTTGGACTTTCGGTGGACCAGCTCGGCTCAATCTACAGCTATAACGGCGAGCCATCCTCCCTCAAGTTCATCTACACGCTTGACATGTTCCTCGGACGTGTCGAGATCTATCCTATCCTGGCCGTGGTCATGATGATCTTCAGCCGCAGGAACAAATAGCGCCGCTTATGGACAGGGGTGACTTTTTCTATCGGCGCTTCAAGGACTTTTTCCCTTACGACGGGACAGAGGATCAGGACCGGTTGTTCCGGGAGATCGCCGGCTTCGTGACCTGTGACGACGCGGACATCCTGGTGGTCAACGGCTATGCCGGCACGGGAAAGACCTCCGCCATCGCCTCTGTGATCCAGTCCTTCGACGACCTCCGGCCCAGGACGCGGAATGATGAACTTGAGGAAATATGCTTCCTCCTCGCTCCCACAGGCCGCGCCGCCAAGGTTCTTTCCTCCTACGCCGGCAAACCTGCCAGCACCATCCACAAATGCATCTATCGGCAGAAATCTGTCGGCGATGACGGCTTCGGCCAGTTCTCTTTGGCTCCCAACAAGCTGTCGCACAAGTTGTTCATCGTGGACGAGGTGTCACTGATCGGCATCGAGGACGCGCATCGGCAGGGCACCACGCAATTCGGAACCGGTGACCTTCTTAAGGACTTGATCGACTATGTCCGCGCCGGCAACGACTGCCGTCTGATCCTGATCGGCGACGATGCCCAGCTGCCGCCTGTGGGGATGGAAGCCTCTCCGGCGCTCTCCAAGGAATGCATGGACTGTTTCGGCGGCGTGCGCTATTGCAGCCTTAGGCAGGTGGTCCGCCAGCAGAAGGAGTCAGGAATACTCCACAACGCCACCAGGCTGCGCGAGCTGATAGCCTCGGATCTCTACGGGGACGGAATGTTCACTCCGGACGAGCTGGGGCTTACGGTTGAAGGCTTCGACGACGTGGTGCGGATCACGGGCGGGGATCTGCTCGATGCCCTGAACACCGCCTATTACTCTGAATATTCCAAAGACGACGCGGTCGTCCTCTGCCGCTCCAACAAGCGGGCTAACCGTTACAACGCCGGCATCCGCGCCCAGGTCTTCTACGACGAGGAACGTTTGGTCAGGGGGGAGAAGCTGATGATCGTGAAGAACTGCTACCAGTTTCTGGACGGAGTTAAGAACATGGACTACATCGCCAACGGTGACATTGCCAAGCTGCTGTCCATCAGGAATTTCGAGGAACGTTACGGCCTGAGTTTCGCCGATGCCCGCCTTTCTTTTCCGGACTATGACGACACCGAGATCGTGGCGAAGGTCTGCCTCGACACCCTTGAGTCCGAGTCTGCCTCGCTGAGCTACGAGCAGCAGAACCTGCTCTACAACGGTGTGAGCGAGGACTATGCCGACATCACCTCAAAGAAGAAGCGCTACGAGGCTGTCCGTGAGGATCCCTACTACAATGCCCTCCAGTTGAAGTACGCCAACGCCATCACCTGCCATAAAAGCCAGGGCGGCCAATGGAGCTGCGTCTTCATCGACAACCCCTTCTGGCAGGATGAGCTCTCCGTCGATGACCTCAAATGGCTCTACACCGCCCTCACCCGCGCCACCGCCAAGGTTTACCTCGTCAACTTCAAGGATGAGTATTTCGCATAAGGTGTCAGGTTGCCTTAGGATGGCTCTCCGTCTGGTTCCCCGTCTGGCTCTCCGTCTGGCTCTTCGTGGCGGATAACTTGCTGATAATTAGGGATTTTTTTTAAATCATTACTAAATGGATTATTTTACAAATTTGTGACGTCGTGTGACCAACGGACTGATTGAAAGCCAATCTGTACTGTGTCACACGCCGCATAACTATGTTAAACTTTAATGAGGGAAAGCCATGAAGCTCAGGAGATTCTTGTCCGGTTCGCCTAATCACGTTTACCAACGATCCTTGAACGGTTCGGTAATATTCTACAGCCTTGAGGATTGTTAGGTTTATTTCACTGTCTTTTGCACCTGTGCAGTCAAGTATGGTGTGAGCACTGTCCTATTCTTCGTTTTGCGCAGTGTATATTGTTCTAAAGGATTGAATGTTTATTCAAATGGATTTTATCTATCTTGGATCAGGAAAAACCTAATTGATTGAAAACTTTGAATATTAAACCTTTTACTGTTGGGGTTTTGATAAATTCTAAATAGATTGTTGGATATTGTTTAATGATTATAAAGTACTACATTTGCGGCGAGATTGCCGGTGGCACTTCAGCTGGAATGCTGATGTATGTTATTGTGCTTGGTAATTTAGTGATTTGTTAGAACACTTATAATTTTATTTGGTTCTTAATTTATGGCGGTAGGGTTTATTAATAGCGCAATCGATGCTCTTTCCAACCGTTTTGATAACTAGGGGGGAACATCTTGAATTATAATAAATTGCATTGTACTTCCAACGGCATGGCCGTTTGGTTGTGTGTCCTCATCGGCTGTTTTCTGTCGATTCTGACAGTGGCGGCGGAAGCGCTTCCGTCAGACTCAGGCTTTACATCAATGAGGACTGTCGTCTTATCAAAGTCGTCCTCGGTTCAGGAGGACAGGCACGATACGACTTCATTCTCTGTCTATTACAGGTCAGCTGTATCCAAGATCGAACGTGGATTCCGGAACAACGCCGCCACTTTGAAAGCAGCCACCGAAGGACTCAGGTCCATCGTGTACAACGGTAATCTACGAATATACAAGGTTTACATAATCGGTGCCGCCTCACCTGAAGGCCGGCCGGAACTCAACGCGCGTCTGGCCCGTGACAGGGCTGAAGGAGTGAAAGCATTCCTGAAGAGCGTCGAGCCACGTCTCACGGATGCCGACTTCGTTGTCATCTCGCGTGGAGAGGACTGGGAGGGTGCCACCAAGATCGCCGCGTCCTACGACACCGAGACTGGATCGTCCACGGTCTCGGACATATTCAAGGATTCTCAAAATTCCGAGGCCAAGAAGCTGATGATGAAGCGTCTGCAAGGTGGAAACGTCTGGCGCAGGCTGATCTCGGACTACTATCCGTCCCTGCGACGCACGGATATTCATGTGCTTTACAGCACTGTCCGTCCGATCGGGCCGGTTGAGTGTGAATTGCCGGAAGTGACCCTTGAGGTGCCGTATTCAGTGAACATCGCCCCTCCGACGGTGTTGCCGGAGGTTGAGTTCCCTGAGCCGGAGCCGCCGAAGGAGAGATTCTACACCGTCGCCGTCAAGACCAACCTCCTCTATGATGCCGTGACCGCACTTAACGCCGAGGTCGAGTTCCCTGTCGGGAAGAACTTCTCGGTGATGGTCGAGGATGTGTTTCCGTGGTGGAGCTGGGGGCCGAACGGCAAGAAATATTGCTTCCAGATCTGGTCAATGGGTATCGAGCCGCGCTGGTGGTTCGCGCGCGATGACAGGAAGGACTATCTTACAGGGCATTTCGCCGGCGTTTACGGCATGTCCGGGAAATACGACCTCCAGTGGGACACGAAGCTCTGCAACCAAGGAGAGTTCTGGTCTGCTGGATTGACCTATGGCTACGCCTTGCCGGTCAGCAGGTGGATGAACATGGAGTTCTCGGTCTCCGCCGGCTTCCTTCGCACGGACTACCGCCACTACCAGCCGGATCCGGGCTACGAGCACCTGTTCCGGGACAAGTACAACGTTGGAACCGTCTCCTGGTTCGGCCCGACGAAACTCAAGGTCTCATTGGTGATACCGATCGGGAAGGATTCACACAAAGTAAACAAAAACTAATCAGAAACAAGTAAAAAGAACAAATCATCAACATGATGTCTGACACCAATATAAAGTATAGTTCCGCTGTGTTCTTCTGCCGTGGACTGTCCGTTCTCCTGCTGCTTTTTGCAATAGTCGCAGGCGGATGCCGGAGACGTCCCCTTGAGGATCCTGACAACCTTACTGCAGTCAGGGTCAGGGTGAATGTGGCCGGAATCCACAATGTCACGTCAGACATCTACAATGACAAGATCCCGGTCCAGAAGATAGAGCCGAGTGCCATGCACGTGCTGTTCTTTGGAGAAAACGAGGATGTTATTGCCGCAGAGGGCTTTATCACAGATGTGAGCTTTGACGAGAACGGAAACCGCATTGTGAGCGGAGAAGTCATGCTTGCACCGGGCAGTTACAGGATGCTCATCTACGATTTCGGCACTGAAGAGACTTTAATAAGGAACTACTACAGTTGGGACAAGGCAGAGGCATACACAGATCCTGCACCGTCAGCCGTTCTGAACAAGTACTCTACCAAAGGGAAAGACGCTCCGAACATTCTCATGCAGCCAGAGCATCTTGTGGTGGCCAGGAACGTGTGTGAGACTGTGCCCTATCACAACGGAATCTACACGATCTATGCGGATGCCTCATCGGTAGTTGAGAGCTGGTATATTCAAGTCAAGGTGGATGGGCTTGAATATGTCACTTCGGCGCAGGCTGTTCTCTCAGGCATGGTCCGCGCAAACCTTATTGCCACCGACACGAGGATGAACGATCCGGAAGCTTCCGTATGGTTCAATCTCCAGAAAAGTGATGACAAAGGCAAGAATGTGATCTGTGCGGTGTTCAACACATTCGGACGCATCCCGGAGTCGGACAACAACTTCGAGGTGACTTTCGACCTTGCGGTCAAGGGCGGCACGAGTGTCCGCAAGACCTTTGACATTTCGAACCTGTTTCTCACAGAGAATGCTGTCAAGCACCATTGGCTTCTTTTGGAGGACACTATCAAGGTCGAGCCACCGAAGGACTTAGGTGGTGCCTTTGAACCTAAGGTCGATGACTGGGAAGATGAACAGAAAAATATAGTGATTTAGTACTTACCATAGCTCATGATGGTAGGAGCGTAATTATTTATTAATTTATTGAAAAAGATTTTTTTAATTTAACTTTTAATTTGTGTTTATCATGAAAAAAGAAATGTTTGTATTGGCAGCTCTCGCGACTCTCGCGGCCTGCTCAAAGACAGAGGTGACGCCGGTCGCCTCAAACGTGAACAGCGAGATCACGTTCAATGTCGCTCCTCGCACCAAGGCTCTTAGCCAGAATCAGACTGATTTTGATCACAATAATGTCTTTGTCTCCTATGCCTATTATCTTGGACATGGCAAGACTTGGGCTGCCAACAACTCCGAGGCTCAGATGTACATCGACGGTTCTACAATTTCATACAATGGCAACTTGTGGAAGAATGAGACAACATCTTACTATTGGCCGAAGGATGGTGGTTCTTTGACATTCTTCGCGTATTCGTACAACAAGAAAGATATGACGGTAGGTGATAATTCCGGTTTTGCTTGTGTATGGGCACCAGGCGAAGACGGACAGTATCAGGGTGGAATCAATGGCCATTTTGATGTGGCCACGAACAAGAATGTTGATTTTCTTGTTGCTGACATCGCTGCTGATAAGTCAGAAAATAAGAATAGCTATGCTCACACCGGAGTTCCGACTCTTTTCCGTCACAAGCTTTCTATGGTCAATGTCGCCGCTAATCTTGCTGAGGATTATGCTAACAAGAAGTTCATCTTGAACTCTGTGAAATTCACTAATCTTTGTCATTATGCAACCTATAGCCAGATTCCAGAGAAGATGATCCCGGGTGGAAACATGTTTTTGTCTGATCAGGTTTATGCGGAGAATGTTGGCTTCGAGGTTAAGAGTGGAGGGTTGATTGCAGTCCCGGCTGAGATCAAAAATGGAGCTGTAGTTGAGGATGGTCAGTACATCTACATTCCTCAGGAATTTAATGATGACAGCTATATTGTAATTACATATACTGTGGAAACCGTTGTTGGTAACAAGGTCGTTAAGGAAGAGTGCACAAAGCCAGTTAAGGTAAAGGATGTCTTCCCTAAGTGGGAGATGGGACACAGGTACACTTTTAACCTTACCTTCTCTCTGAACGAGATTCACTGGGATCCGGCTGTTGAGAATTGGACCGATGACGAGGCTGGTAACATTACCATCGACAGATAATAAGAATCGCGGGCATTCCTGCGCCATAAGCCTGCCGGGAGGTGATACTCCCGGCAGGTTCTAATTGATAATAACATAGATGAAAGGAACAGGCCTCAGTAATTTCCCGACTGTGCAAACCCTGTGCAAACCACAGGCACGCAAGAATGGCTCCGGTAATGCTGGAAGGCCATAGTGTGTGGCTGACCCCCCCCATTTCCCGAAGGAGCAGCTTGCGTCTTCGGGTGAGTTTCACCCGGTCCGCCTCGATGCCCTTTCTCAATCCCGTGTTGAAGTCCTTTTTCATGCCGCAAAAGTAAGGGAAAGATTTTTGAGCGCCTCTGCAGAACCCGCAGAAAGCTGCGGACGACAGATTTTCGGCGGTCGGGAACACGACCTTGCGGCATGAAGATGATTTTTGAAAAAAGTCTCAGCGGGATGGTGAAAGCCTCGCGTCATCCTCGGTTTATGGTCAGGACAGGGGCACCTGAGTAGTTACAATATCACGTTATTTTTTTAAGTATTACTAAATTTGCGGAGAGTATGTGAACAAATGTGACGATGCTATGGACACGATTGAACTTTTGATGAATATGATCAGGATTCCTTCCTTCAGCAGGGAGGAAGGACAGGCGGCAGACTTTCTGGAGGAATGGATGCGGCGGGAGGGTCTTGATGTAAGGAGAACCGGAAACAACCTGTGGATGGAGTCCTGCCCGGATGACGGAAGGCCGACCGTGCTGCTTAACGCGCACATTGACACTGTGAGACCCGCTTCCGGCTACACCAGGGATCCGTTTTCGCCGACTCTTGAGGACGGCTGCCTGTACGGTCTTGGCAGCAATGACGACGGTGGGTCGCTCGTGGCTCTTCTGGAGGCATATTCAAGACTCGTCGCGAAGCGGCAGCCGTACAGGCTGGTTTTTTCGGCTACCGCGGAGGAGGAGGTGAGCGGGAAGGGTGGACTGGACATGCTGCTTCCGGAACTCGGCAGGATTGATTTCGGCATTATCGGTGAGCCGACCGGGATGCGTATGGCTGTGGCCGAGAGGGGATTGATGGTGCTGGACTGCACGTCGTTCGGGGTGAGCGGACACGCTGCCAGAAATGAAGGTGTCAATGCCATATACAAGGCTTTGGAGGACATACAGTGGTTCAAAAACCATAGTTTCGATCGTGTCTCCGATTTCCTTGGTCCGGTCAGGATGTCGGTCACGCAGATCAGCGCCGGCACGCAGCACAACGTCGTTCCGGACAGGTGTTCGTTTGTGGTGGACGTGCGTCCGAACGGAATGTACACTAATCCGGAGTTGCTGGCAATGATCAAGTCCTCTGTCTCCTGTGAGGTTAAGGAGCGTTCTACCAGGATCGGTAGTTCGCATCTTCCTATGGATCATCCGGTTGTCACCCGAGGACTCTCTCTCGGCCTTGAGCCTTTCGGCTCTCCGACCACCAGCAACCAGGCGCTCTGTGGCTTTCCTACGCTGAAAATCGGCCCCGGCGACTCCGCCCGTTCCCATTCAGCCGATGAATATGTCCGTCTGGATGAGATCTCCCACGGTGTCGAAACCTATGTCGCCCTTCTGGACGGCAATACCTCATTCGTTGTCTCCCCTCGGAATGCGAAAACTCCGAAGGGTTGTTAACCTGAATTTTGTTGGTTACCAAAATCCAGAGGGCCGCTAACCTGAATTTTGTTGGTTACCAAAATCCAGAGGGCCGCTAACCTGAATTTTGTTGGTTGCCAAAATCCAGAGGGCCGCTAACCTGAATTTTGCACGTTACCAAAATTCAGAACAGCGGCTCTCTGGATTTTACCGTGCCTTAGCAGGCTTAGCAGGCTTGGCAGCTGTGTTTTGACAGGCTCAGAGCGAAGTGAGCGCGGTGACAGCGGCGCGGACCTTGTCGAAGCCGAAGCCGGAGACTATGCGGGACATCCTGGCGGCTATGCGGTCGGTGCAGAGGTTGCCGATGGAGCCTTCGTGGGTGTGGCGAAGCGAGCCGTGATAGTCAAAACTACCTTGCCTGATGGAGTCGGCGACCTGGCGGTAGGCATCCCTGAACGGTATGCCGGTCTCTACCAAGTGGTTGACCTCCTCCACGCTGAACGCCAGCTTGTACTTCGGGTCGCTCATCACATCGGTGACTACCTCCATCCCCCGGACGGCATATTCAACAATGTCGAGGCAGTCGTCCAGTTCCTTGAAGATCGGGAAGAAGACCTCCTTTAGGATCTGCATGTCGCGGAAGTAGCCGCTCGGGAGATTGCCGGTGATGAGGCGGATGGTGTTCGGCACGCCCTGGAGCTTGTTGCAGTGTGCCCTCACCAGCTCGAACACATCAGGATTCTTCTTGTGCGGCATGATGCTGGAGCCTGTGGTCAGCGCGTCCGGCAGATGGATGAAGCCGAAGTTCTGGCTGGAGAACAGGCAGCCGTCCATCGCGAGCCGCCCGACGGTCTCGGCGACTGATGAGTAGGCGAACGCTACGGCCCGCTCCATCTTGCCGCGCGTCATCTGGGCGTAGACGGAGTTATAGTCAAGGTCTTCGAAACCAAGCAGTTTCGTGGTGAGCGTCCGGTTCAGCGGCGCGGACGAACCGTAGCCGGCGGCGGATCCCAGCGGGTTGAGGTTCACCACATCCCAGGCGGCCCTCATCATGCTCAGGTCGTCGCAGAGACTCTCGGCATAGGCTCCGAACCAAAGGCCGAAGGAAGACGGCATCGCCACCTGCAGGTGGGTGTAGCCCGGAATCAGCACATCCTTGTACCTTTCGCTGGCTTCCTGGAGAGTCCTGAAAAGTGACTCCACCTTGCGGACGGTCTTCTCGATCTCCGCACGGGCGTAGAGCTTCAGATCCACAAGCACCTGGTCGTTGCGGGAGCGCCCCGTGTGCACCTTTTTTCCGACATCCCCGAGCCTGCGCGTGAGCATCAGCTCGATCTGTGAATGGATGTCCTCCACGTCGTCCTCCACGTAAAGCTCTCCCTTGCAGGCTGATGAATATAATTCCTTGAGCGCCGGCAGCAGTTCGTCCAGATCATCCTTTGAAAGAAGTCCGACACTCTCCAGCATCGTGATGTGGGCCATCGTGCCCATTATGTCATAAGGGGCGAGCTCGTGGTCAAGCTCACGGTCGTTTCCCACCGTGAACGCGTCGATCCTCTCGTCCTCCTTGAATCCTTTGTCCCAAAGTTTGTTCGCCATGTATTACTGTTATTTGTCAAGTTCACCGCAAAGATACCATATTTTTTAAGGATTACTTATCACGCGACAATTGTGACCGTCAAAAAATAATAATTTTTCCGCCGATCATCGCCGGAAGTGGAGAATCGTGCGGGATTTCTCTTTTATTTTTAAAAGTAAAAAGCCATATTTGTAGAAATAATCAAGCGGTGATCACATGTCGCCGCGGACTTGACAAATCATTTTAAACAGCAACAAAACCCAAGGCACTGCAAATGAACAACATCAAACCACATTGTGTCAGGTTAATCGTGATAGCAGTCATTGTGGCGCTCACGGCGACGGCCTCTATGGCGCAGACGCACAGGACGAGCATCAGGGTGGCGGCGGCGGATTCCGGGCCTTCCGACAAGGAGATGGCCGACATCGTCTGCGATGGGCGGCACGATGAGATTCCGCTCCGGCGGGCGCTGGAGTCGCTGGGCGGCTGCGGCAGGCTTGAGATGGCAAGCGGCAACTACATCATCGACAGTTTCTTCACGGCGGAGGACGGCAGCGGCTATGTCCTCAGGACTCCTTACGAGTCGAACATCCGTATCGAGGGCGACTTGCCGAACTGGAACGGCGAGGGTGTTAGGCTGAGGGTCTCGCAGGACTGCTATGACTCCCTTTCGGACGAGGTGACATATTCAGTGATCTGCGGGACGGCAGGGGACTTCGCGCAGACGATGTCACAGAATCTGGAGGTGGCGAATGTCGCCGTGTATCTGCCGGACAACAGGAAAAGGATCATCTGCATCGACGGCTACAACATCGGAAGAATGAGCGCGGACAGATGCAACTGCAAAGGCCCGAAGAACAACAGGGAGACATCCATCACCCTTGGCGTGATGGACTGTGTGGGCATCCGGGGGCTGAAGGGTTCCAACAACGGGACTGCCACGGAGTTCAACCATTGCACTGTCGTCGGCCTTGGGGTGGGATTCGCGCTCTCGGGAGAGCATCTCGTGCTGATCAGCTCCACGTCGATCGGCTGCACCTACGGATTCACCTTCAACCAGTACCCGAACAACTTCCCGGGTTCGGCGCAGGTTCACCCGATCACCCTCATCGGTTGTCACGACGAGGTCTCCGCCAACTACCCGAAGTTCTTTGACAACCCTCTGGGGCAATCCATCAGGTTCATCAATTTCGCGGTCGAGCACTATCCGGCGAACCTCTCGCTAGGAGGTGGTGAATATGCCACCGAGACGACTCCGGGGCAATGGCACGGAATCATCGACTATGCGATCCAGAACTTCAATCACGGCGACGAGTGGATCCGCAACTCCCCGACCCTCCCGTTCTGGGCTCCGGGCAGCGGGATAGCTGTCGAGTCGCACAACAACACGCACAAGAGCGTGGTCACAAGCGAGGAGAGAAGATCCTATGCCCCTAACATCGGGCAGACGGTCTTCGACACCACGCTCGGCATGATCGTGGTCTGCGTCGATCCTGACAGACGCCTTTGGGTCGATGCCTTCGGCAAGGAAATAGAATAACTCAAGTTTCGCATTTGCGAAACACCACTCTTCTTCACTGCTTGCAGTGAAAGCAAGTCCCTCCCCCGAGGGGAGGGATTTAGGGAGAGGGTAACGTGAAAAGATGTGGGTGGGCAATCACCTCCGAACGTGAGATAATGTATTTGACAGCAGGTGATTGCCTACTTGCGAAAGTTGAGTAGAATAATGTTAATAATCACTGTATAAAAGCAACTTACAATGAACCACAGAATCTTAAAATCCATTTTGGCGATCGTAGTGGCCGGAACGGCCGCCACCGCCACGTCGGAGGCCAAGGTTGAGCTTCCGCAGATCCTCAGCGACCATCTGGTCCTCCAGCAGAAATCACAGGCCAATCTTTGGGGCAAGGCCGCGCCTTCGTCGAAGGTGACGGTGAAAGCCTCGTGGGGGACGGAGGAATATTCAGTCAAGAGCGACCGCGAAGGCAATTGGAAACTTGCCGTGCAGACTCCGGCGGCGGGCTACACGGCATATTCAATCACCATCGCCGACAAGGACGGCGCCGTCACCTTGAGTGATGTCCTCGTCGGTGAGGTCTGGCTTTGCGGCGGGCAGTCCAACATGGAGATGCCGCTGAACGGATTCTGGCATTGCCCGGTTGAGGGTTCCCTTGAGGAGGTGGCCCTGTCGGGACAGCTCAGGGACAAGATCAGGCTGGTGAAGATTCCTAAGACGGGAGCCGAGACGCCTCAGGAGACCGTCGAGGGCAGGTGGCAGGTCAGCGGGCCGGCGACCTCTGGAACGTTCACCGCCGTGGGCTGGCATTTCGCCAAGATGCTGAATGCTGTGCTGGACGTGCCTGTGGGTCTGGTCTCATGCAACTGGGGAGGCTCGGCGCTTGAGAGCTGGCTTCCGAAGGATGTGGTGTACACCTATCCGGAGAACACTCTGCCTTCGGGACAGTACGCATCCAAGAAGGATCCGGACGGATCGTACAACTGTGCCAGCCCGGCAGTCATGTACAACGGCATGATCTATCCTATCCGCAACTACACCTTGAAAGGGTTCATCTGGTACCAGGGTGAGACGAACTCCGGCTTCCCGCAGTACTACGCGCAGAGGCTCGCCGACATGGTGAAGGTCTGGAGAGACCTCTGGGGACTGGGCGAGATGCCGTTCTACGAGGTTGAGCTGGCTCCGTTCACCTATGGCGGCGACGGCACCACGGGCGCGAGAATCCGCGAGGCGCAGCACAAGGCGGTGGAGCTGATCCCGGGCAGCGGAATAGCCAGCATCAACGACCTGGCCTATCCTTATGAATATGACGAGATCCATCCTCGCCGCAAGAAAGAGGTCGGAGAGCGCCTCTCCTACCTGGCTCTGAACAGGACTTACGGCATGGACTACCTTCCGTGCGAGGGACCGAGGTTCAAGAGCTACGAGGTACGCGGCGGCGAGATCGAGGTCGCGTTCTACAATGGCGAGAGCGGGTTCAGCCCTTGGCACGACATCGTAGGCTTCGAGATTGCCGGTGAGGACAAGGTCTTCCATCCAGCCGAGATCCGCAGAGGCACCCAGCTGAACACGGTGATTGTGAAGAGTGACAAGGTTCCGGCTCCTGTGGCGGTGCGCTACTGCTTCCGGGATTTCCAGGTTGGAAACTTCACTGGTCGCCGCTGCCTTCCGGTAATACCGTTCAGGACTGACAACTGGTGATAAGGCCGCTTCGGCTGGCTCATTGACCTGGTGGTACGGTTGGTGAGCCTGCGGACAATGATAAAAAAGTCTTGCAATTTTTCGGTTTTCCATAGGAAATCCGTAATTTTGCAAGATTTTAATAGTATATGCAAGAGATTAGGAACATCGCGCTCATCGCGCACGTCGATCACGGCAAGACCACGCTTGTGGACAGGATGATCTACCAGGCTAATCTGGTACGTCAGCCCGAGAATCTTGGCCAGCTGATACTCGACAACAATGACATTGAGAGGGAAAGAGGCATCACCATCCTCGCGAAAAACGTGTCTGTCATCTATAAAGGTGTCAAGATCAACATTATAGACACTCCGGGCCATAGCGACTTCGGAGGTGAGGTCGAAAGGGTTCTGAACATGGCGGACGGAGTCCTTCTGCTCGTGGACGCCTTCGAGGGCTGCATGCCTCAGACCAGGTTCGTGCTGCAGAAAGCCCTTGAGCTAGGCAAGAAGCCGATCGTGGTCGTGAACAAGGTGGACAAGCCGAACTGCCGTCCTGACGAGGTTCAGGAAGAGGTGTTCGACCTGATGTGTTCCCTGAACGCCACCGACGATCAGCTTGACTTCAAGACTGTCTTCGGCAGCGCCAAGCAGGGCTGGATGTCGGAAGACTGGAGGAAACCGACTTCGGACATCACCCCGCTCCTGGATGCCATTCTTGCGGAAATCCCTGCCCCTAAGGTGGTTGAGGGTACGCCGCAGCTTCAGGTGACCTCCCTTGAGTATTCTCCTTACGTCGGACGTATCGCCGTCGGCAAGCTTACCCGTGGTGAGCTCAGGACCGGTCAGCAGATCAGCCTCTGCAAGAGGTACGACGTGGTAGAGAAGCATAAGATCAAGCAGCTTATGGTGTTTGACGGACTCGGAAAGGCCAATGTGGACACTGTCCAGTGCGGTGACATCTGCGCCGTTGTCGGCATCGACGGCTTCGAGATCGGCGACACGATCGCGGACAGCGAGAATCCGGAGGCTCTTCCTCCGATCTCCATTGATGAGCCGACGATGAGCATGCTCTTCACCATCAACAACTCCCCGTTCTTCGGCAAGGACGGCAAGTTCGTGACTTCAAGGCACATCAAGGATCGTCTTGACAAGGAGTTGGAGAAGAACCTGGCCCTTAAGGTAAAGCCGGGGCTGAACGCCGATTCATTCGTGGTTTATGGACGTGGTGTGCTTCACCTGTCCGTGCTCATCGAGGAAATGCGCCGTGAGGGATTCGAGTTGCAGGTAGGCCAGCCTAAGGTGCTGGACAAGACCATCAACGGACAGCGCTGCGAGCCGATCGAGGATCTTTCGATCGAGGTTCCGGAGCAGTTCGTCGGAGCCGCTATCGAGCTTGCCACACGCAGGAAGGGAGCATTGCTTCACATGGAGCCGAGAGGTGACAGGACGCTGTTGAACTTTGATATCCCTACACGTGGACTCATGGGACTCAGGAGCAACCTCCTGACCGCGTCCCAGGGCGAGGCCATCATGGCGCACAGGTTCAAGGAGTACCAGCCTTACAAGGGTGAGATCGAGAACCGTACCAACGGCTCGCTCGTCTCCCTTGAGACCGGCACCGCCATCGCCTACTCGATGAACAAGCTTCTGGACAGGGGCAAGTTCTTCATCGATCCGGGCGACGACATCTACTGCGGCGAGGTTGTGGGTGAGCACACGAGGGAGAGGGATCTCAACATCAACATCTGCAAGACAAAGAAGCTCACCAACGTGCGCGCCGCCGGATCCGACGAGAAAGTTGTCCTTCCGCCGCCGGTGAAGATGTCTTTGGAGGAAATGCTTGAATATATCCGCGAGGACGAGCTTGTGGAGGTGACTCCGCACCATCTTAGGATGCGCAAGATCCTTCTTGATCCGATGGACAGGAAGCGTTCCGGCAACTCCGGAGACGAAGAATAGACAAACTATTCGCGAAAAGATTTTATTTACGGAAAATTTTTTATACCTTTGCAACCCTTAATCTGTCTATCGGACCGATGAAAGATGATTTTATAGTTCCAATAAATGGATTGACCCAAGGACGGAAGGACTTCCGTTGGAGGGTAGGGAAGGAGTTCTTTGAACATTTTGAGAATTCGGAGATTTTAGCCGCCGACCTTGATGTGGAGGTCTCCGCCGAAAAGTCCGGCCACTTCATAGGGGTTGACTGCGATGTCAACGGCGAGGTGACGGTGACGTGCGACAGATGCCTTGAGGAGCTGAGAATCCCGGTAGAGACCGGATTCCGCTTGAGCGTCAAATTCGGTAAGGAACCTGCCGACAGCGGCGATGCCACGGAAGGGGAGAGGGAGATCGTCTGGCTTCCGGAATCGGACGCCGACCTTGATCTCGGCCAGGTAGTCTATGACTATGTGTGCCTTTATCTTCCTGTGCAGAGAGTTCACCCGGAAGGTGAATGTAACCCTGAGGCGTTGAGATATCTGAGTTCTGAGGATGGGAAAAGGGATGATTCCCAAGGATCGGAGTCTTCATTGCCGTTCGCGTCACTGAAGGATCTGATGGAAAAAGTGAAATAATAATTTAAGAATATTTAACTATGGCACATCCGAAACACAAAGTCTCAAAGCAGAGAAGAGACAAGAGAAGGACCCATGACTTCGCTCCGGTTCCTACGCTCGCTACCTGCCCTAACTGCGGCGCCACTGTGATGTATCATCACATTTGCCCTGAGTGCGGTTATTACAGGGGACGTCAGATCATCGAGAAGAGCGCTGAGTAGAGCCGTCTCTTTGGTAGAAAACTAATGGTCCCATAGTTCAACGGATAGAACGAAGGTTTCCTAAACCTTAAATATAGGTTCGATTCCTATTGGGACTACAAAGGAGATCCGCCTTGTCAGGCGGGTCTCTTTTGCATTTTTTGGAGAATTTGAATATTCTTCTTAATTTCGTCTGAGATATTCCCGACCATGCCGTCACAGATGCTTCCGTCATTACTTCTGTACATCCTCGCCCTGGGCTACACGCCGGGGCCGTCCAATCTGTGCGCCTTCCATTCGGGCATTCATTTCGGCCACAGGAACGCGATGAGGATATGGTTGGGATTCGCGATCGGCTTCGCCTTCATAGACACGACCCTTGTTCTGCTGACACACTTCCTCGGTGACTTCCTTGGCTCCTACGTCAAGTGGCTCTCCTATGCGGGAGCGCTCTACATGGTCGCGCTCGCCGTCATGATTCTTGTCAGGTCAGGCAAGCCGAAGGAGGACATGGCTAAATCATGCACGATACGGGCCGGTGTCATCATAGAAGTCACCAACGCCAAGGTCTGGATGTTCTGTCTGACTGCTTTGGGAACATTTGTGCTGCCATATTCAAGCTCTTTGGCGGATCTTGCCAAGGTAGGGGTCATCCTGACTCTCGCCGGCCCTGTCGCCAATCTTGTGTGGATGCTGGCTGGTTCGGGGCTTAACAGGCTGACCGAGAGGCATGGCCGCCTTGTCGATGGGATTCTTGCCGCCGCCCTTGTCCTCTGCGCGGTCATGCTGATTATTTAGCTTCGCTTTCGCGGGAACCGTACCGTGAAGCAGGCTCCCTTAAGCGCGAATGACTTGGAGTAGAAGATCTCCGCGTCGCACTTCTCAAGGATATTCCTGCAGATGGAAAGGCCCAGACCGGTGCCGTTGCTCTTTGTCGTGAAGTTCGGCGTGAAGAGCCTGGCGCGGTTGTCGTCGCTGACCCCGGGCCCGTTGTCCTCGAACACGATGTCGTAGAACCCTTCTTTGGTGGACAGACGCAGGGAGATCACTATGCGGCCTATGAACGCCTCCCCGCCACGCTCGCCCGCCTCCGCCTGGGCGTTTTCGATAGCCTGTACCGCATTGTTGATCAGGTTGACGAACACACGGGTGAGCTGAGGCTTCGGTCCCATGACCGTGGCGCCCTCAAGCCCCATGTAGGCGAACCGGATGTTGTCCCTGCTGTCGAACAGGTCGATCTCCTCCTTTAGCAGACGGTCCAGATCGATCTCCACCGGCTCTTCCGTGTAGAGTTTCGCGAAAGTGGAGAATTCGTTGGCTGTGTCGGCAAGCATGTCAATCTGCCTGAGAACCTCGGCGGAGATCTCGTCGAACCTCTCCGTCCATGCCGGATTGCCGTTCTTCTTCATCCTGATGAGCCTTTGAATCTGAAGCTTGATAGGTGTCAGCGGGTTCTTGATCTCATGGGCCACCTGACGCGCCATCGTCGCCCAGGCCTTGTCTCTTTCGGCCTGTGTGAGCTTTTTTGTGGAGTTGTAGAGGTCGTGTACCATCAGGTTGTAGGCCCTGACGAGGCGGGCGACCTCGTCCTCCTGCTCGTAGACGATATATTCAAGGTTGTTGATGCTTGCCTCGTTCATCTTCCGCCCCATTTCCGTGAGCGGCTTGAACATCTTGTCCACCGCCGTGGCGGTGATGAACCTTGCCAGGATGAGAAGGATCATGAACACGGTGATGACGGTGATGGAGTGCAGCACCGCCTCGGACCGGAAGTCAAAGCTCTCGTCCGTGAAAGGCGAGCACATGATCGCTATCATCCTGCCCTGGATGTTGAACACAGGCGCGTAGAGGAAATAGGTATCCTTGGAACCTATTGTCTCCTTGCCGATGTAGTACCTCTTGTTCTTGTAGATGATGTTCTCGAAAGCGTCAGGGTTCATCCTTGATCCCATGAGCATCAGGTCGAACACCTCCGGGGTCGTCGATCGCAGTTCCTTGCCGCCGGTCGTGTAGAGCGTGATGTCGGATTTCATGGTGGTGCTTACGTCCTCCAATATTCCTGATGCCTCCTGAGTGTTGAAGTCCGTGAAGTCCTTGACGTACCGGCACCTTGACTGAAGCAAGGTCTGTAGGGAGTTGATCTTGTCCGCCATCGACGATCTGAGGTTGGCGTTGTTCCTTCTGTAGACGAACAGCACGCTGACAGTGGCGAGCGTGATGAGCGTCATGATCAGCGCCATCATCATCGCCGAGTTGATCTTGGACTTGTAGTAATTGCGCTCGCGCTTCCTCGGATGCGTCCTGGTGAGCGTCAGAAGCGAAAGGCAGAAGTAGAAGATCAGTGTCAGGAAGAGAAAGGTGACGATGTAGGAGAAATTCTCTGTCTTCGGCCTTGAGATGAGGATCAGGTCGTCATCCGCGATCCTGTTGACAAAGTGGGTGTAGCCGTTGGCCCGGACCACGCCGCTTGTGGCCTCGTCGATCGTGCGTTGAAGATCATCGTCCACGATTGTCGGGTAGGAGTAGTTGCCTTTGTAGGAGGTGAGCACCTTTCCCGAATACTTGGCGTAGGAATATCTTGCCGGTATCAGCACGTCTCCCGGAGCCGAATAGCCCAGCAGGTGGGCGTAGCCCTTGTTCTCCCGGTTGGATTTCGGCGACACCCTGAGGATCATCATCGTCACGCCGCTGCCTTGGTTGTAGTAGGCGAATCCGCCGATGTACAGGCTGCGCTCACCTGGATCCCTCATGTACCTGAATCTGGATCCTTCCGAGATAGGGACTCCCCGTGTCATGATGTCGGTGATGTAGGCGATCGTCCTACGGTCTTTCTCGTTCTCGGGGAAGATCTCCACCATGATGTCGTAGTTCTGGGAGACTCTTGGCATGTAGCTCTCGATGACCCTGTTCAGGATGATGCTGTTGCTGTTGCTTATGGCCGAAAGTGTGGCGATCAGCTGGTCGGAGGCTATCTTGTCCTCCGTCCGCCGTAGCTCAAGCTCAAGGCTGATGTCCCTGTCGATGGACAGCCTGTTCGCCCATACGGTCACCCTGTCCTGCTCCTTCTTGAATCCGAGCGTCCCTGCCATCGCCACCATGTAGACAGCGAAGACGGATGCCGTGACCGTCCTGCTCTTGGCCGAGAAGATGTTGTGGCGGAATCCGAACAGATGCTTCAGCGCGGGCATGAGCATCTGCGCCAGAAGCGGAATCATCATCAGAAGCCCTGTCAGCGTCAGATAGACAAGGAAACTGAATATGCTCAGGTCGTTCAGCCGGTACAGCTCAAGCGATATGTTCGAGTTCAGAATGATGCTTCTGAAGATCACGTGGACGTACAGGAACACCCCGGCGATCATCAGTAAAATGGCTCCGGCGTACAGCCAGAGCGTGCGTCTTGTGTGCCTTGTCCTGAGGATCTTTCTGAATATGTCGTTTCTGGTCACGAACGAGCACCCGACGAAAAAGATGATCAGCAGCGAGGTGACCATCACCGCTCCGAGGGAGTTGAACAGCTGCCCGTCGGCGTAGACTGTCGGCGAGAACAGTTTCGAGCTGTTCTTCATGCTCTCTCCCCAGATGTAGGTGGCGATGATCACCGCGAAGAGTCCCGCAAGGACGAGGAGAAGCCGTTTCAGATTCTTTTTCTCCGCCAGGTGGAACAGGGACGCGATGACGAAGCATCCGATCGCGAACCATATCATCGTGGAATGCGTGGTGGATGACTGGCCTGGAATCGAGGCCGCCGTCACCTTGAACACGGGCCTGTCGTCCAGCGTCACCGCGGATCCGCTGCTTTCGGACAGAGGGACAATGGCATAGTTGCGTCTGGCCCGGAGATTCCTGTTCACCCCGTTGGGACTCTCGTCGGACATGGAATCCACGATCTCCAGTCCGGCGATCACTTTCCGGCTTCCCAGCCTCTCGGACTTCACCAGGTACCATTTCTGCCCGTAGTTGACGAAGGTCGGGGTCTCCGTGACATCCGCCAGCGGAGATGAGATGCTCTCTCCCGGCTTGGACAGCCTCGGGAACACGATCCTTGAGGCTATGTTGTCATCCTTGACCGGGAACTGGTTGCTCCAGGATTGCAGCGTGTCGTCAATGTACCTGTAGATGACCATGTCGGATGGCAGGTCGTGATGCCCCGCCCAAGTCCTCTGGCCGGCCACCAAGGCCGAGCTGATGTGCTTGTCGAGGATGTGCATCCGCTTGCCGATGGCTCTGCTGATCCTTTCGGCCTCCCGCCCGGTGTTGCCGGGGAACTTGCCTACGGAAAGCGAGAAGGCAAGGAGAATCATGGCCAATGCCAGAAATCCTCCTTCCAGGTAGTTCTTTATGCCAATCCTTCTTAATCTCATTCGTGGTGGTAAGGTTCTCCCTTGATTATTGTGAATGCCCTGTAAAGCTGCTCCGCGAAGATCGTCCTGACCATCTGGTGCGAGAAAGTCATTCTGGACAAGGAGATCTTTCCGACGGATCTCGCGTAGACAGCCTCCGAAAACCCGTAGGCTCCGCCAATCACGAACACAATATCCTTGCCACCGGCAAGAGAAAGTCTGCGTATCTCCTCGGCGAATTCGACGGAGCGGTACTCCTTGCCGCGCTCGTCAAGAAGGATTACCCTGTCCGTGGGCTTGATGGCTTTCAGGATGAGTTCACCCTCCCTCTCCTTGATCTGTGTTCTTGTCAGCGCGGAGGTGTTCTTCAGCTCCGGAATCTCGCAGACAGAGAAAGGCACGTAGTGCGAGAGCCTGGAGGAATAGGTCTCCAGACCTTCACGGACCCAGCCGATGTCGGTCTTGCCGACTGTGAGCAAGCAGATTTTCATTGTTACAAAAATAAGAAAGTGGCTCGGTATTTGCAACTAAAACCGTCCGCTATGAAGGTTTTTACAAAGATATTCACGGTGTTGTCCCTCTTCGTGTCGGGTGTCAGCGGCTATGCCGCCTCCGACAGCTACGATGTTTTTGTCCCGATCGCCAAGTATCTGGGGCAGGGGGACGCCGAGAAACTGTCCGCCTGGTTCGACGACAATCTGGAGATTACGATAATGTCCACGACCAATGACTCAAGCAAGAATCAGGCGAAGCAGATCCTCAAGGCCTTCTTCAGCAAACACACTCCCCGCTCGTTTGAGATAAGCCACACGGCGTCGAGATCCAATTCCAAGTACGCCTTGGGTTTTCTGAACGCGGGGGGAGAGGTCTTCGAGGTCACCATTTTCGTCAGTGACAGCGGAGGCACCTACAAGATCCAGCAACTGAAGATAGACCGGATCCGATGACCTGATTCTTTATTCCTGATAATGACATTTCCCTCAAGACACATATACCAACTCCTATCTGTGACTATCATCCTGCTGATGACCAGCCTTTTAAGTCCCGACGCATCAGCGCAGGCCACAAAGGTGAAGGGCAGGGTTGTGGATTCATCGACAGGGGAGGGGATACCTTTCGCCGGAGTGTATTTCAAGAACTCCACGGTCGGAGTCTCGGCGGACATCGACGGCTATTTCTTCTTGGAGACCCGTGACACGTTGTCCCTTCTTTCCGCCTCCATTCTTGGCTACGAGGAGCAGGTGGTCAAGGTCAACCGTCATAGTTTCAACGAGATAAACTTCTCGCTCAAACCGGTTGTGAACGAGTTGGCGGCATCCGTCGTGAAGCCGGACGACCGCTACATCCGTTCCATCCTCAGAAAGATCGATGAGGCCAAGTCGAGGAACAATCCGGAGAAGCGCCCAAGGTACAACTGCGATGTCTACACCAAGATGGAACTGGATGTCACCAATCCCGAAAGCCCGCTGATCAGCAGTTTCCTGCCGAAGGACTTCAGGTTTGTCTACGACTACATGGACACCTCCGTGGTGTCCGGCATGCCATTCCTGCCGGTGCTGATCTCCGAGTCCACATCCAAGTACTACCATCGCAAGGATCCCCCTTCGAACAGGGAGGTCATCAAGGCGACCAGGATTTCCGGAATAGACAAGAACCCTGTCCTGGCGCAGTTCACCGGCAACATGTACGTGAAGACCAACTTCTACGACAACTTCATCAACATATTCCAGGTCGAGATTCCGTCGCCTCTCTCATCGGTCGGCACAACCTACTACAACTACTACCTCGTTGACAGCCTGAATGTCGAGGGACGCAAGACCTACAAGATCCGTTTCCATCCGTCCAAGTGGGTGTCCTCTCCTACCTTTGACGGGGAGATGTCGGTCGACGCAGAGGAATATGCCCTCAGGGACATTCACGTCAGGCTTAAGAAAGGCTCCAATGTCAACTGGGTCAGGGACATGACCATCGAGGTGACGAACCAGCGCCTGCCTGACTCCACGTGGTTCTACAAGCAGGACAGGATGTATGTGGATTTCTCGCTTACGATGCGGGATTCCTCTAAGATGGTGACATTCCTGGGCAACAGGCAGATAGACTATTCGAATCCGGATTTTGTCACGACCTACAGGGAGGACAAGGGGGACATCAATTCCCAGGTCCAGGCCGGCAAGGATGTCATCAACAACGATGAGGCCTACTGGCAGGCTGTCCGTCCGTTCCCATTGAGCGAGAAGGAACAGGGAATCTACAACATGGTTGATTCGATCAAGAATGTGCCGCTCTACAAGGATGTCTATGCTCTTGCCGACATGATCGTGAATGGTTTCCTGAACACGAAGTACGTCGGATTCGGACCATATTCCTCAGTCTACAGCTTCAATGAGTTGGAGGGAGACAGGGTGCAGCTCGGCATCCGTACCACCAAGGATCTGAGCCGCAGGTTCCGCCTGATGGGCTATGCCGCCTACGGCTTCAAGGACAGGACTTTCAAGGGTGGCGGCACGTTTGAGTACATGTTCAACAACCAGCCCACGAGCAAGTTGATGGCTTCGTACAAGCACGACGCGATGCAGTTGGGCAAAGGGCCGTCGATCTACGGCAGCGGAAGCCTCATGTCATCCGTCCTGGCCAAGGCCAACAGCCAGAAGATGAGCATGGTGAACGACTATTCCCTCTCCTGGCAGAAGGAATGGTCGCAGAACTTCAACATGATCATCGCCGTGGAAAGCCGAAGGATATTCTCGAATCATTTTGTGCCGATGGTCACGCCGGAAGGTTCCGTCTTCAACTCCGTAGGCTACAACCAGGCCCACCTTCAGCTTCGATTCTCCAAGGAGGAGATAGTCACAAGAGGGACTTTCGAGAAGCATTACGTGTACTCGAAATACCCTGTCGCGACGATCGATCTCATCGGTTCGATCAAGGGAATAGGGAAGAATGAATATTCCTACTTCCGCCCCGAGCTTTCCCTGCACTACACGCTGACGATCCCTCCGGTCGGACTATCCAAGTTCGATCTGAATGTCGGGACGATCGTGGGCAAGGTTCCCTATCCGATGCTGAAGATTCATGAGGGCAACGGAACCTACACATTCTCAAGGTATGCCTTCAACTGTATGGACTACTATGAGTTCGCCTCCGACCTTTGGGCGACTTTCTTCTGGGAGCATAACTTCAAGGGTTTCTTCCTGGGTAAGATCCCTCTCCTGAAGCGTCTCCAATGGAGGGAGGTGGCTTCTTTGAGGGCGGCCTACGGTACGGTCCGGAGCGAGAACAACGGCATCCGTGACGACGACAATTTCGGCTCCGTGATGCTCTTCCCTGAGAAGATGGGCAAACTGAACCGCCCGTACGTGGAGATGGGAGCCGGCATCACGAACATATTCAGGTTCCTCCGCATCGACGCCTTCTGGCGTATGACTCACCGCTACGAGGTTAAGGACGGTGTTAAAGTCCCTCACGACAACCGCTTCGTCGTCACCTTGGGACTTGAGTTCAGGTTCTGATGCGTGTGTCTTCCCTGACCATCTTTTCTCGTGAGAATTCTTTCCGGGCCGAGCTGGTGTAAAACGATTAAAATCCCACGGGGCTGGATAAAAATACTGAAATTAAATAACTTTGCGGTTGCTATGCCTAGAAAGTTGACGATACTGCTGCTGGTGGTGATCTCATCGGCGCTTCTGAGTGTTCCGTTCCTGGTTCCTGGGACGGGTTGGCTGTCGTTGGTCGCTTTCGTGCCTCTGCTCTGGGCGGAGGACATTGCCACCGGGGACGGGATGAGGGGATTCTGCTGGTGGCACTACCTGTGCTTCGTGCTGTGGAACGCGGCGACGACCTTCTGGGTCTGCAACGCCACGGTCGGCGGAGGAATATTCGCGATCCTTGCCAACGCCCTTCAGATGTCGCTGGTTTTCGGGCTGTTCCGTTGGAGCAGGAAATGGCTCAGCGGCGCGCTTCCTTACCTATTCCTCGCCTTTGCCTGGATCGCCTGGGAGCGGTGGTATCTCACGAGCGCGCAGATCAGCTGGCCTTGGCTTGTGCTGGGCAATGCCTTCGCCCGCACGACAGGATGGATCCAGTGGTATGAATATACCGGGACACTCGGCGGCTCGCTCCTCGTCTGGGCGGCGAACCTCAGTGTGTTCGGCATTCTGGAGTCTCTCGCTTGCGGACGCTGGATGACATTCAACCGAAAGGCGAAGTCGGCAGCCCTGCTTGGGACCCTGGCCTTGTTCGTCGCTCCTCCGGTCGTGTCTTTGTTCCTGAGGCCGGAGCCTTGTGAGGAGACGCTTGACGTCATCGTGGCGCAGCCGAACATCGACCCGTACGACAAGTTCGGCGGCATGACGCAGGAGGAACAGAACGAGTTGCTGCTGCGTCAGTTCGGTGATCTTCCTGACAGCATCCCGGTGCTGCTTGTCGCTCCGGAGACGTTCACCGGCGACGTGGTGACGAACGACCCGTCCTCAAGCCCGACCGTGCGGAGGTTCACCGCATTCCTGCAGGAGCATCCGAACGCCAACCTGCTGGTCGGGGCATCGTCGAGGACTTATCTGAAAAGGGCGCTGAGGCCTTCGCACACTGCCCGGCGCGCCGGCAACGGAGTGTGGATGGAATCGCACAACTCGGCCTTGATGCTGGACGCGTTCAGCTCTCCGGAATTGTTCCACAAAAGCAGATTGGTCGTGGGCGTGGAGATGACACCTTACCCCGCATTCTTCTGTAAGATAGACGATTGGCTCGGCGGTGTGATGGGGCGTTGCATCGGCCAGAAAGAGATCGGCCCGCTGCATTTCAATGAATATGTCCGCGACTCCACCGCGGGGGATTCTTCCGTCTCGGTGAGCGAGACCATCCCCGTCGGGTGCGCGGTATGCTATGAATCCGTCTACGGCGAGTATTGCACTGAATATGTCCGCAATGGCGCCCGCCTTCTGACCGTGATCACCAACGACGCCTGGTGGGGCGACACCCCGGGCTACGTGCAGCACCTGTCATATTCATGCCTCCGGGCCATAGAGACGCGCCGCTGGATCGCCCGCAGCGCCAACACCGGCATTTCGGCCATCATCGATCCTTCAGGGAAAGTGGTGAGCCATACATCCTGGTGGCAGCCGGAGGTTCTGAAAGGCAAGGTCGGTCTAAGTGACGGGAAGACTTTCTTCGTGCTGCACGGTGACTTCATAGGCCGTCTCGCCACCCTGATGGCCGCCCTTATCCTGCTCGCCACCCTCGTCCGCCGCTTTACACGGTAAGCGCTTCCGGCGCAGGGATTCCAAGCCGCTTGGACACGCCCGGCGACCGAAGACAGGAAGCCCGTCCGCTCTTAAGGACACAAAAAAAGGGGACTAGATCCTGTCCCCTTTCTCATCATAAAGTTCATTTTGCAGAACGGTGAAGTCGGTGACCTCCACGAGGTCGATCCGACACTTGTACTTCTTCTTCCATTTCCCGAGGAAGGATTTGTCCGAGAGCATGGATGCTCCACGTTTCAGGTAAGCGCCCAGAATCGGGCTGACCTTAAGTGTAAGGACTGTCTTTCCATGCTCCACGCAGTAGGCGATGTTGCGCTCGATCTGTTCGTCGATCACGACACTGGACGAGATCTTGCCGGTGCCGTGGCACAAAGGACAGACCTCGGCTGTGTTGATCTCGGTCACAGGGCGGATTCTCTGCCGGGTGATCTGCATCAGCCCGAACTTGGTGAGAGGCAGCACGTTGTGCTTTGCTCTGTCGCTTTCCATGAGTGTTTGCATGTACTTGTGCAGCTCATTGCGATGCTCGCCGGAGGCCATGTCGATGAAATCGACGATGATGATGCCTCCCATGTCTCTCAGCCTCAGCTGTCTGGCGATCTCCTCGGCGGCGATCTTGTTGACCTCGAAGGTGTTCTCCTCCTGATCGGCGGTCTTCGCCCTGATGCCGCTGTTCACATCGATCACATTCAGAGCCTCTGTCGTCTCGATGACCAGATAGGCTCCCTGCTTCATCGGCACCACCTTGCCGAACGAACTCTTGATCTGTCTTGTGACCTCGAAGTGGTCGAAGATCGGATCCTTTCCGTTGTACAACTTCACGATCTTTTCCTGATCCGGAGAGATCAAGGAAATATACTTCTTAGTCTCCTCGTAGATGTTCTCGTTGTTGACGTAGATGTTTGAGAACGAGTCGTTCAGGAGATCCCGGAGGATAGTGGTGGTCTTGCTGTACTCGGTGAAGAGCAGTTGAATGCCTTTAGACTTGGCGACTTTCTTCCATGATGACTCCCATTTCTCGATGAGAGACTTAAGCTCAGCCACAAGCACCGCGGCTTTCTTGCCCTCGGCGGCTGTGCGGATGATGGCTCCGTAGTTCTTTGGAAGAATGCTTCTGACAAGCGTCTCAAGCCTTCTTTTCTCCTCTTTCGAGGAAATCTTTTGGGAAATGCTCACCTTCTCTGCGAAGGGAATCAGTACAATGTTGCGTCCTGCCAATGAAATTTCCGCTGTCAGTCTTGATCCTTTGGTGGAGATCGGTTCCTTGACAATCTGCACTATCATCATCTGGCCGGGCTTCAGCACGTTCTCGATGCGGCCTTCCTTCTCAAGGACAGGGCCGATCTTGATGCCGGAATAGAGGGCGTCCAGGTTCGTGTTCGGATTGCTCTTTTTCACGAACTCGTCGAACGCGGTGAAATAGAACCCCAGATCCAGATAGTGTACGAATGCTTCCTTCTTGTCACCGATGTCCACAAAGGCAGCGTTGAGCGCAGGAAGAATCTTCTTCACTTTCCCCAGGTAGACATCCCCGACGGAAAAACTGTGCCCCTTGCTGGACTCTTTGTTGAGTTCAATCAGCCGATGGTTTTCCATCAAGGCGATGTGAACTTCGGTCGATGTGACATCGACAATCAAATCTTTCTCAGATTTTTCTGACTCCATAAGGAAATAACAATGGTAATAAGATAACTCGGCGCTCTGGCCGGTTTATTCTTCAACGCTAACCAAAAAAAGGCTGTCCGGCACTTCCGGTCAGCCCTTTTCTTCTAGCAGACTGCTAAAATGGCAGGCACAGAAGCACTACTTCTTCTTGTGTCTGTTCTTGCGCAAGCGTTTTTTACGCTTGTGCGTCGACATCTTATGTCTCTTTCTCTTTTTTCCGCTTGGCATAATAAAAGAAATTTAAAAATTATTTCTCCTCCTTTACAGCGTTCACGAACACCTTTGCTGGCTTGAAAGCCGGGATGTCGTGTGCAGGGATGGTCATTGTTGTCTTCTTGGTGATGTTCCTGGCTGCCTTCTGGGCTCTGTGCTTTACGATGAAGCTGCCGAATCCGCGAAGATAGACAGGCTCCTTTCTGACGATGGAACCCTTTACGGTCTCCATGAAAGCCTCGATTACAGACTGAACTGCGATTTTTTCGATACCGGTTGACTTTGCAACCTCATTCACGATTTCTGCCTTTGTCATAATATCTATATTAATATATTAAGAATTATCTAAATAGTACTCAAAGTTCGTTTGAGGATGCAAAAATAGACTTATTTTTTTAATATTCAAAATCATATAGATAAATTGTTGACCATATTTTTCTGGCACGGTGATTGACCATATTCACGGATGCGTTTTGGATCGGGATTAATCTGCCAATTTGGCAGACGGCACTCGGTTGTTTTAAATTGGACATTATGATTACAGATAATAATAAGGACATTTTCTTCCCGGCAGGTACCGCGGAAGTGAACATAATCCCTGTCATGCAGGGGGAGGATCAGATGAAGGTTGACGCAGGCGATCTGCCTGACACATTGCCTGTTCTGGCGTTGAGGAACGCGGTGATCTTCCCGGGTATGGTCTATCCTGTCACGATAGGCCGCCGGAAATCCATCACCCTGATCAAGGATGCGGAGAAGCGCGACTCCTTCATCGGAGCCGTGCCTCAGGTGGATGTCACGGTGGAGGAGCCGGAGGAAAGGGATCTCTATGAATATGGCACCGTCTGCCGCATCATGAAGGTTCTTGAGATGCCGGACGGCACGATCACTGCCATCCTCCAGGGCATCAAGCGCCTGCGTCTTGACGGCGTCATCTCCTACGAGCCTTACATCACGGCGAGGGTGAAGTACATCGAGGACATTGTCCCAGAGAATGACAACAGCACGAAGATGATAGCGGAGTCGCTCAAGGAGAAAGCCTCCGTCATCATCAAGTCCTCGTCCTTCGCTCCGAAGGAGGCCGTGGGGGCCTTGAAATCCATCGACAACTATGCGTTCCTTGTCAACTTCATCGCGACGACGGTGGAGGTCGAGAACTTCTTTGAGAAGGTGCAGCTTCTTGGCGTTGATGATGTTACCGTGAGGGCGATGAAGCTCTTGCAGGTTCTGGACACGCAGATCCAGCTGCTTAAGATCAAGCAGGAGATCAACCAGAAGGTGAAGAGCGACATCGACCAGCAGCAGAGGGAATACTACCTCAACAACCAGCTACGTACCATCCAGGAGGAACTTGGAATGGACGAGGAGGAGGAATTCGAGAGGCTCCGCGCGAAGGCGAAGACCAAGAAGTGGCCGGAGACCGTGGGCAAGCAGTTCGAGAAGGAGCTGGCCAAGCTGGAGAAGTACAATCCGTCCTCGCCGGACTACAGCATCCAGTACAACTACATAGAGTTCATGCTTGACCTGCCTTGGGGCGAGATGTCGAAGGACAACCTTGACCTCAAGCATGCGCAGAAGGTTCTCGACAGCGACCACTACGGCCTTGACACAGTGAAGGAAAGGATCATCGAGTACCTTGCCGTCCTCAAGCTGAAGGGCAACATGAAGTCTCCGATCCTCTGCCTCTACGGCCCTCCGGGAGTCGGCAAGACCAGCCTCGGAAAGTCGGTCGCCAAGGCTCTCGGCAGGAAATATGTCAGGATAGCCCTCGGCGGCATGCACGACGAGGCGGAGCTCCGTGGCCATAGGAAAACCTACATCGGCGCTCTCCCTGGACGTATTCTGAACGGCATCAACAAGGCCGGGACATCCAATCCCGTCATCGTCCTTGACGAGATCGACAAGGTGGGCAACGACTACAAGGGCGACCCTTCGTCTGCTCTTCTGGAAGTACTTGACCCAGAGCAGAATGTGGCGTTCCATGACAACTATCTGGACATTGACTACGACCTGTCGAACGTCCTGTTCATCACCACGGCCAACAACATCTCCACGATCCAGTCGGCGCTTCTTGACAGGATGGAGCTGATCAACGTCACCGGCTACCTTGCCGAGGAGAAGATGGAGATCGCCAAGCGTTATCTGGTGCCTAAGCAGCTGGAGGAGCATGGAATAGGCAAGAAGGAACTCCGCATCGACAAGGCGGCGCTGGAGAGGATCATCGATGAGTATACCCGCGAGTCCGGAGTCCGCGGCCTTGAGAAGCAGATCGCCAAGATAGCGCGTGTGACTGCCAAGAAGATCGCCCTGGGCGAGAACTATCCGTCTGTCATCAAGAAGGAGCATCTTAAGGAATATCTCGGACTGCCGACCAATTTCCATGACCTGCAGAAGGGCAACGAGGCTCCGGGAGTGGTCACGGGACTGGCCTGGACCCAGATGGGCGGCGAGATACTGTTCGTGGAGAGTTCTGTCAGCGGAGGCAAGGGTGTCATGACGATGACCGGCAACCTCGGCGATGTGATGAAGGAGTCCGCCACGATCGCCTACCAGTACATCAAGGCCCATCCTCAGCTTGCCAAAATGACATACGAGGACTTCGGGACAAAGGACATCCACGTCCATGTGCCGGAGGGAGCCGTACCGAAGGACGGCCCGTCAGCAGGTATCACAATGGTCAGCTCAATGGTCTCCGCCCTTCGCGGCGAGTCCGTGAGGCCGGGAGTCGCCATGACCGGCGAGATGACGCTCAGAGGCCGTGTGCTTCCTGTCGGCGGCATCAAGGAGAAGATCCTCGCGGCGAAGAGGGCCGGAGTCACCGAGATCGTGATCTCGGAGGACAACCGCAAGGATGTCGAGGACATCAAGCCGGTCTACGTGGAAGGCCTTTCGTTCCACTACGTCAAGAACATTGATGACGTGATAGCGTACATATTCAAAGATTAATTTCTATCTTAGCGGTGCCATCAGGCTTGACATCTTATGGACGTAAGGATAGAACAAAGTTGGAAGACAGCGCTGCAAGGTGAGTTCGGGAAACCCTACTTTGCCGCGCTTTCGCGTTATCTCCATGAAGAGAAGGCGCAGGGGAAGGTCATATTCCCTCCCGGCCCCGAGATATTCAAGGCCTTCGAGCTGACTCCGGTGGATCATGTCAAGGTCGTGATCCTTGGTCAGGATCCCTACCACGGCTACGGACAGGCGATGGGTCTTAGTTTCTCGGTGCCCGACAATGTGCCGGCCCCGCCGTCGCTCAAGAACATATTCAAAGAGATAGAGAGCGATCTTGGAGTCAGCATGAGCGGCCGTCCGAACCTGGAGAGCTGGGCGCGCCAGGGAGTCCTGCTCCTGAACTCGATCCTCACCGTGCGCTCCGGCGAGGCGGCTTCGCACAGCGGCATCGGCTGGCAGCAGTTCACGGATGCGGTGATCCGCTGCATTTCGGAGAATTGCAATGGTGTGGTCTTCCTCCTATGGGGCAACTACGCCAGAAGCAAGAGGGAGCTGATCGACACCTCAAGGCACCATGTGCTGGAGGCCGCGCACCCGTCTCCGCTTGCCCGGGGAGCCTTTTTCGGCTGCCGGCATTTCTCTAAGACTAACGAGATCCTTGTCAGCGAGGGCAAGGCTCCGATCGACTGGCGGCTGTGACGGACTGCCGACGGCGGTCACGGTTTGGAAAGCGGCGGGATTGGCCGCGGATTTGACAAGTTTGTTAACGACTACTTATTTTAGTGCAAATGAATCGCATAGCATTGTTTCCTGGGTCTTTTGATCCATTCACGGCAGGCCATCTGAACATCCTCACAAGGGCCTTGACCATCTTCGACGAGGTTATCGTGGCCGTGGGAATCAATCAGGACAAGCGCGGCTTCTTCACGATGGAGCAGCGTGAGGACATCATCCGTCAGGCCACAAAAGGCATTGACGGTGTTAGAATCATTCATTATGAAGGCCTTACCATCGACATCTGCCGCGAACTCGGTGTCCGCCACATTGTCAGGGGAGTAAGGAATATGACGGATTTCGACAACGAGCAGGCGATCGCCGACGCGAACCGCCATCTGGCTCCCGAAGTGGACACCATCATCATACCTACCGCCCAAGGCTATTCGCACATCTCCTCATCCGCCGTCCGTGACGTTGTACGCCACCACGGCGATCTGTCGCAGTTCATCCCTAAGGGAGTCTCTTTGCCGGAGGTAAGATGAGAGGGGTCGCGGGAATATTCATTGGCCTCGTCCTGTGGCTTTTGCCGTCCTTCGGCTGCCTGGGACAGATCGACTCCACGCGCCTGAGGGAGTTGGACGGGCGGCTGGAGGAATATTTCCGCACCCTTGAGCCAGAGAGGATCGAGGTGAAGAACCGGGAGTGTGACCTGCTGATCGGTTCGGCCTCGGATTCGCTTCTTCGCCGTCACATCGCCCTGAAGATCTACGACCACTATCTGATGTCCCCGGTAATGGGCGACGAGGCCGTGGCCATCCACTTGACGGACACCTGGTTCGCTCCAGGCCTGATCGACATGGGAGGGGATGACGTGCTTCTGGAGGCCAAGATCTTCGCCGACTTCAACCGTCAGTCGCTTCTGGGGATGAAGGCACCTCCCGCAACGCTGGAAACTCCTGATGGAGAGGTCGTTGAGATAGGCGGGTCGTCAAGCCGCTACCGTGTGCTTTTCTTCTACGACACGGATTGCGCCAAGTGCAGGCTGGAGACGGTCATGCTGCGTTCCAAGCTCAATTCGAAGAACTGGCCGATAGATGTCTATGCCGTCTACACCGGTGTGTCGGCGGAGAGTTGGAAGGAATGGCGCGAGACCAAATTCACTGTCAGGGCCAGTCAGACGAGGGTCATCCATCTTTGGGATCCCGAGGTCAAGTCCGACTACCAGATGAAATACGGTGTACTGCAGACCCCCCGGATGTTCCTTGTGGACCGTTCCGGCACCATAATAGGCAGGGGAATGGACACCGCCGCCCTGGACCGGCTTCTAGGCATAGTTCTCTCCCGCGAGGATTATGAATATGGCGGCTCCGCCTCCGCCGCCCTGATGGACAAGCTCTTCATGTCGTATGAGGATTCCGCCCGGTCGGCGACCTTTTCGGAGCGCCCTTCTGCGGATCGCATCCTCTCCATCGCCAAAACTCTGGAAGACCGCACCTTAGCCCAAGGCGACACCATATTCTTCAAGCATCTGGAAGGCGACCTTCTCTACTGGCTGACCTCCCGCCGCGACGAAATCTGCAAGGAAGGCACCATCCCGTTCATCAATGAATATGTCCTCTCGCGTCCCGGGATCTGGAACACCCCCGAGGACACGCTCAAAGTCGTAGGCCTTGCACGTATGATGAAAGACCTCCTCTCGCGTACTCCTGTCGGCTCCGCGCTCCCGAAGGCAAAGACCCTGGCGCGCATGGCAGATTCCGCCGTAACTTCCTCTTCGGCTTTCCCGGCCAAGGACTGGAACCATGTTCTCCGCAAAGGGGGCTACATAGTCTTCCACACCGAAGGCTGTCCCGTCTGCAAGTCCGAACTTTCCGCCGCCGATTCCCTTGGCCTGAGGATCGTGGATGTGAACATCGATGAGATCATGGCCTCTAATCCCCCTCTGGCCAAGGTACTTCTGGACACCTTCGACCTCTCCTCGATGCCCCTGATCATAGAAGTCTCCCGCCACGGCACAGTCCGCCGCCGCTATCTCTCCTTCCTGCCCCGGTAGACCTCCCGGGAAGGCGCATGGCAGCACGTCCCGTGCTATTCTGTTTCCTGCCATTCCCACCAACCGCGGCGACCGATCATTCATGTGCCACCGGCACACTCCTTCTTCAAAAAGACATCTATTCTCGAAAATACTGCCGAATCTTTACCGGCTTATTTCTTAACGCTTACAAAAATTCTTATATTCGTGAAAAAAATATAGAAGCGATGAAGATTGTGTTTCTGGATGCCGGGACGATGGGAACATCGTCGTTGGCTCCGATTGAGAGTCAAGGTGAGCTTGTGGCTTGGCCTAACTCCACTCCGGAGGAGTCCGTTGCCAGGGTCTCTGATTGTGATGTTTTGATTGTCAATAAGATAAAAGTGAATGACCGGCTGCTGGACGCCGCACCAAGGCTTCGTCTGGTGTGTGAGGCTGGTACCGGCATCAACAATATTGATGTAGATGCCTGCGAAAGACGCGGTGTGCTGGTCAGGAATGTCGCTGGCTATTCCACCGACTCTGTTGTCCAGGAAACATTCATGCATATTCTTAACCTTCTGGGTAACGGGGCCTATTTCGACGAGGTCGTAAAGTCCGGAGCGTATTCCCGCAGCGGGTTGTTCACTGATTATTCAAGGCCTTTCATCGAGATGGCAGGCAAGACGCTGGGCGTTATCGGTCTTGGAGCCATCGGCTCGAAGGTCGCAAGGATAGGCACAGCCTTCGGAATGAACGTCGTCTATTATTCCACTTCCGGCACGAGCCACAGCACGGAATATCCTTCCGTGCCTTTGGAGCGCTTGATGCGCGAGTCGGATGTGATCTCGGTACACGCTCCTTACAACGAGCGTACCGCCAGTCTTGTGGGGGAGAAGGAACTCCGTATGATGAAGCCGAAGGCAATCATCGTGAATATGGGTCGTGGGGGCATTGTCGTGGAGGATGCACTCGCCAAGGTGATTGACGAGGGTGTGATAGGCGGGGCCGGCCTGGATGTCTATTCCGTGGAGCCGATACCGGCGGATCATCCGCTGCTTAACACCAGGCATCCGGAACGCCTCAGCCTGACTCCGCACGTGGCCTGGGCCAGCATCGAGGCCCGCGAGCGGCTCATCCAGTCCATAGCGGACAATATCGCCAAAGGTTTTTAACATTTTTATCGCAGAATATCCCGGCGCTGGTCCGGATAAGAAAACCTCGGGGCTTTATTCAGCCTCGGGGTTTCATATTCATGTCTCACCTCGATGGATTGAGGTGTTGTAAGCCATTAGAAGAACTCCTCTGTGTTCTTTTCGAGGTTGTCGGCGTGATCCTCGGAGTTGGCGTTGAAGTCATTCTTCTGGCCGAAGTTCCTGTGGCCGCCGTTTCTGCGAGCACCGCCTTGCGGGCATCATCGGGCGCGTCATTGATATAATCGAAGTAAGCACATTCGGGCAGGAAGAAACCACATTTCTCCACGGCGATGTCCTTATATTCACGCTCCATCCGAGTGTCTTTGTGGCTGTTGTATTCATCATCTATCTCGGCCTTATGCTGCTTGAAGAGCACGTCGGCATAGTGGAGGAAGATTAGACCGAGGATTGGTTGACCATATTTGTTGGCAGCCAAGTGTGCTCCGGCACGGAGAATGTCGGCGGAATGCCAAAGGTTATCTTTCAGATTCTTAAGTTCTGTGTCAGTCTTTTGTCCGAATGTTGGCTCAGATTATAAATATGCACAAATTTCTTCTTAGAGATCAAAATATTCCGGACCATGGATTGATCCGGAAACTTTATTGGCAATTGTTTATCATTTATAGGAGGCGTATTCCACCTTTTGATCGCCTAAATGAGAAATATTCATGGATGATCCGGCTACAGCATGGACTTCAATGTCGAGATCAGATTGCCGTGAAAGAGGAAGTCTTCGCGGAATTCGTAGGTGCCGTCCTTGTGGACAAGGACGTAGGCGGGGATGCCGTAGATCTTGAATTTATTGTGGGCGATTTCATCCCACTGCTCTTTGTTTAGGCGGTAATGCACGCCCTTGATGTCCTGGATCCTTTTCTGATACTCGGCGTACGGAGATGTCGTGTTGGCGATGTAGAGCCAGACAATCTCGTCGCTGTTCAGTTCTTTGGACTTGTAAGGCTCGATGGCGTTCATTGCCATCGCGCACGGGCCGCACCATGTGTTCCAGAAGTCCACGAGGACGATCTTCCCTTTGTATGGGGCGATGATTTCGTCAAACAGCTTGTCTCCCGGGCTCTCAGGAGTGTCCTTGAATCCGAATTTGTGGCTGTCGATCTTTCTGGCTTCCGCCAATTCGGAATACATGCTTCCCAGAATCGCTGCGGCCAAAGGATGGCAATTTGATGTGATTCCTTTTAGTTCCTCTTCCGTCATGCTTCCCGCCTTGATTCTTGGAATATACACCAGGTCGGCATCCTTAAGGTCGTAGAGTAGTTTCCCGCGGTCTCCAAGCACGGACTCCCAGTCTGAGTCTGAGTCATTCACGCCGTAGATGAGATATTCCGCATTGCCTCCTTCAAGCAGCCTTGGATCAGTCATGTCGAACAAAGAGTCGATTTCAGACAACAGAGCAGGAGGAAGATTGGTGAACTTGAACGGAATATCCCCGTCCTTGACCTTGTGGACAGTTCTGTAGTTTCTTTTTCTGAGATAGTAAGCATTCCCGAAAGCCATTACTGTCTCGTTCTTGATTTGGTACTCGTAATACTCTTTGACACTCAATGGAATATCTTTGGACTCCAGGTCGCTCATGATTTTGCGATATTTTTCCTTGATTTTCCTGACATATTCCTCATCGCTCGCTTTGTAGTCCGTCAGGTCGCTGTACCAGACGTCCATGCTTGGCGGATTGCGCAGTCTCTCGTTGTTCGCGTAGTTGTTGAACGCAGCATAATAGCCGTCGGCGTGGATTTTTGACACCGTCTGCAGTTTGTGATTCGGGAAATGTGTGTTCCTGACTCTCACGGCATCGCTGAAAGGGTTCACATAGACATTGACGGTCTCTCCAGGAGTGAGCAGCAGAAGAGTCTCCACTTTAGTTGTGAAGGTGAACGCGCTCGAAGGTCCGCAGATGTCGAATGTGAATGTGGCGGTGTGGGTCAGGGTGTCAATTTCCTGTTCCATGTCCAAACGTTGCTGCAACAATCGATTCACGACCAGATTCACACTTTTGACAAGTCTCTCGCTTCCGGCGGGATAATGAAACACTACGGTCGTCTTTCCTGCTGTGAACTGTGGGTCGGGAAGTGGAGTGTTTCTGTCAGGGAAAGTCTTTAGTTCATCGGGCAACTCCTTGAACTGTCTAACGGTTTGCCTGCCTGTCAGATCTATTCCGAATAGTTTGAATCCATCTTTTGCTTCGGATTCAATGAAATCGATTGACTTTGTCCCCTTTGGTACCGGCGGAAACACAAGCGCGAATGAGTCCCTTCCATTCTCCGGCATGAAGTGCTTCTTCCCGGGAGTGAGGCAGCCGGAATAACCTGTCATCCGCAGTTTTTCCCCGTCCTTGGCAACGATGTAGGATGATGTGTCGATCCTGATCCAATATTTAGGACGAAACTTCGCGCTGAAATGAATTGTAGTGGAAGAGTCCGTCAACACTATGCGTCTTACGTCCAGGGTTCGCCCAGGACTGTATAGGTCAACGACAGGGTAGTCCAGTACAGTCGTGTCATTGGTTTTCGCATCGGTGGCGACACTTCTCCTGCCCGCGCCGCAGGACGCGAGTACAATGGCCAGAATGATGGTGGTGGCAATCACCACAAAGGAACGGTTATGATTCATGAATATTTATGTTGTTTCTTGGCAAGATTGTCTTGGACTATAAATATACGAGTTCTTCCTTGATAATGAAAAATGATGGTGACTAAAATTGTCTTTTTAGTCACCATCATCATATTCAGCTGTCACCTCAAGAGACTGAGGTGGGATATTCATTAAAAGAACTCCTCAGTGTTCTTGTCGAGGTTGTCGGAGTGGTCTTCGGTGTTGGCGTTGAAGTCGTTCTTCGGGCCGAAGTTCCTGTGGCCGCCGTTTCTGCGGTCATCGCCGTTCCTGCGGTCTCCACCACGGTCGTAGCCGCGGCGGTCATCGCCGTTTCTGCGGTCGAAGCCACCGTTCCTGCGGTCACCGTTGCGACGGTCGTCTCCGCCATTCCTGCGGTCAAAGCCGTTCCTGCGGTCTCCGCCACGGTCATTGCCACCGTTGCGTGGGCGGCGCTCCGGCTCCACATAGCCTTCCGGCTTAGGGGTGAGGGCGCGCATGGAGAGTCTCATCTTGCCTGTCTTGGCATCGATCTCAAGGAGTTTCACGTCAACTTCCTGGCCAACTGTAAGGACATCCTCTACATTCTCTGTCTTGTTCCAAGCGATCTCTGACACGTGGAGAAGGCCTTCCTTGCCAGGAAGGATCTCGACGAACGCGCCGAACTCAAGGATGGAGACAACCTTTCCGTGGTAGGTCTGGCCGACCTCCGGAACAGCGCAGATGCTCTGGATCCAGTCGTAAGCCTTCTGCATGGCGGCAGCATCGTTCGTGGCGATGTCCACAACACCCTTGCCGTCGATCTCATCGATGGAGATGACAGCTCCGGTCTCTGCCTGAATCTTCTGGATGGTCTCGCCACCCTTTCCGATGACGGCTCCGATGAATTCCTTGTCGATCTCGAAGGACTTGATTCTCGGAACGAACGGCTTGTAGTCCTCACGAGGTTTGTCAAGGCACTTCATCATCTCGCCCATGATGTGCATTCTGCCCTCATGAGCCTGCTGGAGAGCCTTTGCAAGAACCTCGTAGGAAAGACCGTCAACCTTGATGTCCATCTGTGTGGCGGTGATGCCGTCCTTGGTGCCGGCTACCTTGAAGTCCATATCACCGAGGTGATCCTCGTCGCCGAGAATGTCGGTAAGGATGGCGTAGCGGCCATTAGGGTTCTTCTCGTCGGTGATAAGTCCCATAGCCACACCGGCAACCGGCTTGCTGATCTGGACACCGGCGTCCATAAGAGCGAGACAGCCACCGCAGATCGAAGCCTGTGATGAAGATCCGTTTGACTCAAGAATATCAGAGACAACGCGTACAGCGTAAGGGAACTCCGGAGCCTTAGGCATAACGGCCTTGAGAGCTCTGAATGCCAGGTTTCCGTGACCTACCTCACGACGGCCAACACCTCTCTGGGCCTTGGCCTCTCCGGTGGCGAACGGAGGGAAGTTATAGTGGAGGACAAACTGCTGGGTCTCCTGTACGAGAACCTCGTCCATCTCCTTCATGTCCATCTTTGTTCCGAGGGTGACGGAGGCAAGGGCCTGTGTCTCACCACGGGTGAATATAGCCGAGCCGTGAGCGCAAGGCAGACAGTCAACCTCGCACCAGATAGGACGTACCTGTGTGGTCTGACGACCGTCCACACGAAGGCCCTCGTCGAGGACAAGATTCCTCAGAGCCTCTCTCTGTTCGTGACCGAAATATCTGTTGATCATCATCTTCTTGGCATCCTGCTCCTCTTCGGTCAGACCAAGGGACTCGACGCACTCCTTCTTGATGGCCTCGAAACCGTCCTCTCTCTCGTGCTTAGGCCTCGCGGACTTGGCGAGAGCGTAGCACTTGTCGTAGGCGAAGTCGTGGATCTTCTTCCTGAGATCCTCGTCATCCTCGTCATGAGGGTAGTCCCTCTTGACATCCTTGCCAAGTTCCTTGTTCAGTTCCTTCTGGATGCGGCAGTGCTTCTTGATCTCCTCGTGGGCGAACTTGATGGACTCAAGCATAACATCCTCGGAAACCTCCTTCATCTCACCCTCGACCATCATGATGTTCTCCTCGGTGGCGGCTACCATCAGCTCAAGGTCAGCCTTCTCAGTCTCGCTGAACGTAGGGTTGATCTTGAACTCGCCGTCGATCCTTGCCACGCGTACCTCGGAGATAGGACCGAGGAACGGAATGTCGCTGGCTGCCAGCGCGGCGGAAGCTGCGAGACCAGCGAGGGCGTCAGGCTGGATGTCTTTTTCGGCTGAGACCAGCCAGATGTTGACGAACACGGCGAGGTGGAAATCCTCAGGGAACAATGGTCTGAGGGCTCTGTCCACAAGACGTGAGATTAGGATCTCATAGTCTGAGGCCTTGCCCTCTCTTTTCATGAATCCGCCAGGGAAACGCCCCGCGGCGTAGAATTTTTCCTTGTAGTCCACCTGGAGTGGAAGGAAGTCTGTGTCTTCTGCTGCTTCTTTAGCGCATGTTACAGTGGCCAGGAGCATCGTGCCTCCCATCTTGACCACCGCTGAACCGTCTGCCTGCTTGGCAACTTTGCCGGTTTCGATCTCGATTACCCGACCGTCGGATAATTCAATCTTCTTTGTGATGATGTTCATTTTACTGTTTTTACCGCGTGTCCTCAACAAAATATATCTGAAAACTTCAGCGTCTTTCTAAATCGTGGAATATCTTCGATTCCATTTAATAAAAAAGGGACGGCTGCGTCATGAAGCGCGGCCAATCCCTTTTCTGTTCCTATCGTAAAGTTATCGACGGAGACCGAGCTCCTTGACGATGTTTCTGTATCTCTCGATGTCAACCTTCTGGAGGTAGTCCAGAAGCTGACGCCTCTTACCAACGAGACGGAGAAGGGAACGACGGGTGACAACATCCTTCTTGTTCTTCTTCACATGCTCGGTGAGGTGATTGATACGGTAGGAAAATAAAGCAACTTGACTCTCTGGTGAGCCGGTGTCTGTATTAGACTTCCCGTACTTAGCGAAAATCTCTTGCTTCTTGTCGGCTTGTAAATACTCTGCCATTTCGCAAAAAATTTTGTTGATGATTAATAAACGTTTTCTTCCCCGCACCCTGCGGAAAAGCGTGCAAAGATACTCATAATTTTCAGAGAATCAAAATATTTTCTGAATATTCATTTGGGATCACAGAACATTTATGTCGATTTTGTAGATGCCGTCGTTCATGTAGCCGTACTGGAATGATGGCAGGCAATAGACAGCGTACAGTTGAAAATGCTTGTCGTCGAGTTTGAGGTTCTGGCTGTCGTATTTGGAAAAATCACGTCCCCATTTGTAGTCACTCGGGAAGTATGCGTAGGCCATGTGCTTGGCGTTGAAGAGCATCCCCGTCTGGAACTCCTTGAAAGTGATGTGATTGCCCGTACAATGGAATTCGACATAGTCCGGGGTGCTGCCCATCCATCCGCTGGCGGCATATTCCTCGGCGATCAGGCCTTCGCGGTACGGATCCATGACCCGGTAGATCTCCTCTCCCTGCGCCTTGTAGATTTCTGTCGTATAGGCTCTCTCGAAGATGCACTCGTCGAAGTAGGTGCAGTCGCCATATTTCTCGAACACAAGTTTCTTGGAGACCGTCACGGTGACCGTGCTTCGTCCGGAAGGGGACACGCCGTCTATGATGTCAAGTCTCATCCTGTATTTCTCGGAAGTCTTCAGTTTGCCGGTGTCTCCGAATCTTAGGCGTACAAGGGCGCTGCATGAGCTGGGGGAGAATGTCACTTTTGACGACACCAGAGAGAACACGCCGTCAGGGTCGGTGTCTTCCCAAACGGGATCAGGAGCGTCCTGTGGAGCCGTGTCATATTTGAAGGAGATCAGAGCCTGCTCGGCCGTGCCGCCGTGTCCTCTGTAGATGGGAATCTCCAATGTGCCCCTGTCGTCCTGGGACACTTCGGCGTAGAGTACCGTGGAGGCGAAGGCAAATCCGCTTTCGCCCTCGTAAACCGCCCCTTTATTATCCTTGGCGCATGACATCGCGGTCAGAGCGGTGGAGCAAAGGATGGCGATTGTGAATATTCTAGTTCTGAACATAAGGATTCTGGTCTTCGGGATTGATGTTGGGGTTGTTGTCGATTTCCGCCTGCGGGATCATAAGTATGCACTCGATGTAGTCTGCCGGGAAATTGAGATACTCCGGATACTTTCTGAGGTAGTTCGTGTGGTTGGACTCCTCTCCGCCCACATTCCAGTAACGTGTCCATCCTTTCGCAAGTCTGAGGATGTCGAAGATGCGTCCGGTCTCACCCCATAGCTCTATTCTGCGCTGCAGAAGAATCTCGTCCATAAGGGTCTTGACGGTTCCTACGGTTCCGAAAGTCTGTTCACTGCCGCTCAAAGCCCCTAATGTGTCGTGCCAGTTAGGGTCACGGCGGCTCATGACTTCTCCAAGGGCGTTCTTGGCCTCGGAGTCATTTCCCTGGCGACAAAGCGCTTCCGCAAGAATCAGGTACGCTTCCTCAAGACGCATGAATATGTAGTCTCCCTTATAGGACTTCTGATCCGCCCATTGGAACTTGAACTGGTTGTAGTTGATGTTGGCTCCGTATTTCCATTCCTTTGCGCTTTTGCCGATGTTGCCGTTCCACCATCCCTTGCGTATGTCGGAGTCCGGGATCTGGGCATAGAGCCAGTTGCTGATGCACTTGGGAGCTTCCGCCGCGTAATAGACATTGGTGCATGCGTCCATATTCGAGAAAAATGACGCGAACACTGTCGATTGGTCGGAGATGATCTCGGCTCCCCACATGACTGAAGATGATTGGACACTGTTGAACGGTGTCTTGCCTGTGGTCCATTCTGTGGTGCTGTCGTCAAATGTTCCCTTGGTTACTGTCGCGTCCGACCTGGTCAGCAGGGAAGCGTCTGGGGTACTGATGGCTTTTTCCGCAGCCTGTACGGCCTTTCCCCAGTCATTCTCGACCAATGCGACACGAGCCTGAAGCAGACTAGTGGAGTAGAGGTCGAAGTTAGAGATGTGCTTTCGCTTGATCCCGCATTTCCCGAACATGGCTACAGCTATCTCAAGATCGTTGTCGATCAGCGCATAGACTTGTCTGACAGAAGCGCGTTTGTTGCCTGTGCTGGATGCGCTGGTCGGCTCGGTGTAGATTGGGACTCCAGGGAGATCCTCGTGGCCGACGAATGTCTGCTGGAAGGACTGGATCAGCATAAAATAACTGAACGCGCGTGCCGCATAAGCTTGGGCTGTCGTACAAAGGATCTCATTCTCGTCGCCGGTAGCCGTTTCGGAGGCTGAGATGATGTAGTTGACGTTGCTGATGATCTCATAGAAATACTTCCATGTGAAATAGCATCGCCAGATTTTGCTGGTGTAGCGGCTGCGTTGGTCGTAGTTGTAGTCTTTCCAGAACCAGCCTGCGCCTTGCGCTGTCTGCACCATGTCGTCGCCCATGAGATCGGCGGCAAGTGTTACAGCCATGTTGCCGAAGCACTGGTGAGCGTTCGCGGCGACGAAGTCGAGGCGGTTGTACATTGTCGCATATACTCCATCCATGGCGACCTGAAGACCTTCGGCGTCAGCCAGAATCTCTTCCTTCGCCACGTCTGTGGTAGGGGATGTCTCCATCAAAGAAGAACATGCGCCGCATGATATGGCAGCCAATAGAATAACGATTGGAAATCTTTTCATAAAGCTTAGAATTTAACGTCCACGCCGAGTGTGACTGTGCGGTTAGGCGTGTAAGTGTAGGAGGTGGATCCTGTGAAGCTGCTCTGAGGATTGAGACCCCTAAGCGCACTGAGCATCAGTAAATTGTCTCCGGAGGCATAAAGGCGGAGAGAGCGTATGTGACATTTCTCCAGCCATGCTGTCTTGAATGTGTAGCCGGCGGAAATGCTCTTGATGCAGAAATATGACGCATCGATTAGGAAGCGGTCGTTGATGACAGTCGTCGTGGTGCTTGTGATCTTCGGGACATCCGTGATTTGACCGGCCTCTGTCCATGCGCGGAGTGAGTTGATGTGGTAGGTCTGTCCTACGAACGAAGGCTCCATAAGAGAGCGGTAGGTACTGTCATAGATCTTGCCACCCAGCGAATAGGTGAACAAAGCGGAAACATCAATGCCTTTTGCGTGAAGACTGGATGACAGGGATCCGTAGATGGCCGGGATTCTGCTGCCGCAAAGCCATTTACAGCCGGAGGCCACGGTCGCGTCGTTTGTCACGAACTCACTGCCGTTGATCGGATTACCTTCCGCATCCTTGCTGTATGCAAGGTAAAGCTGTTCTCCGGTCGCCGGGTCAACGCCTGCGCTGCGCGCCATGTAGAAAGTGTTGACGGTCTCACCCTCACGGATCAGGTAAACGCCGTTGTTTATGTCCTCTCCGTTGCCGGTGAGTGACACGACCTTGTTGTTGACGGTGGAACCCATCAGTGACACGCTCCAGAACAGATCCGGATTATTGAGGATGTCATAACTCAAGGTCATGTCTATGCCGGTGTTGTACATTTTGCCGACATTGGCATAATAGCCCGGGAATCCTAATGAAATAGCGATCGGATACTCAAGCAGCATGTCTGTGGTGGTTCTTTTGTACCACTCGATGGTTCCGCTGAATCTTTTGAACATCTTGAACTCGACCCCCAGGTTGACATTGCCGTTCTTCTCCCATGTCACATCTTGGTTCTCCAGAGATGAGATCACGGCTCCTGAATATGTGGCATTGGGGTAGGTCATGTCATAAAGAGCCTGCCAGGCATAGTATGAGCCGATGTTGTCGTTGCCTTGTATGCCGTAACTGGCCTTCAGCGTCATGTTGTCAAGCCATCCGAAATCTTTCATGAAAGGTTCCTGTGAAATCCTCCAGGATGCTCCCAGGGACCAGAAAGTCCCCCATCTGTGTTTCTTTATGAACCGTGAGGAGGCGTCTGCCCGCAGACTCCCTGACAGGTAGTACCTGTCCGAGAAATTATAGTTCGCTCTGCACAACCAAGAATTGATGCTGTAGATGTCGCCTGTCGAAGTCGCGTCCGCTATGGTGGAACCCATGCCAAGTTCCTTAAAACCGTCGAACGGAAAACCTGTCCTCTGTCCCATCAGATAGTTTGTCTCGATGTTGTAGAACTCATGACCTGCCATCAAGTCCACGTCGCTGTCTCCGAAACCGCGTTTGTAGGACAGCAGCTGGTTCCAGGTGTAGCTGCGGGTGCGCTGATGTTCCTTGGTCAGACGTCCCGTGCCGGCGGCGTTGCCGTTGTTGCGGTTGTACTTTGTCGAGTTGCTCTCGCTCACTATGTCGGCGCCAAGCGATGTGCTCAGCCTGAAGTCGCCGAAACTGATGCCAAGATGCCCGCGGAGGTTGACGTTGTCGCCGATCATGTAGTAGTCGTCATCGAAAAGTGTCGCGACGCAGTTGCGGTTGTTCTGTGCTCCGGCCGGTCTTGATGATCCATAGTCGAACACGCGCCCGCCATTGTCAAGAACCTCGTTTCCGTCAGCATCCACTTCATACACCGGGTAGATAGGAGCCATCATCATGGCGGTGTACCAGATGTTGTTGGCTTCTGTGCCGGACGCTCCGAGATAGTCGCTTCTTGTGTTGGAGTAATTGGCGTTGAGGCCGAACTCCAACCATTCATAAGGAGTGAATTCGGCTCCGAGTCTGGCTGTTATGCGTCGGAAGGAGGTTGTCGTGATGGTGCCGTTCTCATTGAGATAACCCAATGAGGCCATATACTTGCTGACATCAGAAGCTCCCGACATCGAGAAAAGATATTCCTGACGTGTCGGAAGCTTGGCCTTCGCCTCTCCAAGCCAATCAGCGTCGTATTTCGTCTTCGCGTCCCCGACGACATTCCCTTTAGCGTCGAAAAGACTCTCGACATCCCTGTCAAAGATGTTGTACTTGTTGTTGATGCCGAGAATGTTTTTCGCAAGACGTGACGGGGTCAAAGCCGCGGCTTCGCCAGGAAGATGCCCTTCCGTGTAGAGAAGGTCGTTGTATGTCGCCCTATACATTTGTTCCATGTACTGTGATGCGTTCACAGTCTCGTAGGGGCTGATCGCCATCGAGTTGAAGCCGACACGCGCGGTGAAGTCTATGGAGATTCTTTCGTCGGCACTTCCTCCGCTCTTGGTCGTCACGATGACCACACCGTTGGCTCCTCTGGAACCGTAGAGGGCTCCGGCTGAGGCGTCCTTAAGTACGGACATGCTTTCGATGTCGTTGGGATTGAGCGAATTAAGGCTTCCGTCATAAGGGATGCCGTCAACGACAATGAGAGGAGAGCTGCTTGCGTTGATGGATCCGAATCCTCTTACCATGATTCCTGATCCGCTGCCTGGCTGCCCGCTTCCCGATGTCGTCATGACTCCGGACATCTGCCCGTCAAGCATTCTGGAGACATCCGCTACAGGCCTGTCCCGCAATTTATCGCCTCTTATTGTCTCGGCGGAACCAGTGAACGACTCTTTCGTTGACGTGCCGTATGCCACCACAAGAACATCGTCGAGGACATTGACATCAGCTGTCATCGCCACGTTGATGGTTGTGCGTCCTTTTACCGCTATGGTCTGTTCCTGCATTCCCAGACAAGAGAACACCAGTGACGCGTCTGAGGGAACTGAGATGGAATACTTGCCGTCCAGATCAGTGACTGAATATCCCCTCCCGTTTTTTTCAAGTACCGCCACTCCGGGGAGGGGGGAACCGCCAAAAATATCAGTCACCTGACCAGTGACTGATATTTTCTGCGCCCAAAGAGACTGCATGGCTGCAAGCAGCGCCAGCAATGAGAGCAGAGCTGTTTTCTTTCTCATATTACTCTTTTATGCAACGTGTGGCCGCTCCGTAGGAACGGTTGAGTCCTGCCTCGCTGGCAGGGTTACCCCATGCCATGCTCTCGTAAAACACGGTGTTGGAATTGTCTGTGCGGGTGTTGTACAACGCGCTTCCGCCGACGCTCTGGAGAGTACCCTTGCTCGGGTCAATGTTGCCCACAAGCGGGAACCAGTACACCTTGCCGGCTTTCGTCTTGTAACGGAATCCGATACTCTTGTCGTAGTCCTGGTACCAAGGATACGTCTCGTCGTATTTGCCGTCGTCATTGAGCTTGCCGGCTTTCTTGTACTCGCTGCGGAATCCCCAGCCGCTTCCGGCGGCAGGCATCCACCAGCCTTCCGGGCAAGGGTCGTAGATTGTCTTCGCGTTGGTCTTGCCGCCCCAAAGGTCGTTGTTCTGGAGAGAGGTCTTGTTTGTCAGCCAGTCAACCGCCGGCCAGGAGCTTGAAGGCGCATGGTAGAACACGTCAGGGTGTTCGATCGCCAACTGGAGGTTGGTGCTTGTGTTGTCGTTGTATGTAGGCCTTTCCTCGGTCTTCATGAAGATCTGATTGCCGTTGATGTCGTAGATGCGCTTCTGCACGCTGGACTCCACGTTGTCTCCTCCAGGGAAAGGATCCTTTCGTCCCCACTGGTACATCAGTCCGATTGATTCCTTGCTGAACATTTGGGCGCTCATCGCTCCGAGATTGCGATCCATGTATTTGTATGTGACACCGTTGGCGTCCTGCCATTCGAAAATGTCCGCCTCGGGATCGTAGTCTGTCACCCAGACATGCCAGCTCCAGACAACCCTGTCTCCGTCACGTGCGGCCACCACGGCATTGCCTTCCTTGCCGTCGGCGATCTTGACCACGACGACGCCTTCGCTTCCGTTTCCGGAAACCGAACTTACAAGTCCGATGGCATCCTGCCAAACGAGTGCCGCGTTGTCAAAGTCCAATGCGGTCGTTGAGTTACCTTTCACGGCTTTGATCGTGAGGATTCCGCCCGGTTTCACAATGTGGCAGTTGGCGGCTCCCGCCGTGGTCGTGATCTCTACGATGGAGAGTGATCCGGAATATTCCACCGTCCTGCCGTGATCGTCTGTCGCGCTGATCTTGATGTCGATCCGCTGGCCGATGGATGCAGGCGCATTGTATTTAACCTTAATGATGTCCTGATCGACGGTTGCTTCCGCACTCCAGCCGGAGGTTACCTCAACAGTCGGGATGCCGGTGATCTTGGCCGGGGCGAGATTGAGAACCTTGTAGGAAAGGGTGAAGGAACCTCCTGCCTTGACAGCCATCGAGGCAGGCTCGCCGAGAACGCTGATCGTGAGAGGCTCGGAGGCGTTCACTTTCACGCTGACACTCTTCGTCAGGCTGCGCTTGTGTGTGTCGCTCGCCGTGAGCGAAACCTTGACCTCTGTCGCTTCGGTGATCACTTCCGGAGCGGTCAGCTTGATGATTCCCTGGTAGTTGACATAGTCTACCTTGCCTAGCGCGCAAACATATTCATCGTTGTCAACGGAAGGAACCAGACTGAGGGTGGCGCCTTCTGAACCGGTTACAGTGAAAGGTATCTCCAAGGTCTGTCCAGGATTTACCGCCGGGGCGCTTGTGTCGAAGAATATGCCGAGGTCGCCGTAGTCATTGTCGCCTCCGCCTTCTCCTGGATCCTCGCCACCTCCGCTACCGTTGCCGATAACAGTCACATCCACAAACCTTGTAAGCTTTCTGTGATGTGAGTCGGAGACTTTGAGGAAGACCTGAGCCTCCAGGTCTTTGGAGATTGCCTTTGATGCGGTCAGTCTGATGACACCCTGTGAGTTGCCATAGTCAACCTTGCTAAGCTTGCAGGTCAGTCTGCTGTTGTCCGTGTAGGGCTCAAGGTCGATGGCGGCTCCTTCGGTTCCCGTGACAGTGAATGGAATCTCTATGCTTTCCCCTGCGTTGAGTACAACGTCCTCGGTGTCGAAGAGGATGTCAAGCTCGCCGTAGGAATCAGTCATCTCATTATAGGTGCAACCAATCAGCGCGGCCGCACCTATGACAAAAAGTAAGACGCGGTTAATGAATCTGTTCATCTTGCTCTGGTAATTTGTGGAATCTTATTCTTTGACGCAACGTGTCGGGAAGGCGTAGTTGAGTCCGTATTTGCTCAGAGTCAGGGCGTTGACCTTGATCGCCGAGATGTCATCGTAGTTCCCGTTGCCGGAGGTGTTGACTTTGAACGCACATCCCCTGAAGTACGAGGCATTCAGCCTGCTTGCATAGTCCGGATCCACGTCCGAACACCAGACGACCGCGGTAGGGAGAGGCTTGCCGATGCAGTTGGCATAAGAGAATGAGGTGGAGGTGGAGTTCATCTCTCCAGTGACTGTGAGTCTAAGACCATCGTAGACGCACCCTCTGAACTGGACTTTCTTTCTGTTGCCGGCAGCGTATTTTTCGTTTGTGCCTATGGCGGACTGGTCGAAAGTCTCGTAGCTGGAGTCCCATAGTTCCTTGACATCGGTGGAGGCTTTGACTGCTGTCCATGCTGCCGCACTGGCTACTTTGTAGCCCGCCGGACACGGGTCGTAGGCGCTCTTCTTTCCGCCGTTCTCCCAAAGAGCCTTGAAGTTGTCAGCTCCGAAGGTGGTGGCATCCGTGGTGATCCAGCTGTAGCCGTGCTTCGCTCCGCTGAAATACTTGTTGTTGTAGTAGACAGTAGGATTCTTGATGGCGTTCTCCAGGTTGTTTGCCTCGGTGTTGTGCACAATTGTGATCTCCACCTCCGCACCGGAAGCGTCATAGACCGGCCTTGTAGCATATTCACCGAACCTGATTCCCGGGAACGGATCCTTGCGGCCGTACTGGTACACGAGACCTACGGAGAGTTCGCTTTTCTCATCGAGGTTCAGCGCGCCGATGTTGCGGTCCTGGAATGTGAAGTCCCCGACTTTGACATCCTTCGGAGCGTCAGCCGTTACCCAGAAGAGCCAGCTCCACACGACATTGCCGGAAGCGTCGAGGCCGTTGATGACGGCGTTGCCTTCCTTGCCCGAGGCGAAGTGGACGATGGCGTCGGATTCATTTACCTGCGCGACCTCGGCGAAGAGGCCGACAGCATCCTGCCAGGCGAGGGCAAGTGACACTGCTCCTGATTTCAGTCCGCTGTTGCCCTTGAAGGTAGGGAACTGGACGTATGCTCCAGGATCCACGATGAAAGAGTTGGCTGCCTCGGAGAGCTTTACGTAGCCTTCAAGAACCGTCGGAGTCACGTTCACTGTTTTCGAGGCTGTCCTGTTGTTGAGCTCGTCGCTGAAAGTGACATTGACGTTGAACGGGGTCCCGTCAAGAATCATGGCCGGGGCTGCTATGCTGATTGTCCCATCGTCATTCCCGGAGTTGAGGGTGTAGCTGACCTTGTAGTCCTCTACGGCATTGTCATCTATTTTGACCGTGATGTCATTGCCGCGTACATCATTCAGCGTGAAATCAATGGTTACCGTCTCGCCTGAACTGATGGCGACGGACTTGCCGTCGCTGATGGCAGGAAATTGAGGATCCAGTTCCTCGTAGGACTTTTCGCAGGATGCGAAGCAAGCGGCGATAGCGGTTGCCGCGATGCATTTGAAAATCTGTCTCATTTGTCTTAGTTGTTTTATATACGATTTCTCGTCGGGGCTTGCAAGAAAGCAAATGATTTTCAAAAATCCAAATTCTTTATTCTAGTAGTACTTGATTATAAACGTTTTATGCGGAAATTGCATGGCCTGTGAACTTTAATGATTATCACCGAACCCCTACTTATTCATTACTGAACGATTACTTTGGAACATGAAATACTATTGAATAGAAACGTATTCTGATAAAATGATATTTTTTAGACTTCCTGATTAGAAATTTGCGTTATCGGAGGAATTCATGGGGCGGTGGAGTTGATTTCTGGCAGGAAAGGCTTATCTTTGCGGCGGAAACGGGATTCGTGCTTGTTGAATCCCGGTCCGGGTTGTAAAATTTATGAATATGATCAAGTCAATGACCGGTTACGGCAAGGCTGAGGCCGTCCTGGAGACAGGGAAACTCACCATCGAGATCAAGACGCTGAACGGCAAGAACTCCGACGCGAACATCAAGTCGTCACTCCTTCCAAAGGACAAGGAACTGCTTGTGCGCAGGAAACTCACGGATTCGCTCGTGCGCGGCACGATTGACTTCTATGTCAATTGGGAGCCTAAGGCCGGTGGAATGGCCAAGCAGATCAACAAGGAACTTCTTCGGGAATATTACGACCAGCTGATGGACTTCAGCGCCTCGCTTCCTGTTTTTGACTCTCTGTCTTTCAATCCTAACGAGATGCTTGCCTCCATCCTCCGTTTCCCTGACGTGATGGACAACTCCCGGCAGGACATCATCACCGAGGAGAACTGGCCGGTAGTGGAAAAGGCTATTGATGAGGCTCTTGCCGCCGTCAATGACTATCGTGCGAAGGAGGGGGAGGCTCTCTATAAGGATGTCACCTCAAGGGTGCGGAACATCCTTGACCTTGAGAATCAGGTGGAGGGCTTCGAGAAGGAGAGGATCGACGCCGTGAGGGAGAAACTGATGAAGAATCTTGAGGCTCTCCAGCAGAAGGTTGATCCGTCCCGCTTTGAGCAGGAGATGATCTTCTACCTTGAGAAACTGGACATCAACGAGGAGAAAGTCCGTCTTCGCCAGCACTGCAAGTACTTCATGGACACCATTGACGGTGAGGAATATCCTGGCCGCAAGCTTGGCTTCATCATCCAGGAGATGGGCCGCGAGATCAACACGACCGGCTCCAAAGCCAACCATTCGGGCATCCAGAAGCTCGTTGTCCGTATGAAGGACGAGCTGGAGAAGATCCGTGAGCAGTCTATGAACATCCTCTGATGGGATAATCATAGCGCGCGTGTCGCGCTCCCCACGGAGCCTTTCTCGTTACAGAATGTCGGGGTACTGGCGGGCGAAAGTGGCGAACGCTCCGTAGAGGGCGGCTTCCTTGATGTTGGCGACGGGTGAAAGGTGTTTCAAGGAGGCCACACCTGCAAGCCCTCGCTTTAAGGTGTCTTCCATGAATATGTAGGAGCGGGAAATCTGGTCTCCGACCAGTGTATTTGCCTGCGGAATAGACATCAGCTTTGGCCTGTTCCTGAACTTCGCCCTTCTTCAGGCCGTGGCTGCCGTGGCTGCTCCAGGGGTGATGGGCGGGGTGCTGATGGCCTCGATCGGCCTTCTGGAGTCGGTACTCGGTTTCACCCCTGACCAGTGCGCCCTGATGATGGCCATCTACCTTGCGCTTGACGGCTACGGCCCTGCCTGCAACGTCAGTGGTGACGCGGCGATAGCACTCGTTATTGACAGATTATTCGGAGGAAAGAAAAATGGATAAGATATTAAAACTCATTCTGTCTTGTGCCTTTGTCATCGGGCTTTCTGTCCACGGACCGATAGCCGATGCGCAGAGAAGCACGGCATTCGATGCGAGATTCAAGATCGCCGAGGGCGCGGATCTCCGCATTTTGGACGACAACATCTGGGACTACAGCAAGGACACGATTCCTCCGAAATGGAAGGCGATCGGAGAGGATCCGCGTGATTTCAAAAGAGCACCCCTGTTCGCGAGATTGATTAAGGACTATCTTCCGGATGTTTTCGCTTTTCAGGAGTATTCTGACCACATGCACAAAGAATTCTATCATCTTGTGCGGAATAATGGCTATGTCATTGCTTGGGAATCGAAAAGGGATTGGAACAACACGCCGATCTTCTACAACAGCAAGACCCTTGAGCTCCTGTACGTGAACTACAATCTCTACACTCCCAAGCAGTGGTGCAACCACGGCTCTAAATCATTCACTTCCGCCGTGATGAAAAGGAAAGCTGATGGAAAGACTTTTGCATTGATAGGCACACATCTCTGGTGGAAAAGTGACAAGGCCAAACCTGGCAGCACGATGGCGAGAGCGTCTCAGGTGCGTCTCGTGATGGCGGAGACCGAAATCATCAGAGCGAAGTTCGGTGACATTCCGGTGTTCGTGGTCGGTGACATGAACTGCGAGGAGGACACTGTCCCCATCCAGCAGTTTATCCAGGGCGGTTATGTGCCTTGCTACAAAGCCGCCACATTATACGGCGACACGCACAATGGCCATCATATCTGCGGACCCTCGGACGGATATTCCGTTGACAGCCGCAGACGCGGGCAAGACCGTACCTCAGGAGCGATTGATCACTGTCTGATCTACGATCCGAGCGGCAAGACCGAAGTCAAGGTGTTCGACTGCATAATGGAGAGCTATACTGTCGGGATCACAGACCATTACCCGAATCTGATTGATGTGAGGCTGTAGCGCTGTGGGGGAAGGAAGATCATTAGTTATATAATAATTAGCCTTTACAGGATAGATCTCCGTGAGCAAATATATGGGTTTTGCTCACGAGACTGGGCTGTAAGGCGCTTTGGTGCGTGGAAAGCCGGGTTTTGCTCACGAGACTGGGCTGTAAGGCGCTTTGGTGCGCAGAAGACCGGGTCTTGCTCACGAGACTGGGCTGTAAGGCGCTTTGGTGCGCGGAAAGCCGGGTCTTGCTCACGAGACAGGGCTGTAAGGTTCTTTGGTGCGTGGAAAGCCGGGTCTTGCTCACGAGACTGGGCAAATGAGAGGCTTATTCGGTGTCTTGGGCGGAAGTTGATGATAGTTCGGGTGGAATTATGGATTCGGGGCCGGTTTTACGGGCTCCGGGTTTTATTTTGGCCTGGGACTTCTTGGGGGAGAGGCCGAGTTTCTCCAGCTTTTGGATCTTCTTGACGACACTCTGGTTGGACTCGGTCAGTTTCTTGGTCGAGGTCTCGTAGGCAGTCTGGGCCTTGCCGAGCATGGTTCCGATCGCCACATAGCTCTCCATCCAGCCGCTGAGCTGGCTCATCAGCTCCTCGGCTGTCTTGTAAACATCGGCGATGTTCTTCTCCTGGTTCGCCTGCTTCCATGCCATCTGGATCATATTCAGAACTATCACGAGAGTCATCTGGCTCACGATCAACACATTGTTGTCCTTGGCCACCTGCCAGAGCATCGGATCCTCCTCCAGCATAAGCCTGAACGCCCCCTCGACCGGGATGAACATCAGATTGTAGTTCACTTTCCGCCTCCCTTCCGGAATATACGAGGCGTAGTCCTTGGTCTTAAGCTCGTCCACATGCTTGCGGACGCTCTCGACATGGGCCTTGGCGAGCCTTACTCGATCCTCCACCTTCTCCGCGTTGATATATTCCTTGTAAGAGTTCAGACTGACCTTTGAATCGATGATGACGGTCGTGTCGTCCGGGTAAAGCACCATCACGTCCGGGATCATCGTCCTGCCGCCCTCGCTCTTGATCTCATGCCCAGCCTCGTCCGTCATCACGCTCTGGGTGAAGAAGTGCACGCCTTCCACCAGCCCGGCGTTCTTCAGCACGTCGGTCAACAGCATTTCGCCGAAGTCCCCCTGCACCTTTGAATATCCCGTAAGCGCGTTCGCCAGGTTCCTGGCCTCGTCTCCCACCGCCTGCGACCGCTCCATCACATTGTGAATATGCTCTTTCAGCTGCGCGCTTTGCTCCACGGCCTCCTTTCTGGACTCCTGCACGGCCTTGCCGAACTCGGCGAACTTCTCCTGTATCGGTTTCAGAAGATCGGAGATCGACTCCGCGCTCTGCCTCTTGAACTCGGAACTGTTGTCCGCCGACAGGGCCTTGAACGCGTCTTTCATATTCTCAAGCTCTTTTGCATGCTGCTCCTTCTGCATATTCAAAGCCCTTTCCTGCGCCTCCTTCTGCTCCGCCATCGCCTTTTCCTGGATTTCCCTTTGGGCGGCCATAGCTTTCTCTTGAGCTTGCCTTTGCGTTTCAAGCGCTTTCTCCTGCTCCTCCCTGAGCCGGCTTTCATATTCATCCCTGGCCTTGAGTGTGCTTTCCAGCGCCGCCTTCTCTCCGGTCAGTTCCATCAGCCGCCTCCGGAGATCGTCCTCCGCGTCCTCATATTCCTTGGCAATCCTTTGCCTTTCCGCCGCATTCCTCTGAATGACGACAAGCAGCGCCACCACGGCAGCCACCGCCACCGCCGAGATCAAAACTAATATCACCGTAAGATTCATAAACTAAATGTATTTGCGAAGCCAGTCTCTTAAAATCAGGTCATTGATCTGCTTCAGTTGGTCGTTTCCGACATAATGCTGTCATAATGTAAAACAACATTATGTAAAATTACATAATGTAATATTACGTAAAATTCCCGTAAAATTCAACGAGAGGATAAAAAACATATATAATTGCAAAGAAACATAAAAAGTTCGGTTGTTACCCCCTGTGATGTTTGGTCGGTTGTGGCAAATCGCATAAATTGCTTTTTGTCCGGTTCGGAATTGACTGAAAAATAATTCCGGAACGGTGTCGCATTTTGGAAACTTTTATTATTTTTGTAATGTTTAAACTGATATTATTGGAAGATGCGCGTAGATTTCTCAAGAAACTGCCGCCGCAAGTGATGAAAAAGATTATCTACAACATTGACAGGGTGGTTGGAGGAGAAATAAACGCGGAACTGTTTAAGAAACTTGAAGGGACTGAGATATGGGAGTTCAGAACATTGTATGACAGGAATTCTTATAGACTCTTTGCGTTTTGGGATTCGCATAATGGAACTTTTGTGGTGGCGACACACGGCATCGTGAAGAAAACGCGGAAGACTCCGTGCAAAGAGATCGCGAAGGCCGAGGCTATAAGAAAGAATATTTTAATGACAAAGGGTAATGGAAAATATGAAAACGTACACATTTGATGAGGTCAAGGATGAACTTCTTGGAAAGGTAGGAACTTCTGAACGTGATGAACATGAGCGTAAGGTCGCTGAGGCGGTCAATGCCTTCAGACTTGGAGAGGTTGTCCGGGAGCGGCGTTTGGATCAGAATCTGACCCAGGAGGAACTCGGTAGGCGGATGGGAGTGAAGAAGTCCCAGATCTCCAAGCTGGAGAGAGGGGACGACATGTCCCTGCGCTCGATGCGCCGGGTTTTCCGCGCCCTCGGGGTCGAGTCCGCGACACTTGACCTCGGGGCTGCCGGAAAGGTCACCTTGTGGTGATTGACTATCGGATCTGTTTCCTGCTTGTCCAGTAGGCCTCGATCTCCTCAAGGGTCTTGCCGGTGGTCTCGGGAACGCACTTCCACATTATGAGGAGGTACGGGACGCACATGGCGGCGAAGAGGAAGAAGGTGCCGGCTGGTGTCAGGTTCTCCAGCATCCACGGCGTGAGCTGGCCGATCAGGTAGGTGCCGATCCATAGGGCCAGTCCGGCGATGCTCATAGCAAGGCCGCGTACCCTGTTCGGGTACATCTCGGAAAGCAGCACGAAGACCACTGCGCTGATCGAGATCGCAGTGCAGAACACGTAGAGCAGGAAGAATGTTAGCAGGAACCAGGTCGGAAGGCTCTGTGGGAAGCAGAAGTACAGGCCTATCATCAGCAGACAGAGGATCATTCCGCCCACACCCCACCAGACCAACTGCTTGCGGCCGACCTTGTCGATGATCAGGAGAGCGATGACCGTCGTGAGCATATTCACAACCCCAACCAGAACTGTCGAGAACATTGAACCTTCGCCGGACAAACCAGCGTCACTGAATATCTTGGGGCCATAGTACAGCACGGCGTTCACTCCCATGAACTGGCCGAGGATGGCGATGGCGCAACCGATGAGGACAGCCTTGAATATTCCCGGCTCCAGAAGAGTCCGCCATTCGGACTTGGTCTCGCCGGCGATCGAGGCTCTGGTCTGTTCGATCTGCCTTGCCACTTCCTCCGGGGATGTGAATATCCCGCCGAGGATCCTTGCGGCCTTATCTTCCTTGTGCTTGGTGATCAGCCAGCGCGGACTCTCGGGGATAAGGAATATGACGAGGAGGAACAGAAGATCCGGAACAGTCTCGTAGCCAAGCATTCCCCTCCAGTACTCGGAATTGAATATTCTTGTCCAGAGATCCGTCGAGGTGGAGGTCACGTCGGCGCCCTTCAGGACAAAGTAGTTGATCAGGTAGGCCATCAGGAACCCTATCGTGATGGCCAGCTGGTAGAGCGACACGAGGGAGCCTCTTTTCTGCGCCGGAGCGATTTCCGAGATGTAGATCGGCGAGACGATCGAGACTATTCCTATGCCGAATCCTCCTATGATCCTGAAGACAACCAGTTGGTTGAAGTTGTCGCAGACGGCGCAGCCTATGGCCGAGACGCTGAACATCAGAGCCGAGATGAGCATCGTCTTCTTTCTGCCGAGATGGTCGCTCATCATTCCGGCCGTCATCACGCCCAGAATCGAGCCGATCAGAGCGCAGCCCACGTACCACCCTTCGGCGATCGTCGTCAGCCGGAACTGGTTCTTCACGATCTCGGTCGTGCCGGAGATCACGGCGGTGTCGTAGCCGAACAGGATTCCGCCAATCGCAGCTACAATGGCCAGGAACACTATCCGGGTCATATTTATGCTTTTGTCCATCGCTTATCGCATGTCAAAGTATTCCATGTACCTGTCGTAGAGATGTCCCGCCTGAAGGTAGGCCGACTGAGGACTCATGAAGTGCGAGAACTCGAAGGTGATGGCCTTGTCGTAGCCGCAGCGCTTCGCCGCCTCAAGCTTCATCCTCAGTTTGTCGAACTTGATCGGGAGGAAGCGGATCGGCATGTCCCGGTCGAAACTCTCGGCGTTGGTCCAGCACTGCATACCGTACTTGTCCGCCAGCTTCTTGTTGACAGAGAAGAACGCGTCAAGCTCGTCGTAGTCGATGTGTCCGTCCTGGAAGGCGCATGCGTCGACATATTCATGGATCCCGTCGAAGATCTCGTTCCATTCCCTCTCGTGCTGCTCTATCGAGACGGCCTGCTCCTTGGTCAGGTTGCCGCCGGCCGCGTCGACCGCCTTCTTGCCGTCGATCCACGGGGAGATGAAGGTCGGCAGTCCGCCCGAGACCTCCTTGCACTGGCGCCCCATCGTGCGGAAGGACTCTATAGCGCCCTTGGTGGCACGGCTGATCTCGCCGCTGATGTACCAGCCGCCGAAGCTGTCGTACTTGCTGCCGTAGCGCTGCCAGATCTCGTCGATCACGTACTTGTTCGCCTCGACCTCGTAGGACATGTCTCCTGTGTCCCAGTATTTTCCGGAGTCGTACAGTCCGAGCCAGAACTTCATGCCGTATTTCTGGGCAAGGCGGCAGAACATGTCGATCATGTCGGTCGAAGGCATGTAGCACCCCTTCTTAAGAAGGTAAGGTGACGGATAGGTGATGAACTTGCGGTAGCCGCAGCGGATGTCGATCACGGTGTCGATGCCCATCGCCTTCATGTAACGGAAGTCAAGATCCCATTCTTTCTCGCCCCAGTTCTGGTGCGGAATGTCGTGCGAGATCTCGTCCAGGAATGTGCCGGTGATGGGGAGGGCATTCCCGTGAGGGACGATCAGCCTGCTGTTGATGCTCTCGTCGGCCTTGAGCCTGAGGTCTTTACCGTTCTTTGGAGCCATTCCCATAGCATTGGCGGCAATGGGAGCCGCCACAGCGGTCGCGGCGGCGATTCCGGCCTTCTTCAGAAAAGTTCTTCTGTCTGTCATGGTGCTTTCTTTATGTGATAGGTGATCCTTAAGTAATCCTTAGTAATCCTTAAAAGGTAACTTGGTAAATATTGTCTTCACAAAGGTAAGAATTTATTTCTTAAATTATTTTATTATTTATTATTTTATTTGTTAAATATTTGATGAAATGTTATAACTTTGTAAAAATGTTAGGCTAACCTTTGTGGATAGATGACACTATTATTAATAATAACGCATTCTTTTATGAAAGCAACATCGAATTATTCATTCCCTTTCCTAAAGGTGGTGCTTGTGTCGGTTCTGTCGTTTTTCCTGTTCTCTGGAAACGTGTCGGCGCAGCCTTCCGTCAAGGGTAGGGTGACAGACCAGAACGGGCAACCGCTGCCCGGTGTCTCTGTCGTTGTGGCCGGAACCACGAACGGCACGATGACCGGATCGGACGGAAGCTATGTGATTTCCGTCGCAAAAGGACAGACGCTGGAGTTCCAGTGTCTGGGCATGACATCGTTCCTGAAACTATGTGACCGAACCGTGCAGGTTTTGAACGTGACCCTGAAAGAGGACACTACCTATCTTGACGAGGTGGTTGTCGTGGGTTACGGTACATCCAAGAAATCATCCCTGACGGGAGCGGTCTCGGCGATCAAGGGGGACGAGGTCCTGAAGGCTCCGGCCTCGAACGTCTCTCAGATTCTTGCCGGCCGTCTTCCGGGCATCTCCTCCGTGCAGGAGTCCGGAGAGCCTGGCCAGGATCAGGCTTCCCTGCGTCTGCGCGGCTCGATCTACGGAATCGCCTACGTTGTGGACGGATTCCCGGTGAGTGACATCAACGACATCAATCCTAATGACATCGAGAGCATCTCTGTCCTTAAGGACGGAGCGTCTGCCGCTGTGTACGGATTGAAAGGCGCGGGCGGCGTGATGATCATCACGACCAAGAGGGGGGCGAAGGAGAAGACCTCCATCACCTATGACGCCTCGTTCGGTGTGTCGATGAACGCCAATTTCCCGGAGTTCATGAACGGCCCGCAGTTCGCCTACTATTATAATATGGCGGACATGATGGACCAGCTGGCCAGCGGAGCCATCACCGACCGCTCCCAGTACAATCCGTACTTTACTTCGGAGAATGTCGCCGCGATGACCAACGGCGACCCTACCGACGGTTGGGACAACGTGAACTACATCGACAAGGTGTTCGGCACCGGATTCACGCAGAAGCACAACGTGACCGTGACCGGAGGAAACGACAAGGCCCGCTACTACACCTCTTTCGGCTACTACGGGCAGGACGGTAACATCGACAACTTCACCTACAAGCGCTACAACCTGAGATCCAACATTGACTCGGACATCACCTCCAGGCTGCATTTCAAGCTGGGTCTGTCTGGTACGCTGGCTCACAGGGACACTCCGGGCTATGCCTCGGGAGGCACGGACGGCGGATACAGCGAGCTGGGATGGCTGTCGGTGGCAAACCAGACTATCGTGATGCATCCGTATCTTCCGGAGAGGTACGAGGGCATGTACACTTCGACGATCAAGAAGAACACCGGACTTCCTCAGAGTCCTCTCGCCGCCATCTATGAGTCAGGCTACAAGAAGACCCGCTCGATGGATCTTTCGGTCAACGCCACGCTGGCCTATGACATTCCAGGTGTGGACGGACTGGTCGCCAAGGTTGCCGGTGTCTATGACTGGAGCAACTCCTACAACAAGAATCTGAACACCCCTTACAGCACGATGGCTTTCGTGGACGGAGCATATTCGAAGAAGAATGACCCAAGGGGAGTGGACAACGGCATAAACCTCGGAGAGGGAACGTCCTATTGGCAGCAGATGGTGGGACAGGCCAGTCTTGAATATTCCAACACCTTCGGCAAGCACAGCTTGGAGGCCTTGGCGCTCATGGAGATCCGTGACACCAAGAGCAACAGTCTCGCGGCCTACGTCAAGGATCTTCCTTTCGCCTCGCTCCCGGAAATCAGCCAGGGCAACCCGACCAAGAACCCTGTCTCCGGAAGCAGCGGAGCGTCCAGAAGCGTCGGCGGAGTCTTCCGACTCAAGTACAACTTCGCGGACAGGTACCTCATCGAACTTTCGGGACGCGAGGACGGCTCGTACCTTTTCAGCGGAATGGACAAGTACCGCTGGGGCTTCTTCCCTTCAGCATCCGTCGCGTGGAGAATCTCCAATGAGAATTTCATGAAATCTGCTGATTTTCTCAATGACTTGAAGATCAGGGCCTCCGTCGGAATGCTTGGAAACGACGGTGTTCCTGAATATGCCTTCCTCAGCACCTACTCGCGCTATGGCCAGAAGGTGGGCTACAGGATGGTTGACGGAAGCGCTGCCTTCAATCCTGCCTATAAGCCGGATGTCGTGCCGTCGCTCAACTTGTCATGGGAGCGTTACCTTTCCTACAACGTCGGATTCGACGCGACCCTGTGGGACGGGCTTCTGGGCATGGAGGTGGACGGATTCTACAACTACACCTATGAAATCCTGACCGGCCAGGGCTCCGGATTCCCGGCTTCCATGGGAGGGTACTATCCGACCTACATCAATTATCCTGCGATCGACGCCAAGGGTGTTGACCTCATGGTCACTCACAAGAATCAGTTCTCTCTCGGCGGCAAGCCGTTCTTCTACGGGGTGAGCGCCAGCCTGACATATTCAAAGACCAGATGGATCAAGTACAAGGACAATCCTGAGGTCAGCGACAACAGGAAGATTGTCGGCAAGACCTATGGCTCCATCACGGGTTGGAAGACCGACGGGCTGTTCCGCTCCGAGGAGGAGATTGACAATTCCGCCTGGTGGGGATCACGCCCTAACGTGGGCGACATCAAGTTCGTGGACATCAACGGCGACGGCAAGATCGACTACGACGACTGGGGCTATTTCGGACGTTCCAACAGGCCTGAGCTGACATTCGGCCTGAACCTCAATTTCGAGTGGAACGGCTTTGATTTCAATGCCCAGTTCACCGGCGGCGCCTTGTTTGACGTTTCCCTTACCGGAACGTACTACAACGGCTATGATGACAACACGATCTGGACCCAGACTTTCAAGGAGGGAGGAAACTCTCCTCTCTATCTTGTGGAGAACGCATGGAGCGTGGACAATCCTGACGGTACCTTCCCGCGTCTTACCCTCGGCTCTCCGGGACACGGCGGCGACAACGGTGTAAGCTGCTCATTCTGGTGGAGGGACGGAAAATATGTCCGTCTGAAGTCAGCGCAGCTTGGCTACACTCTGCCGAAGAAATGGATGAGCCATCTTGGCGTGTCTTCCCTCAGGCTGTTCGTCGAGGGACAGAACATATTCACCATCGATGGTCTTCCTAAGGGAATCGACCCTGAGTCTCCGGGCGTGAACAACGGTTATTATCCTCAGCAGCGCCTCTTGATGGGTGGTGTGACATTATCATTCTAAAAGGACAGCTTGATATGAAATACATTAAGAATCTGATTTTGACAGTGTCGGGAATCGCCGTGGCGATGGGGGTGTCCTCCTGCAACTCGTTCCTCGACATGACTCCGACCGACAGCGTCTCGGACAAGATGCTCTGGAAAACCACCGCGAATGCGGAATATGGAGTGAACTACATCTATAGCTACATCCTGGACATGGCCGACGCCAACTCCGGACAGTGTGCGGCCGGCATGACCGACGCCCTCACCGACCAGTTGAAGTACGGCTCCTACAACTTCAACGCTCTGTGCTACATACCGAGCGAGATCGCCTACGGGGGATCTGTGTTGACAGCCAACTACGTGTCCACGTACCTTGGCAACTGGGGCACGATGTACAGCGCGATCAGAAAGACCAACCAGGGTCTGAACTATCTGGAGAAGTACGGTGAGATGTCCGGTGAGGACAAGACGAGACTTTCGGCCGAGCTGAGGTTCATGCGCGCATGGTTCTACTTCGACCTTGTCAAGAGGTACAAGGATGCCATCATCTATGACGAGGATCTGAGCGCCATCACGGCCAACAAGGCTCTCTCGACAGAGGAGGAAGGATGGAACTTCATCGAATCCGACCTTGAGTTCGCCGCCGCGAACCTGCCTGAGAAAGAAAAAGCGAACGGAAGGCTGAACAAAGGTACGGCCTATGCCTTCATGACAAGGGCGATGCTGTACGCCAAACGTTATGACAAGGTCGTCGCGGCCGCGGACAAAGTGAAGGAGTTGGGTTATTCTCTGATCTCAAACTATGCTGATGTCTTCAACGGCAACAATTCCGAGGTCATACTTGAATATGTCTTCAACTATTCCGACAATGTGACCCACAGCTTCGACTACTACTACTCTCCGGGAGGCGACTACACCACCAAGGATGCTTCCGGCGGCGGCTACGGCACGCCGACACAGGAGATTGTGGAGTCCTATGAATATGCCGACGGCTCCGGTCTTCCGGACTGGTCGCCTTGGCACACCGCCGAGGGAACCGATCAGAATCCTCCGTATGAGCTGCTTGAGCCTCGTTTCCAGGCATCCGTACTCTAACAACGGTGCGAAGTGGAAAGGGCGTACGATCGAGCCGTTTGTGGGCGGAGACGACGGCTGGTGCCAATGGAACGTGGTCAAGGAGCCTAAGGGTAAGACGACCACGGGCTATTACCTCCGCAAAGGTGTGGACGAGACGCATGACGTGATCGCCAGACACGAGAGCACCCAGCCGCTTGTCATCATCAGGTACGCCGAGGTGCTTCTGAACAGGGCCGAGGCCTGCTACCGTCTCAATGATGCCGCGGGAGCCAATGCCGCCGTCAAGGAAATCCGCGCCCGTGTCGGGCTTCCGTACGCTGACAAGGCGGGGGACAACCTGTGGAAGGCCATCCGTCAGGAGCGCAAGGTCGAGCTGGCGTTCGAAGGCTTCTCCTATTGGGATCTCCGCAGATGGGGAGTGGCTCCGAACAACTATCCTGACGGACTCTCCGGCTATCAGGTGCATGGCTTGAAGATCGAGAGCGCAGGAAGTGGCTTCATCTACACCTATGTCTCTGTCGATGACAAGGACCGCAACTATCCTGAGAAGATGAACAGATTCCCTCTCCAGGACAGCGAGCTGTCAAGCAACAATGCAGTAGAACAATTCCCGGAATGGAAATAATCACGACTTATATGAAAAAGATCCACATACTGACAGCGGTTCTGACTCTTCTCGTGGCGGCTTCGTGCCATAGCCCTGAATATGTCGAGTCGACCGCGGAGCGTCAAAACCTTACCAGTTTCGAGGCGTTCTTCACATTCGGCCCCTTCATGGATCAGTCGATGTGCAAGCTGAACATCACGGACGAGAACGCCGATCGGTTCGTCATCCCTGTCCCTTGGTTTTTCCCTGAGACATCGGACAACGAGACATCACCTTACATGACCAAGGTCAGGGTGCAGGCTGCCTTGCAGCCGAACTGTACCATCGAGCCGGCGCTGACCCTTCTGGATCTGACCAAGGACAACATGTTTAGGTTCACCAACGCCAAGGGTGAGAGCAGGAACATCTGCATCACCGGAGAGAGGGTGAAGTCCAAGGCTTGCGACATTCTTGTCTTCTCCTTGGATGACCCCGCCATCTCCGGCATCGTGGACAAGAACAAGAAGACCGTCACCCTGGTGTCCGCCGAGGATCTGAGCGCCTGCACCGCATCCGCACAGGTTTCGGCGCATGCCACCATCTCCCCGGATCCTTCGACTCCGCAGGACTACGACAAGGGCGTCAAGTTCAGGGTGACCGCCCACGATGGTCAGACCTTCTCTGAATATACCGTCATCAAGACTGTTCCTGACAAGATCGACAAGGGCTTTGACAAGTCATCGCTTGAGGCGTTGTTCAACTTCGAGCCTGTAAGCATGGCCGGACTCCCGGCCTACAACACGGCTGACATATTCCCGAGCCTTGCGGTGACGGGCGGCAAGCTTGTCTTCTGCTACGGCGACGGTTCCGCTCCTGTCTTCCTGAACGGCATCACCGGTGTCAAGGAAGGCGAGATCAATGCCGGCGGCGTCGCTCCGGCGGCTGTCACCAATGACGAGGCGGAGAACCTTATCCTCTGCAACCACGTTGACGGCGGCGGCGAGTTCAAGATTTGGAAGGCTACCTCTGTTAAGACCGCTCCGGAACTGTTCCATTCGTTCACCAACAGCACGGATCTTCCTATGGGGTATTCAATCAAGGTCATCGGCGACATTGACGGTGACGCTGTGATTGACATAACCCATGAGGGCATCGCGGGCGTGACATCCTCAAGCAAGGTGACGAGGGTCACTGTTGCCGGCGGATCCGTCGCCGATGTCTCGGTGCTCGATCTCGCGGGAGCCGGCCTCGCATGGGGCGGCGCTCCGGTGAACAACACCGACGCTGTGGCCGTGGCTCCTACGCGGAACGCCGGGATGTTCCTTTCTTACTACGATCCTAACGTCCTGCACTATGTCATGGCCGACGGCACGCTGAAGTCGTCGCTACCGTTCAACAACGGATCATCGTGGGCCTTGAATGTCAATAACCTGGACAGCAAGCAGTTCAATCACGCCACCTACATGTCGCTCTTCGTGGTCAGCCACTTCCCTCACTGGGGATGCGGCCCTGCCCTCTACCTGTATGACATCTCGGATCCGGCGGCGCTGTCCGGCAATCTGAACGAGACCACGTCGATAGTCCTCGGCAAGTCTTCCGTTGACTGGTTCCAGAAGGCTGACGCCGGCTTTGCCGCCGGAGATGTCGTTCTGGCTCCGACCAAGGACGGATTCAAGATGTATCTGTACTACTACGACCAGAATTCAGGAGTCCTCGGTGGCTATTCTGTGGATTGCATAAAGAAATAGTCAGATGAACCCTTTGAGGATATATTCCCTGATCGTTCTTGCCGCCATGACAATCATGTCCTGCGGAGGTTCCAAGGATAACCCTTGGAACCCCGACTGGGACAAACCGAAACCGGAGCCCGAGAAACCTGCGGAAGAGACAGGCAAGCCGAGGTACGTGTGGATTGACGCGGCGGCCAATTTCTGTGACTACGAGAACGACAAGGACAGGATAGCCGCGGATTTGAAGCGCATCAAGGACGTTGGTTTCACGGACATCATTGTCGATGTAAGGCCGACAAGCGGCGACGTGCTGTTCAAGTCCTCTGTCGCCAGTCCGCTGAAGAAGGTAGATGTCTGGAAGGGAAGCAGTTATGTGTGGGTTTCCAGAACCGGCACATACGACTACCTCCAGACCTTCATCGACGAGGCCCGCAAGGTGGGTCTCAAGGTGAACGCCAGCATCAACACCTTCGTGGGCGGCTACCTTTGCCCTTATGGCCTTGGAAGCGACGGAATGCTTTTCCGCGAGTCGGGAAGGAAGTCCTGGGCTTCGGTCATCAACGCGAAAGACGGCCTTGTCAGCGTCATGGATCTGACCGGCTCCGAAGACTACGGAGCCAGATTCCTCAATCCTGCCAACGAGCAGGTGCGGAACTATGTGCTTCAGATCATCAAGGATCTGGCTGCATACGATCTTGACGGCATCATCCTGGACCGCTGCCGTTACGATGACTATGGCCTGCAGAGCGACTTCTCGGATGTCTCGAAGAGAAAGTTCGAGGAATATTCAGGCATCACCTGCTCTTCATGGCCTGGTGATGTGATGGCTCCCGGCACGACGGCGCTTGGGTCGAAGGCTGGCGAGACTGTGAAGAAGTGGCTGGAGTTCCGCGCGAGCGTCATCCACGACTTCGTCGCCGAGGCTTCCGACGCTGTCCACCGGATCAACAAGGACATCCGCTTCGGCGTGTATGTCGGGGCCTGGTACTCGACTTACTACACATCCGGCGTGAACTGGGCAAGCCCTAAGTACGATCCTAAGGCGGACGGCTATTTCTGGGCATCGGCGAACTACAAGAACTGCGGCTACGCCGACCACTGCGACTTCATGTTTCTCGGAGCCTATGCCGGCGCCGACAGCATCTGGGGCAGCGGTGAGTGGACGATGCAGGGGTTCTGCAAGCAGGGCAGGTCTCTCTTGAAGGGGGATGTCAAGTTCTGCGGCGGGCCGGACATCGGCAACTCCCCGGGGTGGACGAACGGCGGTCAGGCTTCCAAGATCCCGGATTCGATCAAGGCCTGCATCAACGAGGGCGATGGCTTTTTTGTGTTCGACCTCTGTCACATCAAGATGTACGACTACTGGGATGCCTTCAAAAAGGGATTCGATGACTATCTGAAAACTGTGAAAAAATAACAAAAACGCTAAAAATGAAAAGAATATCCATAATAATGCTGGCAGCGGCGATGGCTCTGTCCTTAGCCGCCTGCAAAGATGATTCGAACGACTCCGGGACCATCACCATTTCCGGGGAGGCCATGAATCCGGTGTTCACGTCTGCCGGAGGCACCTACACGGTTGAGTTCACTGCTGACAATGAATGGAGGGTGGCGGTTCCTAACACGAACCACTATACCTGGAGTTCGGTGACTCCGACCAGCGGCGGAGCCGGCAAGAATCAGGTGACAGTGACTGCCCTGAGGAACCCCGGCCACGACGGAAGGGAATATTCGTTCGACCTGCGCTGCGGACTGGATTCCAAGACTATCAAAGTGACTCAGAAACAGCTGAACTCCATAACCGTCACGCCGGGATCATTCGACATTCCTAAGGAGGGAGGCTCCATCGACATCAAGGTCGTGTCCAACATCGACTTCGACTACAAGATCGCCGACGAAGCCAAGGAATGGATCTCCGCTGTCACGACCAAGGGTCTTGTTGAGAACACGGTGACTTTTGCCGTGGCCTCAAACGAGATCTACAACAAGTTCGAGGCTCGTCAGGGAGTGATAACCTTCACCAGCAGCGAAGGGTCGGAGGACATCGTTGTCAACCAGGCCCCTAACGAAAGATTCTTCAATGTCTCTCCTGAGAGCCTGGTTGCCGAGAAGAACGGTGGCGAGGTGACCCTAAAGGTCGAGGCCAACTTCCCTTATGAGGTCGAGGATCCTGATTCTGAATGGATCACAAGAGTCTCCGGGAAGGATGGTTCCTTTACTTATAAGGTTGAGGCCAATCCTGATTTCGGCTCCAGGGCCGGCGTCATCAATGTGACCACTGAGCTGGAGGATTACTCCGCGGCTGTCGAACTTAAGCAGAAGGGAACGGCTGATGTCAGTGTACTTTGGCAGAAGAGGTATTCGGCTGACCTTGGCGCGATCGCCGTGGCCGGCGGACCTCTCAGGCTTGCCGTGAAGGATGACATCCTGCTTGTCGGCAATGGCGGGAACAAACTCTACGCCCTGAACCGCCAGACCGGTGAATATCTGAAGGAAATAGCTGTCCCTGAAGGCCTTTCCGTCCACTCGCTTGTGAATGATGATGCCGGCAACGTCCTTGCCGCCGCGTTGACACCATACGGCGGCACGCTCCGGATCTACACATTCAAGTCATTGGAATCCGCTCCTGAAATGCTTCTGGAATACACCCACAACGCTATCTGGAGCTCTTCGATGGGCAACATCAGGGCGCGTGGAGACGTGACCCGGAAGGCAGTCGTCACCGCTTTCGTCGATGTGAGCCAGTACTGGGTAGGATGGCAGATTACTGACGGAAAGGTCGGTGATGCGGTCTTCGGATCGATCGCTCCAGCCGCCATCACGGTCTCGAATTCTTACGGAGCGTGTGTCGCGCCGGTTTCTGATGACTTGAATGACGGACTACTGTTCATTGGCTACTCCGCCGACGCCAACGGCAACTACGACCTGAACTGGTGCAAGGAAGTGGCGAAGAGCGAGTGGCAGTCCGTGTTCCACACCACCAGCGGCGGCAACGAGAACTACAACTGCATCTCCGTGGCCACTCTTAACGGGATCCGTTTCTGCGCCGTCGAACGTGGAGCCCACTTCTCATATGGATCCTGCCCTGAGGTCTATCTGCTTGACATTACGAATCTTGGTTCCGTGAAAGAGGCTTACTATGCTGAAAGAGCGACCGTTGTCGGTGAAGGCACCTTCACGGGTGCCGGAGCATGCGGGGATGTCCTTCTCCAGACCTCGGCCGACGGTAAGTCCATGGACATGTTTGTCACGGACGGCAACTATGACTGCATCACCTGCATAAGGTTCACCGCACAATAATGTTAACTATGAATATAAAAAATGTTGATTTCGGCGCGATGGCGTCGCGCTATAAGGAGGAACTCCTCGGGAATGTACTGCCTTTCTGGCTGGAACATTCCCAGGACACGAAATTCGGAGGTTACTACACTTGCCTGAACCGTGACGGAAGTGTCTACGACAAGGACAAGTTCATCTGGCTTCAGGGACGTGAGGTCTGGATGTTCGCGATGCTGTACAACAAGCTTGCGAAGAACGAGGAATGGCTGAAGTGTGCCGAGCAGGGCGCCCGTTTTCTCATGAAATACGGCCACACTCCCGACTATGACTTCTACTTCTCCCTGACAAGGGAGGGAAAGCCGGTCATCCAGCCCTACAACATATTCTCCAACACATTCGCCTGTATGGGATTCGCCCAGTTGGCCGAGGCGACAGGCGATGAGGAATATGCCCGTTACGCCAAGGAGACTTTCCGCCGGATTCTGGAACGTCGTTCCAATCCAAAGGGAATCTGGTCGAAGGCTGTGCCGGGAACAAGGCCGCTGAAGGATTTCGCCCTGCCGATGATCATCTGCAACATGGCTTTGGAGGTCGAGAGGATCATCAACGACCCCGAGATGATGGACCGCCTGATCGACGAATGTCTGCACGAGGTTCTGGATGTGTTCTACCAGCCGGATCTTGGAGTGATGGTGGAGAACGTCTCCGCCGTTGACAATTCCCTCATCGACTGTTTCGAGGGCCGCAAGGTGAACCCTGGACATGATCTGGAAGCGATGTGGTTCCTTATGAACCTCGGAATCCGCCGCAAGGACAAGGCCTTGATCGACAAGGCTGTGGAGATCTCCCTTCGCGTGATCGACTATGGCTGGGACAAGGAATTTGGCGGGATCTTCTATTTCATGGACCGCAAGGGCTATCCGACCCAGGAACTTGAATGGGACCAGAAACTCTGGTGGGTACACATAGAGTCCGCGATCGCGATGCTGAAAGGCTACCGCCTCACGGGCAACGAGAAGTGTCTGGAGTGGTTCCTCAGGCTGGATGACTACCTTTGGACCCGTTTCAAGGACAAGGAGTATCCCGAGTGGTTCGGCTACCTGAACCGCCGTGGGGAAGTCCTGCTACCGCTCAAGGGCGGAAAGTGGAAAGGATGCTTCCATGTTCCGAGAGGTCTTTATCAGATAGGCTCCATGCTGGAGGACATCTCTAAGGGGAAGGAGGCCTGCATCTGATGCGCGGACAGCCTTATCCAATTGATCTGTTGATGTTTATGATCGCTTCGGTTCTGCTGCACTCGTGCGGCGGAACTGAAGCTTATTATGACGTGGTGGTTGTCGGTGGCGGTGCCGGCGGAACGTCGGCGGGCATACAATCGGCCCGCTCAGGGGCATCAGTGCTGATTGTCGAGGAAACTCCCTGGCTTGGTGGCATGCTCACATCCGCGGGAGTCTCGGCGTTTGACGGTAACTATCGTCTCCGCGGTGGCCTGTTCGGCGAGTTCTGCGACTCTCTGGCCGGACGCTACGGGGGCTATGAGGCCTTGAAGACCGGATGGGTAAGCAACATCCTCTTCGAACCGAAAGTCGGGGCGAAGATATTCATGAATATGGCAGGGCCGCTTGACGGACTTTCCCTTGCTATGGAGACGGGTTGCGTCCGGGCTGAGAAACTGGACGAAGGCTGGCGGCTTACGTTGGACGGACCGGATGGCCGTCGCTGCGTCAGGGCGGGGATTCTGATTGACGGAACCGAACTTGGTGACATCGCGGCAATGTGTGGAGTGCCTTGCAACAGTTCTCCTGTTGACACGATAGCAGCGGTACAGGACTTGACCTACGTTATCACGGCACAGGATTTCGGCGCCGGTTCCGACAAGACGATCCCTTGTCCGGAAGGCTATGACGCTAAACTGTACGAGGATTGCCTGTCAAGAGGCCATTCCGTGGACATGATGCTTTCCTACGGGCGGCTGCCGGGCGGAAAGATCATGCTGAATTGGCCGATCGCGGGCAATGACTGCTATGTCAAGGATGTCACCCGTATGCCTCCGTCCGACCGCGCCGTGGCGGTTGACAGCGCCAAAAGGGTGGCGCTCGGCTATCTCTATTATATTCAGAAAGAATTGGGGTTAAGGAATATAGGCATTGCGGAGGACGAGTATCCGACCGATGACGGTCTGCCGATGATTCCGTACTACAGGGACTCAAGACGGATCGAGGGGGAGGTGACGTTCTCCTTGGCGGACATTGACCGGCCATATTCAAACACCCTTTACCGCACGGCCATCGCGGTGGGGGACTATCCTGTTGACCATCATCACTATCGCAATCCGGATTGGAGGGATCTTCCTCAGCTGGAGTTCCATCCTGTCCCGTCCTTCTCGGTTCCTTTCGGGGTCATGGTTCCGAAGGAGGCCGAGGATATTCTTGTGATAGAGAAGGCGGTGTCCGTGACCTGCGTCGCGAATGGAGCCACCAGGCTCCAGCCGGTCGTGATGGAGATCGGCCAGGCCGCCGGCATCGCCGCCGCGGTGGCCGCGCTGAAGTCAGGTGGGGCGAGGCCGTGTCTCAGGGAAGTCTCTGTGCGAGAGGTACAGGAGGGGATCCTTGCCGCCGGCGGGTATTTGATGCCTTATCTGGACATCACTCCGGACGATCCACGTTTCGCTGCGGTCCAGAGGATCGGCGCCACCGGAATCATGAGGGGAGACGGCCGGTCTGTCGGCTGGTCCAACGAGACCTGGTTCAGGATAGATGATCCGGTGAGGGAGGATGAGATATTCCTTGATGACTATTATCCGGGAAAATCCCTTTCCGATCTGGGTCTTCCTTCGTTGGATTCGCTCACCCGCGGCGACTTCGCCGTCATCATCGACAGCCTCCTTCACCCTTTCGAGTCCCGTCAGGTCACGCTCACCGGCGCTTTGGCCGAATGATGCTTTCGCGTCCGGTGCAAACTTCCTGCCCGGCTTTGACAGAAACACCAATCAAAGGCTTACCTGCAGAGTTCCGTGGGATCCAATGAATCACCTTCATGTGATTTGATAATTTCTATAAAATTATATATTTTTGTGAACTGAAAGTAATACGTAAGGTGACTATGGGTTTACGAAATCAGCTCCTTTTAGACCTTTACAAGGACAAGGCAAGTGTTTTCACTATGCAGGGAATCGCCATGGCTTATGGGCAGGGACTTGAGCGGAATACTATTAAGAACAGGATGATCAGCTATGTTAAAAAAGGCGAGATCATCAATCCGAGGAAAGGAATCTATGCCAAGCCGGGTTATGACGAGAAGGAACTTGCCTGTTTGCTCTATACGCCATCCTATATATCTTTGGAATATGTGCTGCAGAGGGCTGGAATTATCTTCCAGTACAGCGACGAAATTACTTCGGTGGGTAATTTGAGCCGGAGCGTTGAAATTGATGGGAAAGTGTATCGGTATCGTAAAATCAAGGGTGAAATCCTGATTGACACAGCCGGCGTCATCCGCGAAGGGAATGTGAACATCGCTACTCAGGAAAGAGCCTTCTTGGACACTTTGTACCTGAACAGCAATTACTATTTCGACAATCCCATCTCCCTGGACAAACAGAAGGTGCTTTCACTCCTTCCCATATACAATAGCAAAACTCTCGAACAACGTGTCACAAAAATTCTTGGATAGAAATGGATACGAACAGACATAAATTCTTCATGCTGCAGTTGCTTAAGGACATATTCTCTGACGCGCTGCTTTCCTCCGTAATGGCATTCAAAGGCGGCACTGCCACCATGTTTTTCTACAATCTGCCGCGATTCTCGACAGATCTGGACTTCAATCTTCTTAATGAGAAGAAGGAGACTGAGGTCTACGAGCGCGTCCGTAAGATTATCCTGAAATATGGCAAGATTCACGATGAGGCCATCAAACACTATGGCATCATCCTCGTGCTTGATTATGGCATAGGGCAGCGAAAACTCAAAATTGAGATATCAAACCGACTATACGAGAATCACTATGAAATCCGGAACTTTCTGGGCCTCCAGATGCGCCTTATGGTGAAGGAGGACATGTTTGCTCACAAACTGTGTGCCCTTCTTGACCGGACCGAAATTACCAGCCGAGATGTATTCGACTGCTGGTTCTTCCTAAAAGAAAGGACATCAGTCAATAAAGAAATCGTGGAATCCCGCATGGGAATGCCAATTGGAAAATATCTGGATAAGTGTATTGAGAGTGTCCAGAGTGTCTCGGAAAAGAGTTTAATCAGCGGCTTGGGTGAACTGACCGAAGGAGAAATGAAGAATTTCGTAAGGAATGGGCTGAAAGATGAACTGATTTCTCTTTTGACCATGTTCAAGGCTTTCCCTTCTTTTGTATAATGACTTTGAATTATTTTCGACGTGCTGACAGGTCGCCTGTTCAGTTCTCTATTTCGTGTCTTGTACGCCGATTACAATCCAAAATGGTTAAAAATCACCACGGGCAAATGGTGTTTTGCGGCGTGGCGCATCGACAAAGCCACCAGCGACAGTGTGAACGCGTCTGAAGTAGGCGAAAATTTTGCAGCCACCAACCACACGGATGACGTATTTACGTTCATTGGCATATAAAGCCAAAAACGCCAAAAAAACGAAGGAATAGGAATCTTGGATGTTTCGCGAATAAAATCCGAATATAATCCGCAGCACAATTTCTTGCCGCATTGGAAAAAATGGATTAATTTTGGAATCTAAATTTCCCGTCCGTCTATGGCAGAAAAAATCATCATTCTGGATTTCGGTTCGCAGGTGACGCAACTCATCGGGCGCAGACTCCGCGAACTGAACGTTTATTGCGAGATCTACCCGTTCAACAAGGTTCCTGCGCTGGACTCCTCCGTCAAGGGAGTGATCCTTTCCGGAAGCCCTTGCTCGGTGCGTGACAAGAACGCCCCGCAGATCGACCTCGGCGGCATCAAAGGCAGGTTTCCTCTTCTGGGAATATGCTATGGCGCGCAGTATCTTGCCCATAAGTTCGGCGGCGAGGTGCTTGGCTCCCTGGCCCGTGAATATGGCCGTGCGATGCTGGATGTCGTTGACCCTGAATCACCTCTGCTTAAGGGAGTTTCGGCTCACTCACAGGTCTGGATGTCGCACGGGGACACGATCGCCCGTCTGCCGGAGGGCGCGGAGGTGATCGCCTCGACCGAGAGTGTCACCAACGCTGCTTTTCACATCAAGGGCGAGCAGACTTATGCCGTGCAGTTCCACCCGGAGGTCTTCCACACGACTGAAGGCACGAAAATCCTCGGCAATTTCGCTTTGGGAATATGCGGCTGCAAGGGTGACTGGACTCCTGCCTCGTTCATCGAGACGACAGTAGCCAGCCTCAGGGAACAGATCGGGGACGAGAAGGTAATCCTCGGACTCAGCGGCGGTGTCGATTCAACGGTGGCAGGCGTGCTGCTGAACAAGGCCATCGGCCACAACCTCACCTGCATATTCGTGAACAACGGCCTGTTGAGAAAGAATGAATATGAGGATGTGCTGGCTTCGTACAAGGACATGGACCTCAATGTCATCGGAGCCGACGCGTCCAAGGAGTTCCTTGACGCTCTCGCCGGCGTTACCGAGCCTGAGGCCAAGAGAAAGATCATCGGAAGGCTCTTCGTGGAGACCTTCGACAAATACGCCCGCACCATCGAGAACGCCCGCTGGCTCGCCCAGGGAACCATCTATCCTGACGTGATCGAATCCGCCGGTATCGAGGGCATCGCCTCCAAGATCAAGTCCCATCACAATGTGGGCGGTCTTCCGGAGAAGATGAACCTGAAGATTGTCGAGCCGCTGCGAGCGCTTTTCAAGGACGAGGTCCGCAGGGTCGGCAGAGCCTTGGGCATCAAGGAGGAACTTGTCGGCAGGCATCCTTTCCCGGGACCGTCACTCGCCATCCGTATCATAGGCGACATCACCGAAGAGAAACTGAACGTTCTCCGCGAGGCCGACGACATATTCATAAAAGGGCTTCGTGAATATGATTGCTCCTCCCTTCACCTTCCGTCCGCTTCCGATCCTCGTGTGGAGGCCTCGAACCTTTATGACGCCATCTGGCAGGCCGGAGTTATCCTGCTGCCTATCAAGAGTGTGGGAGTGATGGGTGATGAACGCACCTACGAGAATCCTGTGGCTCTCCGCGCCGTTGTCTCCACCGACGCCATGACCGCTGACTGGTTCCATTTCCCGTACGACTTCCTCGCCCAGGTCAGCAACGACATCATCAACAAGGTCAAAGGGGTCAACCGGGTAGTGTACGACATCTCCTCCAAACCGCCGGCAACCATCGAGTGGGAGTAATGCTTTAATTCCAGGCACGGAATGTGCTGTCTTTGCCATCGCTTTGAGAAAACATCTGGAATACTTGAGCGCATTGGCGCTGGTGTTGTTCGCGTTCTTCTTTGCATCAACCAACCTCTTCACCCACGTCCATGAGGGTCCGGAGGGAAAGATTGTGCATTCTCATCCGTGGAGCGGGAAGGCGCATAGTCACAGCGACACCGAGTTGCACCTCCTTCAACTCATCTCAAGCAATATATTCGAGGCGAGCGAGCGGATCAGTGTCACGGTGTCAGACAGCCCGGTTGTTCCGTATCATCCGTCAGGGGTCTTGCCGGAAGTAGCCCAGACAGTATTCCATCACGTTCTTGGACTCAGGGCTCCTCCGCTATCGTTATAATCACATGTCTACTTGAAAAGTAGAGCCGTAGTCCGCATGGCCCGCTGCCGGGTCGTGCCTATTCCCGAATTTGATATAACGATAGAATATTCATGAAAACAACACATATTTTCGCCACTGTTGTGGCTATACTTATGGTGTCCATGAGTGGACATACTTATGCAGAGAGCAGAAAAACAGACGCGAGCGTTTCCGGTCACGTCATCGACGCGAAGACCGGAGAGCATCTTCCTTACGTTACCGTGATGATAGGCGGCACCCAGATAGGCATCCAGACATCATCTTCCGGACATTATTCAATCAGGAACCTTCCTTTGGGCAAGCATGAGATCATCGCGACTTCAATTGGCTATAAAGACGCTTCTGTCACTCTTGAGTTCAAGGCCGGTCAGTCGTACGAGGCCAATTTCAGCCTTGAGCAGGAGAGTCTGTCTCTTGACGGGGTGGTGGTCAGCGCCACCAGGAATCATTCCTCCAGAAAAGAGGCTCCGGCGCTTGTCAATGTCATAGACAGCAGGATTTTCGCCACCACCTCGTCTCCGACCCTGGCGGAAGGACTGACTTTCCAGCCGGGTGTCAGGGTGGAAAACGACTGTCAGAACTGCGGATTCACGCAGGCCAGAATCAATGGCCTGGACGGCCACTATTCACAAGTCCTCATCGATTCCAGACCAGTGTTCTCGGCGCTTGCGGGAGTGTATGGTCTGGAGCAGATCCCATCCTCGATGATTGACCGCGTGGAAGTGGTGCGCGGGGGTGGCTCCGCGTTGTTCGGAGCATCCGCGATCGGAGGCACCATCAACATAATCACAAAGGAAGCGATGAGTTCAAGCGCCGGAATCAGTCATGACCTCACCTCCATCGGGGTAAGCGGTGCCTTGGACAACAACACCAGCCTGAACGCATCAATGGTGACGGATGACGGAAGAGGGGGCCTGTTCGTGTTCGGGCAGAAACGTTTGAGGGATGGCTATGACGCGGACGGTGACGGGTTCACGGACATTCCTATGATCAATTCCATCACAGTAGGTACAAGAGGACACCTCCGCGTGAATCCTTTCTCCAAAATCAGGCTGGAGTATCATGGAACCAAGGAGTTCCGGCGAGGGGGAGATCGTCTGGATCTTCCGGCTCATGAAGCGCTTATCGCGGAGCAGACGGAACACACGAACAACAGCGGATCTTTGAGCTATGACGGGCAAAGTCAGGATGGCCGGCAAATTTGGAACGCGTATGCTTCCGCCCAGCACATCAGAAGGAGCAGTTATTACGGAACAGGGAAGGATCCGAATGCGTACGGAAAGACCACCGACCTCACCGCGGTCTTCGGCGGTCAATATTCCTACAAGTTTGACTGTCTGCTGTTCATGCCGGCGCAGTTGACCGCCGGTCTGGAATATAACTATGATGACCTGAACGATGTCTCCTTTGGCTATGACTACAAAACCTCTCAGAAGGTACACATTTTCGGCTCCTATATTCAGAATGAGTGGAAGAACGCCCGTTGGAGCCTCCTCGCCGGAGTTCGCATGGACAAGCACAGCCTTATTTCACGGCCAGTGCTCTCTCCGAGGGTGAATGTCCGTTACAGTCCTTTCCGTGATCTGAGCTTCCGCGCCATCTATGCGGGAGGATTCCGTGCGCCACAGGCTTTTGACGAGGATCTGCACATCTCCGTCGCAGGCGGTAAACGGATACGCATCAGGCTCGCGGATAACCTGAAGGAAGAACGTTCCCATTCGTTCAGCACTTCCGCCGACTGGTACCACACTTTCGGTATCGCCTCTCTGAATCTGATGGCGGAAGGATTCCTTACAGTGTTGAAAGATACTTATGCGCTGAGGGAGACCGGAGAAAAGGCAGATGGGGGAAAGAGCAATATAATGGAAAGATACAACGGCTCGGGCGCTAAGGTTTACGGATGCACTCTGGAGGGAAGACTTGCTGTCGCTAATGAACTCAGTCTCCAGGCAGGTGTCACTTTGCAGAGAAGCCGTTATGACATCGCGCAGAAATGGAGTGACGATCCCGATGTCGCCCCGACGCAGGAATTATTCCGCTCGCCGGGTTGCTATGGCTACATGGTGGCTTCCTACAGTCCGTTCAGGAACTTTGACATAGACCTTTCCGGCACATATACCGGATCGATGCTTACTCAGCACATGGCCGGCAGCGGCACAAAAGTGGATGTCGCCGTCCGCACTCCTTCGTTCTGGGACATGGGCTGCAAGATCAGCTACGGGTTCAGCGTCCTGGACATCTGTCGTCTAAAGTTGCACGTCGGAGTCAAGAACATCCTCAATGCCTACCAGAAGGACTTCGACAAGGGGGAGAAAAGAGACTCGGGCTACATCTACGGCCCGTCCCTCCCGCGTTCACTGGTCTTCGGCGCCGGACTGAGCTTCTAAGTAACATTCAAAAAATAACCTGCATCATCTAAGGGGATCTTTTCGGTCTATATCTCTTTTCTCATCAGTCGTGTACGTCCAGTACACTCCTTCTTCGAAAAGAAATCTATCCTCGAAAATCTTCTCCTAATCTGAAGCAGGTTATTTTTTTCACGTTACTAAAAGAGTCCGTTGGCGTGCTTTTCTGAAAAATATGCAGATATTTCCCTTGGTTTTTGGAAATATATCCATATATTTGCGAGGTATTTGAATAAATATGCTTTTGAGATGAAAAGTAAACTTGAAAGGCAAAGAATCATCCGAGAGGTCATCAAGGACAATAGGGTGTCTAATCAGGAGGAGCTGTCAGGCCTTCTTGAGGAGAAGGGACTGAGCGTCGCGCAGGCGACATTGTCCAGAGACATCAGAGAGCTGAGCATCACGAAGATCCATGACGGTACCGGCTACCGCTACAGCCTTCCCCAACCCGGTATGCTGAGAAGTTCCCTGCGTGACTCGTCGATGACGTCTGACAGCATAGACAGCCTGGAGTTTTCCGGCTCGCTGGCTGTGCTCAAGACCAGACCTGGACATTCCGGCATGATCGCCTCCATCATTGACGAGGGGCATCTTCCGGAAGTGCTCGGCACGCTGGCGGGAGATGACACCATTCTGATGGTGCTGCGGGAGGGCTACACGCACGACGAGGTGGCACTGTCTCTTTCCGGAATATTCAAAGGCATTGGTGGAAAAAGAATTAACTAAGCGCTTTAACGAACTTTACAAAAGATGACGCAGGACGACGAATTGACTGTGGAGGTCGCTTCGGAGAAGCACCTCATTTATGTCGATGAGATTCTGAACACGATCGAGGAGGCCGCGAAGGTCAGGGGTACCGGCATTGCGAAGAGGAAGCCGGAGTATCTGGCGCAGAAGATCAGGGAAGCCAAGGCGGTGATCGCTCTGAAGGGTGATCGGTTCGCCGGCTTCAGCTACATTGAGACCTGGGAACACAAACGGTACGTGACCACATCCGGACTCATCGTGCATCCGGATTTCCGTGGCCTTGGCCTTGCCAAGAGAATCAAGGACTTGACCTTCTCGCTGGCGCGTACACGCTGGCCTCACGCGAAGATATTCAGCCTCACAAGCGGCGCCGCCGTGATGACGATGAACACCCAGCTTGGCTACAAGCCGGTGACCTTCGCCGAACTCACCAGCGACGAGGCTTTTTGGCGAGGCTGCGATGGATGCGTCAACGTGGATGTGCTGAAGCGCACCGACAGGAAGTACTGCATCTGCACGGGGATGCTCTTCGATCCGGAGGAGCATCTGCCGGCCAAGATTCCTCAGGACGTGCTGGAGCGCATCCACAGGATCGACGAGGCTGCGAAAGACAACAAAACGAACTGATCAATATGCAAAAGAAAAAAGTTGTGGTCGCCTTCAGTGGCGGCCTGGACACATCATTCACGGTGATGTATCTGGCCAAGGAAAAGGGCTATGAGGTTTACGCCGCGTGCGCCGACACCGGCGGATTCAGCGCCGAACAGCTGAAAGACAACGAGAAGCACGCCTACGAACTGGGTGCGAAGGAATATGTCACCCTCGATGTGACCAAGGAATATTACGACAAGAGTCTCCGTTATATGATCTACGGCAACGTGCTGAGGAACGGGACGTATCCGATTTCAGTCTCTTCCGAGAGAATATTCCAGGCTATGGCCATCGCGCGTTATGCCAAGGCAATCGGCGCGGATGCCATCGCCCACGGTTCGACAGGAGCCGGCAACGATCAGGTCCGCTTTGACATGACCTTCCTTGTTATGGCTCCGGGGATCGAGATCATCACCCTCACGAGGGATATGGCGCTGACTCGCCAGTTTGAGGTCGATTACCTTAATGAGCACGGCTTCAAGGCTGATTTCAAGAAACTTAAATATTCCTACAACGTCGGCCTTTGGGGTACATCCATCTGTGGCGGCGAGATTTTGGACTCCACTCAGGGGCTTCCGGAGGAGGCTTATCTGAAGCAGATTACGAAGGACGGCTCCGAGACCATAGAGATCGAGTTCGAGAAAGGGGAGATCGCCGCTGTCAACGGCAAGAAGTTCGCTGACAAAGTCGCTGCCATTCAGGAGATTGAATTGATAGCCGCTCCTTACGGCATCGGGCGCGACATGCACGTGGGGGACACCATCATCGGCATCAAGGGTCGTGTCGGCTTTGAGGCCGCCGCTCCGATGCTGATCATCGCCGCCCACAAGTTCCTGGAGAAATTCACCCTCAGCAAGTGGCAGCAGTACTGGAAGGATCAGGTCGCCAACTGGTACGGTATGTTCCTGCATGAGAGTCAATACCTTGAGCCTGTGATGAGGGACATCGAGGCGATGCTGGAGAGCAGCCAGAGGAACGTGACCGGCAAGGTGACGATGGAACTTCGTCCACGGTCGTTCTCGACGGTCGGCGTGGATTCGCCGTGCGACCTTGTCAAGACCAAGTTCGGAGAATATGGCGAGATGCAGAAAGGCTGGACCAGTGAGGACGCCAAGGGCTTCATTAAGGTGACTTCCACCCCTCTGCGTGTTTACTACACCGCCCACAAGGACGAAGGAGAACAGCTTGAAAAGGAATTGTAGATTATAGTGTTTATCTTAGTCGCGGAAGAAACCCTTTTAGGGTAGGGGTAACGTGAAGGTAGCCGGCGGCTGTTGAATAGTGAGATAAGTTTATAGTATTGATGAATTTAAATGAGTATATAAAGGTAGGGATCGTAGGGGCCGCCGGCTACACGGCCGGCGAGCTTCTGCGGATTCTGGCCAATCATCCGGCCGTGAAGGTTGTCTTCGCGCAGAGCGGCAGCCACGCCGGTGAGCCTGTGTGGTCAGCGCATCAGGATTTATTGGGAGAGACGGATCTGAAGTTCAGTGCGGAAGCCCCTGTGGAAGAGGCCGATGTAATATTCCTTTGTTCCGGTCACGGAAAATCAAAAGGCTTTGTCCATTCTTTGCCAGAGAGTTATAAGGGTGCTATCATCGATCTCAGCAACGATTTCCGTCTGGCCGCCGATGCGGAGGATTTTGTCTATGGACTTCCAGAGGCATTCAGAGACAAGATCGTGAAGGCTAAGCATATCGCCAATCCTGGCTGCTTCGCGACCTCTATCCAGTTGGCGCTTCTGCCTATGGCGAAGGCTGACAAACTGCCTGAGATTCACGTGACGGGAATCACCGGATCAACCGGTGCGGGACAGGCTCCGTCCGAGACCACGCATTTCAGTTGGCGGGCCAATAACCTCTCTGTCTATAAGGCGTTTACCCATCAGCATCTTGGCGAGATAGGGGAGACCCTCCACACTCTCGCTCCAAGTTACGAGGGCGAGTTGAACTTCGTTCCGGTCAGAGGAGACTTCACAAGAGGAATCCTGGCATCGGTTTATTTTGATTGCGACCTCTCCGAGGAAGAAGCAGTTGCGCTTTACAAAGACTACTACAAGGACGAGCCTTTCGTGCACGTGATCGACACGAATCCGGATCTGAAGATGGTCGTGAACACGAATAAATGTGTGCTCAATGTACGTAAACACGGCCGTAAGCTCCACGTGATCAGCATCATCGACAATCTCGTCAAAGGCGCTTCCGGCCAGGCGGTCGAGAATATGAACCTCATTTTCGGCCTCCCGGAGGGCACCGGTCTTCACCTGAAAGGCACTCGTTTTTAATATTCGAATCATATTATGAACTTATTCGATGTATATAGCCTCTTTGATGTGACTCCCGTCAAAGCCAAAGGCACCAGAATCTGGGATGACAAGGGTCAGGAATATCTCGACCTCTACGGAGGCCACGCCGTAATCTCGGTCGGCCACTGTCACCCGAAATACGTGGCTGCCATCACCGACCAGCTGAACAAGATAGGCTTCTACTCCAACAGCGTGAAGAATCCGCTTCAGGTCGAGCTGGCCGGAAAGATCGGTGAACTATCCGGACTACAGGATTACTCCCTCTTCCTGATCAACTCAGGAGCGGAGGCCAATGAGAACGCCCTCAAACTGGCCTCTTTCCACACCGGAAAGGACAGGATGATCGCGTTCAAGGGAGCCTTCCACGGAAGAACCTCCGGAGCGGTGGCCGTCACTGACAATCCTAAGTATTCAGCGCCGTTCAACTCGCATCACAAAGTCACTTTCCTGCCGCTGAATGACATTGAGGCAGTGAGAACAGAACTTGCCAAGGGCGATGTCGCCGGCGTGATCATCGAAGGCATCCAGGGGGTCGGCGGAATCGTCATCCCTGATGACCGGTTCATGAGAGACCTTCGTCAGGCCACCAAGGAAGCCGGCGTGGTGCTGATTCTGGACGAGATCCAGAGCGGCTACGGCCGCAGCGGCAGGTTCTTCGCCCACCAATGGGCCGGAATCAAGCCGGACATCGTCACGATGGCCAAGGGAATGGCGAACGGTTTCCCGATCGGCGGAGTCCTCATCTCTCCTGAGTTCGAGGCCACAAAGGGAATGCTAGGCACCACATTCGGAGGCAATTACCTCGCGATGGCCGCGGCAAACGCCGTCGCTGACATATTCAAGGAAGAGAATCTCGTTGCGAACGCTTTTGAGGTAGGAGAGTATCTGAAGAATTCCATTCCGGCCTCTCCGAGAATCAGGGAGGTGCGTGGCCGCGGACTCATGGTCGGCATAGAATTCAATGAGCCGATCGCCGAGATCAGAGGCCGCCTCCTCTACGAAAAGCACATATTCACAGGCGTTTCCGGCAAGAATATGATCCGCCTTCTTGCCCCGCTTACGCTTACCAAGGCGGACGTTGACATATTCATTGACGCATTGAAGGAAGTATTATGAGAAGTTTTTTTCACGTAAGTGACATAGGCGACCTCGGCAAGGCGCTTGAGGAGGCGAAGCAGGTCAAGGCGACCCCGTTCGCATGGCAGAATCTGGGCAGGAACAAGACGATCATTCTGATTTTCTTCAACAGCAGCCTGCGCACCCGCCTGAGCAGCCAGAAGGCGGCCATGAATCTGGGAATGAACACGATAGTGCTCAATGTCAACGGCGACAGCTGGAAACTTGAGACCGAGATGGGCGTGGTGATGGACGGCGACAAGCCGGAGCATCTGCGTGAGGCGATCCCTGTCATCGGCAGCTACTGTGACATCATCGGAGTGCGCTCGTTCGCCGGCCTGAAGGACAAGTCCTTCGACTACAACGAGACCATTCTCAGGCAGTTCATAGAATATTCCGGCAAACCTGTCATCAGCCTCGAATCTGCCACCGTCCATCCATGCCAGGCCTTCGCCGACCTCATCACGATCAATGAATATAAAAGCGTGGCGCGTCCGAAGGTGGTCCTGACCTGGGCTCCGCATCCGCGTGCGCTGCCTCAGGCTGTGCCTAACTCGTTCGCCGAGTGGATGAATGCCGCCGATGTGGATTTCGTCATCACCCATCCGGAAGGCTACGAGCTTGATCCTCAGTTCGTCGGCGATGCCCGTGTGGAGTACGACCAGATGAAGGCCTTTGAGGGTGCGGACTTCATCTATGCCAAGAACTGGTCCTCCGTCTCACACTACGGCCAGATCCTCAGTCAGGATCGTGCATGGACAGTCGGAGCGCGCCAGATGGCCGTCACCAACAACGCCTACTTCATGCACTGTCTGCCGGTGAGAAGGAATATGATCGTGACAGACGAGGTGATTGATTCCCCTCGCAGCATCGTGATTCCGGAGGCCGCCAACCGTGTCGTCTCCGCCCAGGTGGTGATGAAGAGGATGCTGGAGGATCTGCAATAAGACTTTGTTGCGGAAACGGTACAGGAAAGGGGCCTCTCCTGTACCAAATGGCCTTTTGTCATCGTTTGGTACAGGAAAAGCCTCTTTGGTGTACGGAAATAATTTGAGAAAAACGAATATGATAAAGGATTCATTGAATATAATTAAGGTGGGGGGAGCCATAGTGGAGAACGAGGAGTCTCTCCAGTCCCTCCTGATGTCACTGTCAAGCCTCAAGGGCAGAAAGATACTCGTGCACGGAGGCGGCAAGATCGCCACTGAGATGGCGGCCAGACTGGGCGTGGAGACCCAGATGATCGATGGCCGCAGGATCACCAGCGCCGAGATGCTGAAGGTCGTGACGATGGTCTACGGCGGACTTGTCAACAAGAATCTGGTTGCGCGTCTGCAAGCCCTTGGTGTCAACGCCATTGGCCTTACCGGCGCTGATCTCAATCTGATTATGAGTGTGAAGCGCCCCGTACAGCCAATCAACTTCGGTTACGTAGGTGACATCAAGTACGTCAACGCCAAGGCTTTGGAGAACCTCCTTGAGTCCGGCGCCGTGCCTGTTCTCGCCCCGCTGACCCATGACAAGGAAGGCTCGATGCTGAACACCAACGCCGACACCATCGCCTCGTCCGTCGCCCAGGCTCTCGCCTCAGTCTATGACGTGACCCTGACATATTGCTCGTCCACTCCGGGCGTGATGAAGGACCTGAGCGACCCGTCAAGCGTAATCCCTACAATTACCAGTTCCGATTTCGCCCCGATGGTCGCCGACGGCACCATCTCCGAGGGAATGATCCCGAAACTCCAGAACGCCTTCGAAGCCATCAACTCCGGCGTCTCCAGAGTCGTCATCACCTCCGCCTCCGCCCTGGATGCCGGCACCACCATCATGGCAGACCCCGAGACGGATGACTGATGCAGGTTGGTCTCCTTCCGATAGTCGGTGTTGTGTAGAGGGCGCTTACCTGATGTGCGCGATGGAGTGGACCGGAGCGATCTTTTCAAGACGGTTGCGGCCGTAGAGTCCGTCAAGTTCGGCAAGGAAGATGAACTCGGTGACCTTCACGCCATATTCCTTGCCATCGACATCGATTGTCAGCGCGTCAAGAGCCTTGGCTATTCCTTCCGCCGTGCCGCCGGTGGCGAGGACGTCATCGATGATGGCGATCTTGAATATTCCATCCTCAGCCTTGCCGGCCGCTATGTCGGACTTCCGGAAGTATAGGTTGTCGGGGCCATATTCCTTCATGATCTCGATGCTCTGCAGGTCGTCGCCCGAGTGTGGCAGCTTGCCTTTCTTGCGGAAAGGCACAACGTTTGTCACGCCGCTGTCGGATGTGAGCAGCGGGGCGCAGAACAGGAAGGCGCGGGCTTCGGGCGCGGCCACCGTCGGTGCGGTGACGTGGCTTCCGATCTCGTCTATCAGTTTGGTAAAGACCTCCTTGTCCTGGAGGAACGGCATTATGTCAACGAAATTGATGCCCTCTTTGGGGAAATTCTGGTAGAATTTCAGTGTCTCTTCAAACATGGCTGTTGATAACTTTGTTTATTATTCTATGGCAAAGTTATGGACTTTCCATGACATATGTGTTAAATTTGTTTTTTAATTTCATCAAGGAACTAGTCAAATTCCTTAATATTTATGTCAAACAAATCAATCATCGCCGCCACAGTCGCAGCGCTCGCCTTCGCTCTAGGAGCAAAGGCCCAGACCAACCTTCAGACCTTCTACGATTTCGGTAAGGACCGCGGTCACGTGACCACCACCCTTGAGGGTTTCTACGGGGACAAATGGGGTAACACCTTCTTCTTCGTGGACTATGACTACAACTCGAAGAATTCCAAGGATCAGGTCTATGCTCCGAGTGGTACTTATTTTGAGATCGCGCGCTGCCTCAATTTCTGGCAGAACACGAAGCTTGCCCCTCTCAGCTTCCATGTGGAGTACAACGGCGGCGCCTACAACGGCTACACCATCAACAACGCCTTCCTCTTCGGCGCGGACTGGTTCCTTCACAGCAAGGATTTCAAGAACACCCTGAATCTCAAGGTACTCTATAAGGCCATCAACTACAACCACTCGGACAAGTCAATGGGCTATAACCTTGACGGCAGCAAAAAGAAAAGCGATGTCCCTCTCCAGTTCACCGCTGTGTGGGGAATGCAGGATCTGTTCGGCGTGAAGGGCCTCCGCTTCTCCGGCTTCGCTGATTTCTGGTGGGAGGACCACACTGTCTGCCCTTACATCAACGACAAGAAGGCCGGCTACCGTGACTGGTCAAAGGTCGAGGACGCCAAGTTCGTCTTCCTCTCCGAGCCGCAGCTTTGGTACAATGTCGGCCAGTATTTCGGAGTTGACAATCTCAACATAGGCACCGAGATCGAGCTTTCCTATGACTTCGGCACGGGAAAAGGCTTCTTTGTACGCCCTTGCCTCGGCGCGAAATGGGTATTCTAAATAGTCAACGACACTTAACAATACAAGACAATGGCAGAGACTAAAACTCAGGCCGCCGGGACGAAGCAGACCGGTTGGCTTACCAAGCTTTTCGGCTTCGATCCATCATCGATGAAGGTCTCAACTGAGATCATCGCCGGAATCACCACTTTCCTCGCTATGTCCTACATCCTCGCCGTCAATCCTTCAATCCTGGCTGACTGCGGAATGGACAAGAACGCGCTCTTCACGACAACGGCAGTCGCCTCCATCCTGGCGACGCTCGTGATGGCATTCTATGCCAAGCTGCCTTTCGCCCTCGCCCCGGGCATGGGACTCAACGCGTTTTTCTGCTACACGGTCTGCCTCGGGATGGGCTACAGCTGGCAGTTCGCCCTCACGGCTGTCCTGATCGAAGGCGTTATATTCGTGATCCTTACTTTGACGAGTGTCCGCGAGGCGATCGTGAACGCGCTGCCTCTGTCGCTTAGGAAGGCGATCGGCGCAGGTATCGGTCTGTTCATCGCGCTCATCGGCCTGAAGGGCGGCGGCATCGTCGTGGATGATCCCGCCACACTGGTTAACCTCGGCGACATCACCGGCGGCGCCGGTCTCCTTTCCGTAATCGGTCTTGTCATTACGGGCGCGCTGGTCATCTTCAACGTCCCGGGAGCCCTCCTTATCGGAATCATCGCCACCGCCGTCATCGGCATCCCTATGGGACTCACGCAGTTCCATGGATTCGTCGACACCCCGCCGTCCATGAAGCCTATCCTCTGCCAGTTCAGCACCGACACAAGCCAGATCTTCAGCCTTGACATGCTGATCGTCGTGTTCACATTCCTGTTCGTTGACATGTTCGACACGATCGGCACTCTTGTCGGCGTGACGACGAAGGCAAACATGGTGGAGAAGGACGGACGGCCTCTGCGCATGAACAAGGCCTTCATGGCCGACGCCATCGGCACGGTCGCCGGAGCCTGCCTCGGAACAAGCACCGTGACCACCTATGTTGAGAGCGCATCAGGCGTGGCCCAGGGTGGCCGTTCGGGTCTGACCGCATTCTCGGTCGCCGCCTGCTTCGTGCTGGCGCTGTTCTTCGCTCCGGTCTTCACCGCCATCCCTGGCTCCGCTGTCTGCCCGGCACTCGTGTTCGTGGGACTGTTCATGCTCAGCCCGATCAAGGACATTCCTCTTGACGACTTCTCCGAGTCCATCCCGGCTTTCCTTACCATGATCCTCATGCCGATGACATATTCAATCTCCAATGGTATCCTCCTTGGTCTTGTCGCCTATGTCATCCTTAACCTTTGCACCGGAAAGGTCAAGAAGATCGGTTGGTTCATGGCCGTTTTGTCAATTTTAGTAATTCTAAAATTCATATTCTTGTAATTGATTATCGCGCAACAAATTAACAATTTTGTTGCGCGATTGTTGATAACTTTAGCGATAAATGTGACCGACAGGCCGAATTATCTGCTAACTTTGTGAAAGTCGGTTCGACTCCCATTGCGGGGATCGGGCCGGCTTTGTAACCTGGATAACCGGTCGGCAATACTTATCGAAATAAAATAAACTGAATATGGATGTAACTGTACGCAAGACCAATGGCTCTTATGAGGAGTACGACAAGGTCAAATTGATGAACGGCATACGCGAGGCCTACAAGACAGCTGGCGAGGAATGTCCCGAGGCTGTGGTTGTCTCGATCGCGGAGAACCTCTACATTTACGACAAGATCACCAGCCGTGAGATCAGGCGTCAGGTCGAGGAGAGCCTGATGTCCATCAACAAGAAGGTCGCCGTGGCCTACATCGAGAAGTTCGACGCGGGTCTGGATCTGCGCAAGAAGCGCGACTTCATCCGCGACTACATCGCCGCGTCCAACGCCGCCACCGGCTCCAAGTTCGACGCCAACGCCAATGTCACCCGCAAGAACATCGTGACCCTCGGCCAGGAGCTCTACAAGGAGAACAACATCAAGCAGAACCGTTACATCATGAAGGACAAGATCAAGGCCCTGTACGGACGCTCGCTCGCGGGCCAGTACATCAAGGATCTTGAGAGTCACGTCCTTTACAAGCACGACGAGAGCGGCACCCCGGGCTATCCTTACTGCGTCGCCATCACGATGTACCCGTTCCTGGTGGACGGCCTCATCAAGCTTGGCGGTGTGTCCGTGGCTCCGACCGACCTCAAGTCATTCTGCGGCGAGTTCATCAATCTGGTATATTCAATCTCCTCCCAGTTCATGGGAGCCGTTGCGACCCCGGAGTTCCTGATGTACCTGGACTACTTCATCCGCAAGGACTACGGTGACGACTATCTTGATCACCTTGAGGACGTCGTGGAGATGAACGCTAAGAAGAGGACGCTTGTGAAAGTCATCGACAACTACTTCCAGCAGGTTGTACATTCCATGAATATGCCTGCCGGCAACCGTGGGTATCAGACGGTGTTCTGGAACATCAGCTACTTCGACGAGAGCTACTTCCGCGGCGTGTTCGGCGACTTCCGTTTCCCTGACGGCTCAGAGCCGAAATGGGAGACCCTTTCCTGGCTCCAGAAGCATTTCATGAACTGGTTCAACGAGGAGAGGAACCGCTACATCCTGACCTTTCCTGTCGAGACGATGGCTCTGCTGACCGACGGCAAGGACGATTTCATCGACAAGGAATATGCCGACTTCACTGCGGAGATGTGGTCGAAGGGACACAGCTTCTTCTGCTACCTCTCCGACAGTCCGGACAGCCTCGCGAGCTGCTGCCGTCTGCGCAACTCGATCACCGAGCTGGACAAGATTGACGAGTCGCACAACCACACCACGCACCAATACTCGATGGGAACGGCCTCGGTGTCAACCGGTTCCAAGTCAGTCATGACAATCAATCTGAACCGGCTCATCCAGCTTGCCACAAGACGCTACTTCCTTGAGAGGAAGGGCATCGTGGTGGACGGCTCAAAGGCGCTGACCAGAGCCGACTATGACAAGAACCAGCTTTATGAATATATCCGCGCGGCGGTGACCGAGGAGACCGAGCGTGTGCACAAGTACCAGATCGCCTTCAACGAGATCATCAAGGACTTCCTCGCGGCCCGCATGCTGGATGTCTACCAGGCCGGCTTCATCGACATGAAGAGGCAGTACCTCACCATCGGCGTGAACGGCCTCACCGACGCCGCCGAGTTCCTCGGCCTTACTATAAACCCTAATCCTGAGTACAACGAGTTCGTGGATGTCATCCTTGAGACCATCAACCGGTCCAACAAGAAGGACAAGACTCCGGACACGATGTTCAACACCGAGTTCGTTCCGGGCGAGAACCTTTCCGGCAAGAACTACAAGTGGGACCAGAAGGACGGTTTCTACGTCTCCCCGAAGCACAACATGTACAGCTCGTACTTCTACAATCCTGAGGATGACTCGCTTTCGATGATCGATAAGTTCAAGCTGCACGGCAACGAGTATGTCAAGCATCTGGACGGCGGCTCCGCCCTCCACATGAACGTGGCCGAGCATCTTACCAAGGATCAGTACCGCCAGCTTCTGAAGACCGCCGCCCACTACGGCACCAACTACTTCACATTCAACTGCCGCAACACCGTCTGCAATGACTGTGGCTACATCAGCAAGGACACCCTTGAGGTCTGTCCTAAGTGCGGAAGCCACAATCTGGACTACCTGACCCGTGTGATCGGTTATCTCAAGCGTGTGTCCTCGTTCAGCGAGATGCGCCAGGTAGAGGCCGCCCACAGGTTCTACAACCACGATGGCTCCAAGGCTGCGGCACAGGAGGAGGCTTAACGAATATGATCAAATATGTTCCTGAGATGACCTCGGTGGTCATCGAGGAGATTCCCGATAGAGTTACCTTGGCGGTTGACATAAGCAACTGCCAAGGTAATTGCATTGGATGCCATTCTCCTTTTCTGAAGACGGATGTGGGTGTTGAATTGACCGAGAAAGTCATTGATTCTCTGGTCGCTGACAATTTCGGGGTGGACTGCTTCCTGTTCCTCGGTGAGGGAAGGGATCCGGAATCTCTGCTGAGGCTGGCCGCCCACGTCCGCTCCAAAGGGCTTGCCGCCGCCTTGTACTCGGGACGGAACGCGGTGGAGGACAAGATATTCGAGAATTTTGATTATGTGAAGGTGGGACCGTACATCGAATCATTCGGCCCTTTGAACTCCAAAACCACTAACCAGCGCTTGTATAAAGTCGCTCACGAAGCGGATTCATATTCATTGATGGACATCACCTCCCGCTTCTGGCATCGGGGCATAGATCAGAATGTTCAGTAGTCCTTGAACCGACACACTCCTTCTCCCCACGACATCTATCCTCGAAACTACTGCGCCAAATCTTTACCAACTTTTTTTAAGGATTACTTAATATTCCAGACGGATGTCGTCGATCCACATGATTGAGTCGGGGCTGCCGGTGAAGTAGTCTCCGAGCATGCTGGCGGCGCAGGAAACTATGATGTGGGTAGGACGGCGGGATGTGGAGACATATTCAAGAGGGATCTCGATCTTTGTCCACCCCATGTCATGATCCGTGACGAATTTGCCGTAGGCGATGACGTTCGGTCCCTTTGGATCGAAGAAGGTGTCCTCCTTTGTGGTGTTCACCTCCACCGGACAGTCGGCAGAGCCGCCGTAATCCTTTGAGTTCCAGTCGCCGAGCGCCATCCACACGATTCCGCGGTCGTTGTCGCCGACCTTGACCTCATCACCCTCCGGGTAGCCTCCCAATGTCTTCTGCTGAATCTTTCCGCTTTTGTACTTGATCCAGGCGGTCAACTTTCTCGGACGCAGGGTGAACGGACGCCCCATCCGGATCTTGCCGCCGGAGATGCCCACGTTACCGGCATATTCACCGGAGAAGACATTGCCGGCCGCGAATTTGACGATGACGTACTGCGACTCCATCTTCAATGAATATTTTCCCTCGATTTTCTCCGTCTCATCCGGCTTTGTGATGGCGTAGCTTGATCCGACGGTCGTCGATCCCTTGTTGCCGCTGCCCCACCATTTGCTCTTGAGGGTAGGATCCGACAGGTCAGGATTGTAGAACGAGTAATATTTTGTGGACTCGGCGTTGCTGAACGTCTCGAAGCCGGAGTTCGGCAACTGGCGTTCCGCCTCCGTGGTGAATCTTTCGGCCCCCGTCACCTCGTCTCCGCTGAAGGCCACACATTCGTAGTCTGTAAGCGGCTCAAGGCCGTCAGCCATCGCGGTGAAGGTGCCGCCGATGGATGTGACGTCTCCGATGTTCCTCCACTGTGTCTCGCCGGTCTTTCTGATGCGGAAACCGTTGTCACGGCCCTCGATGCCGGAAGCCTTCAGCCATGCCACCCTGGTCCACGGCTCCGGACGGGACATGGTGACGGATGTCTTCACCCTTTCCGCGAACAGCGTCCATTCCTGTGTCACGCCCTTGTAGGAAGCCATTACGACGACCGGATTCGAGAAATCATGCAGCTCCGCGGCGGTCGGATTGTACCTCGTGATCTCCTCCGGGCCGAGTTTCATGGATGTCACGCTAAGTTTCCGCATGTCAATCCCCATAGGTATTTTGAACAGAACCCTAAGGTTTTCAGCGTCGATCACGGTCTCTCCGGTCTGCCCGGCCACGGTGAGGTAGCGCTCCACCGGCTGCTCCGCCCGGATCTTCCAGCCGAAATCCCTGTCGTAGAGATTAAGGGTGAAACTGTAAGGCGAGGACAGGTCGTGTGTGCCGGTCAGTGACACCGAAGGCTCGACGGCCTTCTCGTTGAAGGTGACCCCGGTGATGCTGACGTTGTGGATGTCTGCCGCCTCCTCAAGAGTGACCACAACCACCATGGCGTCTTTGTCGATGCTCACCGATTTGGCGCCCTTGACCTGAAGACTGGTTATCTCTGCCTTGACATCAGGGTATGGTATGTCATTCCTGATGCAGGACAGAGTGGCGATCAGCGCCATAAGAAATGATAGGAGTCTGTAGCACATAGCCTATAGGTGGAAACTTAGTCCGAATGAAATGTCAAGAATGTCAAGCATGAAGCGCACTTTGGAGAAATCCCTCGTCCCCACGACCTCACCGTTCTTGTAGTAGTCGATGTGGTTGTAGGTCGCTCCGCCGATGCCGATCGCCACGTGGGTGCTGATGCTGTTGGTCACGAAGACCATCAGGCCGGGATGGACGGCGAGCTTGAGCCGGTTTGCGATGGCATAGGTGTCCAGACTCTCCTCGTTGTAGGAGAAGGAGGTTCTGGTGTGCGAATAGCCCAGGGAGACATCGGTGAAGACACCGAAGCGGCTGCTCTTGTCCAGCGGGGCGTAGGCGCGGTGGTAAATCTCGGCCTGGATGGAGCGCGAGTCGGCCAGGATGTCATTCAGGGAGAATGAAAGGTCATCGCTGAGCATGGAGAGATCAGCTTTGGAGATACCGCCTTTCGCTGATGAATATTTCGCCCTAAGTCCTACGGAACGATTGTTCTTGTAGGAATAGTCAAGGTAGGGAGAGAATGTCATTATCGTGGCGTTGGCATCCAGATGCTGGACCAGCATGAGGTACTCGCTGTCATTGCTGAGCAGGTCTACATAGGAGAACTGCGCTCCTGCCGAGAAATCTCCCTTTGGCATGAACAGGCGGTCCGGACCTCGTTTTCCCTCGGTCGGAGCCTCTTTAACTTTCTCCTCGGCCAGGAGGCTGAGGCTCGAAAAGCAGATCATTAAGATTGTCAGCGCTATCCTTTTCATCGGCTACAGGTAATAGTAAAGACTAAATCCAATCGCAAGGAGGTTGACCTTGAAGTTGATCAAGGTCAGGCTCCTGTCGCCTTCCGAGACGCGGTTGTGTGACTGCTCTGTCCATTCAAAATGGAGACCGAGCATGTTCACGCTCACGTCGATGGCGAGCTTGTCCGTGATGAAAGCCATGAATCCCGGGCAGACATTGATTCCCAGGGCGTTGGAGGTCTCGTAGGAGGCGTTTATCTTGTTGCCGTGTCCGTCCATGACCTTTCCCTGGCCGTAGCTGTAGGAGAGTTGCAGCTCGTTGAACAGTCCCAGTCGCTTGAGCTGTCCGACAGGAATATAGTAGCGTCCGATACCCTGGATCTCAAAGGCGTGGCTTATCTTATGGAAGTTGTTCAGTGACAGGTCGATGTCCTCGAAGTTGACCTTGGCGGAATCCAGCTTGAACATGTTTCTCCTGTAGCCGATCCTCATTCCTACTCCCTTGTTGTCCTTGAGCATGTAGCAGAACGCCGGGCTGACGGACAGGGTGTAGCCGGTAGAGTTGATGCCGTTGACAACAAGCAGCCGCGAGTCATTGTTGTTGTGCAGCATGTAGCTGGCTCCGCCCCCGATCATCCACGTGCCTTTCTTGACGAAGCAGGGCTGGGATGTCAGATCGATGCCTCTGTCCATCCTCTGTCCACGGGCCGTCAACGGCCCAAGGATCAGAAGTACGACAGCAATTAGCCGGAATCCGTTTCTCATGACTATTCGTAGATCAGTTCCATCCCGTCAATCCACAGCTTGCTGCCGTCGTGACCGGAGAAATAGTCTCCGTACATGCTGGCCGCGCAGCTGATGATGATGTGGGTCGGGTAGGTGGTTTTGTTTCTGTAGTCGATAGGAATCGTCACCTGTATCCAGTTCTTAGCCGGATTCGATCCGTCGGACGGGATGATCCTCTCGCCCGAGGCGATGGTGGATTCGTCTGTGTTGTAGTCAACGAACGTGCTTACGTCGGTGGTGTTGACCTTGACAGGACTGTCCGGATCACCGCCGTATTTCCTGTAGTTCCACACGCCGAGGGCCACCTTGATGGAAGCTTTGTCGTAGTTGCCCTTCTTTCCCTCGTCCGGGACTCCGGATTCGGCGCAGTCAATGATTCCTCCGGTGTACTTTACCCACAGACGGAGCGCTGTCGGTCTTGCGGTGAACGGCCTTCCGAAGAAGACGGTTCCGCCTTTCGTGCCGATGGTCTCACCGAAATGCCCGCTGAACAGGTTGCCGGCGGCGAATTTCACGATGACATTGCGCGACTGCAGGCAGACTGACTGGCTCCCTTCCTTGAAATCAGAGGCGTCAGGGTAGCAGATCGCGTACTGTGATCCGACGGACGTGGAGCCGGCGTTGCCGTTGCACCACCATTTCTTCTGCAGTGACTCTTCAGGGGAAGACGGATCGTAGAACGACTTGTACTTGCCGCTTTCGGCGTTCGATGTTGTCTCGAAGCCGCCATTCGGCACTCCCGGAGCGTTCTCGGTCGTGATGTCCAGTGATGACGGGATGTACTCAACCTCATTGGATTCCGTGTTCGTCAGGACGAGGCGGTACTCGTAGGTGGTTGAGGGTGTCAGTCCGGTTATCTCGGCGCTGTAGGTTCCTTCGGCCTCACGGGTCGCTTTCACCTGACGCCACTCCCCGGAGCCTTTTTCCCTGACCTCGAAGAAGACCTTGTCCTTGTCGTACTGGCCTTCGTCCACGTCGGCGTGGGCGGTGAAATGACCGGCCCAGACCTCGTAGCGGGAAGACTGGGCGACACCGGTGGATGTGGCCTCGAAGATGATGTTGTCGTAGATCTCGTTGGTGGAGTCATCCACGAGAAGCTCGAAGGCGAGCTGGCCGTCACTCTCAATGTATTTCAGATTCAGCTTGTACCTCTTTCCCTCCTCGACGGCCTTGATCTCGCCGGACTTTGAGAAGGCCGCGCCGTTCTTCCTGAGTGTGCCCGAGAATGTCCAGAAAAGAGAAGGCTCGAAGCCGGAGACGATGAAGAAACCGTCCTTTCCCTTCTTGGCGGCATCGTAGACGAGCCTGCCGGAGGCATTGTCCGCAGCCAGTCCGACCGAGCAGGTGTAGCCCTCGTTGAAAGCCTCGGCCACGGTGTTGTCAAAAGTGAAGTGGGTGACCACGTTGCAGACCTTGGCCGTAACTGTGACATCGCTGGTCTTGCCGGCGATGATCTTCACGTCAGAGGAGCCTTTGTAGCTTTTCTGGTCCCAAGAGGCCGTCTCAGGAGAGGCCTTGACAATCTCTCCGGCGGCGACATCGACGCGGTAGTCATCGGCAGGTAGCATGATGGCGTCCGGAATCTGTGAATAGACATATTCACGGACCTTGCCGGAGAAGTCGCCTTTGAATATGCTGACCTTCGCTGTCGAGAGCAGCTCTTCCTGGCTCATGGCGGCCTTTGTCGCCGTTTCGCCCATCCTTACCTTAAGGGAGAAGGAGCCTTCCTTGCCAAGGGGAGCGGTCTTGTCAGCGGTGCAGGAGCCGAGGCATAGAAGAGTCAGGGCGGAAGCGAACACTATCTGGATGTTTCTTTTCATATTCATTCCTCCTCCTTGTTAAAGAACCTCAAGTGTGATAGGAATGCTCTTGCGGCAGCCCTTGTTGTCCACCACGTTCATCGTGAATGTGTGGGTTCCCTTGAACGCGAGCAGCGGCGTCTGCGCTCCGGAGAGGTCGAAATCAATCTCGGTCTTGCCGGAAAGATCCGATCCGTGAGGGAATGGAACGATTGAGAATATTCCCATCGCTGCCTCTGACGGGTTGATCAGGTCGAGGCGCGTTCCGCCCACAGTGTTTACCGAATTGATGAAATCCTCGTTGGTGGAAGCGATGTCAACCGTGAACTTGCGGGTTCCGTTAGGAACCTTTGCCTGCATCGTGAGAGGGAACGCTCCGGTCGCAGGGACAACAACGGCCTTTGTGATGTCGTAGGAGCAGGTGCTGACTAGCTCGATACCGCCGTCACCAGTCGGTGCGTCAGGGTCGAAGCCGTCGCCCTGCTCATCGCCGGCCACGTTGTTCTCAAGCTCCATGTCCTCCACGAGGCCGTCGATCTCAATGGCGAAGGAGACACCTCCTGTCTCGTCAACCTTCTTCATGATGGTGACGATGTGCCAGTTCCTGGCCTTCACGCCGGAGATGGAGGTCTTCATCTTCTGGGTCTTGCCGTCCACCGAGCCTTTGAATGTAAGGGCAAGTGTGGAGTTGTCGCCGTTGACCAGGAAGTAGCCCATGTCGCGGCTGTAGTTGGCCTTGCCGCCGGCGTAGGTGAGTTTGTACTCCAGCGGGGAACCGGACACCAGTTCGACTGTCGTACAGCCGTCCCCGGTCACTGATTTAAGGAACTCGTCATTATAGCCGACCGTCACGATGGCCTGAAGAAGGGAGCAGGTAAGGGTGGTCAGAGTAGTCTTCTCGCCGGCCTTGATGACAACCTCCTTGGTGACTCCGTAGACCGGGAAACTGAATCTGGCCTGAGGCACCGCCGCGCTTGTGGACTTGGCCTCCAGCCTGTAGGTTCCGGCAGGAAGAGTGATGTCGCCTTCCCCGCGGATCTCGCCGTAGGTCTTCTGCCAAAGAAGCTTGTCGGAATTGTCGTAGAGAGCCACGACGTACTCATCGCCGGCCGCGTCTGCCCTTGTGGCTACCTTATTGACATCTTCCGAGACCTCAAGAGAGAGACCGGTGAGCGAAAGCACGCCGGTATTGTCCTTGTCACCTCTGCCGTAATTGAAATTGTCCTTCTTGCAAGACATCGCCAAGACGAGGGCGGATGCAAGGAATATGTAAGCTAACTTCTTCATTCTGATTAATTGTTAAGATCAACATCCTCAAGCGTCACATCCTCGACCTTGTCGTCGAAATCGATTCGCAGAGCGCCTGTACCCACGTTGGGCACATCGAACCTGATGGTGTAGCAGGTCTTCGGCGCGAGACTTGTGTCGTAGCTTTTCGTGAAGCGCTGTGTCTTCCCTCCCTGATTCGTGAGAGTCCCGGAGACTGTGATGGTGTAGGCGTCCACGAAGGCCGCCCTGTCCTCTCCCTTAGGGAAGTCGACCTTGGTCCCGGCACCGGTTGTCAGCTTGATGGAGTAGTCCGTGTAGTAGGTCTTGAAGTTGTCGGAGTAGCCCATCCTGACAATCGAGTTGGCCAAAGTGACAGGGATGGTGACATTGGTCGTCCCTCCGCCGGTGACGGAGAATGTCTTCTCTCCGGTGAGGCAAGGCTTGTCAAAGCCCTCGTCGCTTGTCGAGCCGTAGCTTGCCTTCACAGTGTAGTTGCCGGTGAGAAGATTTTCCGACTCGTCGTAGGCCTCAAGCAGGCCGTTATACACTTCGTTGCCGTTGTTGCCGGTTACCACTATCGTGAACTTTCCGATCTGTGGAAGCGTGGTGTAGTCGGACACAAGACTCCTGGTCACCTCGGTCACCTGACCGTCAGGGACGACGGAGAACGAGAGTCTTCCGCGCGCCTCGTCCTGTTGCTTGGAACACGACACCGACAGGAGCGCAAGCGTCAGGATTCCAACCATTGTTCTGTTTATCTTCATACTCTTTGATTACTTTTTAATCTTCACTTTTATGTTGTCTATGTAGAGCCAGCAGGTGTTGTTGTTGGCGCCCCAGTTGGTCTCGGGAACTGTCCTCCAGCTTAGTCGTAGAGGAGCGGAAACGCCGGACAACGTGGTGCTGGCCGTATGATTTATGTTTGTGTAGGAGCCAGTTGTCTCGTTGACGGTAAAACTCGTCGGGAATGTGCCGGTGTCGTCGCCGCTCTTAGGATTCTCCGGCGTGGTGATGTAGCCGAAGTAAACCGTCTGCGAGATCTTCGGTTTACCCTCCCTGTTCATAGAGTAGTCATACCTGATGTCGAGGCTGACGGTCTTCTTTTCTTTCAGCCCGGACAGGAGCGGCGAGTCCGCCCTGGCGGAGTAGTTGGCCAAGCCGGTTTCCCTGCGGCAGGCTATCCTGATCGCTGTACCGGCCTGCGCCCCTGCTCTGGCAGCACTCCAGCCGGCGAGGAAAGTGTGCGGAGACTTGCTTCCGGCGCTTGAGAAACCATATTCATCATTTGAATTAAAACTCTCCACCTCGCTGAAGTCCTCGAAGAATAGATAAGGGCAGTCAAGACGGCAGTCCGATCGGGTTGTGGAGGAGAGATCCGCGAGCGTGACGGTCTCGGACACGATCGCGCTTTCGGATTCGTAGATGACCTTGACCGGCAGTGAGGACAAGGATTTGAAGGCAGCTTCGTCAATCGTCTTCATTTGGAAAGAGTCGCCGACCTTTATCAGCGCCCCGTCCTTTCCTTCGAAAGCGAGCGTGTCTGAGGAGGTCTCAGGCCAGTTCCTTCCTTTCGGCAAGGCCAGTTTTATGCTCTGCGGATCCTCTCCAAGGTTGTTGGAGGCCAAAGTGAACCTTAATGTGTAGTACGTCTTGACATCACGTGGCCTTAGCGGAACCGGGGTTACGTGACCTGCCTTGAACGACCTTCCTGCCAGGCGGACAGGCTCCAAAGAGGCCCACTTGCCTTCCGAATAGACGGTGATGTTCATGACATCGCCCTGTGAATAAGCTTCTTCCGGCGGGAATATTCCCGCAAGTGCGACCGACGATCCGTCCGCCGACTCTTCCAGAGGGTGACGGAGGGTCAGGGAGATTGCGTTAGTGCCGTCTGACAGGTAGGCCGAAGAGGGATCGGTGACATCCACGGACACCGTTCCGGCCACAGGCTTGGGCATGGTGAACCTGATCTCCGTGATGGGTTCCCCCAAGGCGTTACATCCTTGCGGAATGTAGAACCGAAGGAAGTGTGGCAGATGCTTCATTCTGACCTTCAAGAGGTTACTTCCGTCTATCGGGATTCCTTCCCTGACGGCGGAGAGGGCGGGGCCGGAAACGGGTTCCGCCACAAGGATGTCCACGCCGCCCGAAGCCAGGCCATCCTGGGTCGCCGGGATCCCGAAGCGTGCTGTTCTTCCGCTCACTGACTCCGGAACAGGGTATGTCATGTAGTAGGAATATGTCCCCTCAGCCATCGGAGACGCTAAAGTGCTTGTGAAGCAGGCGGAGGACTCGTCCCGGTCCATGCCTGACGCCATCAGGCGGAATTCTTGGCCGGCCAATGCGAAAGTCCCCGTCTGGGATTCCGCCCAGACGGCGGTCTTGTCTCCCGGACGCCAGACAAAGCGTTTGGCAGCCTCGTTGTACTCTGTTTTCGTGGCCACGCCCTGGCCGACAGCCAGAGCGACCTTGACAGGCCCCGAGACAGGGCGCTCGATGTCAATGCCAGTACAACCCCACAGCAGAAGCCACGGGGCAAGCAGAACTATTTTCAGAATCTGTCTCAATACCGTTATTTATACACAAATTACAAATGTACTGCATTTTTGGTTATATTCAAAAAACGCACCAGCCCGGACCGGCCTGGCTGGCGCGCTTAATGTCATTACCTGCTACTAAGTCTATTTGAAGATGCTCTTGACAGGTCTTCCGAACCAGGCCTGCGGCTGTTTGAGATTGAAGATGTAGGCCATCGTCGACGCGACATCGAATTGCATCACGCTGATGTCGTCGAAGCAGTAGCCCTTCCTGACTCCCTTGCCGTAGATGACAAAAGGAGTCTCCATCTCCTCCATGGTCCTGCCTCCGTGTCCTTTGCCGATGCCACCGTGGTCGGATGTCAGGATGATGATCGATTTGTCCATGATGCCGGCCTGCTCGATCGCGTCCAGAATCTCGCCGATCCATCCGTCGAGCTGTGTCAATTTCGCGTAAAGCGCCTCGGTGTCATGTCCTATGGTGTGTCCGACATGATCAGGATCGTCGAAGACGAATGCGGCCAGTTTCGGCTTCTTCGTCAGAATGTAGTTTCTGGCCGAATCGCTGAGCTGATCCTGGGGAACCGTCTCGTACCGGCTCATCGCCAAGGTGTCGATCAGGTACTTGATGCCGTCCCACTCATAGAAGGCTCCGATCTCGGCGTCAGGATCCTTGTCGCGGAGAAGTTTGAAGATTGTCGGAAATATTCCGTCCTCCGATGTCACGCGGGGCACCAGGTCAGGTGTCTTCGAACCCCACTCGCAGAATCCGTGGATCTCCGGCGATGCTCCCATGAACATCGAGGCCCAGTTGGAGGCGCTGTGGGAGGGGAGTGTGGTTCTTTTCTTCAATGTGTAGGATCCGTTCTCCATCAGCCTTCTCACATTCGGCATGTCAGCCTTGGCCATCGAATAGGATCCCCAGCTGTCAAGTCCGATGAAGAAGACGTGAGATGCCGTCTCCTTCCTGGCGTAGGACGTGAACACCGCGAACACCGCGATAATCAGAGCGATTGTTTTTTTCATTGTTACCAGATTTTGTTCGTTTGTTCAGCAAATTTACATAAAAAACCCCGAAGAAAGCGCTTCTCCGGGATTTTTCTTGCGAGCCAGCTTCTTACTTCTTTGTCAGTGTCGAGCTGGCGTCGTAGACATAGCTGTACGAGGAAGATGTGTAATAAGCTGTCCAGCCGTTCATTGTGATCACATTGTCGGCGATGGTGGCGACGACAGGGGTCTCCGGCTTGTCATAAGCGCAGAACACATAGTATTCAAGCCAGCTTTGCGGCTCGAATGTCAGGGTTCCGGCCTCGGGGTCAACGGTGGCTTTCAGGTAGCTGTCCTCGTACATCAGTCCGGTGACAGAGACGGTGTTCTCGTCAATCTTGGCGATGGTCACATCGTTTGTGGAGGTGAAGCTCACCCAGTTCTCGCCGTCAAAGATCTCACTTCCCGTGGAGTTCTGGCTGTAGGCGCCGACAATCCCGTCCACAAGGCTTGAACCGCTGCCGCCCCAGGTGAACTCTGCGAACTTCTCTGTCTTGTAACTGTAGAACCAGACGGATCCGCCTTTGCTCTTGTCGCCGTTGAATTGCGAGTAGTAGTCACTTCCGCTTGTCGCCGTGTAAAGCTGGATCCATCCGTTGTCCTCCTCGATGCCGGCCTCTACCCAGATGTTAGGCAGGTACGGCTCGTAGTAATTGAGGATGCTGATGGAAGTGTCATCGTTGACGGAGAACTCCAGGTCGTAGCCTTCGACGTTGTACCAGTCCTTTAATGTGTAAGTGCCGTTGTCCCAGGCAATCATCGTGACCGGCCAATTGTTGCCGGCTCCGTCATCGAATGTCCCGTCCACTCTCCAAGCCTCCTTTTTCTCTATTACAAAAGTAGCTGTCGCAAGCTCTGAGTCACTGAACGCCTCGTCATCGCTGACGGCCTTTAGTGTGACGGTGTAGGTTCCTGTCGAAAGGTTTCCAATCATTATCTCGGTCCCCGTGATGTCCCATGAACTTTCTTTCCCTCCGTTAATGGAGATTGTCAGGACGTAATGTGTGGCGTTAGGTACTTCATCCCAAGTCGCCACCGCGCCACCGTTTACAAGGACGGTCAGCTTCGGGGTCGCCAGTTGGACGATCGCCGGAGTAGTCCCGCTGATCTCAGCCACAGGGGACTTGCTGTAGTCTCCCTCGAAAGGGCCGTACGCCCAGACGGTGAACTTGTAGTCTGTGTTGTCCTTGAGACCGGTCAGGACGGCCACTGTGCCTTCTGTGACACCTCCGGTGACTTTATCACCTTCTGGATTCAGAAGCTCATAGGCGTACTGTGTGGCGTTCGCCACCTTGTCCCAGTAGAATGTCAATGAACTGACTGTCGCCTGATAGAGGCCGGCTTCCGGGGCAGGAAGCGGTGTCAGTACGGTGTCGTCATCCTTGCAGGAAGAAAGGACGCAAAGAGCGGAAAGCAGGAATATGCCCGCGATGTGGCTCAAATTTAATGAATATATCCTTTTCATTTTATTCGGTCTTAAGATCATGGTTTATTTGCCAGGTGCGGTGACATCAGCCGGCCCCCAGTACATGTTGATGTATTCCCAGCCATCGTAGGAGGAATCCTCACAGTTGATGTAGCAGGTAAGGTAACCTGTTGGTTCGGTGGCTCCGTCCATTATGATGTTGGTATAGGTTGTTGTCCTGTAGACAGAAAGACCGGTGATCTTGCAGGCTGCTCCGGCCGGAGTCCACTCCAGCCAATTCCCGTCAGCGTCGCGCAGACTCCAGTACTTGAATCCATCATCTGACGGCTCCTCGGCGTAGTGGTCCAGAGGGCTTAACTCTCCCTGCCAGGTGCTCAGGTCATCGGCCTTGAAGTCCGGATTCAGGATCGTGTAGCTGAGGTCGATACCGGTTCCGAGGAAATTCTCGATGCGGAATCTGTTCAGCCCCTCAAGCCAGTAGATGTCAGAGAATGTGGAGACATTCAGGATTGATGAGAACCAGAACTGGGCGTTGTTGACGACTTTCTTCCAGCTTGACACGAGTACTGTGGCGGAGAACACGTCTGAACCGTCGTGGACAGTGTATGGGTTGACATATTCATCGGCCAGCCGGATGGTGAATCTCTTTTCCTTCTGAATCTCTATGCCCTCGAAGCTGACGGTCAGTCTGGCAGTGGCCTCTCCGGCTTGGAATTCCACCGTGGAAGGAACCTTGAACACCTCGTCCTTCGCCTCCACGATCACCGGGATGCTGGCTGCGTTGTCGGCTTTGAGTCTCCCTATCTCGAGGGTGACGCTGGTGCTTTCTGAACCAAGAATATACTCAGATGGGTTGCTGGATAGGAAATATGCCTCCATACAATCCCGCGAGGGTTCCGGACCCGGTTCGTAGCCGTTCTCCGAGCATGAAGTCATGGAGAGGCACAGGACGGAGGCGGCCGTGTAAAGGATGTATTTGATATTCTTCATATTCATAAAAACTTGGATTGTTGTTAATCAGCGAGTATGGTTCCTGACGGATCCGGATTAAGGATCACGCCCTGGTTGTTGTCCTTTTCATATTCCGGAATCACATAGTTCATCCAAGGGGCCGTGTAGCCCGCCTTGGAGTTAAGACGTTGTGAGGAGAGCCAGTTTGAGCCTTCGTAAGTTCTTGTGACAGGCAGTCCCAGGCGTTTGTAGGCGAAGTAGTTGATGCCCTCGCCCCAGAATTCGATGCGCCTCTGGATCATCAGTTCGGTGATGAACGAGTCAAGGTCAGTGGCCTCGCAGACGTAGGATCCGTCGGTGTAGCGGTAGGCGTTAAGGAAAGCGGCCATCTCGTTTGCCGCGGCAGCCACGCTTTCCGTGTGGGCGATCGACTCGAAACGGATGAAGTACATCTCCTCGACCCTCATTATAGGGAGGGATGCGATGAGGCCGGTCTCGATGGTGCTGATGGAGCCGCTTCCGGGGCGGAACTTAAGATTGGTGTAGGCCGGAAGCTTTGACCAGTCGCCGCCTTTGAGTTCGGTTCTGTAATTTTCCGGAATGTCCGTCTTTCCGGCGTCTTCCGGGGCGATCCAGCTGTTCTTGCGCCAGTCCTTGTCGGAAATCTTGTCGTACAGGGACTTGCCTATCATACGGAACGCCTTGCCGTAACGAGCCATACCCCAGGTAGGCTCGGATGTCATCTGGGCGATGAACGTGCAGTAGTAGTAGCCGGTGTTGACCTCTTCCTTGGAGGTGACGTAAGTCCCGAGCATCCAGGAGGACTGAGGCGTGTTGAAGCCGGTCTTTGAGTTCATCCACTGATCCTCTGTGAGAGGAGTGTTGCCGCCGGCGATGGCTTTGCGGGCATATTCGGCGGCCTTTGCGTAACAGTCCATGGCGGAGTTGATTCCGAGGTCGTCGTAGCCGTCGGATGCTCCCTCCGCGCTCATCTGCTTGGCCAGAGCGTCAGGCTCCCTGTCGAAACGGCTTGCCAGGTCAAGCCACAGACGTGCCTTCAGTCCGTAGACAACAGGGCGGTTGATGTGGGCCTTGGTGGCCTGCTCATAGCCTTCAAGGTATTTCTCCGCGCGGTTGAGGTCTGTCATTATGAAGCGGTACATCGTGTAGAACGGAACGCGCGGGTTGTTGCTCAGATCCGTCTTAGAGGTCTTCTCGTTGACAATCGGGACAGTCAGCCCCACAACTCCCATTGACTGCGCGTCGGAGTTGAGGCTCTCGACCTGGGTCGTGCGGTACTCGAAGCATGTGGAGAGCTCCATATAGAGCATGGCGCGGAGTCCGAGAGCCTGTCCGAGACAATGTACGGCCTTCTTCCCGGCGTTTTCCGGATCAGGAACAAGGGCGATGACGTTGTTCGTGTTCTTGATGAACTTGTAGTAGTAGAACCATGAGTAGTAGGCGGCGTAGCGCAGTCCGGATCCGCTCTCGATGTGACTCCAGTAGTCATAGCCGGAGTCGTAGACAGGAAAATCCTCGCCCATGACCTCACGCATGAACAGCTGGCACGGATAGCCCCAGTCGTTTGTGTTGCCGGATGACCCCCAGGTGTCGTAGTCCATGTAGAAGGATGAAAGGCCGTTGAGCATGTACTCCATCGAGGAGCTTGACTTCTCTATGGATTCCGGGGTGGCCTCTGTCTTTGGCAAGGTCTCCTCGATGCAGCCTGTGGTGAGGACGGTCAAGGACACTGCGCAGAGGGCTCCCAGAAGTCTGATGATGTTATTATTCATATTCATTGTCTCCTTTTAATTAGAACTGTAACGTGACTCCACCTGTTATCATACGCACAGGAGCGTAGGCGCTGGTGGCCGTCGTGCCCCAGAAGCTTCCGCGCGGGTCGAATCCCTTGCGCTTGCTCCAGTAGTAGAGGTTCTCGCCGGCGGCGTAGACGCGGATCTTGCTCATTCCTAGCTTCTTCACGAGCTTTTCCGGAAGGGTGTAGCCCAGGTTGATGTTTTGGAGTGTGAGCGTGGAGGCATCGGTGACGAACCTGTCTGACATCGAGCTGGCACTGTCATCCACATCCTGGATGGCGAACTGGAACCGAGGGATGTCAGAGTCGGTGTTTGTCTCAGACCAGGCCTTCAGCAAGTCCTTGTGGAAACTGTTGCCTGTGTTCTGTACGTTAGGGTTGCGCATAAGGGCGGCGTAGCCATAGTCGGAGGCCTTGCCCCCGATGCTGTAGTTGAGGTTGACGGAGAGGTCAAATCCCTTGAATGTCAGTGTCGTGCCAAAACCTCCGTAGAGATCCGGGTCGGCGTCGCCACAGTTGAATTCCGTGCCGTAGCTGAAGGTTGTGGTCTTGGTCAGATCTCCTGTCTCACTGTTTCTGACGTACCACTGGGACTGGCCGTTCTCGTTGACCCCGGCGTATCTCTTCAAGTACAGAGTGTGCAGCGGAAGCCCTTCTCCGTGGAAGAAACCCCCGTTGACATACCCTGCGTGACCGTCCAGGACAGAACCTTTGTTGTCCTCGTTCAGCATCGTGATCTTGTTCTTGTAGTGTGTCGCGTTAAGGTTGACGTTCCAGCTGAAATCTCTCTTGCGGATGATGTCCAGACTCAGATCCAGCTCGACACCGTTGTTGAGCATGTTTCCGACATTGTCGTAGGAGCCGCCGTAGCCGCCGGAAAGCGGAACATAGACGAAGCACAGCATGTCGGTGGTCTTTCTGCTGAAGAACTCGGCGCTACCGGTGAGGCGGCCTTTGAATATGTCGAACTCCACACCGGCGTTGAAGTTGCTGTTGGTCTCCCAGGTGATGTTCTTGTTGCCGATCGTGCTGAGGGCCAAGGATGGCTCACCGTTGAAGTAGTTGATGGAGTAGGTGTCGGTGTAGCGGTAGTCTCCGATGGAGTCGTTGCCCTGCTGCCCCCATGAAGCCTTGACTTTCAGCATGTCGATCCAGGAAACATTGAACCAATCCTCCTTGCTGGCGATCCAGGCCGCTCCGACCGAATAGAAATCACCCCAGCGGTGGTCAGGATGGAAGCGTGATGACGCGTCGCGGCGGTAGGATGCGGACAGATAGTATTTCTCGTCCAGATTGTACATGGCCCTGCTGAACCAACCCTCGGTGTTGTACCTGCTGGAAGATCCGGCGTTCTCCTTGATCTTGATGGCCGCGCTGAGTTCCTGCGCGTTGAAATAGGAGAAGAGTCCCTCGCGGTCGCCGCTCATCCATTCGTCGCGGTAGTCGTAGTTCTCATGTCCGGCCATCACGGAGACATTGTGGCGTCCGAACTGCTTGGTGTAGTTCACAATCTGCTGGAAGTTCAGGGCGTAGACTATGCTGTTGTACTTGTAGACATAACCGCCCGGGTAGGCGGTCTTGCCGTAGCCGTAGAATCCCTGTTGGGTGGATGTGTAGTGTGACTCTCCGCTTGTGACAGTGCCGTTGACGGTGACTTTCAGACCCTCGAAAGGAGTCAGGTCCGCATAGCCTGTGAGTGTCAAGGTGTTGCCGATTGTCCTGTCGGTGTTCAGGGAGTTCTCCTGCAATGGATTGTTTCTGGAGAGAACCGGACGGTTGAGTCCGCCGAGCTCACCGGAGCCGTAGTCGTACATCTTTCCGTTCTCGTCGGTCATGATGTTTCCGTCCCCGTCACGCAGGTAGACAGGGTAGATCGGCGCCATCGTGTTAGTGATCCCGAACAGGGACGTGCCGGAGCCTTCGTCCACATCGTCGGAGGTGCTGTGGGCGTAGTTCATGTTCGCTCCCACTTTCAGCCAGTCCTTGGCCTGATAGTCAGCCTTGAGGCGGATGGTGGTCCTTTTGAAATCAGAGTTGTAGACTATGCCCTGATTGTCGAGGTAGCCTATGGAACCATAAAAATTCAGATTCCCGGTGCCTCCTGTGAGGCTGAGGTTGTACTCCTGACGGAGACTGTGCCTGAACGCCTCGTCAAGCCAACTGTCCGGCGCCGCCGTGTAGACGTTGCCGTTGTAGTAGAGTCTTCTTCCCTTTGTGGCGTGTGGATTCATCCTGCCGTTCGTTCCGATGAGATACTCCCCGTCCGGGACGGTGTAGGTGAGGTAGCCGAGTCCGCCGTCGGCGGTCGCCCCGCCAAGGTTGGCGTTGGCCTGTCTGTGAGCCTCGTAAGGGGTCATTCCACGGTCACGCATGTAGTAGTTGTAGAGGGCGGACCAGTGCATCTCGTAGTACTGCACCGGATCCTTCACGTAGTCGTAGTCGATTGTCGCGCGGCTGTTGACGCTCCAGCGGCTGTCCAACGTGATCGTGGCCTTTTCGGACTTGCCTTTCTTCGTGGTGATCATCACGACACCGTTGGCTCCTCTGGCTCCGTAAAGGGCGTTGGAGGCGGCGTCCTTGAGTACGGTGATGTTCTCCACATCGTTAGGATTCAAGTTGTTCCAGCCTCCGTCGTAAGGAGCTCCGTCAACGATGATCAGAGGGGATGTCCCGGCATTGATGGAGCTGAATCCCCGGATGGCCATCGAAGGGGTGGCGGTAGGGGAGCCGGAGCTGTTGGTCATCTGAAGGCCGGCCACCTGGCCTTGAAGTCCGCTGATCACGTTCGTGAGCTGCTTCTTCTCAAGGGTCTCGCTCTTCACTACTGCCGCGGAGCCGGTGAAGGAGGATTTGGTCTGCTGGCCGAAAGCAACGACGAGAACCTCGTCAAGCTGCTGATGATCAGTCTTTAACCTGATTGTCATCACGGGCTGAGGGTCGAGTTCGACCGAGAGCATGCCGATGCAGGAGACGGTCAGCTTGTCGGAGGATTTCACACCGCCGAGGGTGAAATGGCCGCCCACATCCGTAATCTCTCCCTTCAGGGTGCCTTTTACCATCACTGAAGCGCCGATGACCGGTTCCCCGTTCTCGTCGATGACGGTACCTTTTATGTCTATGCTCTGGGCCGACGCGAATTGTAGCGCGGCAAAAAACATAAACAAGAACACAAAGATTTTTCGTTTCATACGTTGATCGATATTAGTGTTGTTGATTGTCTATTATGTTGTGATCAGTCGGATTTTGTCGTCATTCCGGCTGACGGGAGGATGAACCCCACCTTGTCCTTGTCTGACCACAGCCAGACTGTCCTGCTGTCGGTCCTGACGACCTGGAGTCCGCTGAAACTGAAGCCGGCCACGCCCATGTTGCCTGACACTGTGCCGTCAACGCCGGAGGAAGACGATGGCATGGCGCTGAGTTTCACGGTCACGTCCTTGGTTCCTTCGTTGTCGGAGATCCGCAGGATGCCTTTCCGAGGGTTGCAGTAGTACTGGTGCGTGTTCTTAAGGAAGGTGAACACAGGATTGCCGTCCTTGTATATTCCCAATCCTACGGTGGCGGAGAACTCGTCCCGCGAGTGGTCTTCTTCCTTGCCGCCCTTGCATCCGGCAAGGAGTGTGGCGGCAAGCGCCAGAGCGGTGAGCAATTTAAGAGATGATCTCATAATCTATGAATATTCAAGGGTTTGCTATAGTATGATGTTGATGAATCTGGTGAAATATTCCTTCCCCCCGTCCGGCGTTGTCAGAACGGCCTGGACATAATGCTCGCCCTTGCCCAGTCTGGTGTAGCTGTCGCTCTTCGCTCCGTCGATGGTCCATTGGATGTCGCTCACCTCGCCGCAGTCCACAAGCATCATGAGGAAGGTGTCCCCGGATGTCGGCTTGGCATTGGAAAGCCCTATTCTCGGGAAACCGCTACCTGTTTTTTTTGTCTCCAGGGTCAAAGTCATTTTTGTGTTTTTGTCGCCGGTGATCGTGATCTCGTAGTCCTGGCCATCCTTAAGAAGAGGAATGTGCGCCTCCGTGGAGGTCAGCCCTGTGAGGCTGCCGGCGGCCTCCGCGCTTCCAGGGGTTCTCCAGACCACTGACCACGAAGAGGAGACATCATCTTTCCAACCGAGTAGAATGTCGTGCTGGAAGGCGGTGGATTTGATTTCGCTGATGTCGCCGTCTCGCTCGCTCACGGACAGTTCCACGGAGCCTTCCGCTACATTCAGTCTTATTGAAGGCAGTTCCACCATCGTTTTCTTGCCGCTCGCCGCCAGAAAACCGGATTCCGTGCCGGTGTAGATGGCTGTCACTTTCCTGCCGCCCGGGAAGAAGCAATGGGTCGGCAGGTACACAGGGGCGTAATCGCCTTTGGAACTCGGGTCGGAGTACATGATCCTGTAGCGCTCGTTCCCTTTTGCGATGTTCACAGTGTTTCCGAGCCAGCTGTTGCTCTCGTTTATTACATGATAGACAAGAAGCCCCCAGTCGGAACCGCGTCCGTAGTAGTCAAGATACTCTTTCTTGTCCCATACGGTCTTTCCTGCCCCGCGGCATTCCAGCAGGAAGTAGTCACCCTCTGTCTCCGTCTTGACGAGGTAGCCTTTGCCTTCGGTGACCGCCGGCAATGTGTAGTTGCCGGAAGTCTCCAGCACCTCAGGCTCCGCCCATCCCATCATCCATCTTTCGAGTATGCTCAGAGCTGGCGGGGTGCGGCTTTCGTTGTTGTAGGTTCCGTATGCCATCTGAGAGAAGTTGCCGGGGACTTCGCATTTGGAATCGTTGCCGCCTTTGGTGTCGTAGAAGTCCGGCCACCCAAGAATGTGTCCGAATTCATGGCAGAAAGAGCCTATCGCGGCGAGAATGTTCACCCCTGTCGAGGCGGGTTCAAGCTCGGAGCTGCATGCATAGCCGGGGATGGTGACACCGTCGAGGGACAGTCCGCTCAGCGGGCCTCTGTGAGGCCAGATCCCTTCGGGATCGCCGTCGCTCTTTGCTACTCCCGAATAGTAGACGAAAATGTCGCGCGCCCTTCCGTTCTCGGCGAATTGGCTGAAATCCACGTCGTTGTCGGCTAGTCTGGCGACCTCGGAGACCATGTCCTGCGGTCTGTCCTTGTACCATGACCTTTTCTTTGAGAGTCTGTAAGGTCCGGCCACGGTGAACTCAGGCTTGAACTTTCCGTTGGAGTTGTCGGAATAGTACTTCCCGACACTTCCCGTAGCTCCGCCCTTCGTGTAGTTCTCCGAGTTCAGCAGATCGTTGAACGCCGCGGCGTTTCCCAGAGTGAACGGCCGATCCGGAAATTCGGCGAGAAGCACCAGTATCTTCTTGTCACCGACCGGCTTCCATGATGTGCCCCCCAGACACGGCGGCGCACCGTCAAGCCCGGATCCGGAGCGGGTGGAGATTGTATATGTCCACGTCCCAAGGCGCTTCTGCCACTCGTCCTGTTCTCTGGGCAGGAGTCCCTTCCGCAGCGAGGATCCAAGGATCCGGCGCTCTGAGTCAGTCAGTCTCGCTACGGGTTTCGCCTTGACACCAGTCGGTGCCAGCCTCCCTTTCTCGTCCAGTCTGGCGAAAGCCCAGTCACCGTCGGCGTCAGCCGCCAGAGAGTATCCTTCCTCGGAGGTGACATAGTGGTGGAACTCGTCGCCATGGACGCGGATCCTGATCGTGGTGCCGTCACTTTGCCTCACAGTGACGACCCCGGGTCTGGCCGGTCCGGCAAATGCGGAAGAGAATGCCAGCGGCATTCCCAACAATAAAAGACAGAAAAACCGAATGATTAACTTTTTAAATGTCATGTCTTTAGCTTTATGTCATGTGATTGCGTCCAGGAAAAAAACTCATAGAACAGTTTCCTGAAGAGTACCAAAAACCACCCGCAATTTCAATATTTTTTTACAAATAAACAACAGTTTTGATGAGAAATTATTCATCTAAAGAATATTTTCGCGACTGTGCCGGAGCACCTTCCCCTTCTCTGCCGCTTATCTTTTGTCCGCCTACTCAGGTACGTCATCTTGTGTTGGACAGTGACAAGAAAAAGCGACAAGGAACTTTTTGATCCTTGTCGCATCTTCGTGGCTGTGACCGGAATATACCCATCGGTCTAAATGTCTTTTCTCATCAGTCATGTGCCACCGGCACACTCCTTCTTCCAAAAGAGAGCTATCCTCGAAAATACCGCCAAATCTTTACCAACTTATTCATTAACGCTTACTTAAAACGCGAACTTGTAGCCGAAGCAGAGAGTCGCGACTTTCGGGTTCTGCCATGCGAGGGACTTGAGCATGGTGCCGGATTTGTCCGTGTCGATGTCCAGCTCGTTGTAGTAGTTGTACATGAACCGGAAGTCAAGTGCGTGCCGCAAGCTCAGGATCCATTCCAGACCGAGGGCTCCGCGGACACGGTTGACGTAGGCGTGGGTGTAGCCGAGGAACTCGTAGCCGCTCCACGTGCCTGTGGATGAGTCGTAGTTGGCGTCGCACTTGGGATCGTTGAAAGTGTTCCGCAACTCGATGTAGGCATAGGGCGCCACTGTCCTGAATCCTCTGTATTTTACCATCAGCCTTGATTTGAGTTCCAGATGATTGGGAACCTCCTGATAGTGATTCACACCATAGGCCTTGTGGGTGAGCTGAAGCCTTTCCCGCAGCGAGAAGCGCCAGTAGCCGGCGTCAACCATGCCGGTCAGATTGCCGGCCACCCTGTGACGGGGCTTGAATTTGCCTGTGGAGTTGGCATAGTGGCCGATGAATGTGTAGTCGGCTCCGGCCTTGAGGTACTTGTTGATCTTGTAGGATGCGCCGAGGGCGAACTGATTCCTTTCAATGCCCGAGAACGAGTCCTTGGTGCGTAGCTGGTACTCGGCGTTAAGGTGGAAGCCTTTGGAAACCTTCCAGTCAGCCTCCGCATAGACGCGGCCATTGATTTCCTGTGCGGATGCCTCTGTGTTTGAATATGCCAGCATAGCGAGCAGGAGAAACACACTGGTTGAGAGTTTGGCTATTCTGTTCATGAATCCTATAAAGTTTGATTATCGATTAATTGCTTGTCCCTTATGATGGAGTCAAGTGTCGTGTCGGCACAGGACTCTGTGTTGTAGTAGATTTTGATGTAGGCGGAGTCCTTGAGGAAGTCTATGTTGCCGATGGTGACATCGACAGGAGTTATCCCGCATCGTTCCTCAATGTCCTTGAAGAGTTCGTCACGTCGCTCCGGTACAATCAGGTCTATCCTGTCGTAGAGGATGATCTTTGAAGCTGACCTTCTAAGGCCGCGGCTGTTCTCCAGCACCAGTATCAGGATGATGGACAAGGCGTTGGCTGCCAAGGCAAGAAGCACGTCACCTGAGCTGAGAGCATAATGAGGATTGTTGTCCGGAACACCGGCGACCACGTACAGTGGAGTCAGACCATTGACGGCGGCGATGGCGATGATGACAAACAGATAGGTCATCTCACGGATCGGGACGGTCTCCGTCCTGTAGCGGATCACTCCGAAGATCGCGAAAAGTCCGAGGGTCAGACCTACCCCGACATCCACCCTGCCCATCGCATAGAGCAGTAGCAGCATCGCCGAGGAGAAAGTCAGGAATGTGAACACATAGTCTTTCCTGCGGCTCTTCGGGTAGTACAGCAGCCTGACAATCACCCAGCAGGACAAAAGATTGAGGAAGAACCTTATCGCAAGTTCCGACAGGCTCTGCGCTGTACTCATCACCGGGTCGGTGAGCGTCTGGATTCCGAGCAGTTCGCTTTCGTCTAAAGCGGTCGGTGTAAAACTGGATTGTAGCATGTTGTGTAGCGGTTTTTGTTCAGTTTGTCAATAAATCTGATTTTGGACTTGAATCTGCCCGGAAGTACTTTCGGGTCAGTGAGTGCGACTCCGAGGCAGTACTTGCTGACCCTCATCGGCTTGACCCGATGTTTGAGGAGAATGTCTTTCATCTTGCTTCCAAGCCTCCCGTCCTGTTTGATCTCGATGATCGCGGCGGTGCCGAGACTGGCCTCCGATGAGGTACGTAGATTCTTGAATGTCACCGAAATGTCTATCGTAAGCCTCTCGGTGAGATTCTTGTTCACCAGTGTTATGCGATTGAACATTGTCTCCACGGACGGGAAGATTTCACAGCTTTGATAACACGAGTGGGAGGCCAGCCACAGACATGCTTCCGGATCTTCCCGGAAGTCCTGGAAATCGTCCGGAGGCACTCCGACACGCTTCTTGCGTGTCCTTGAGTGGTTGTTCTTTTTCTTGACCTCAAGAAAGCAGAGACCGGAACCGAGATAGACACGGGTGCGTATTTTCTGCCTGACGAGTTTCCCTCTGCGATGCTCTCGGAACATCCTGAGGTCGGAAGTGTCGAAGTAGATGCTGTCGTAGGCCTGGATCCGTTCCCCGTCTGACTCAAAGACAAGGTAGCCTTGTCTTTGCGCGTCTTCCAGTATTTCCCTGAACAGCAGAATGTCAGTGACGTACTTTGTGTCGATGCGGTTCATGAGCCTTATGGAGTCCATCCTCTCAAGTGTGATGGGATCGAAGCGATCAAGAAGGCTGCGGTCAATCTCCAGAGGTCGCGACGGAATATTCATACACCTTGCATCGTTTGAGTTTCCCCTTGGAGTCATAGACATATTCAGTCTTTTTCCGGCCTAACTCGTTGAATTCTAATTTCCGGATGTTGTCGAGTCTGTTCGCGGAATTGTAGGTCAGCACGCGTTCCAACCTTCCGTCCCTGGAATATTCATACCGCTTGCGCCACTTCTGCCCTTTGCGGTCAAATTCAGCCTCCTCAACCTTCTTGCCGTTCTCGTTGTAGATCGTCAGATGGTCGAGTACTTTGTGGTTGGATCCTGCGTCGATGTTCCATTCCCTGACGGTCAGGTTACTTTTCGTCGCTTTCATGTCCTGCGCTTCCAATGAAATGGCGTAAAGCGACAAGATGATGACTATGAGTGATTTAATTCGCATATTCCTGAATATTGGTGTATGCCGTCCTTCTCCCGGGCCGCCGCGTCCAGCTTCGCTGGATGTGACGGCATTGGCTGCTTCGCTTTCGGGAAAAAGTGTTTGTCCGTGGAAATGACTTCGCCGTCTTCGGGCTTTTCGTCAACGGCGTCCGTCTGATCCCCAGCCGCTCTTAGTCCACATGAATCGTGTCTGGCCGCCGGCAGATCTCCGTTGAGAGCCTTTGTTTACATGAATTGTGTCTGGCCGACGGCAGATCTCCGTTGAGAGCCTTTGTTTACATGAATTGTGCCTGGCCGACGGCAGATCTCCGTTGAAAGCCTTGCGGCGGACGACAGAATTTCACCATATGGCCGCATGCGAGGGGGGCTTTGCGAGCGTCGGATGCAATTCTTTCCGCCCTTTTGCTGTCAAGAGCCCATTTTCTGGACAGAATTTCAGCCAGAAGCATCTTGGAGTGTCTTTACATGCAGAACTGTTGCGGTAGGGGAAACACCTATTCTTCTCCGAGAATCTGGGAGGTGTGGTCTTTGGTGTTGACCTTGCCGATGGCGTCGGTGATGATTCCATCGCCGTCTATCACGTAGGTCGTCCTCAGGGTTCCCCACGACTCCTTGCCGTAGAGTTTCTTGAGTCCCCAGGCCTCGTAGGCCTTCAGGATGACGCAGTCCGGATCGCTGATCAGATGGAAGGGGAGTGAATATTTCTCGATGAACTTCCGGTGGGAAGCCGGAGAGTCCTTGCTGACCCCGAGTACCTGATAGCCAAGCGACAGATAGCGGTGGTAGTTGTCCCGCAGGTCGCACGCCTCCGCCGTGCAGCCCGGAGTGCTGTCCTTAGGATAGAAGTAAAGTACAAGTTTATGTCCCTTGAAGTCATTGAGGCTGACCTCTTTGCCATTCTCGTCCGTACCCACGAACTCCGGCGCCTTTGTTCCAATCTCCAACATATTCCTGAATTTCTATAATTTCTATATTCCTAAAAGTCGTCCTTGCCTTCCTCGATCAACTTGACAAGATCCTCGATGTCCTCGTTGGCTATGCTTGGATCAAACTCATCAGGATCGAATCGCTCGCCTTTCTCCAGCCCGAGCCACTCTTCGAAGGAAGCCTTCTCTTCCGGGTCATCGACCTTGCCGGACAGGACATCAAGCATCCGCGCATAGCCCCACACACCTCCGACATCCTCAGGAGGACAGGCTCCCTTGCCCGATGTCACTTGAATATCCTCGGCCGCGCACGGTTCGTCGCTGATCGATGTGACTTTGATGTTATGGATCCAGCTATCCCCGAAGTCATATTCCCAAACGATCTTGCTGCCTTTCAGTGGCAGAACGTCCTCGACAGTGACGCTCATCTCGTCGATCTGTTTGTGGTTGAAGTCAAAACCGAGCCTTTCATTCTCGTCGATGTTGCTTTTCGATGTGTAATCCACATTGCCTTGGGTGTACTGGGAAAGATGATATCCCGCCCAGCCAACCGCAGGGATGAGCATCTCGGACAAATTCCCCAGCCAGAGGTTTGACGGCACCCTAAGCCGCCTGAACACCTTGACCGGACACTGCTCGATTGAGATGTAGAGTAAGTCTTGGACGGCCTGCCGGAGTCCACAAGCCGGTTGGCCTTGGTCTTTATCCCACCCTCGTCCGTGGTCTTTCCGTTGCCCTTCGCTTCGGTCTTTCCGCCGTCTTTCGCTTCGGACCCTCCACCGCCCTTCGCTGCGGTCTTTCCGCCGCCTTTCGCTGATGAAAAGCCATTAGCCTTAGCCTGCATCATGTCGAAGAACGAAATCATGAACGAGATTTCCGCCTCCGACACCCCAGGATAGCTAGCGCAGATCGCTTTCCTGAGTTCTTCCTTTTTTTTGTCAGTCATTGTCTTTGAAGAATTTTACGCAAGATAATGAATTTATTTCAAGATGCTGTTTGCCAATCATAAAATAAACCGTTTGTTGACCTTTAGAGCAACAGGGACATTGTCAAAGAAAAACTGGAATTGCGCGCCCTCTCCTCCGCGGGCGCCTTTCCCGCAGATTCCCGCCCTCGTCGTTCCGCTTGTGTCTCCGCGGGCATCTTTCCCGAAGATTCCCGCTCCCAACGTCCCGCCCTCTCCTCCGCGGGCGCCTTTCCCGCAGATTCCCGCCCTCGTCGTTCCGCTTGTGTCTCCGCGGGCATCTTTCCCGAAGATTCCCGCTCCCAACGTCCCGCCCTCTCCTCCGCGGGCGCCTTTCCCG